>Ga0208715_1000591_pt1 | contig 12086 bp, 8 predicted proteins | sample NGESurshal092012_3_FD_184473 | JGI IMG/M metagenome (GOLD analysis project Ga0208715, IMG submission 184473) | Arctic peat soil microbial communities from Barrow, Alaska - NGEE Surface sample 210 shallow-092012 (SPAdes) | ecosystem: Environmental > Terrestrial > Soil > Wetlands > Peat ... | reverse complement strand
GGCGATCGAGCGCCACGAGCCGCCATTTTAATGCCGATGAGGTGACCTGGAGTTCTTGTGCGACCGCGTTCAGACGCGCCGGAAGTTCTGCGACGGGTATATCCGACCAATCGCCGAAACGATCCAGCACGGGAAGAGGCATCAGCACAGCTGATGCGAAATTATTAGCGAGCTGCTCGACGCGGTTCTTGCTCGTCTCCGAAGCATCTTCGGAATGCTCAGGCGGCATCGCATCCCACGTAAGGATATGAAACAGCTCATGGGCCAAGTCAAAGTGACGGCGGCCCGCGACTTCGTGTCGATTGATAAGGACGACGTCTAATTCTGGAAGCCTGCAAGCTGCGCCCGAAACGCCTTCGGTCGCATCTACTATGAGCACGAGAACGCCAAGTTCTCGCTCCATGACCTCGGCGAGACGCGTCGCGGGTATATCTCCAAGGTTTAGCTCTGCGGCGAATCGTTCGCCTGCCGCCATCGCGTCTTCGAAGCTTGAATGGCGCGTCAGCCCGAGCGCACGGCGCAGCAGCGGCGCAGCCTTGCCAACCTGAGGCGCGATCGCGCGGAAGGCCGCGATCCAACGTCCCGCGCTGCGTTCATAAGCGCCCAGCCGGAGTGCGCCGACATTAATCTGACGCCACGAGAATTTCCCCTCGCCGACGAGCATGAATGGGTTAGTGAAATAGTCGAGCGGTTGACCGAGTTTTTCTACGGCGAGGATCAATTCTTCGGCGGAGACACGCCGCTCGCCGTTCTCGATAGCCGAGACCGTTTGCCGATCCTTGAAGCCGAACAGGCGCGCAAGATCCTCCTGCGACAGCTTGCGCTCTTCGCGCAGGGCCCTGATTCGCGCGCCGATAAGTTGGGTTGTCATGGGAACGCCTCCGCACTTCTCTTAATCTTGCAAATGATAGTTTGCAATAATTTCTTGCGGATTGGTCGACATTTTAGAAATAATCGCTACTATAATACCAATACCGACCCGCTTCAGACCGACATCCTCGGAGGCCAAGACCGTCACGGCACCGGCATCTCGCTATCCAATTTGTAGTTGCCAACGACCCAGATGAAGCTCTGGACATCGATCCGATCCTGGGGCTTTAGATCGGCCAACTCCGATGCCGTCTTCGCCACGAGATCAAGCAGACTGTCGTAGACATCAATATTCAGCCGCGCCTCATAGTCCGATGCCAGGCGATGGCCGACGCGCTCTGCAAAATCCTTGGTCACTTCCGGCTTCAGATAGATGTGGTCGTCCGGCTGCCAAAGAAACGGAAGGTAGGTCACAACGGTCCATTTCGCGTTATCATGCGGTTTCAGCGCGCGTTCCATGTCGAGCAAAGCAGGCTTCCCTTCGCCTAATGTGAACCGCGCAGCAGCTTGAATGAACGGGTCTGTATTAGGCCCACGCAAAACATCCTGCATTCGGGTCTTTTCGAAGCGAGAGAGCAGATTTGTGGCCCGGTAGATGGCCAGAATTGCCTCGCCGAACCCGGAACCCGTCGCCGCCTCCTGAACGGGAGCAGTTGAGTCGAGCTTGGATTTTGCGGCGACCTTGTAATCACGTTCCCGCTCAGCGTAGCCCGCCGACTGAAAGGCATTTGGGAAGAAATGCAGAAAACGGTTTCGGGCACCGCCGAAGCCAACATATTTCGGGTTAGATTTCCCGACCTCGTCATGCATACGCCGCCAAACATCGTCGGCGTCATTGCCTTCGACGACCTTCACGGCTTTACCTAGGATGACCGCTCCTTTGTAGGCACCGTTTTCCTTAAACAAGCGGAGAACGACATCTCCGACAGTCGCTTCCCTAATCTTTTCCCTCATGGCCGCTCGAGCTTGTCTGCGAGCGCTGCCCAGGAAATTCGCTTGAACTTCCAGGCGCGCGCGCCCTTCCAGCCGAACGTGCCTTGACCAATCTCGATGGTGCCGAGCAGACCCGTCCGGTTGCGGACCCTGAGCTTAACGGCGGCACCGGCTTTCGCGATGTCCCACGCCTTCATAGAAATGTTGACCGCATAGCGCGGTTCAACCTTCTTGGCTTTCCTTGCCATGCTCCCTCCCGCATTCGGCGCTTGTCTTTCTGATCCTAACGCTACCTATCAATTAACGTCCAGTTGCATCGCCCACTGCATCAGATTCTTCCCGTTCCTTATAGGGAGGGAATCAGCGCAGCATCCGCTCTTGGATACTCCGCCTCGCGGCCCTTTGAGTTCTCAAGATCGAAGGTCACGATATAAAACCTGCCAGTCATTCCTCGTCACTCCCATCTTCATCGATTTCGTCTGCCTTCACGCCCTTCATCCCCGGTGCGATGCCGAGGCGGACTTCCTCGGCATGGCGTTCGGCGTTGATGGCGAGGAGGCGGGCGAAAACTTCATCGCGGAAGTCGGACGGCCAGAATAAGCGGCCCTGATAGGTGTGGTCACCCTCGTTCGTCTCATCGAGGAAAATCGGCTCGGCGCGTTCGGCGAGATCGTGCCAACCGTAGGCTTCGAGCACGGCACGGTCCATGGCGGCGTGCAGTTCGCGCAAGCGTTGAATGTCTTCAGAAATCTCAGTGCGGTCGTGGAAGCGATTGTAGGTCTGCGTCATACCCTCATTGCGAGCGACCATAAGTGCAGCGCGGTGCTCGTGGCAGGCATCCCCGGGTCTTACAATATCGCGTGAAGTTTCGAAGCCGGCCGGGAAAGGAAATGTCTCAAAACAATCTGAAGGCGTGTAACGTAGATCATCTTTCAGGGAAGACGCGAAAAAGCGAGCCCAATTCTCGTGAAGGCGAGACTGCAATACAGTAAAAGCACCTGTGCTATCGAACGGAAATATGACGAGCGAGTGCGCATAAACCATTTTAGTAGTTAACCTAGCGATCGCCAAATGAGGGCTTGCGCCACAATTTACCGCCCAGATTGTTTGTAGATTATTGATGCGCGAATATAAGCCAGGCTGACGTTCGCCGAACTTCCACCACCGCTCTCTTCGCGCCGGTCTTTTTTCTTTATCACGGCCCGGCTTCACCAATCTCCGAACAATAGAAAGTAGATCGGGCCAATCTTCTGCTACGGGCTCAAGGTAGTCGTCCGGCACAACGCCCTGACGCAAGCATTCTGTTCGGCTAGACGTCGGCATTGATTGCCAAGGATCCAAAGTCGAATCACGCCGCAAGGGCAAGTTATCGAAATCGATAGTATAGCGACGGTGGCGGTGTATTGGATCATTGGTGACCTCGTCTCCGCCGATATAGGGGAAGATCCGAGCGGAGTTATCCTTGTTCCGAGCAATTAGTTCGATCATCAACGACAGAGGAGAAGCCACGCCCTTTCTCGCCTCTTCATCATCGAACGTGAATCCATTTCCATAAATCTTCGAACCTGCCGCTGCGATTCGATAATTTGTGCTCAGAGCGGCAGGACTTTCATCGAAGTCTGAGGCAACGAGGTAAGCCGAAATACGTTTAACAAGCTTATTATCGAGTAAAACGTGGTCAAGCGACTTACGCGCGACATGCAGCACTGAAACGATAACGGCGGCCTCTCCCGGCCATGGCAAACGTCTGACGGCCTTGAAAATGACCCCTCCAGACTTCAAAATTTCATAAAGTCCGGTCTCGCGCGTGTCGCCTTGGCTGATTGTGTTAGTCGCGAGAAGCCCGAATGCTCCGTTTTTATTCAGCAATCGGAATGCGCGCAAAAAGAAATGAGCAACGAGATCGGCGTTTCCATGTGCTCCCTTATGCAACGTCTGGAGCCAATCAATATAACCGCGTCGATTACCTTGGCTTGTAGTGACCATTCCCGCAAAGGGAGGGTTGCCTACCACGGCATCAAACCCATTGTCCTCGCGCGCGAACACCTCCGGAAACTCGATCTCCCAATGAAATGGCGTGAGCGGATGGGCGCCTTGCTTCAAGGTCGCGGACATGACCGTAAGCTTATCCCACGCTGCTGCGAGCGATCCTGTCAGCCAACTCTCGACTTCTGTCCGTTTTATCTCACGTGCCTTCGGCTTGTCGGCCGAAAAGAACGCAGCTATTACCACGTCGCCCATCAACCGAATATCTCTCAGTCGCGCATCCAACGTGCGATGCCGAGCCTCCTGAATAACGCGCGCAGTGTCGTCGGGCGCAGCCTGGATTTCGGCGCGACCCTTCATCGCCTCGGCGACACGCTCTTTGACCAATTGCCGGAACAGCGGCAGGCCGGGCTTCGAGGTGTCCCAATGCACCGCCGCGATCTGTGCTTCGGTGAGACCCACCAGACTGTCGCCGGATTTCAACGCGTGATCCAGGAAGGTAAACTCATGATCTCGCGCCAGGGTAGCAAGCCACAGAGACAGCTTGGCGAGATCAGTGGCCAGCGGATTCTTGTCGACGCCATAGAGGCAGCGTTGCGCGACGAGGCGGCGGGCGTGTAGTTCCTCGTCCTCATCGGCCGGAATAACCGGCTTCTTTTCGGGCCAGCGACCCCAGGAAATCACAAGCCTTGTCGCGAGCGCGCGGCAGGCTTCGACCAGAAACGCGCCTGAACCCATCGCCGGATCGCAGACCTTGAGATCGAGAATCTGCTCCGGCGGCGCGTCCACTCCGAGCCGCTCGAAGGTGGACTCCAGCGCGTAGCGCACGATCGGCTCGGTGAGGCTGCGTGGCGTGTAGTGACTGCCGGTGCGGCGCCGTTCATCAGTCGGCTGCAGGATCGGCGTGCCAGCAGACAGCTCGCGCTTGCGAGGCGAGGCGCGCTCATCGACGATTGAGTCCAAAGCCGCAACCATCTCAGCAACGCTCTTCGCCGCCTCGACGCCCTTCGCCTGCGCTGTGGTCAGCGCGCGATCCCCATCTTCCTTCAGATACTTCACGCGGTCCTTTCCGCTCTTGGCAATTAGCGCGTCGAGATTGACGAATACCGGCGTGCGGTTGTTCTTGCCCGCCTTGATGGCGAGCACGCGGCCTGCCGCCTGTTCGACCGTGAAGCCCATCACGGTCTCGTAAACCGAGCCGATCTGCTCGACATCGAGGGTGCGGTAGGACAGCCGCTCACGCGCACGATCCGCGCCCCGACCCTTGGCCTCCAAGGTCATTAGGCCTTCAAGGACCCGCAAAATGCAACCGTCAGAGACGGTCATGACTGCTGGCTTGTCAGCGGCGACCGTTCGTCCTTCGAGAAACGGAAAGACATCCGGATCAAACAGCTTGCCACCGCGCGCCTGGATGATGTGCGAGGGATGGCCGCCATGGATCAGCCGGAACAGTGCCAGCAGACGGCCCCAGCCGCCGCGCCGCTCGTCCATCGTGTCCGGATTGAGCGCCGCGTCTTCGGCCAGCTTGGCGTAAAGCCCGCGGACGGAATAGCCATTGTCATAAAGCGCACGCGATCGGCCGTCAGTGCGTGACGGCAGGAGATCGCGATCCTCGGCATAGAGCACGAACACCAGCCGCATCAGGACCGTAAGGAGACCCTCGTAGAGATGGCCGGGTTGCTCGGCTGCCAACTTTCGGATCGCGTCCGGATCGGCTGCCGTAAGACCACGCAGAAGCTCATGCAGCGCGCCGAGCACCTGCTCGGCGAGGGCGGTTGATACCGCCGCCTGCGCCTCACGGCTCTTCTTCAGAACAGCAGGCAGACGCCGATCTTCGGCATCGGTGAAGAGCCGGCCCCGGTCGAGCATCAGTTTGAGCCCGCCGAGCATGGCGCGACCGCCGACTGTCGCGAGCGATCGAATCGGGAAAGCCAGCCACCCGGAAGTCTCGCCCTTCGGGGCATAAACCAGCCGAATATCCTTGTCAGTGATCATCAACCCGGCGAAAACGCCGGTCTCACGCAACAGCCGCTCGAAACGCTGATGCGGAGTCGCCTCCCATCCGCCGAGCGCACCGCGCTGATCAGGATCGACGCCCGGCCCCTCCAGCCTGACCAGCAGCTGCCATGGCTGCTCGCCGCCCGAAGGATCGCCGACAGCCCAATCGGGTGAAAGTGTCGTGTCGTGTTCCGGCAGCCGCAGGCTCAAACTATCGGGAATTGCGGGGCCGCCGGGCGCTCCCGCAACCATCCGTGCTTCCCAACCGAGAATGGCTTCGGCAAAAGCCCAGGGATCGACCAGAGCCGGCTTCGCCGGGTCTGGAACGATAAGGAGCTCGACCTCGGCGCTGTCAATCTGGTTTTGCGGCGTGGGCTCGAGGATCAGGTCCTTGAGCACCGCAGGCGCGACGACGAGGCCGACCGGCTGGACATGGTCCAGCCATTCGAGCGCGGGATCGCGATATGTGTCTCTCGCCACGATGCTCAACCCGAAACCGGCCAAAGATAGACGATGCCGACCGGCTCGAGCCGATGCGCCGTCACGTCACGAACGCAGGATGCGCTCCGGTTCGGTTTGCATCTCCTGATCGAGGCGTGCAAGCCGCGTTCTCCAATGACGGCGATCGGCCTCCTGCTCGCGGCGTTCCTCCTCGGCAATTCCGGGGAGAGCGAGCTGATTGGGGTCGAATTCGTCAGCTGCTTTGGATATACGGCCGCGCTGACGTTCAAGCAGTTCCCGCAAGGATTTCGACTCCTCCTCGCCGCGCTTGTGCAACAGGGCGGTATTGGTCGCGATCCGCTCGTCTGCAATGCGCTCCAGTGCCGGCCGCAGATCCTTGATATCCCGTTCGACAAGTGCCTGAACGCGTGCGACTGCCATTGGAGATGCTGGCGTCGCTGTTCTCAGAGCCTGTTCCAGCTGATCCAGCGTCCGCGCCTCGCCACTTTCGCCCAAGGCTTTCAGTGATTTTTTGTCGCGTTCAGATTCGGACCAGATCGCAGCTATCGGAATCACCTCTTCATGCAAGCGTGTCGCCCCGCTGCCGTAGAGACTAAGACGTCCCATGAGCACAATACGCGGCTGAGCCCCCGGCCCCATGATTACCGAAACGCGGGACAGGCTTGACTCGAAGCCTTGTGAGATGAACCTAGACAACAGCCTTCTAACCAGCCGATGTTCAAGATGGACCTGAACAACGTTCGGTGCGTCACGTCCATCCGGCAGCACCGGCGGCTTGAAGGAAATTGAGCGGATCGGCGCATTGCGCCGCCAATCCGAATAGCGTTCGCCCCGCTTGCGCGGCCGGATTCGAAGATCATCGAACGCATCACCCCAGCCGGCCTCGCCCTTGAAAGCCAAATGCGAGGGATCGAAACGATAGGTCTCGACCGCGCCCACCGCATCCCCCCGGGCCTCGTCGAAATGATATCCCGCCCGATCGAGAGCGACGGCCACAACGTGCCGTAAATCGTCCTGATTGACCCCGACTTTTTCTTGCGAGTCTTCAAGAACACGTTGCAATTCGCGTTGCTCTTTGGTGATCTTTTCGAAACGAACGCGCTCGTCATCGTCCATTTCCGCCCGCGCGCGGGTGAGACGCTCGGCGTCGCTCTCTGCCTCGATGGCTTTTGCGATTTCTGCGGCCGCCCCCTGACGGATTCCGCTCTCCGCCAGCCGCTTTGTCACCCGGTCTTCAATGACCTGACCGACCGAGCCGAGCTGATTCCTGATCTGCTCGGTCTTGCGCACAAGGGCATCAAGAACGATGTCCGCTTCGCGCTGTTCATACCTGAAGTAGCGGCAGACGATGAGCTTTGCGGGCTGCAGTTTGCGATCGATGCGCCCGTTGCGCTGCTCCAGCCGGGAAGGGTTCCAAGGCAGGTCGAAATGGATCAGGTCTGAGCAATAGGTCTGGAGATTGATACCTTCGCGGGCGGCGTCGGTGCAAAGCAGGATGCGGACAGGTTCGATCGCGGGATCAGTGTTGAAAGCGCGCTTAACGGCCTCTCGCTTATCTGTCCCCGTAGCCCCCGAGAACACGAGAATACGCTCGTCCGATCTGTCGGTGCCGTCGATTGCCTCAAGCAGCCGACGCTCCAACCACCGGCGAGTGTCTTCATATTCGGTAAAGATGATAAGGCGGCGATTGTTCCAGTTTTTCCCGGAGAGCATATTGCCCTTGATCCATTCCGCGAGCCAACGGACCCGGGCGTCGGGGCGGCCTGCGAAGCTTTCTGCGATCGCTAGCATCTCATCGACGGAAGCCAGCTCTCCTTCAAGCGCCCCCTTTGTCGCTCCGACCGCGCCCGCGCGTGAAGCCGCTTCAGTCGCGGATTTTTCATCCTGATCAATCGTGGCTTCGGCGTCCGCATCTTCAAGATCCAGCTCTGCGGTCACCTCACCACTTGGCGAGGCTACAAAGGTTAGCGCAGCTTGCGTCTCACGCGCCGTGATCTCACCGTCGATCAGTTTCGCCAGTGAAACGCGATGAACCTTCAGTGTCCTAGCGAATGCCGCGACCGATGAAAGGAGTCGTTGCTGCAGTCCCACGAAGGCAAGTTTGGCCAGAGCCGCCTTCTGGCTCGGCAACGTCGATATACGCGCCATCCGCAACTCGCCATAGGCTGCGAGCCGGCGAGCGAGATCGAGTTCTGGAGCATCAGCCGGGAGGCCCGAAATTGGAATTGCTTCGATACGCCGCTCCGGAAATGCCTCGCCGAGCCGACGCAGATCCGATTTCAATCGGCGGACCATCACAGGTTCCAGATCCCTCGGGCGAACCTCAACCCCGCGCGTAAAGCGTTGCGGATCGAGCATCTCCAGCAACGCGGAAAAGCTGTTGCTGTGACCGTTGTGCGGGGTAGCAGAAAGGAACAGGCGATGCTCGAACCGCTCCGCGATATTGCGCACGGCCTTGGTGAACTGGCTTGAGATCGCATAGCGCGACCCTCCAGCCGGGGCCGCATGATGAGCCTCATCAAGGATCAACAAGGCACGAGCGCGAAACTCGCCGAGGACATCCCTCAATCCGGAGACATAGGTCTCGTCGGTGAGAAGGCGGTGAGAAATAATGAAGCGTGAGCCTGTGCGCCACGGATTGACACCAAAGCCGTGCAGCCGCCTCATCTCGGCGAGATGTTCTCGATCGACAAGCTGGAACGACAGACCGAATTTTGCCTGCAACTCGTCCTTCCACTGCAACGTCATGGAGGGTGGGGCTGCAACGACGATAAAATCGATCCGACGTCGGAGCAGGAGTTCACGGGCGATAAGACCGGCTTCGACGGTCTTCCCAAGCCCCACGTCGTCCGCGATCAACAGATTGACGCGCGGAAGGCGTAGGGCTTTCCGCAGGGGGAGGAGTTGATAGGTGTCGAGTCTGATGCCAGCCCGGAACGGAGCCTGGAACAGATCCCGTTCAGCGGCGGTCGAGGAATTCCAACGAATTACCCGCAGATGGGCCGCGAAGACGTCGGCCGAATCCGGGCCGCCTGCCCCAACGCGCTGCCAATTGTCCTCGCCGAGGATCTTTGGCCCGATTTCGGCGTCCCACATGACCTCAAGTTGCTCGCCCTGGGCATCGTCTGCAATGCATGACAGCTTGAGTGACTCAAAGTCACCATCGCCCTTGACGGTCTCTTCGACCAGCCAAGGACGCCCCCGGAGCTCCACAAAAGCCCCCGCCTCAAGTTTCCCCGCCATTTCAAGTGCTTCCAGCAGTGGCTTTGTTGAACCGGATAGGACAATAGTTGCGGCGAAAGCGCCACACAACTATTTGCTAGAGAAATGGGAGAACATGGCGAAGACCTTATCAGCTGCTCGGCAAGGATCGGCAGATTTATTCAAGCAGCATCCCCGGCTCGCTCGGCGGAAATGGCCAAATGAAGATTTACGGCCAGCTGAACTGCTCTTCTGCCATGAGAGCGGTTGCGGCCGGCAACCCCTACCAGAAGCATCGAGTATTCTTTGCCGACGAAGCCACGGCGATCGCTGCTGGCTATCGGCCTTGCGGAAATTGTATGCGTGACCAATACAAGGCTTGGCGCGCCAACCAGCCTCAAAGATGAGCGATTTGCACAGACCATATCAAGAATACGATCTCGTCGGCGACATCCACGGTCACGCAAACCCTCTGCATCGGTTGCTAGACAAGCTCGGCTATGCAGAGATCGAGGGAATTTTCCGTCATCCAGAACGGAAAATGGTCTTTGTGGGCGACTTCATTGATCGCGGCCCCCAACAGCGAGAAGTTTTGCGGATCGCCCACGCGATGTGCCAAGCCGGGTCTGCTAACGCGGTCTTAGGAAATCACGAATTCAACGCCATCGGCTGGGCGGCTCAAAGTGAGGACGGGGACTTCCTTCGAAGTCATTCTGCAAAGAATGCGCACCAGCACGCGGAGTTTCTTCAGCAGTTCGAGGAGAACTCGGCCGCCCACCAGGACGCCGTCAGCTGGTTCAAAAGCCTGCCAGTTTGGTTAGATCTTCCCGGTCTTCGGGTGGTCCACGCTTGTTGGCACGAGCCTTCGCGTGAAGACCTAATGTCATTGTTGGACGAGCGGGGGTGTCTCACGGAGACGGGAATCCGGGAGAGCTATCGCCATGGAACAGCCGCACACGCCGCTGTCGAAATACTCTTGAAGGGCCCAGAACAGCGCCTGCCTGAGGGAATTCATTTCTTCGACAAGGACGGCCACAAGCGGGAAGAGGTTCGCCTTCGCTGGTGGGATCAAGACGCGACAACGTTTCGGAAGGCCGCCCTCGGGCTGGAGGGACGCGAAGATGAATTGCCCAGCTCAAATCTTCCCCGAGACTTCGGATACCGCGAAAGCACCCCCGTGTTCTTCGGCCATTATTGGCTAAACGGCTCGCCAACAATCACCGCGCCGAACGCAGCATGTCTCGACTTTAGCGTTGCTAAGGAGGGCTATCTGACAGCTTACCGATGGTCGGGTGAAGTCGAACTGACGCAAACCTCCCTTGTGTCTGTTCCTGCTTGATTCCTCGTCTAACTTACTATCGCCTCGGCTACGGAAGGCATATCAGGGCTCGAAAAGTCACTCGGCGCGAACGCGCGTCATTCTAATTGCGATGGAATCACATGCCTCCTGTCTCCTTAATCCTGAACATATTTTGGATTCTCTTCGGTGGCCTGTGGATGGCCGCTGCTTGGGTGATCGCAGCAATCATCATGGCAATCACCCTTGTCGGTCTGCCCTGGGCAAGAGCGGCGTTCAATATCGCCGCTTATACTTTACTACCTTTCGGTCAAAAGGCAGTGCGCCGCGACAGCGTCACTGGTCGCCCCGATATCGGCACCGGACCGCTGGGCCTGATCGGCAACCTGATTTGGCTGCTGTTGGCGGGCTGGTGGCTCGCGCTCGGACACATCATCACAGCGATCGTTCTTGCCGTGACCATCGTCGGCATCCCATTCGCCTGGGCGCATGTGAAGCTCGCCGGCATTGCGCTCTGGCCGATCGGCAAGGTGATCGTTCCCGCATAGGCCAGCTCCTCGGTAGTCTCCATAGCTGGCGGCGCTTGATGTCCTAGATATTTTCGCACCCCACCTATCCTTGCCGCCTGGGTCGCCGAAGGAATTCCACTCTAGCCTTGGCACTGATCCGAATATCGTTCCGGCAAAGCCTTGTAGCCGTCACGCCCGCTCCGGCTCCTGCTGCTGCTCCCGCCCCCACCCCTGCGCCAAAAACGACCACAGCAAAACCTCCGGCGCCCAAGCCCGCTACAGGCCCCGAAGCCGCACCGATGCCGGTCGGGAACGCTGTTTTCCCGTCAGCTGTTTCGCCAAATACGCAACTGAATCGACGGGCAAGGCGCGAATGCACACCTTCGTTGACCAATACAACGTAAACAAGGCATGCAATGCCAACGGCGGGGCACGAGGATACTAAGGACGGCAAAAAACCTGGCGCGCCGGCCAGAACGAGCATGAGAGCTGCACGGGAATGGACGGACGACTTCGGTAAAGCGACGTCGGCGACTTACGAAACGTCCGGCAACCATCATCGGAAATGAACAGGATACACTGACGGCCGATCCATGGCGATGAGGATCGAAGTCGGTATGCTTACGCAACTCAACCTGAGAACAGCAAAGGCTATGGACGTCACGATTGCGCCCTCGCTTATGAATCACGCTTTAGGCGATTTGCGAATCCTCTAAATGACGACTGGCCCTAGGCAGCCTGGTGAGCTCTGCGCCAGAGTGACCATGCGATGATATGTGCGGGTTGGATCCGCTTTCGAGCGAGTCTGATGGCGATGCGGCGGACTTCCT
>Ga0208715_1000582_pt1 | contig 12225 bp, 9 predicted proteins | sample NGESurshal092012_3_FD_184473 | JGI IMG/M metagenome (GOLD analysis project Ga0208715, IMG submission 184473) | Arctic peat soil microbial communities from Barrow, Alaska - NGEE Surface sample 210 shallow-092012 (SPAdes) | ecosystem: Environmental > Terrestrial > Soil > Wetlands > Peat ... | reverse complement strand
GCCGTCGTTGATCGCCTGCACGTGCCGCTCCACCGCCTTGACGAAGCCGGCCTCGTCAAGATCGCGGTACAGCATGGTGCGGTCCATGGCGAGATCGGGCGCGTCGATCTGCAACAGCAAGCCCGCTTTATGGATCGCCTGATATTCGTTCTTCATCTCGCGCGAAATCGCGCTGAGATATTTGTCCTGCGAGCCATAGAACGCATCGAGCATGGTGGACGAAATAATGCCGGGCGAGGGCGCCGTCATGAATTGCTCGGCGAATTTGCCGTCCGAAATTCGCTTGAAGCGCGCGATCTCGTTCTCGATCGGCTTAAGGTCGAGGTACTTCAGCTCGGCCTGGCATTCCGGCGCGTTCTGCTGCTTGCTGACCTGCGGAAAGCGCCGCTTGAGCTGCTCGACCAGCTCGGGAAATTCCTCGAATTCGCGTCCGCGCCGGCGCTTCGACACGCCGGCAAAGCCTACCATGCGCTGCGGCACATAGGTCTGGAAGCCGACCCGCTGCTGCTCGCCGTCATTGCCGATGTCGATGCCGGCGGCGACCTGCTTGTCCACCACGTGGCGCACCGCACTGTCCATCTCCGCGGCCATTTCCTTAGAATCGAACTTTTCGCCGGCTTCCTGGCGCACCAGCAGATCGGACAGCTTCTCGTTGCGCGGCAGGCTGCCGACATGGGTGGTCAGAATGCGGTCCCGGCTGAAGATCATGCCCGCTGGCTCCTGTTGGCCGACATTGCGGCGTTTGGCGTCACCCTGCATAATACGGACCGTCCGGGGAGAAAACACAATGACCATCGCTAAAGCGCATGCGGCCGAACCGAGCGCGGATGACCCGGTGGGCTTGGTCCCACGCGATTACAACTTTGCCGCCGATGTCCTGCAACGCAATCTTGCTGCCGGTAGAGCCGACAAGCCGGCCTATATCGATGCGCGCGGCACGCTCAGCTATGGCCAACTCGCCGACCGGGTCGCGCGCTTCGGCGCGGCGCTGCGCGGCTTGGGCATCCGGCGCGAAGAGCGCGTTCTGCTGGCGCTGTTCGACACCGTGGACTGGCCGATCGCGTTTCTCGGCTGCCTGAAGGCCGGCATCATCGCCGTACCGGTCAACACCCTGCTCACCGAGGACGACTACCGCTTCATGCTGGCCGACAGCCGAGCGAAATGCCTGGTGGTGTCGGAGGCGCTGTTTCCGAAATTCGAAAAGCTCATCAAGCAGAGCCCGGACCTCGAGCACGTCATCGTCTCCGGCGACAAACCGCACGGTTACCGGCTGTTCGAGGATCTCATCGGCGCCGACGAGCCGGAGCCTTACACCGCGCCGACGCTGTGCGACGACATGGCGTTCTGGCTCTACACCTCGGGCTCCACCGGCAAGCCGAAAGGCGCGGTGCATGTACATGCCAGCCTGAAACTGACCGCCGATCTCTACGGCACGCCGGTGGCGGGCATCAAGGAAAGCGACGTCTGCTATTCGGTGGCCAAGCTTTTCTTCGCCTATGGCCTCGGCAACGCCATGACTTTTCCCCTAACAGTTGGCGCCACGACGGTGCTGCTGGGCGACCGGCCGACGCCGGACGGCGTCGCCGCGCTGCTGCGCAAACATCCGGTCACGGTGTTCTTCGCGGTGCCGACTTTCTACGCCGCGTTCCTGGCCAGCCCGAACGCACCGCAGCGCTCCGAGGTGAAAATCCGCCGCTGCATTTCCGCCGGCGAAGCGCTGCCGGAGGAAATCGCGCGCACCTGGAAGGAGCGCTACGGCGTCGACATTTCCGACGGGCTCGGCACCACCGAGATGCTGCATATTTATCTGACCAACGCGCCGGGCGCGACCAAATACGGCACCACCGGCAAGGCGGTGGCCGGCTACGAAATCAAGCTGATCGGCGAGGACGGCGATCAGGTCGAACAGGGCGAGATGGGCGAGCTCTATGTGCGCGGGCCTACAGCTGCGATCATGTATTGGAACAATCGCGAGAAGTCGCGCTCGACCTTCCTGGGCGAATGGACGCGCTCGGGCGACAAATATATCGAGGACGCCGATGGCTATTACATCTGCTGCGGCCGCGCCGACGACATGCTGAAAGTGTCGGGCATGTATGTGTCGCCGTTCGAGGTCGAGGCGGCGCTGTCGTCGCATCCGGATGTGCTGGAGGCGGGGGTGGTTGGCTGGAACGATGAGCAGAAGCTGATCAAACCCAAAGCCTTTGTTGTGCTCAAAGCGCCGGACAAGGCCAGCGATGCGTTGATCGCTAAGCTGCAGGAGCACGTCAAGCAGAAATTGGCGCCCTACAAATATCCGCGCTGGATCGAGTTCCGCAGCGAGCTGCCGAAGACGGCCACCGGCAAGATCCAGCGCTTCAAATTGCGCGCCGAGGACCACATCTAACATTTGTCATGACCCTCGCAGATTCCGGCTTCCTCGACATCGGCTCCCAGCATCTCGAATACCGCATGATCGGGCCGCGGCCGGATGCGGCGCCGACGCTGGTGCTGCTGCATGAGGGCCTCGGCTGCGTCGGCCTGTGGGGCGATTTTCCCGACCAGCTTTCAGCCGCGACCGGCGCCGGCGTGTTGGTCTATTCGCGCGCCGGTTACGGCAAATCGAGCCCGGTCGCCCTGCCGCGCCCGCTGACTTACATGCACGACGAGGCGCGCGACGTGCTGCCGCGCCTGCTCGATGCGATCGGTTTTAAGCGCGGGCTGTTGATCGGCCACAGCGACGGCGCCTCGATCGCCGCAATCTATGCCGGCAGCCATCAGGACCACCGTGTCGGTGGCCTGGTGCTGATCGCGCCGCATTTCTTCACCGAGGATGCCGGCATCGCCTCCATCGTCGAGGCGCGCGAGGCGTACGAGGCCGGTGATCTTCGCGCGAAGCTTTCGCGCTGGCACGCCGACGTCGACAACGCCTTCAAGGGCTGGAACGGTGCCTGGCTCGATCCCGGTTTCCGCAATTGGGACATCACCGAATATCTCGCCTATATCCGCGTGCCGATCCTGATCGTGCAGGGGAAGGACGATCAATACGGAACGGTGAAGCAGATCGAAGTCGCGAACCAAGAATGCTATTGCCCGGTCGAAGTGGCGCTGCTGCCCGGCGCGCGCCACTCGCCGCAACGCGACGCGCCCGCGGCGACGCTTACTGCGATTGCAAAATTCGTCGCCCGCGTCTTGGCGAGCGAGACCAGCGCGGCGTGAACGATTACTCCGCCGCCTGCTTGGCGGCGCTGCCATGCGCCGAGATCAGGTAATCCAACGCCGCCTGCGTACCGCCCTTCTTGTGCGGAATGCCGGCGAGCGACAGCGCCATCTCGGTGGCGGCGAGCGCGCCCATCAGCATGGTGTCGTTGATATCGCCGAGATGGCCGATGCGGAAATACTTGCCGGCATAGGCGCCGAAGCTCGCGCCGTAGGAAATGTTGAAGTGCTCGAGCGCCAGCGCACGGAACTTGTCGGCGTCATGCCCTTCCGGCAGCAGGATCGCGGTGATCGTCGGCGAATATTGGCTGGCGTTCTTGTTGAGGTTTTCCAGTCCCCAGGCCTTCGCCGCGCGGCGGGTGGCTTCCGCCAACCGATGGTGGCGGGCGAACACGTTGTCGAGCCCTTCCTCGTGCAGCATGTCGATGCCGACGCTAAGGCCTTGCAGCATTTGCGTCGCCGGGGTGTAGGGGAAGAAGCCGACCTTGTTCATGGCCAGCATGTCGTCCCAGGCGAAGAACGACTTCGGCAGCTTGGCCGTCTTGTTCGCGGCCAGCGCCTTGTCGCTCACCGCGTTGAACGACATGCCGGGCGGCAGCATCAGGCCCTTCTGCGCGCCGCCGACGGAGACGTCGACGCCCCATTCGTCGTGCCGGTAGTCGGTCGACGCCAGCGAGGAGATGGTGTCGACGAAGAACAGCGCCGGATGGCCGGCCGCGTCGATCGCCTTGCGGATCTCCGCGATCGGGGTCAGCGCGCCGGTCGAAGTTTCGTTATGCAGGACGCAAACCGCCTTGATCTCTTTGTTTTTGTCCTCGCGCAGCTTGGCTTCGATCGCCTTCGGGTCGGCGCCCTGGCGCCAGTCGGTGGCGATGAATTCAGGCTTCAGGCCGATCTTCTCGGCCATTTTCTTCCAGAGTGTCGCGAACTGGCCGGTCTCCACCATCAGCACCTTGTCGCCGGACGACAGCGTGTTGACGAGGGCGGCTTCCCAGGCGCCGGTGCCGGTGGCGGTGTAGATGATCACCGGCTTGCTGGTCTTGAAGATGGTCTTGATGCCCTCCAGGCACTTCTTGGTCAGCCTGGCGAATTCCGGCCCGCGGTGGTCGATGATGGGGGTATCCATCGCCCGCAAGACGCGGTCGGGAAGCGCGGTCGGCCCCGGAATCTGAAGAAAATGACGCCCCACCGCACGCGAGGAATTCTTAGCCATTGGCATTCGCTCCTAAACCGCAGCTTTTCATGGATTTTCGTGGCTTGACCACGGGCCGCCCCGGCGAGGGCGCGGCGCTTGTGGCGTTGAACTATGAATGTAACATTGCGGTCAAGCGGTTTTCCGCACAGCAAACAAGCCGTCTATGCATAGGCTGAACGTAGCCCAACAAGGAAAAACGCCGTGGCGGTCGTAATGCCCGGCCTGGAACGGCGGCTGAAGGCCGAATTGAGCGGGGAGGTGCAGTTCGACCGCTTCAGCCGCGGCCGCTACGCCACCGACGCCTCGCATTACCAGATCATGCCGGTCGGCGTGGTCGCCCCCCGCACCATCGAGGAAGCCGAACGGGCGATTGGGCTTGCCCGCGCCGAAGGCGTCAGCGTGCTGGCGCGCGGCGGCGGAACCTCGCAGGCCGGGCAGACCGTCGGCGAAGCGCTGGTGGTGGACTGTTCCAAATACCTCACCCGCATCCTCGATCTCGACCTCAAGGGCGCGCGCTGCACGGTCGAGCCCGGGATTGTGCTCGACGCTCTCAATCGCCAGCTCAAGCCGCACGGGCTGTGGTTCCCGGTCGATATTTCCACCGCCTCGCGCGCCACCATCGGCGGCATGGCCGGCAACAATTCCTGCGGCGGGCGCTCGCTGCGCTACGGCACCATGCGCGACAACGTGCTCGCGATCGAGGCCGTGCTGGCAGACGGCACGCTGGCGCATTTCGGCCGTATCGGTGGCAACCTCAATGACGTGCCGGCGCCGCTGCGGCCGCTTGCCAAGGACCTGCTCGCCATCGGCGCGCGTGAAGCCGACGAAGTCGCCGCGCGCTTCCCCAAGGTGCAGCGCCGCGTCGGCGGCTACAATCTCGACGCGCTGGTGCCCGGCAAGAACGACATCAATCTCGCCCACGTGCTGGTCGGCTCGGAAGGCACGCTCGGCTTTTCCACCCGTATCGAACTGAAACTGTCACCGCTGCTCGGCCGCCGCGCGGTCGGCGCTTGCCACTTCGGCAACTTCCGCGAAGCGATGGAGGCTACCCGGCATATCGTGCACCTGCTGCCGATCGCGGTGGAACTGATCGACCGCACCATGATCGAGCTGGCGGGCGAAAACCCGATGTTCCGGCCGACGTTGGACAAATTCGTGCGCGGCACCCCCGCCGCCATCCTGCTGGTCGAATTCGGCGAGGACAATTACGAGGAAAACCTGCGCCGGCTGCGCAAGCTCAAGGACATGATTGGCGATCTCGGCTTTGGCTGGGACAAGAGCGGCGACAAATGGGGCGGCATGATCGAGGTGCTCAACGCCGATCTGCAGGCCGCCATCACCGACCTGCGCACCTCCGGTCTCAACATCATGATGTCGATGAAGGAGCAGGGTAAACCGGTCTCCTTCGTCGAGGATTGCGCGGTGCCGCTCGAGCATCTCGCCGACTACACCAGCCGGCTCACGGCGATCTTCGAGAAGCACGGCACCCGCGGCACCTGGTACGCCCATGCCGGTTCCGGCTGCCTGCATGTGCGCCCGGTGCTCAATCTACGGCTGGAGCAGGACGTGCATGCCATGCGCGCGATCGCCGAAGAGGCGTTCGCCATGGTGCGCGACTACAAAGGCTCGCATTCCGGCGAGCATGGCGACGGGCTGGTGCGCTCCGAGTTCAACGAGCCGATGTTCGGCTCGCGCCTCGCGCGTGCGTTCGAGGAGGTCAAGGACCGCTTCGATCCGCAAGGCCTGTACAATCCCGGCAAGGTGGTGCGCCCGCCGAAATTCGACGACCGCAGCCTGTTGCGCTACGCGCCCGGCTATCACGGCGAAGCCATCACGACCCATCTCGACTGGTCGGCCTATACCGGCACCGGCAATGGGTTCCAGGGCGCGGTCGAGATGTGCAACAACAACGGCGCCTGCCGGAAATTGACGGGCGGCGCCATGTGCCCATCGTATCGGGTGACGCGCGACGAGCGCGACGTCACGCGCGGGCGCGCCAATACACTGCGGCTCGCGCTCAGCGGCCAGCTCGGGCCCGACGCGCTCGCCTCCGACGAGATGGCCGAGACGCTCAAGCTGTGCGTCTCCTGTAAGGCCTGCCGGCGCGAATGCCCGACCGGCGTCGACATGGCGCGCATGAAGATCGAAGTGCTGGCGGCGCGCGCGGCCAAGCATGGCCTCACGCTGCACGACCGACTGGTCGGCTTCCTGCCGCATTACGCGCCCTATGCCGCGCGCTGGCCCTTGCTGGCCAATCTGCGCGACCGCATTCCAACGTTGCGCAAAGCGTCCGAGATATTCGCGGGCTTTTCGCAGCGGCGCAGCCTGCCGACATGGCGCCAGGACACTTATCGCGACCGTTCCGACTGGGCCTACAACGCCGCGCCGTCGGCTGAGCCGATCCGCGAGGTCGTGTTGTTCGCCGACACCTTCAACCGCTATTTCGAGCGCGAGAATCTAGATGCCGCGCTGAGCGTGCTGGTGGCCGGCGGCTATCGCGTGCATGCGGTGTTGCCGACGGACGGCGACGCGCGCCCGCTGTGCTGCGGCCGCACGTTTTTATCGGTCGGGCAGGTCGATCAGGCGAAGCGCGAGATGGAGCGCACGCTGGCCGCGTTCGCGCCCTATGTGTCGCGCGGCGTGCCGGTGATAGGCCTCGAGCCGAGCTGTCTGCTCGGCTTCCGCGACGAGCTGCCGGCGCTCATCAAAAGCGAAGCCGCCGACGCGCTGGCGGGACAGGCGCTGCTGCTGGAGGAATTCCTCGCCCGCGAGCAGAAGGAAGGCCGCTTGAAATTGCCGCTCGGCGCATTGCCGAGAAAGGCGATGCTGCACGGCCACTGCCACCAGAAGGCCTTCGACGCCATGGGCGCAGTCGAGAACGTGCTCAGGATGATCCCGGAATTGAGCGTCGAAACCGTCGAATCGAGCTGCTGCGGCATGGCGGGCAGTTTCGGCTACGACGCCGCGACCATCGACGTCTCGCTCAAGATGGGCGAGCTGTCGTTGCTGCCGGCGGTGCGCAAGGCGCCCGCGGACGCGCTGATCGTGGCCGACGGCACTTCCTGCCGGCATCAGATCCGCGACGGCGCCGATCGCGCTGCGCTGCACGTCGCCCGCGTTCTGGCGATGAGCGTCGCGGCGGGCACAAATCCGTAACGCCCGGCCATGACAAAGCACCGCTTGAACTTACGCCCAATACCCGCACAATGGGGTCAAACGCAAAGGCCAGCTCACTAGAGGTATCAAGGCGTCTGGATAAAGGGGAAACGCAACATGGAACAGCCAACCACACGGCGCAGCAAGGGCCGCTGGTACATCCTGGGATTGATCAGCTTGATGTACCTCATCACCTATCTCGACCGGGTGAACATCTCGACGGCGGCGCCGGAGATCAGCAAGGAATTCGGTTTCGACAAGATCACCATGGGTGTGATCTTCAGCGCCTTTGTCTGGGCCTATGCGCTGTTCCAGGTTCCCGGCGGCTGGGTCAGCGACCGTTTTGGGCCGCGCAAGGTGCTCACGACGATTGTCACTTATTGGTCGGTTATGACGGCGGCGACGGCAGTGGCCAGCGGCGCAACGTCGTTCGTGGCGCTTCGCTTTCTTTTTGGCGTGGGCGAAGGCGGTGCGTTTCCCGGGGCAACGCGCGCCATGCAGCTCTGGTATCCGAAGCATGAGCGCGGCTTTGTGCAAGGCATTACCCATAGCGCTAGCCGCCTCGGGGCCGCCATCGCGCCGCCGCTCGTCGTGCTCATCATGACGACGCTTGGCTGGCGATGGGTCTTCTACATCTGCGGTGCGGTTGGCTTGGTGTGGTCGGTGTTGTGGTACTTCGCCTATCGCGATCATCCGGAAGACCACGCGCTGGTGAACGCGGAGGAACTCAAATATATCCGCGGCACCGACGCACAGGGCAATGCACTCAGCGTCAAGACCGTTAAGAAACCCACGGTGCCGTGGGGAATCATGCTGCGGTCTCCCAATATGTGGGCGATCATGTGCGCCTATTTCACTTACGTTTACTGTCTGTGGATTTTTCTGAGCTGGCTGCCGTCCTACCTGGTGGAATTCAGGCATTTCACGTTGATCAAGGTCGGCATTTTTGCGTCGCTGCCGCTTTGGGCCGGTGTTGTCGGCGACACCGTCGGCGGCCTGGCGACCGACTGGCTGCTGGCAAGAACCGGCAACATCAAACTCGCCCGGCGGGCGGTTGCTATCACGGGCATGCTGGGCTGCGCGGTTTTCATCGTGCCCGCCGCGATGACCGAGAATGCCTATACCGCGGTGTATTGCTTGACCGCCGCTATGTTCTTTCTGGAATGTACCATTGGGCCTTCCTGGGCAGTGCCCATGGATATGGGCGGCGAACATTCGGGGACCGTATCCGGGATGATGAACATGGCGGGAAACATTGGTGGCGCGCTGTCGCCAATTGTCTTCGGCGTCTTAGTCCAGTTCGGATCGTGGCAGGCACCATTCATTGTTGCTGCCAGCCTGCTCGTCTTAGGCTCCGCGGTTTGGGGATTCTGGCTGGATCCAAGCATCTCAGTCGTCGAGAAGAAAAAGCTCCCGACGGCAGCAAGTTTCACCGCAAGCTGACATTTTCTTAAGCGAAGGTGAAAACATCTGCGCGGATTGTGCAAGCGGGCGATGGTCGCGCCGGCCTGCCGCACGCGGCGTATAAAAAGCGACCCGCCACTGATCTCGGATTTACCCGAGATCAGCAATCTTAATGCCCAAGTCGGCTAGAGCCGACTTGAGCGCGGGGACTGGCCGGGCGGGTCTTATCGATCGGCGCGAGGGTGGACGGGGGCTGGCGCCGACCGTAGCCGATAAAAGAGATCAGTAGGGGACGACGTCGCAGACCTTCATGGTGCGCAGGTTGCCCCAGCGGTCGTAACGGCCGACGTAGCGGCACGAGTAAGCGGTATCGTCGTAATAGACATTCGATGACGCTGCGGCCGCGCCGATCAACGTGCCGGCGACAAAACCGGCGCCGATGCCCCAGCCGTGATGGCCGAAATGCGGGCCGGCCTGGGCTTGGCCGCCGATGGCGGTGAAGGTGGTGGCAAGCGTAAGCGCGGCGAGCGCCGCGGCGATGGTCTTGGACTTGGTCATGGCGGTCTCCATACGGTTTGAACTGCGGCGGCCGTCATTGGCCGCATGACCATGGGTCGCGCGGCCCCCGCAAAAGGTTCAAACCGTCCGGGGGTCAGGTGCCCAGAAAATGCGCCAGCCATTCGGGCCGGAAATTGAGTCCGGCGAAGCCGGCAATGCCGAAAAACACACCAAGGCCGCCCGAACCCCAGGCGATGTAGAGCAGCCAATAGTTGTCCACCAATGAAGCGACCGCGGCCAGCGCAATGGCTATCGACGAAAATGCCGCCGACATGTCGAACTGGTCGTCGTGGAAGTTGAGCCGGTCGTACTCCTTCTCCAGCCCTTCCGCCTTGGCGCGGGTCTCTTTCGAGCGCGCCTCGTATTTCTTGATGTCGGCCTCGAACTCCGCCGCCTGCTTGGCGGCCAAAGCGCGATCGAAATTGCCGGCGGTTTCCAGGAGCCGCAGTTGCGCCAGGCCGTTCTCGTCGATGTGCAGCTTGACCCGCGCGGATTGGTATTCAGCCCAAGCGTCCACCGATTCCGACTTGGCCTTCTGCATGGCCTGGTTGATGTTGTCGTCCTTGATATTCGACACCGCCATGAACACCGACAGGATCACGACAGTAACGGCGACTAGGTCGCTGAGCCGCCTGTCCGAGCCTTCAGTTTTGACGTCCGCGTCCATTTTGTGCCCCCTCCGGCAATTAGGGTAATGTAACGGAAAGCGAGGGGGAAATATGCCGTCCACAAGGCTTTGCGCGCTCGTCGTCGCCGGGCTGCTCATCGGCATGCTGGCGCAGTCGCCGGCGCTTGCGCAAACGCTCGACAAGGTCCGCTTCGGCACCAATTGGGTGGCGGAGGCCGAGCATGGCGGCTTCTACCAGGCGCTCGCCGACGGCACCTACCGCAAATACGGGCTCGACGTGACTATCGTGCCGGGCGGGCCGAACGTGAACAACCGCATCCTGCTCCCCGTCGGCAAGCTCGACTTCTTCATGAGTGCCAACTCGCTGCAATCCTTCGACGCGGTCGCGCACGATATCCCGACCGTGACGGTAGCGGCGAGCTTCCAGAAGGACCCACAGGTACTGATCGCGCACCCGGGCGTCGAGAAGCTCGCGGACCTGAAGAAACTCACGCTGTTCGTCTCGCCGGAGGGCATGGTCAGCTATTTCCAATGGCTGAGGGCCGACTATGGTTTCGACGAAGCGAAAGTGAAGCCCTACACCTTCAACGCGCAGCCGTTCCTCGCCGACAAGAATTCCGCAATGCAGGGCTACGTTACCTCCGAGCCCTTCGCGATCGAGAAGCAAAGCCACTTCAAGCCGAAGGTGTTCCTGCTCGCCGATGACGGCTTCAATGCCTATTCGACCTTGATCGAGACCCGGCGCGATCTGGTGGAGAAACGGCCCGACCTGGTGCAGCGCTTCGTCGATGCTTCGGCCATCGGCTGGTACAATTATATTTACGGCGACAGCCGGCCCGGAAACGCGCTGATCAAGAAGCAGAATCCGGAAATGACCGACGCGCTGCTCGCCTATTCCATCGCCAAGATGAAGGAATACGGCATCGTCGATTCCGGCGACTCGATCAAGCTCGGCATCGGCGCCATGACCGACGCGCGCGCGAAGAGCTTCTTCGACAAGATGGTGCGCGCCGGCGTCGCAAAACCCGGCCTCGACTACAAACGCGCCTACACGCTGCAATTCGTCAACAAGGGCGTCGGCATCGAGTTAAGGCCAAAATGAATTCGCCCGGTCCGGAAATTGTTTCGCTGCGAAACGTCGGCAAGACGTTCGAGAGCGGCACGGTCGCGCTCGAGCATTTCAGCCTCGATGTGCGCGAGGGCGAATTCGTCTCGCTGCTGGGGCCGTCCGGCTGCGGCAAGTCGACCGCGCTGCGCATTATCGCAGGGCTTAGCGCGCCGTCCGCGGGCGCGATCGAGTGGCCAGACGGCAGCAGCAAGATCGGCTTCGTGTTCCAGGAGCCGACTTTGATGCCCTGGGCCGATGTGGCGGCCAATGTGCGATTGCCGCTTAGTCTTGCGCACGCGGACGACGCGCAAGCGCGCGCCGCCGTTACACAAGCGCTTTTGCGCGTCGGACTGGCCGATTTCGCGCAAAGCTACCCGCGCGAACTCTCCGGCGGCATGAAGATGCGCACCTCGATCGCGCGCGCGCTGGCGACCGGGCCGCAATTGCTGCTGATGGACGAGCCGTTCGCCGCGCTCGACGAGATCACCCGCTTCAAGCTCAACAACGACCTGCTGACGTTGTGGCAGGAGCTGCGCCGCACGGTGATCTTCGTCACCCATTCGGTGTTCGAGTCGGTCTACCTGTCGCAGCGCATCGTGGTGATGACGCCGCGCCCGGGCCGCGTGTTCGCCGACATCGCGATCCCGGCGCCCTATCCACGCGACGAGCGCTTCCGCACCTCGCCGGAATATGCCGGCTATTGCCGCACTGTCTCCGAGGCGCTCGGCCAAGCGATGGGAGGCGCGCCATGAGCGACCGCGCGCTGCGCATCGGCTTGCCCGTCCTCATGTTGGCGCTGGTGCTGCTGGCCTGGGACGTTGTGGTGCGCACCTTCGCCATTCCACCCTATGTGCTGCCGGGTCCGGGTCTGGTGCTGAACACATTGATCGCCGACGGCGGCCTGCTGTGGCAATCGCTGCTGGTGACGCTCACCACCACCTTCGAGGGCTTCCTGCTCGCCGCCATCGGCGGCATCGG
>Ga0208715_1000580_pt1 | contig 12238 bp, 10 predicted proteins | sample NGESurshal092012_3_FD_184473 | JGI IMG/M metagenome (GOLD analysis project Ga0208715, IMG submission 184473) | Arctic peat soil microbial communities from Barrow, Alaska - NGEE Surface sample 210 shallow-092012 (SPAdes) | ecosystem: Environmental > Terrestrial > Soil > Wetlands > Peat ... | reverse complement strand
AGGTCATCGTGGAAACGCAACCCGACCCTCACCATCAGGCTTCCGCCTCTAACAGCATGCTTGAGTGGCTGGACTCGGTCGCCGAATGGAAGGCCGGCCTAGCCATCAAGCCGCTTGTTGTCTTGCCGATATCACGTTGTAGAGTGGCACCCAGATGAGCGTAAAGTACCACCCCCACGCGTAGCTTTCGACTATACCCAGGAAAAAGCTTCCCCAGCTGATCCATTCGAAGCCCGGCAACAGGCGTTGCCACGTCGTATGCATCTCGTGCGCCGGCATAACGAAGTCGCCCGCGACACAAAGGACGAAAGAGATCGCCAGGAACAGGCTGGTTGCGTGACCGACGCCACTGAATGACAGACTCCGGTTCATATGATCCTCCTACGCGCGCACGAACTGCTGAGGGTTGGTATCGAACTGGTCCAGGCATTTGCGAGAACAGAACCGGTACTCGCGACTCTGGTATTTCTCCGAGTAGCCAGTATCCGGGGCAACCTCCATGCCGCATACCGGATCTTTAGACGATCCTCCGGCGCCGGGTCCTATCCCTTGCTGCCCTTCGTGATGATGGCCATGAACCATGTGCGCGCCACAGCCAAACCGCATCATGAAATAGAAGAATGCCGCGAACAGGAGAAGTGAGATTATTCTATCCATCGTTGCTGCCTCCCATACCTTTGCTACTCGGTTAACCCGCGTGATCGCAAATGCGGGATAAATGCCGGGACGCTGCGCGCATAATCCGTATAGGCCTCGCCAAATTCTGTTTGTACCTGTCTCTCCTCTGCCTTCGCTAAACGCACGTACATCCAGACTAGTACCGGAAACATCACCAAGGTCGGAATCGTCGGCCACTGCAACAAAAAGCCGAACATGACCGCGATGAATGCGATGTATTGTGGATGCCGGATGTATGAGTAGGGACCAGTTGTCGCGAGGGTCTATGACTTCTGCGCCGCGTACAACACCCGCCACGAGCTGGCTAACAGAAAGAGCCCGGCCACAATCAGCACGTTGCTCAGGATATGGAAGGGATCCATGTGAGGGTCGCCCTTCAAGCCAAGCAGCGTGTGCAACATGTGCCCGGATTCGTGTGACATGAAGTCCACCCCTGGATAATGGCTTGCCAGCCACCCCGACAGGAGGAAGATCGTCAGCGGAAAGCCATACATCTCGGCGAACAGCGCGACGATGAAAGCGGAGAAAGCTCCGAACGATCGCCAATCCGTCCTAGTCTTCGGCCGCGTGAAGCTGAAAGCAAAGATGATGAAGAAGGCTGACTCGATGAGTACCAGCCCCCACATACCGTAGGCGCTGCCGTCACGATTCATGTCGTTTCACTCTCCGGCCTCGTTTAGCGCCATTCTTCGCCGTTGTCTCGCCTCGCAATGGCGGCACCGTCATCCACCGGCACGCCGCCCTGTCGACATCATTTACTGTCCGGTCTGGGCGCCTTAGCTGTACTTGCGCTCCTGCCACCAGGGAAAGTACGCGGGCATGTCCTTCGAAATCTTGTCCGGAAATTTTGCCGGACGTTTCTCCAGAAATGACGCGACCCCTTCCCTCACATCCGCCGAAGAGCCACGCGCGAAGATTCCGCGGCTGTCCACCTTGTGCGCTTCCATCGGATGGTCCGCGCCCGCCATCTTCCATAGCATCTGGCGAATCAACGCGACCGACACTTGCGGCGTGTTGTCGGCTATCTCGCGCGCGAGCGCGCGCGCTGCTGGAATAAGTTGTTCGGGTTTGTAGATCTTTTTGATCAGCCCGCCTTCGAGCGCCTCCTCGGCTCCGAAAACGCGCCCTGTAAACGTCCACTCCAGCGCCTGCGCGATGCCGACGATCTTCGGCAGGAACCAGCTCGAGCACGCCTCCGGCACCATCCCGCGCCGCGCGAACACGAAACCGAAGCGCGCGTTTTCCGACGCCAGCCGCACATCCATCGCCAGTTGCATCGTCACGCCGACGCCCACCGCCGGCCCGTTCACCGCCGCGATCACCGGCTTCAGACAATCGAAGATGCGCAGGGTCAGCAGTCCGCCGCCGTCGCGAATCGCTTCATTGCTCCAATCCACGCTGCCGTCGGCCCTGATCGCGGAGCGCCGATCCGCGCGTTCCTCGCGCGTCGAGTCGAACGTCCTGGGACCCGCCGACAGGTCCGCGCCCGCGCAGAATGCGCGCCCCGCGCCGGTCACGATGATCGCGCGCACGTTGTCGTCCGCGTCGGCCTTGTCGAACGCGTCGATCATCTCGTCCATCATGGTGGCGGTGAAAGCGTTGAGCTTCTCCGGCCGGTTGAGCGTGATCGTCGCGATATTGTCCGCGACCTCGTAAACGATCTGTTCATACGCCATCAACTAATCTCCGCCGCGGCCCGCGGCTGGTCCTACTTCACGAACAGCATCAGTGCTTCGTACACTAGCGCGGGCTTCTGCGAACCTACGACCTGGATTTCCGTCTCCCGCGTGAGCATCGTGCCCAGCGGCCGGGGCTCGACCGCGGTCAGCCGCGAGCGCGCGTGGACGCTGGCGCCGGCAGGCACCGGCGCAACGAAGCGCAGCTTGTTCGCGCCGTAATTTACCACGTTGCGAAATCCCGTGATCGTGTAATCCTCTTTGCTCCTGAACGCCGGCAGCAGGCTCAGGGTCAAAAAACCATGCGCCACCGGTCCGCCGAACGGACTTTCTTTCTTGCACCGCTCGACATCGATATGAATCCACTGACGGTCGCCGGTCACGTCGGCAAATTGATTGATTTTTTCCTGCGTCACTTGAATCGGCTCGCTCCACGGACCGAATTCCTTGCTGATCTTCGCCGTCAGAGCCGCAATATCGTCAACCTTGATCGTCTGCATATTTTTTTCTCCGTTTTTCGGTTTTGGGGATCGATTGTCTAACCAACTCAGTTGCAACTTGCAACTTAACCGTTCCTGGTCGCGGCTATCACCATCCAGCCGGCCGCGGCGTGCAGGCATTTCGACGTGAACCCCGCCTGCGCGAGGATTGACTCCAACTGGCTGAATGTAAACGCGTCAACTCCGATGCTCGAAATGAATTTGAACCACTGCTGCGCGATCCAGCCGTCCGCGCGGCGCGACGTGGCGATCGTAAAACGCCCGCCGGGTTTCAGCACCCGGCCCACTTCGCCGATTACGCGGCCGATGTCGGGAAAAAGGTGCAGCGCCCCGCAACAATTCACCACCTCGAATTGACCCGGCTCGAACGGCAGCGCCATCGCGTTGCCGTGCAGCAGCATCAAGTTGCCGATTCCTTCCTCCCGCACCATCCGCGACGCGTAATGCAGCATCGGCATAGACAGATCCAGGCCCACCACGGCGCCCGCGCCGATTTTCCGCGCAAACCGGCGCGCGTAGATTCCCGGTCCGCAGGCAAGATCGAGCAGGAATTCCGTCTTGCCGAGCACCGCCGCGTCGGCAATCAGCGCGTACTCGTCCTCGAAGCCGATGCCCATGATAATTTTGGCCACCGAACTGCGCCGCCACAATCGGCTCTCGTAAATCCGGATGAGCGGGTCGAATTGCATGGACCGCTGGGCGAAATTCGGCCTTTGGGCTGTCCCGGGAAGAAGGTCGATTACGCCCCCATCGACCGGGTACTTTGCCGAACACTGGGGGCACACGTACTCGAGGTGCGCCGCCGCTGGTGCGGCCAACTTGCCGCGTCCGCAGGCGGGGCAAAGGATAGGCACGCGAAGTGGTTCGTCTGCCGCCTTCATGATTCGCCCTCTGTGTAAGGTGTTTTCCCGCCGGCGCGCTCGGATACAGCGCCAGGCCGGGGCTCACACGCGGATTCTCGCCCTTACGCCCCGCTTTTACCAGAGCGCGATCGCGGCCCGCACCCCCCATCAATTGCCGTGTGCCGAGCATTCAACGGGGGCCTTCTGATGGTTGGAGCAGGGTTCCCTTCTTCAGTGCCCGCTCCTTCATGATCGCGAAGAACACCGGCACAAGTATGAGGACGTGCATCGTCGAGGTGATCATTCCGCCGACGATTGGCGCGGCGATTGGCTTCATCACGTCGGAGCCGATCCCGCTCTCCCATAGAATCGGCGCGAGACTGAGCATCACGACTGCAACGGTCATCAGCTTGGGTCGAAGCCGCTGGACTGCACCCTCGATCACCGCCAACTCGATCTCCTCGTGAGTGAGCGCGCCGGCGGCGATGTGACGATTCAGGGCTTCGTGAAGATAAATCACCATGACGACGCCGGTCTCGACGGCGATTCCGAACAGCGCGATGTACCCGACCCACACGGCGACGCTGAAGTTGAAGCCCATCATGTACTGGAGCAGCAGCCCGCCCGTCATCGCGTACACGGTCGGAAGGATCAGCACGATCGCTTCAGTCGCCGACTGGAAGAGCATGTAAAGCAGGACGAAGATCAGGCCGAAAACGATCGGCAGGATGACCGTCACGCGCTTTCGCGCGCGCAACTGGAACTCATACTCTCCCGACCATTTCAGAGTGTATCCGGCGGGCAGATGCAGTTGGCGATCGAGCACCCGCTGCGCGCGGTTAATGTAGCTGCCGTAGTCGGATGTCGCGAGGTCAACATAGACGTAGCCGGTCAGCAGCCCGTCTTCATCCCGTATCATCGATGGCCCCGGGCCCAGGCTGATACGCGCGACCTCGCCGAGCGGGATCTGCGCTCCGGTCGGCGTCATGATCAATATTCGACGAAGCGCGTTCAGGTCGCTGCGATAATCCGCGAGATAGCGAACGTTGATCGAGTAGCGCTCGCGCCCTTCGACGGTGGTCGCGATATTCTCGCCGCCCATCCCGGAGCTGACCGCCCGCTGAACGTCTCCGACCGTCAGGCCATACCTCGCCGCGACGGCGCGGTCGGCATTCACGTTGATGTAGAACCCTTGAGAAACTCGTTCGGCGAAAATTCCTCGCGTGCCCGGAACGGGACCGAGTATTTCTTCGATCTGAGAACCTATCTGCTGAATCCGGTCGACGTCGGGACCCTGAATTTTGAGTCCGACCGGAGTTTTGATCCCGGTCAGCTCCATGTCGAGCCGGTTCTCGACTGGCATCGTCCAGGAGTTCGACAAACCGGGAAAATGCAGCCGGTCGTCCATCTCGGCGATGAGCTGGTCATAGGTCATGCCCTTTCGCCATTGGTCGCGCGGCTTGAGCATGATCGTGGTGTCGTACATGTCCAGCGGCGCATTGTCGGTCGCACTATCGGATCGACCGACGGTGCCGAACACACTCTCGACCTCTGGAAACGCGCGGATGATCTGATCCTGCTTCTGCATCAGATTCACCGCTGACGTGATCGAAATCCCGGGCAGCGCAGTAGGCATGTAGAGGCTCGATCCCTCATACAGCGGCGGCATGAACTGACTTCCGATCTTGAACAGCACCGGAATCGTGAGCAGCAGGAAAATCACGTTGGCCGCAATCGTCAGCGTCCGATGACGCAGGCACCATCGGATCACGGGCAGATAGATGGCCTGGAAGAAGCGCGAGATGGGGTTGTTCTCCTCGGGGCGCAGCCGTTTGCCGCGTATGAAGAGGACCATCAGCACCGGGACCACCGTGATCGCGAGAACCGAGGAGAACGCAATCGCAAAAGACTTGGTGTAGGCCAGCGGACGGAACATCCGTCCCTCCTGCGATTCGAGCAGGAACACCGGCAGGAACGAGACGACGATGATGATCAGCGAGAAGAAAATCGGGCGGCCGACCTGTTTCGCGGCCGATAGCAGAATCCGCTGCCGTTCGGGTTCGGATATCGACTCGCCTTTCTGCGACGCCTCGTGCTGTGCCTCCGACAGGTGCCGGTACCCGTTTTCGACCATTACGATCGAAGCGTCGACGAGCACGCCTATCGCCAGCGCCAACCCGCCCAAGGACATGATGTTGGAGCTGATCTGCAGATAGTACATGGGGATAAACGTCGCGATGACCGCGATCGGCAGCGCAAGAATCGGGATCAGCGCCGAACGCAAATGGAAGAGAAAAACGATGATCACCAGGCTGACGATGATGGCCTCTTCGAGCAGATCGCGTTTCAGCGTGTTGATGGATTCCTGAATGAGTCCCGACCGGTCGTAGCCGGCGACGATTTCGACACCGCGCGGCAGAGTTTTTCGAATCTGAGCAAGCTTTTGCTTGACGCCATCGATGACGGTGAGGGCATTCTGCCCGTAGCGCATTACGACGATGCCGCCGACCGTCTCTCCGTCGCCGTTCCATTCAGCGGCGCCCTCGCGAAGATCGGGGCCCAGACTGACCACGCCGAGATCCCTTATCAGCACCGGGGTGCCGTTGTTGGTTGCGACGGAAATTTCTTCCAATTCTGCCACCGAATGGACGTAGCCGAGGCCGCGGATCATGTAATCCACTCCCGACATCTCGAGCACGCGTCCACCGACTTCGCCGTTGCTGTCGCGGATTTTGTCGATCACCGTCTCCAGCGGGACCTTGAGCGCGAGCAACCGATTCGGATCGAGCTTGACCTGGTACTGCTTAACGAAGCCGCCGATAGTGGCGACTTCCGAAACCCCCGGCACGGTTTCGAGGGCATAGCGCACGTTCCAATCCTGCAAGCTGCGAAGGTCGGCGAGACTGTGAAGACGACTCTTATCGACCAGAGCGTATTCGTACACCCAGCCCGCGCCGGTCGCGTCGGGACCGATCGCGGGATTCACGCCAGCCGGCAACTTGCCGGCTATCTGTTGGAGGTATTCCAGCACGCGGCTGCGCGCCCAATAGATGTCGGTGCCGTCTTCGAACACGACGAACACATATGAATCGCTGGGCATCGTCTGCGCTCGGACTGCCTTCACATGCGGCGCAGCAAGCATCGCGGTGACGATCGGATAGGTCACCTGATCCTCGATGAGATTGGGCGGCTGGCCCATCCATTCGGTATGGATGATCACCTGGACATCGGAGATGTCCGGCAGCGCGTCGAGCGGGATCCGATCGAGCGACCAAACGCCCGCAAGCACCAGCGCCAGCACACCGACGGACAGGATGAAGCGGTTCGCATTACACCAGTCGATAGTTCTTTCGATCATCCTTCTTTCCTCACATCGCCATGGAGCCGCTGGCTGATACGTCCATCTGTTTGGTCGCGATCGTACGGCCTCCCTTCGACGCGACGATCGTCAGGCTCCAAGTGCCACCGCTAAGCAGTTCGATATTTGCGGCGTAGATGCCGTTGCCCCGGTCATCTGCGATGGCTTGCGCGCGCATCGCCGCCATTCCCATCGCCGGCATCGCCGCCATGTAGAAGGACACCGTCACTTTTGCGCCTGAGATTGCGGCGCCCTTGGAATCGCGGAGCGTCACGATCATCTTGTTGTGGCCGCGCACGAGGGGGTTGGGGTCGCTGGTGAACGCAATGCTTGCCTGGGGGACAGGCTGCGCCGATTGTCCAGCCGCATTCGCGCCTACCACCGGCGCAGCCGGCGCGAACGCGCCCGCGGCGGCCTGGAGTTGGCTTTCCGAGTCGATCAGGAAATTGGCGGAACTGACGATCTGCTGACCCGGCGCGAGTCCCTTGAGCACGATGAATTCATCGCCGACATGCGATCCCAACTCGACCTCGGCGGGAGTGAGATAACCGTCACCGCGATCGATGAACGCGACGTTGTGCGTGCCGGTCCGAAGAACCGCGGTGTCCGGGATGACAGTTTGCTCGCCCATCGGCAGATCCAGAGCAACGTGCGCGAACATCCCAGGAAGAAGCCGGCCTTTGGGGTTGTTGAACTCGCATCGCACTTTGGCGGTGCGGGTCATGGGATCGATCTGCGGCGAGATGAAATCGATGCGCCCATCGAAGTTCGTACCCGGATAAGCGTCCACAGTAACGGTTGCGGGATCGCCGGGATGAACCTTTGCGATCTCGTCCTGAAACACCGCCGCATAAATCCACACTTTCGACAGATCGGTGATCGTGAACAGGCGCGTGTCCAGTTGCACGTACATGTTAGGCAGCGCGTTGCGCTCGACGATGTAGCCGCTCATGGGCGAATCGATCTCGACGGCGCGGCGCACAGTGCGCTCACGTTCCAACCGTGCGATCTCGCGCGGCGACACTCCCCAGAGGCTTAGACGTTGCTTGGCGGAATCGACCAGCGATGAGGCGTCGGCGGTCACATCGGCGACCGAGCTGTCTTCGACGCGCTTGCGGGCATCGACGGCGAGTAGATATTCGTTTTCGGTACTGACGAGGTCCGGGCTGTAGATGGTGAACAACGGCTGGCCTCGGCGGACGTACTGATAAGTCGAATTCGCGAACACCTGTTCGATCCATCCGGCGAAACGGGTTTGCACGTAGCCTTGCAGCCGTTCGTCGGTCTCGATGTTGCCGGTGGTCTCGAGGCGATCGCTTACGTCCTTTCGCACCACGGTCGCGAACTTGAGTCCGATCAATTGGCGGCGCTCCGGCGCGATCCGTATAGGCGCGAGCGGGGAATCGGCTGCGTATGCGATTGGCGCCGCGAGGAAGAGAAGGGATCCGAGCAGCAAAAGGACTGTGCTGAGGCGCAATTGTGATGAGTTGTAATTCATCTTGGGTCACCGATTACCTGCTGGATTTTGGCGATCGCGATTTCGTGGTCGGCGACGGTGCGGTAGTACTCCTGCCGGAGGTTGCGTAAATCGAGAACCGACGAGAGCAGCGTCTGGAAATCGACTTTGCCGACCCGATACGCGGACATTGCCGAGGCCTCCGACGTTTCAGCCTGCGGTAACAGGCCGTCGCGATAGATCGCCATCACTCGCTCCGCGGTGCGCATCGCGACCAGGCTGCTTTCGCCTTCGGAGGAAACTTGCAGTTGAGTTGCACGGGTCTGCTCGCGCGCCGACTCGGCCTCAAGCGCGGCCTGCTCGATCGCGGGCGTTTGCTTGCGCCAGAAATAGAGCGGAACCTTCGCGCCCAGATTCAGCATGTAGTAATCGCGGAATCCGGGACCGGTCTTTTGGTACGAATAACCGACGGTGAAATCCGGCCAGTACCCCTGATGCGCAAGCTTCAATGCTTCCGCGCTGCGCGCTTCCATCGCACGATCCGCGGCGAGTTCGGGGGAGCCGGCGTCGCTAAGCCGCGCAACCTCGGCCGAATCCAGGTCCAGATGGGTCGCTTCGACCCCGCCGATGCCGATATTCGGCGAGTCGGGATCGCGGCCGAGCATCTGCTTGAGCTCGAGCTGTCCCTGGTCTTCCTCCAGATGGTGCATCGCGTGCTCCTTGAGGATCTCGGTGGTTTGGAGTTGCGCCTTGATCAGGTCCTGCTGCAGACCCTGTCCCAGGCGATACCTGGTTTCTATGATCTGCTGGATCTGTCTCAGCTGCCCCTGATTGCGATCGAGAATCGCCAGCGTTTTCGCGTGATAGAAAAGCTCGAAGTAGATCTCCTTGACCTTTTCCTCGACTCTACGCTGCGCAGTTTCATAGCGACGCCTGGCGTACTCGGCATCTTTTTCGGCCTCGGATTTCTGCAAGCGAAGCTTGCCGGGACCCGGAATGTCCTGCGAGACACCGAAGCCGGTGTAATAAAAGTCGCTGCTCTCGTAGCCCGAGAACGGCTGCGGACTGCCAACCGTGAAATGCTGGAGCGACACCTGTGGATCGGGGATCGTCGCCGCCTGGATCGGGACCTTCGTTTGAGCCTGCCAGTGGCTCCGCGCCGCGAGCACGATGGGGCTGCGCGAAAGGGCCTCGTCGACCAGCGCTCGCAGTCGAGCTGAACTGCTGGATGTCTCAGCGGCACGGCCAGGTTGAGCGACATCCTGCTCAGTCGCCAGAGCGGCGCTGTCCTGGGCGCGTCCTGACGACGGAATGCCGATCAGAATTGCGATCGCAATCAGGATGGTGACTGAATTTCGCGCCGCTATGCGGCGAATGCTTGCGTATAGCATTTCACAAAAACCCAACCTTCCAGCCGCGATCGATCGCGGCGCTGCTGCGTTTGCGCAGGTTTTTTTGAAAACCCGCGTTTTTATCTGCCGATCGTATCGGCAAATGTCTTTCCCAATTGTCGCGAGCGAGCATCACGCGAGCGTCGGCAACGGATGCGACTCATCCGCGCTTCAACTCACGCGCTTATGGAAGGCTCAGATTTGACGGGAACAGAGGAGTGCTAACGAAAGGAGACGGCCGGGCGGCGAGTACCCAGAAGTGATTACGGTACTTCGAACGTATGAAATCGCGGTTATCACCGCGGTGGCAGGCAGACTCCCGATCGAGTCGAAATGATCCGCGTCTCGCGCCTGGCTGGTCGCTTTATCCGGCGCCGTCGGCGTTTTGCAGCAGTTCAACTGATTCATCGGAGCGGTCTTCGGGCAATTCGCACAGCACGCCGCGGCCGTGGAACACGCCATCGCAGACGGCGCACACAGGCTTAGCGGAAGCAGCAGGGCGATGAGGATTACAGCGATAGACCGCACGCCGTCATGCTACTCCTACCGCGAACAACGAACAACTAGCCGCGAACAACGAACAACTAGATTGGAGGATGCTTGTGCTTCCAGGGGCGGGCGCGTTCGAACTCGGCCGCCAGTGCGATTATGCCCGCTTCGTCGCCGGGACGGCCGACAATTTGAATCGCCAGCGGCAATCCCGCCTTGCTGAATCCGTTGGGGAGCGAGATGGCCGGCTGACCGGTCGAGTTGAACGGGAAGGTGAATGCGATCCATCCGTAGATTTCATCGGCGGCGGTGTCGGGATTGGACGGCAGCGTGCCAAGCCGCACTGCGGGCCGGGTGAGAGTCGGGGTGAGGATCGCGTCGTAGGGCATGAGCGCGTGGACGATTTCGCGCGCCGTATTGTGCATCGCAGTTACCGCGCGGATGTAGTCGGCGGCGGAAATTTTGGCGCCCCACTGGTAACTGCTGCGCACCACGGGATCGAGCAGGTCCGGGTTGGGGATGTTCAGCGCCGAGACCGACGCGCCGACGATCACGCGCGCATACTTGCCGAGCATCGCGCCGGGATCGAGCGTGAGCGGCTCGACGCGATGGCCCATCTGGCGGAACACGCCGCATGCGGACTCGAGCGCGGCGAGAGTTTCAGCGTCCACCGGGCCGAGCGCGCTATGGTTGATAACGGCGAGCCGAAGTTTTTTCGGATGGGCCGAAACTTCCTCGACGAACGGACGCGCCGGCGGGCGTGCCGCGTACGGATCGCCCGGCATCATCCCCGCCATCGCATCGAGCATCAACGCTGCGTCGCGGACGGTGCGCGCGATGGGGCCGGTAGTGGAAAGTCCGGCCCATGCTTCGCCCTCCTGCGGAGCGCGCGTGATTCGCCCACGCGACGGTTTGATTCCGACCACGCCGCAGCATGCAGACGGTATGCGAATCGATCCACCGCCGTCGCTGCCCTGCGCCACGGGATGCAGTCCGGAGGCGACGGCAGAGGCGGCGCCGCCGCTGGAGCCGCCGGCGGTGTGTTCGAGGTTCCAGGGATTTCGCGCGGGCGGACAGAGACCGCCCTCGGTGGTCGGACGCAGGCCGAATTCGGGGGTGGTGGTTTTGCCGAGCAGAATTCCACCGGAGTTGGCGAGCCGGACGGCGAGTTCCGCGTCGGCGGGCGCGTGCCAATTCTGGTAATTCTTCGAGCCGAAGGTGGTGCGAATATCCCTGGTCCAGACCAGGTCCTTGAGCGAATATGCGACGCCGAATAGCGGCAGCATGGCCGCATCCGAAACGTTCATTTTTTCGAGCCGGGATGCGTCCGCGAGCGCGCGATCGGCGGTGACGGTCATGAATGCGCCGATCTTAAGATTCAGTTGCTCGACGCGGGCGAGGAAAAATTCCGCGACCTCGCGCGGGCGGACTTGCTTTTTGAGGACAAGCTCGCGCAGTTCGTGTGCCTCGATGTATGGAGTGAGCGTCACGGTCACCTCCGCGGTCAAAAATTCTAGTTAGCCCAAAACGACGGCGGCCGCCAACGCGCGGGCGGGGTGTAATCGCGCGAGGGACAGGGTTAGTCTTTTTGCGATTCGACGGGGGAAGAGGTTCAAACTGTTGGAAACGGCGATTGGGTGGACGCACGCGGTGGCCGGCGCGATTTGGATCGGCGCGTGCGCATGCTTCGCGATCGCGGGCCTCGCGCTCGGGGCGGGAAGCGCCGAGCAGCGCAATTTTGTGGCGAACTCGGCGGCGAAGATCGATGTGCTCGGCCTCATCGCTGCGGCGGTGTTACTCGCGACGGGACTGATCAGCCTGACAGTGGCGGGAGTTATGCGGGGGGTT
>Ga0208715_1000576_pt1 | contig 12288 bp, 10 predicted proteins | sample NGESurshal092012_3_FD_184473 | JGI IMG/M metagenome (GOLD analysis project Ga0208715, IMG submission 184473) | Arctic peat soil microbial communities from Barrow, Alaska - NGEE Surface sample 210 shallow-092012 (SPAdes) | ecosystem: Environmental > Terrestrial > Soil > Wetlands > Peat ... | reverse complement strand
CACGCTGGTCCAGCAGCGAGACCGGCGAAAGCGCTTGTTTCGAATCTCCCGGCGGAAGTCACGGTGGCGCCGCCGGCCTCTGCAACCTCTCCCACAAGGGGAGAGAGTGAGGAGATATCCCCTATTCGGCGTGGCCGTCGATAATCGGGCCGAACAACTGCCATTTCTCGCCGGTGAATTTCATCATCTGCACCTGTTCGATCGGATAGAAATCCGTCGGCGAGGTCTTGATGCGGATTCCCGGAATGTAGGTGTTGATCTCGAAATCCATATTCGCGACCACCTTCATGACGTTCTCGCGGGTGAGGTTGTCGCCGCACCGCTTCAACACCTCGACCAGTGCGGTCGACGTATTGAAGGCCGTGAGTGGCCCGCTCTCGGACTTGTCGGCTTCCGGATAATACTTCGCCATGAAGGCGCGGAATTTCTGCATCCCCGGATAGCTGTCCCATTGCGGATCGGTGACGTCCATCTGATAGCCGGCGCTGAGAATGCCCGTGGAGTTGTCGAGGCCGGCGGGCTTCAGCACGGCGCCGACCGACGCCGACACGTTGGTCATGATCTGGATTGGATGCCAGCCCAGCTCGGCAATCTTCTTGATTGCCTGGGCGGCAAATTTCGGCGTGCCGATATTGACGAAGATCTGCGGGTTCGCGGTCTTGATCGCCACCACCTGGGAGTCGACGGTCGGCATGCTGACCTCGTAGGGGATGCTGGCGACGACCATTCCGTCGTACTTGTCGCGCAGCACATCCTTGAGCCCGATAACGTAGTCTTTTCCGAAATCGTCGTTCTGATACAGCACGCCGATCTTCGCGTTGGGATAATGCTGAAGGATGTAGGTCGCGTAGATACGCGCTTCGGCCCGGTAGTTCGGCTGCCATCCGATGGTCCAGGGGAAGTGCTCGGGATCGCCCCAGCGCGACGCGCCGGTGGCGACGAACAGCTGCGGCACCTTCATGGTGTTCATGTATTTCTGGATCGCCGCGTTGCTCGCGGTGCCGAGCGGCGCGAATATCAGGAATACCTCGTCGCTCTCGACCAGCTTGCGCGCCTGCTCCACGGTCTTCGGCGGGCTGTAGGCGTCGTCGTAGGAAATGAAGTTGATCTTGCGGCCGTTCACGCCGCCATCGTCGTTGATCATCCTGAAATAGGCGCTCATCGTCTTGCCGATGATGCCATAGGCCGATGCCGGCCCGCTGTACGGCATGATGTTGCCGATCTTGATTTCCGTGTCGGTTACGCCGGTATCGTATTTTTTCTGCGCGGCAGCCGGCACGGAGGCCGCGGCAATGATTAGTCCGGAAAGTCCAAGCGTCCTGATGAAATCCTTAGCGTGGCGCTTCATTGAGTTTCCTCCCTGTGTAGCTTGGCCAGGCGTGACCGCTTTTGTCGGACAGTTTCCTCTGAGTTTTGTTCTGGGACGGAATGGACGATAGCAGCCGGGCAGGTTTGCCGGAAGCGGCACGCGGACCATGGACGATTTGTCGCGTGAAGCGTTTGTGCAGCGCGGCGGGCGGATGAACTGAATGCCGGCCGCGCCCGCTTGCTTTCGCGAGCGACGCCGGTTCATCTTTGCAATTCCCAACCGGGATCGATTGACCTAACATTCTTCAGTTGCAGGCATGAAGGAAGACCATCATGGCGAAGAAGGCCAGGAAGGCAACGGCGAAGAGGTCAGCGAGGCGCGCCACCACTGTGCGGGCATCCGGAGCGAATGGCTTCAAAGCCATGGCGATGCACGCAACGGAAGAAGACGGCCGCCGCACATTCGCGGCACTTAAGGCGGATCGTCCGGCTTCGTCCACGTTCGCGCTCACGGCAAGTCAGCCGGAGAATCTCGACCCGGAAAGCGCCGCAAAGCGCATCCTCGATCACGCCTTTGCCAGCAAAGCGATGCCGTCGCTGACCGCGCCGAAGGTCGACGACGCCGAGAGCGAATTCAGGAGCCTCGGCGTCGAGACCGTGCCGCTGACCGGAACCATCGTCGTAAAGTTCCGCCAGCAGGTCAAAGGTATTCCGGTTTTCGGCTCTCTGGTCAGCGTCGAACTGGACGACAACAACGAGATGGTCTCGCTCAATTCCAGCATCGCGAAACCGGACGTCGCATCCTACGTCGCGAGGATCTCGCCGCACGGCGCGCTGAAGAGGATTGCCGCCGCGGCAGGCTACGGACGCGAGCTTCCGGAGGGGATCCCGACGCTGAATTTGTTTCTCGACAACAAAGGCAAATGGCACCTTGCCTATATCGTCGAGGATGTGCGGAGCCGGAAGAAGGCCAAAGGACGGGCCAAACAGGAAATCCCGCTGGTCTTTGACTACGTCATCGATGCACTGACCGGCGCGCTGGTGGCGGAATTGCCGCGCACCCCGACCATGGCCGACGCCACCGACAGTGGACTCGATGAACTCGGCAACATGAAGACCTTCAGCATCGAAGTCACGGGCAGCAAGAGGGCGATGCGCGATGCCAGGCTGAACGTAGAAACCTACGATTTCGCCTATCTCGACCCGGCAGGAGGGAACCTGCCGGGCAACCTCGTGGCGCCTCCCTGGTCGCCCGCAGCGGTTAGCGCCCACACCAACGCCGCCATTATTGCGACCTTTCTGCGCGATGTGCTCAAGCGCAACAACATCGACAACATGGGCGGGCGTATGGTTTCGACCGTCAACTGCGTCGTGAAGCAGTTCGAGCGGCCGCCCGGCAGCAAGATTTGGCTGAACGCATTCTGGGACGGGACCCAGATGTTGTACGGCCAGGCGCCGTTCGATGGTAAACTGCGATCACTGGCGTCATCACTCGCCGTGGTCGCACATGAGCTGTTCCACGGCGTCACCGGCAACACGGCACGACTGATCTATCAAGGTGAGAGTGGGGCGCTCAACGAGTCCTATTCGGATATTTTCGGCATGATCGTTGCAAACAGCGCGCAGCCGGATATCGCGAAATGGGACTGGCTGATCGGCGACGGCATCTCCACCGGCATCGAGGCGCTTCGCGACATGCGAGACCCCACGCGGTTTGGCCAGCCCAAGCTGATGAGGAATTTCAAGAATCTTCCGTTCAAGCCGGAAGCCGATTCAGGTGGCGTACACGTCAACAGCGGCATTCATAATTTCGCCGCCTTCAAAGTGATGTCGGCGACCGACCGCAACGGTTTCGTCTTCAAGCCGGCCGAACTCGCGGCGATGTATTATGTCGCGCTCACGCAGCAGCTCTCGCGCCAATCGACATTCTCCGACAGCCGGCGCGGCGTGGTGCTGACGACGGATCGCTGTTCCGTACGCTGCCGCAGCATCAGATCGAGGCCCGCGTTGCGGCGGTGGAAGCCGGTTTTGAGGCAGCCGGCATCAAATAGCTGGTATCCCGGCACGCTGCCGAATTCGCGAGCTCTCCCTGCAAAGCGACGAGAGGTACGAAGAGTCGTGTACTGGACATAGCGTTCTTCCGGCGATGCGATGCATTGTCTGATTCCGCTGCTGAGCCGCGACGGAACGTCTCCGCTCACAGCACACGCCGATCCCTCCCCGGTATTTCTACGGTGCCCAAATTTAACGTAGGCGTAGGGCTGTGATTGATACTTTCCTGCTTGAATTCCCGCGACTTTCTCGACTTTCCCCTAATCCGGGCTCCGCGCCCCGGGATCCGCCGAAAAAGGAACACAGGGCATATCTTGCAACAGCTAGATCATTCCATCATCGCCGAACTCGAAGACGCCGTAGGGAGCGCGGCTCGCCGGAGAGGCGGGTCGGGACCCTCCGGCAGGTGACAGATCTTTTCCTGCATGACGGGGAGCGCCTCAGCGACGATCAGGTCAAAGTCTTTGACGATGTGCTGTGTCTTCTGATCGCCCGCGTTGAAAGCCGGGCGAGAGCCGAACTCAGCGCGCGGCTGGCGCCACTCGACTACGCTCCGTCAGAAGTCATTCAGCACCTTGCACGGGATGACGAAATCACCGTGGCCGGCAGCGTGCTGGCCAAATCGAGCCGCTTGAGGACGAGCGACCTCGTGGAGATTGCAAGCACAAAAGGGCAGGATCATCTGTTCGCGATTTCGGGCCGTATGAACCTCCCGGAGGCTGTCACCGACGTGATCGTCGATCGCGGCGAATGCAAGGTCATCCGAAAGCTTGCAAACAACGCGAGCGCACGCTTTTCCGATGCCGGCTATTCCGGCATCATCGCGCATGCGGACGCAGATGATAAACTCATCGAGATCCTTGGACTCCGTATCGACCTTCCTCACAAATTCCTGCACGATCTGTTGCGACGCGCGACGAACACCGTACGCGCCCGGCTGGCGGCCATCGCACCTGCCGAACTCCAGGAAGAGATCAAGCGGGTTCTGAAGACTATCACTAGCGCGGCGGGAGAAGATAGCTCGTCCGCACGGGATTTCAGCCGCGCCGAAGCGCTGGTGAAGCTGATGCATGACCTGAACGAACTGAACGACGCGGCCGTCATCAAGTTCGCCGGAGCAAGGAAGTTCGAGGAAGTCGCCGCGTCGCTTGCCGTTCTCAACAACCTGCCGACCGACATGATGGCGCGACTGATGGAAGGGCCCCGGTCTGACCTCATCCTCATTCCCTGCAAAGCGGCCGGATTGAACTGGCTGGCGGTCGAAACGATCCTTAGCAACCGGCCGTTCCAGCAGCCGATCGCCGAGCAAACGCTGAAGCTCGCCTGGAAGGATTACGGCAAGTTGTCCGTGGAAACCGCCCAGCGCACGCTGCGCTTCTGGCAGGTTCACAACAAACTCGAGAGTAGGTTTTGCCAACGAGCGGCAGCGCGCCCACCCCACGGGCAATGCGCTCCCTCGCCCCGCGTTGCGGGGTCGAGACGAGCGAAGCTCGCTCTTAGAGGGTTGCGGTGAGGGGCATGGCAATGCACTCACCCAATCGAAGGAATCTCGGACCGCAATCCGGAGGTCCCGGACCGTCGCAGGTGTCAACTCGACCCGAGGGCTAACGCCGTGCCCCGCCCCTTACCCGCTCGCTTAGGCGCGCAAGAGCGCTGCCGAGCTCGCGACCTCTCCCCGCATTGCGGGGAGAGGTTGTGAAGAAAACTCAATTCTTGGTCTTGTCCACCAAGGCGCCCTTCTTGATCCACGGCATCATGTCGCGGAGCTTGACGCCGACCTCCTCGATCGGGTGCTGCGCGAGCTTGGCGCGGGTCGCCTTGAACGAGGTCTGGTTGACCTTGTTTTCCAGCATCCAGTCGCGCGCGAACCTGCCGGACTGGATGTCGGCCAGCACACGCTTCATCTCCGCCTTGGTCTCCGAAGTGACGATGCGCGGGCCGGTGACGTATTCGCCGTATTCGGCGGTGTTGGAGATCGAATAATTCATGTTGGCGATGCCGCCTTCATAGATCAGGTCGACGATCAGCTTCACCTCGTGCAGGCACTCGAAATAGGCCATCTCCGGCGCGTAGCCGGCTTCCACCAGCGTCTCGAAGCCGCCCTTGATCAATTCGACCAGGCCGCCGCACAGCACCACCTGCTCGCCGAACAGGTCGGTCTCGCATTCTTCCCGGAATGAGGTCTCGATGATGCCGGCGCGGCCGCCGCCGATCGCGGAGGCGTAGCTCAGGCCGAGGTCGTGGGCATTGCCGGAGGGGTCTTTATGGATCGCGATCAGGCAAGGCACACCGCCGCCGCGCTGGTATTCCGAGCGCACGGTATGGCCGGGACCCTTCGGCGCGATCATCAGCACGTCGAGATCGGCGCGCGGCTCCAGCAGGTTGAAATGCACGTTGAGGCCGTGGGCGAACAACAGCGCCGCGCCGTTCTTCATGTTGGCGTGCAGATGATCGCGGTAGATGTCGCCCTGCAATTCGTCGGGGGTCAGCATCATCATGACGTCGGCCCACTTCGCGGCCTCGGCGACTTCCATCACCTTGAAGCCGGCGGTCTCGGCCTTCTTGGCGGAGGCCGAGACCTTGCGCAGCGCGATGGCGACGTCCTTGACGCCGGAATCCTTCAGGTTCAGCGCATGGGCGTGGCCCTGGCTGCCATAGCCGACGATGCAGACCTTCTTGCCCTTGATCAGGTTCAGGTCGGCGTCGCGATCGTAATAAACACGCATGGTCATTCCTCTTGGCTGGCCGGGCGGATTGCCCGGATCGTCGGGTATTCTGAAGGTCTGGCTGGTGATTTCCGGGCGTTGTCTAGTCCATTTTTAACCCAAGGGGAAACCCGTTTCTGCATGGCGGAGTGCGGCATCATGCGTCCATGAAGACCGGATAGAGCGAGGCCAGCAGGAGGGCGGCCATCACGATATTGAACGCCCGCACGGCCCTCGGCGACGTCAGGACCGGCCGCAGCGCGCTGCCGAACAGCGCCCAGGCCACCGTCGATAACGCTCCCATCACGAGGCTGATTGCGGTCTGTATGACGATATTCCAGGGAAAGCTGGCGATGGCCGCGTAAGCGGTGATGGTGCCGGTCACCATCACCCATCCCTTGGCGTTGACCCACTGGAACACAGCGGCGCCCCAGAATGTCATGGGGCCGCGCCGATTGTCCTGCCCCGACGGCGTCGCCCCGGACATCGCGATCGCGGCGGCGAGCCAGATCAGATAGGCCGCGCCGGCATATTTCAGGATCGTTTGCAGCACCGGAAAAGCGATGAAGATCGCCCCGAGGCCGAGGCCTACGGCCGCGACCATGAAGGCGACACCGATGGTGACGCCCGCGATATGCGGCAGCGTGCGGCGGAAGCCGTGGGTGAGCCCCGACGACAGCAGCATGACGTTGTTCGGTCCTGGCGTGAAGAACATCACGGCGGCGAACGCGACAAAGGCGATCAGAAGCGGCTGCGACATGTTGCGCTCAGGCGATCTTGGGCACGGCTTGCGACCGCTTCGACAGCAGCATGATGGCGATGCCGCACACCACGATGACCATCCCGCTTAGCCGCAGCGGCCCGAACCGCTCGCCGAAAACAATCGTCGATGCCGCGGCGCCGACGAACGGCACCAGCAGCGCGAACGGCACCACCTGCGCCGCGGAGTAATCGCGCAGCAGCCGGCCCCACAGCCAGTAGGCGATGCTGGTCGAAACCGCGCCGAGCGCCAGCAGGCAGGCAAGGCCGGTCAGCGACATATGGATGAGCGAATGCCAGGTCGGCTGCGGCCCATCCGTGACCAGCGCCAGCGCCAGCAGCGGCAACGGCGGCACCAGGCAGAGCCAGGCGAACAGATCGAACATCGGCACGTCTCGCGCCTGCCGCAGCAAGAGATTGCCGATCGCAAAACTGACCGGCGAGATCATCAGCACGGCAAAGGCGCCGACGCTGAAATCGAAACCGACGGTGCCGCAGATCATCAAGAGCCCGACCGTGGCGACGCCGATGCCGACGGTCTGCACAGGCGTCGGCAGTTCGCGAAACGCGATCACAGCGAACGCGATGGTGAACAGCGCCTGGCTCTGCACGATCACGCTGGTCAGGCCGACGGGTACGCCGTGCGCAATGCCATAGGCCTGCGCCAGAAACTGCCCAAGAAACAGCGTGAAGCTGATCGCGATCAGGAGCGGCCAGGATACTTTCGGTTTGCGCACGAACAGGCAGGGCACGGCGGCGATCGCGAACCGCAGCGCTGTCATCAGCGCCGGCGAAAATTCGTCAAGCGCGATCCGGCTCGCGACAAAGGCAACGCCCCAGATCACCGCCACCATGACGGCGAGGCTGACGTCGGCTGGCTTCATCGACGTCGCTCGCTAGCTCTGCTCACCGGGTTTCGGTTTCCGCAGCAGATAGGTGCCGTGCAGCGGCGCGTGATAATCGGCCGAGACCAGCGTGAAGCCGACATCGGTCAGCATCCGCTCGATCACCCAGCCGAAGGTCGAATACTCGTCGCGCATATGGGTGACGACGCTGTCGCGCGAAAAACCGTGGTTCTTGATGTTGAAATCGGCCCACGCCTCGACGTCGCGCTCGGGCCCGTCAGGCATGCTGACGAAGACGATATCGCGCAGGTAGAAGCAGCTGCCCGGCTTCAGCGCGCCATGGATCCGCGACAGCGCCACCGCCTTCCAGAAATCCGGCAGATGATGCAGCGCGAACTCGCTGACGATTAGGTCGTAGGAATTGGGCTGATAGGCGAAACTCAATAACCCCGCCGACTGGGTCCGGATCGCGACTTTCCGGTCGCGCACCTGGATTTCCGCCAGAGCCAGCATCGCCGGCGAAATATCGATGGCGTCGACCTCGGCGCCCATCAGCGCCGCCTCGCAGGCCAGCACGCCGTTGCCGCAGCCGATATCGGCCACCCGCCAGCCGCGCTGCACGCCGAGCATGGTCAGCGCCGCGCGGGCGCGCAGGTCGCTGTCATTATGGCGGTCGTAGATCGAGGCGATCGCGGAATCGAGGCCGATCTGCCGCCGTTCATTGTAGTACCAGTCACGCGCCAGCATGGCTCACATCCCCTCGGCACCGCGCCCGATCGCCGCGACCCCGGTGCGCGAGACCTCGACCAGGCCGAGCGGGCGCATCAGGTCGATGAACTGGTTGATCTTGGCGGAGTTGCCGGTGATCTCGAACACGAAGCTTTCGGTGGTGGCGTCGATCACGCGCGCGCGAAACGCCTCCGCCAGCCGCAGCGCCTCGACGCGGTGCTCGCCGGTGCCGCGCAGTTTCACCATCGCCAGTTCGCGCTCGATCGAGCGGCCGGACAGCGTCATGTCGACGACGCGGTACACTGGAACCATGCGGTCGAGCTGGTGCTTGATCTGCTCGATCACCATCGGCGTGCCTGTCGTGACGATGGTGATGCGGGAGACGTGCTTCTGGCTCTCGGTCTCGGAGACCGTGAGACTCTCGATGTTGTAGCCGCGGCCGGAGAACAGCCCGATGACGCGCGCGAGCACGCCCGGCTCGTTCTGCACGAGCACCGAAAGCGTGTGGGCCTCGATCGGATCGTGGCGGTCTTCCATGAAGTAGGCGGATGCGGGCTGGTTCATTTTAGTTTCCTACTGTCTCGTTCGTCATGCCCGGCCTTGTGCCGGGCATCTACGTCTTGAAGTCTTATGAGAAGGAAGACGTGGATGGCCGGGACGAGCCCGGCCATGACGGCCTCTATCTCATTGTCTCACACCAGCACCTTGCCGCCGGCGAAGGCCGCGGCTTCCGGAATGACCCATCGGTTGAACAAATCCAGATCGATATTGCCGCCGCTCAGCACCACGCCTACTTGCCTGCCCCGGATTTTTTGCTTGTCCTGCAGGGCGGCGGCGAGCGCCGCGGCGCCAGCGCCCTCCGCAAGATTATGCGTATCGGTCCAGAGTGCCCTTATCGCCAGGCGGATCTCGCCGTCGGTCACCTGCGCGATGCGCGAGGCGCCCTTGCGAATGATCGCGAGCGCATCGGGATCGGGAACGCGCGTCGCCATGCCGTCGGCGAGCGTATTGCTGCTCTCGGTCGTCACGACCGTGCCCGCCGCGAAAGACAGCGCATAAGAGGGCGCTTCGGTGGATTGGACCCCCACGATTTCGGTGGTCAGCCCAAGCAGGTCGCGCGCAAGGATGCAGCCGCAGATGGCCGATCCCTGTCCGATCGGAACATAGAGAACATCAAGGTCCGGCGCCTTCCTCAGCAGTTCAAGCGCATAGGTCGCGACACCCATCACAAGATCGGGATGGAAGGACGGCACGAATTCCAGCCCGCTGAGCTCAGCGCGACGTCCAGCCTCCTCGCGGGCGGACTGAAAATCCTCTCCGTATTCGACGAGGCTCGCTCCAAAAGCTTGCATGGCGCGGTTTTTCTCGACCGAATTGCCGTGCGGCACGAAGATTGTCACCGGCACGCGGTAGCGGCTCGCGGCAAAAGCAAGGCTCTGGCCGTGATTTCCCCGAGTCGCCGAGATCAGCCCGGTCGTGTGCGGCCGCTCGCGCTTCAGGCGATCAACATAGACGAGCCCGCCACGCACCTTGAAGGCGCCGGTCGGCGTATGGTTCTCATGCTTGACGATGACAGTCGCGCCGAGCCGCCCGGACAGCAACGGCCACGCGTAAGCCGGCGTCGGCGGCATCGCCGCGCTGACGATGTCGTGCGCGCGTTCCAATTGGGGCAGATCAAACATCGGATCGCCTCATCCTCACACCAGCGCCTTGCCGCCGGCGAAGGCCGCGGCGGTGGCTTCGTCGTTGGCTTCCGCCGGCAGCAGCATTTCGTTATGCGCCTTGCCGGACGGGATCATCGGGAAGCAGTTTTCCAGCGCCGCCACCCGGCAATCGAACAGCACCGGGCGCTTGACGTCGATCATCTCCCTGATCGCGCCATCGAGATCGCCGGGCTTGATCGCCTGGATGCCGACGCAGCCGAAGGCGTCGGCGAGCTTGACGAAGTCCGGCAGCGCTTCGGAATAGGTGTGCGACAGCCGGTTGCCGTGCAGCAGCTGCTGCCACTGCCGCACCATGCCCATATACTGGTTGTTCAGGATGAAGATCTTGATCGGCAATTCAAATTGTACGGCCGTCGACATCTCCTGCATGGTCATCTGCACCGAGGCGTCGCCGGCGATGTCGATCACGAGGCTGTCGGGATGCGCGACCTGGACGCCGACCGCCGCCGGCAGGCCATAGCCCATGGTGCCGAGACCGCCCGAAGTCATCCAGCGGTGCGGCTCCTCGAAGCCGAAGAACTGCGCCGCCCACATCTGGTGCTGGCCGACTTCGGTGGTGATGTAGACGTCGTGGCCGCGCGTCGCCTCGAACAGCCGCTGAATCGCGAATTGCGGCAGGATGATATCGCTGTTCTTTTGGTAGGACAGCGAATTGCGCGCGCGCCATTTCGCGATCTCCTGCCACCACGGCCGGATGTCCGGCTTCTTCGCCTCCGCCTTGAACACCTGCAACAGATCGCCCAGCACATTGCCGGCATCGCCGATGATCGGAATATCGACGCGGATGTTCTTGTTGATCGAGGACGGATCGATGTCGATGTGGATCTTCTTCGAGCCCGGCGAAAACGCATCGATGCGTCCGGTGATGCGGTCGTCAAAGCGCGCTCCGACGCACAGCATAGCGTCGCAGCCATGCATCGCCATGTTGGCTTCATAGGTGCCGTGCATGCCGAGCATGCCGAGCCAGTTCTTGCCCGACGCCGGATAGGCGCCGAGACCCATCAGGGTGGAGGTGATCGGAAAGCCGGTGACCTCGACCAGTTCGCGCAGCAGTTTTGAGGCTTCCGAGCCGGAATTGATAACGCCGCCGCCAGAGTAGATCACCGGGCGCTTGGCGGAGGCGAGTAGCGCCACCGCCTTGCGGATCTGCGCCGCGTCGCCCTTCACCCTCGGCGCATACGACACATGCACATCGGACTTGCGCGGCGGATGATAGGTGCCGACCGCGAACTGCACGTCTTTGGGCACGTCGACCACCACGGGCCCGGGACGGCCGGTGCTGGCGACATAGAACGCCTCGTGCAGCACCTTGGCCAGATCATTGACGTCGCGCACCAGCCAGTTGTGCTTGGTGCAGGGCCGGGTGATGCCGACGGTGTCGCATTCCTGGAACGCGTCGTTGCCGATCAGATGCGTCGGCACCTGCCCGGTGATGCACACCAGCGGGATCGAATCCATCAGCGCGTCGGTCAGCGGCGTCACCATGTTGGTGGCGCCCGGCCCCGACGTCACCAGCACCACGCCCGGCTTTCCGGTCGAGCGCGCATAGCCCTCGGCGGCGTGGCCGGCACCCTGCTCGTGCCGCACCAGGATGTGCTCGACCTCCTCCTGCTGGAAAAGCTCGTCATAGATCGGAAGCACCGCGCCGCCGGGATAGCCGAAGATGTGCTTGACGCCATGATCGATCAGCGCGCGCACGATCATCGCTGCGCCGGTCATCTGGTTCGGATCGTGGCTGTTGTCGGTCATGGCTGGCTCCGGATGCGCTGTTGTCAGCGGCTTCTTTCGGTTGAGTTTTCGGAAAATAAAAAGGGGCCCAAGAGGCCCCCCATGCACACCGCCCGAATTTGGATGGCCTCAGCCATCCCCGGCGGTGCGCCTGGGTACGACGACGATAAGGAGTTTGGTAATTTTATTACGCATATGACGCTCGAATTTCCCAAAGGTTGCGCGAACCATAACGGCCAACCCCCAAAAGTCAAGGGAAGGCGGCAGGACGCGCAGGGCAATCGGGTGAAGATATGCGTGACAAAAGGCTGAAGTGCTGAATCTGTTGTCATCCACTGAGTCGCAGGTGGAGAACGATGATGGATGTTCCCGGGACACAATTTGCAGAGATTTCGGAGACGACGAGTTTCCTTCACTATTTCAGCGGGTTGCCGGATC
>Ga0208715_1000575_pt1 | contig 12292 bp, 12 predicted proteins | sample NGESurshal092012_3_FD_184473 | JGI IMG/M metagenome (GOLD analysis project Ga0208715, IMG submission 184473) | Arctic peat soil microbial communities from Barrow, Alaska - NGEE Surface sample 210 shallow-092012 (SPAdes) | ecosystem: Environmental > Terrestrial > Soil > Wetlands > Peat ... | reverse complement strand
AGTTGGGCCGCCGCCGGCATCGCGCGCCGTAGCCGCGGCAGTTCGGCGCGCACGCGGCTCACGGTCTCGATCACATTGGCGCCGGGCTGGCGCTGCACGTCGATGACGATCGCCGGCGTGCCCTTGTAGGAAGCGCCGACCTTGGTGTTCTCCAGCCCGTCGACCACGTCGGCGACGTCGCTGATCGCCACCGGCGCGCCGTTGCGGAACGCCACCACCACCGATTTGTAAGTGGCGGCGGCGGTGATCTGGTCGTTGGCGGCAATGGTGTAGGATTGGTGCGCGCCGTCGAGCGAGCCCTTGGCGCCGGCCACGTTGGCGCCGACGATGGCGGTGCGCAGGTCCTCGAGCGCGATGCCATAGGCTGCGAGCCGCGACAAGTCGGCCTGGATGCGGATCGCCGGGCGGATGCCGCCCTGCACCGAGACGTGGCCGACGCCGGTCACCTCCGAAAGCCGCGGCGCCATGATGGTGTCGGCCATGTCGCTGAGCGTGCGCAGGTCGATGCTCTTGGAGGTCAGCGCCAGCGTGATGATCGGCGAGTCGGCCGGGTTCACCTTCGAATAGAGCGGCGGGTAGGGCAGGTTGCGCGGCAGCGTCGAGCCGGCGGCATTGATCGCCGACTGCACGTCCTGCGAAGCGGCGTCGATGTCGCGGTTGAGATCGAATTGCAGCGTGACCTGGCTGATGCCGAACGAGCTCGCCGAGGTCAAAGTCTGCAAGGCGGGGATCTGGCCGAATGTCCGCTCCAGCGGCGCGGTCACCAATGAGGCGATGGTGTCGGGACTGGCGCCGGGCAGCTGGGTGGTGACCTGGATGGTGGGGAAATCCACCTGCGGCAGCGCGGAGACCGGCAGCCACCAATAGCCGAGCGCGCCACCCAGCATCACCGCGATGCCAAGCAGGGAGGTGGCGATCGGCCGGTGAATGAATGGGGAGGAAACGCTCATTGCTGCGGGTTCGGCCTCCCGCCGCCTGAGCGCTGGCCGCTGCGCGGCCGCGCGCCTTGCTGGCCTGCGGCCGGCGCGCCGTCGGCGCTGCCGATCGCAACCTTGCTGCCGTCGGTGAGCCGGACGAAGCCGGTGGTGACCACGCGTTCGGGCGGCGTAAGCCCGCTCTTGACCACGGTCTGCGTCTCATCCTGCTTCTGCACGGCGATCGGGCGTATCGCCACGGTGTTGTCGTCTTTGACCACGTAGACGAAGGTACCGTTCGGGCCGCGCTGCACCGCGCCGGTCGGGATCACCACCACGTCTTTCAAGGTGTCGATCAACAGCCGCACATTGACAAACTGCCCCGACCAGAGCGCCAAGCCGATATTGGGAAACTCGGCCTTGAGCTTCACGGTGCCGGTGGTCTGGTCGACCTGGTTGTCAACCACGCGCAAGGTGCCGCGGTCGATCACCGCGTCGCTGTCGGGCCGCTGCGCCTCGATGGTAAGCGGTGCCTTGGCGAAGGCGTCGTTGACCTGGCCGAGATCCTGCTGCGGCAGGCTGAACAGCACCGAGATCGGCTTGAGCTGGGTGATCACCACGATCGCGGAATTGGCGTCGGAGGCATGCACGATATTGCCTTCGTCGACCATGCGGATGCCGGTGCGCCCTGCGATCGGAGCGACGATGGTGGTGTAGCCGAGCGTCGCCTGCATATTCTCGATCGCCGCCTGGTCGGATTGCACCAGCGCGGCAAATTGCGCGACCAGCGCCTTTTGGGTGTCGGCCTGCTGATGGTTGATGGCGTTGCTGGCCGCCAGTTTTTCATAGCGGTCGAGGTCGATCTTGGCATTGGCGAGCTGGGCTGAGTCCTGCGCTTTCTTGGCGATCGCCTGGTCGAGCTGCGCTTGGTAGGTGGTGGGATCGATACGCGCCAGCACGTCGCCTTTCTTGACGTCGTCGCCTTCCTTGAAGCCGACGCTGAGTAGCTTGCCGTCCACCTGCGGACGCACCGTCACGGTGTTGAGCGCCTTGATGGTGCCGACGGCATCGAGATAGACCGGCACGTCGGCCTTGGCCGCGGCGGCGGCCAGCACCGGCACCGGTCCGCCTTCAGCGCCGAAGCGGCTGCGGTTTTGCTGCGGCGGCGATTTGGCGAAGACGTAGACCAGCGCCGCGGCGACTGCGACGACGATCAGCACGACCGCCAGATTGCGGCGGGTGCGGCCTTTGGTCTTTGCCCAGATCTGCTTCGGCAGTTCACCGTGCATCGGTGGTCTCCAGCGGCTTCGGCAGCCAGCCGCCGCCGAGCGCCTGATAAAGGCTCACGATCGCCTGAACGTGTTCCAGACGCGCCTGCACATGCGCGATTTCCGCCACATAGAGCGTCTGCTGGGTTTGCAGCACGACGACGAGGTCGATGGTGCCTTGGTTCAAGCGCTGCTCGGAAATTTCGAAAGCCCGCCGCGAACTCGTCACCACCTCGAGTTGCAGCCGCTCGCGCAGCGCGGTCTGGCGGATGCCGTCAAGCGCGGTTTCGACGTCGGAGAAGGCGGAGATCACCGCTTTGCGATATGTCTGCAACAACTCGTCCTGCTTGCCTTTCTGCAGGTCAAGATTGCCCAGCAGCTTGCCGCCTTCGAAGATCGGCTGCGTCAAACCAGCGGCGACGTTGAAGAACACCGACTCCGGCCGCATCAGTATTTTGAGGACCGAGCTCTGATAGCCGCCTTCGCCGGTGAGGTTGATGCTGGGCAGGAACTGCGCGCGCGCATTGTAGACATTGGCATTGGCGGCGGCGAGATTGGCCTCGGCTTCGCGGATGTCGGGGCGTTGGGTCAAAAGCTCGGACGGCAGGCCCGGCGTCACCCGCGGATAGGCGATGCTGCGCAACGATCCGCCGCGGATGCGCACATGCTCGGGCGAGCGCGCGATCAGCAATGCCAGGGCGTTGCGGTTCTGCGTGAGCATCCGCTCCAAGGGCGGGATCAAGGCACGCTGGGTATTGACCAGGCTCTCCTGCTGCGCGGTATCGAGCGCGGACGCCGTGCCGGCATTGAGCCGCTGCTGGATGAGATTGAGCACGCGCGTGGCGCTGGCCAGGTTTTCGTGCGTGACCTTCAATAGGTCCTGTGCTGCGAGAACCTGGAAATAGGCATTGGCGGCGGCAACCACGGTGGTCAAGCCCACCACCTCGCGGTCGTAGCGGCTGGCGACTGCGGCCTCCTCGGCCGCGCGCATTAACGCGCGGTTCTTGCCCCAGAAGTCGATCTCGTAGCTCGCCGTGAGCGAGGCGGTCAGATTGTTGCTCACGGCAAAGCCTTTGTCGTCGATGAACGGCTTGCCGTTGCCGAGGCCGGTCGTCTTGGATTGCTGCGCTCGTGCGGCATTGCCGTTAAGACCGATGCTCGGCAACAGCGGCGCGCCGGCGACGCGCGCCTGCGCGTCGGCCTGCACGATGCGGGCGACCGCCGCGGCGATATCGAGATTGGCCTGGCGGGCTTCTTCAATGACTTCGGTCAATTCCTTCGAGCGGAAGCCGCGCCACCAGTCGAGCGCCGGCACCGCCGCTTCCGCCAGTGCCGGATTTTTCGGGCCGCCATCATAGGCCTGCGGTATATCGAGCGCGGGATCGGGCTTGTCGCCGCTGAGCAGGCAGCCGCCGAGCGGCAGCATTAGGCAGAGTCCTTGCAGCATGGCCACAAACGGGCGCCCGCGCCGTTTTGTTCCCCACCTCACACTCTGGCTATCGCGACGCATCCCGACGACTTTCAAAAACGGCTCAAAACCAGAATCAGAGGGGGAAATTAGCCTGTTTTATTGTCGGGCGCTCGTGTCTTTACGGCTGGGCGGCCAGTCGGCCAGCGCGCTGCGGCCGGCCGGCGACATCTGCGAGGCCGAGAACGCGAACACGCCCTGGATGACCTGATCGAAGGCCTGGCGTGCCGCCCGGGTCTTCGCCATGGCGGCGCGCATCGCCTCGACGTCGAACGGCTCGTGCCGCAGCGTCTCGTGGATTTGGTCCTGCGCGGAGTGATATTGCCGCTGCGTGTCGTCGATCAACTGGCGGTTGGCGTTGATCTGGCCGCGCAGCTGGTCGGCATCGGCCGGCGGCAGCGTAGCGGCGATATGCTCGACGCGCACGAACACGTTGCGGTCCCAGGCCGGGGGGGCCGGCGCGCGGATCGCCATCGCCAGCGCAACGCCGACGAAGAACAAATTGAGCGCCAGCGAGCCGAGCAACAGCCAGCGCGACGAGCCGCGCGTGATCGCGGGAGCGTATTGGGCGATGGTCATGGACGCGCTCCGGTCAGCGGTTCGGGCTCGAACACGATCGAGCCGAGATCGGCGCGGCTGGCGACCGCGAACGGCGAACCGCCCCCGTCGAAGTGCCGGTCAACCCCGGCGATGCCGATGACGAAGCCGAGCGCGGCGCAGCAGGCCAGCGCCGCCACACGCGGCCAGGCCGGCGCGAATTGCCAGTCGAGCAGCACGCCCGGCAGGCGCCACAGCGGCATCTTCTGCCGCGGCAGCGGACCGCTCAGGCGCTTGAGCACGCGCTCCACCGCCGCGTCATCGGCCGGCGGCGCCTGCGTGTGGCGCTTGAGCGTGGCCTCGAGAAAATCCTGCAGCTGCTTTTTGTTCATTTTACTCGTCCTCATCAATCGACGCTGTCGAGCGCGCGGCGCAGGTTCTGCTTGCCGCGCACCAGTAAGGTCTCCACCGCCGACACCGAAGTGTCGAGAATTTCCGCCACCTGCGCATTGCTCATGCCGTCGCCGTAAGTCAGCACGATCGCCGCGCGCTGGCGCGCGGGCAGTTCGGCGATCGCCGCCGCGACCAGCCGCTCGCGCTCGTCGCGTTCCGTTTTTTCGCCGGCGCCGGGCGCCGGATCGACGATCTCGCCGGCCGCTTCCAGCGCGACCCAGGGCGCGCGCCGCTTGCGGTCGAGACAGAGATTGACCACCACGCGCGTGAGCCAAGTGCGAAACAGCGCGAGCGGCTGCCAGCGCGGCGCATGGGTCCAGACCCGTAGCATGGCTTCCTGCGACACGTCTTCGGCATCGGCGGCGTTGCCGAGAATGCGGCGGGCGAGCCCGAGCATGACCGGCAGATGGCGGCTGGCGAGCGCGCGGAACGCCCGCTCGTCACCGCGCGCGATCCGGGCCATGAGCGCTTCGTCGCTGTCATCCATCGCAGTGAGGCGACCGCCATCGGGAATACCCGTCCATTGTAGTCCTTGGCCTGTCCATTAAACGCGCAGCGGCGTGGAAACCTGTGGGCAAGGGAGAGCGGGGAAACCGGGGATAAATTTGCTCGCGCGCCAGCCTAACCTATTGAATTACCGTGGTTTAGCAAGTCGGCGCTTGGCCGCGCGATCGGTCCTTTTCGGGGCGCCGGGCGCGATGTCGAGCGCCAGGGAACCGGCATGCTGGGAAATAGACGAAACCGGCAAATTGCTGTCAACATGAGGAATATCGCCGGAATTCACCGGTCATGAGGGAGGAATACCACCATGGACAAAGCACTCTACGACAAGGGCATGGCGATGCGGCGCAAGGTGCTGGGCGACGAATATGTCGATCGCGCGGTCGCCAACACCGACGATTTCAATCGCCAATTTCAGGAACTGCTCAACACCTATTGCTGGGGTGCGGTGTGGGGCGATGACGCTCTGAAGCCGCGCGACCGCAGCCTGCTCAATCTCGGCATGATCGCCTGCCTCGGCCGCATGCACGAATTTGAGGCGCATTTCCGCGGCGCGCTGCGCAATGGGCTGACGCCGACGGAACTCAGCGCCATCCTGCGGCAGATCGCGGTCTATTGCGGCTTCCCGGCCGCGGTCGACTGCCAGCGCGTGGCCAAGCAGGTTTTGGCGGCGGAAGCCAAGAAAACATGACGAAAATCCCAGGCGTCACGGCAGAATCACGTTATTGAGATAGCCGTATTCTTGTCTTGAATGTGCCTTCATCCCGGGGCAATCAAGGCCTCGGCACGGCTGAGGCTTTGCCGCCTTTAGGGTGGACAATGATCCGACGCTACGGACTTTTCCTGCTGACGCTGCCGGTCGCGGCGGTCTTTTCGGCCGCGCCCGCCGTCGCACAGTATTATTCGTCGGCGCCGCCGCCTGGCTACTATCGGAGCGGTCCGCCGCCGGGCGCTTATTACGAAGACCGGCTGCCGCCGCCTGCCTTCTGGAACGATGACGATGACGACGATCAACCGGCGCGCCGGCCGAATCGCTCGCCGCAGCTGAGTCAGGTCCCGCCAGGCCAAGCCGGCGCCCCCAACCGGATTCTGCCCTATCCGGACGAGGCCGACGCGCCGCCGCCGCCGCCCGGCTTTGCCCCACCTCCCGGGCGTCCGCCGTTCTCCGGGCATCAGCTCGACCAGCAGGCGCCGCCAGTCGCCGCGTCTCCGCCGGCCGCCACCCGCGATCCGGATGAGGTCCGCCCGCCGGGCGCGATCGGTGCAGCGCCTAGCGCGACGCCGCAGCCGGCACCGCCGGGCGCGACCGCCGCGCTGCCGCCGGAGGATCAGCCCGAGCAAGGCAAGCCCAAGGAATTGGCGCCCAATCTCAAGAAGCAAATGGTGACGCTCTCCACCAAGGAGCCGGCCGGCACCATCATCATCGACACGCCGAACACCTACCTCTATCTCGTGCTCGGCGGCGGCAACGCGCTGCGCTACGGCATCGGCGTCGGCCGCGAGGGCTTCACCTGGGCGGGCACCGAGCGCATCTCCAAGATGAAGGATTGGCCGGACTGGTTTCCGCCGTCGGAGATGATCGAGCGCCAGCCTTATCTGCCGCGCATGATGGCGGGCGGACCGGGCAATCCGCTCGGCGCGCGCGCGCTTTATCTCGGGCACACGCTGTACCGCATCCACGGCACCAACCAGCCCTCGACCATCGGTACGTTCGTGTCGTCCGGCTGCATCCGGCTGCTCAACGAAGACATCGAGGACCTGTACAGCCGCGTGCAGGTCGGCACGCGCGTCGTCGTCATGCCCGGCAAGCCACCGGAGACGGCGGCAAATAGCGGCACAGCGCCGAACGCGGAGCCGGCGAACCCGATGGCGCCGCCGCCGCACAACGGCACCGCGGTTTCCGCATCGCCGCTGCCGCCGGCGCGCTAAGCGCGCCCGTTTCCCGCAACGCTTACTTTCGCGAGCCTTGTGACCGCCTCGATCAGCGCGCCGGGGTCGGCGCTGCCTTTGCCGGCGATGTCGTGCGCGCTGCCATGCGCCACCGACGAGAACAGGATCGGCGAGCCGATCGAAAGCCCGGCGGTGCGATTGAAGGCCTGCAGCTTGGCGGCGATGTGGCCCTGGTCGTGCAGCATAACAATATATGCGTCGCAGCCTTTCTTACGGAACATGGTGTCGGCGCCGAACGGGCCGGACGCCTCGATGCCGGACTTGGCCGCAGCTTGAATCGCCGGCGCGATGATCTCGATTTCCTCAGCTCCAAACATGCCGCCTTCGCCGGCGTGCGGATTGAGCCCGCCGACGAAAATCTTCGGCCGCGCGATGCCGAGCTGTTTGAGCGCGGCGTCGGTGACGCGGATCACGCGCCCGACCCGCTCCGGCGTAATCAAGGCGACCGCTTCGCGCACGCTCACATGCAGGGTAGCGTGAGCGATGCGCACGTCGTCGAAGCAGATCATCAGATAGACGTCGTTGACCGGCGTTCCCGTTTCACGCGCCACGAACGAGGGATAGCCGTCGAAGGCGATGCCGGCAGCCTGGATCGAGCGTTCGGTCTGCGGCGCTGCCACCACCGCCTCGACGTCGCCGGCCAGCGCAGCCTTGATCGCGTGGCGGGCGCTGCTCAGCGAGGCGCGGCCGTAAGCGGCATCGACCTTGCCGAAGTTCACCGGCGTATTAGTGCCGTCGCCGGCATCGAGCAGGTTGATCGCGCCGTCCGACCAGTCGGCATCGCCGGCTTCGCCGACGACGTTCAACTGCGGCGCGAGACCAGCGGCTTTCGCATGCAGTTCCACGGCCGCCGGGTCGCCCACCAGCAAGGGCCGGCACAGGGTGCGCACCCGCGCGTCGAGCGCGGCCTTGAGCGCGATTTCCGGGCCGATCCCGGCCGGGTCTCCGGTCGCAATGGCGATGCGCGGCAAGTTCATGGTCGTCTTTCCCGGCAAGCGCGAGTGCCTATAATGGCCAGCCCGCGTTGCCGCGGAAGCATAACAAAGTTCGAGGAAACGTCGCCATGATGTCGCGTGAACAAAACGACCAGTTGAGCCGCATCGGCCCGGGCGCGCTGATGGGCAAGCTGTTGCGGCGCTACTGGGCGCCGTTCCTGCTGGCAGCGGAAATCCCCGCGCCGGACTGTCCGCCGGTGCGGGTCAAGCTGATGGGCGAGCGCCTGATCGCCTTTCGCGACAGCAAGGGGCGTATCGGCCTGATCGACGAATTCTGCGCCCATCGCGGCGCTTCGCTGTGGTTCGGCGAGAGCGAAGACTGCGGCATCCGCTGCCACTATCACGGCTGGAAATACGACGTGACCGGGCAATGCACCGACCTGCCGTCGGAGCCGGAGGACTCGGGCTTTCGCAAGAACATCAAATTGAAATCCTATCCCTGCATCGAGAAGGCCGGCATCATCTGGGCCTATATGGGTCCGCCGAAATTGCAGCCGCCGCCGCCGGCGCTGGAATGGACCGAGGTGGCGCCCGAGCAGCGCTTCGTCTCCAAGCGGTTGCAGGAATGCAATTACCTGCAGGCGATGGAAGGCGGCATCGACTCCAGCCACGTGTCCTGGCTGCACGGCAGCGAGCTCGAGAAGGATCCGCTGTTCAAGGGCAGCAAGGGCAACGAGTACAACGCCAAGGACCGCATGCCGCTGTTCGAGGTGGAGGAATTTTCCGGCGGCTTACTGATCGGCGCGCGTCGCAATGCCGACGCCGGCAAATATTACTGGCGCATAACGCCCTGGATCATGCCCTGGTACACCATCATTCCGCCGCGCGCGGGACATCCCCTGGGCGCGCACGCCTGGGTGCCGATCGACGACGAGACCTGCTGGGCCTGGAGCATCAACTATCACCCCAAGCGCGCGCTCACCAAAGCGGAAGTCTCGGCGATGCAGGACGGCGAGGGCATTCACGTCAAATACGTGCCCGGCACATTCATTCCGCTCGCCAACAAATCGAACAACTATTTGATGGACCGCGAGGCGCAAGCGGCCGGCCATAGCGCCACCGGCGTCGACGGCATCGCCATGCAGGATGCCTCGATTCAGGAAAGCATGGGCGCGATCCAGGACCGCACCCAGGAGCACCTGTGCGCGACCGACGCCGGCATCATCATGACGCGCAAGCTGATGTTGCGCGCGGCTAAGGCCGCGGCCGAAGGCAAGCCGGTGCCGGCGACCGAGCCGCAGGCGCAGCGCGTGCGCTCGGTGGCGATCGAGCTCGGCCAGGGCGTCTCGTTCAGTGAAGGCGCCAAGCACGGGCTCTACGCCGAGTTGGGCACCGAACCGATGTCTGTTTAACGAAAGGATTTTGAGCATGCCGCACTACACCGCGCTGGTCACGCTGTTGGCTGTTGCTCTGTATTTTTACACCGGCCTCATGGTCGCCAAGGCGCGGGCGAAATACGGCGTGAAGGCGCCGGCAACGACCGGAAATCTCGAATTCGAGCGCGTGTTCCGCGTGCAGATGAACACGCTGGAATGGATGCCGATCTTCCTGCCGCTGCTTTGGTTTTTTGTGCTCTATGTCAACGATTGGGGCGCCGCGCTGCTGGGGCTGGTCTGGATCGTCGGCCGGATCATCTACATCCGCGGCTACGCCGCAGCGGCGGACAAGCGCCACCGAGGCTTCGCGCTGCAAGCCTTTGCCTGCGGCGCGCTTTTTATCGGAACTCTGGCCGGCATTTTCTGGCGCCTGGCGCACGGCGGGTGACACGAACGATCGCCGCGACTTTCACTCCGCCGCGCTGACCGCTAGCTTGCCGATGGCCGCGTGCACGCGCGGCATCACCGGCTCGGCCAAAAGCTGCATTGCGCTTGTCAACGCTAAATACCGGAATTGGGCTAAATACTGGAATTGGCCGCCGCCTGCCAAGTTGTACCCACTCTACCCACAGGCGGCCGGCACCCCGTTTCGGAACCAGCCGGCAAAAGACTAGGTTGGCCGCCAGGCCGCCTTCGATTCGCTCGGGAGTAAAGCCCATGATGCGCTGGTTTCATGCCTTGATGCCGAAGGAGGAGCGCTTCTTCGACCTGTTCGCGCGCCATTCGAACGCCGTGCTGGCCGGCGCCGAGGCGCTACGCGCCATGCTGGAGGGCGGCGCGGCGGTGCCGCGCAATTACCAGATCGTCATGGACCGCGAGCAGGACGCCGACGACGTCACCCGCGAGGTGCTGATCGCGGTGCGCCGCACCTTCATCACCCCGTTCGACCGCGGCAATATCCGCGACCTGATCACCTCGATGGATAACACCATCGATCAGATGCAGAAGACCGCCAAGGGCATCAAGCTGTTCGAGGTGACCGAGTTCACGCCGCAGATGAAGGAGATGGCGGACGCGATCGTGAAATGCGCGCATCTGGTGCAGGAAGCCGTGCCGCTGCTACGCTCGATCAGTTCGGAGGCCGTGCATATCAGCACCTTGACCGAACGGATTTCGCAGCTCGAAGGCCATGCCGACGAGCTGCACGATATCGGGCTCACGACTCTCTATAAGACCCACGTGAACTCAAATCCGATGGCCTTCTTTGTCGGCAACGAAGTCTACGATCATCTGGAAAAAGTCGTGGATCGTTTCGATGACGTGGCCAACATCATGCACGGCATCGTCATCGAGCATGTTTAGCTAACCGCCTCGAGGCCGAACGACGATGGACGCCGCCGCGCTCACTCTGCCATTCCTGTTCGCGCTGATCGCCGTTGCGCTGGCGTTCGACTTTCTCAACGGCATGAACGACGCCGCGAATTCGATCGCGACGATTGTGTCGACGCGCGTGTTGCGTCCGCAATATGCGGTCGCCTGGGCCGCCTTTTTCAATTTCGTGGCTTTTCTGTTCTTCGGCCTGCATGTCGCCGAAACGGTCGGCCGCGGTATTGTCGAGGCGGATGTCGTCAATTCACGCGTGATCTTCGGCGCGCTGGCGGGCGCGATCGTCTGGCAAGTTTTCACCCAGCGGCTGGGAATTCCGTCGTCGAGTTCGCATGCGCTCATCGGCGGCCTGGTCGGGGCCGGTCTGGCCAAGGCGGGTATCCACGCCGTGGTCTGGTCTGGCGTCGGCAAGACCGTTGCCGCCATTTTCTTATCGCCCGGCCTCGGCTTGCTGCTTGCCTTGGTGCTCATGCTGATGGTGTCGTGGATTTTCGTTCGCCTGACGCCGTATGGCGTCGACAATATTTTCCGCCGTGTGCAATTCGTGTCGGCGTCGCTTTATGCGCTCGGCCATGGCGGCAACGATGCGCAGAAGACGATGGGCATCATCGCGGTCCTACTGTATTCGCAGGGCAGCCTTGGCGACAAATTCTACATTCCGTTCTGGGTGGTGATCGCCTGTCAGATCGCGATGGCCGCTGGGACGATGGCCGGTGGCTGGCGCATCGTCAAGACCATGGGCTCGAAGATCACCCGGCTGACGCCGATGCAGGGCGCTTGCGCGGAAACTGCCGGCTCCGTCATGCTGTTTGCGGCAACCAGCCTCGGCATTCCGGTGTCCACCACGCACACGATCACCGGGTCGATCATCGGGGTCGGCGCGGCGAAAAAGATGTCGGCGGTGCGCTGGGCCGTTGCCAAGGAAATCGTGACGGCCTGGATCATCACGATCCCCGCGTCCAGTTTGCTGGCCGCTCTGTTCTACTGGCTGTCCGGTTTATTTGGCTAATCAGGCCGCGACGCGGGCGAGGAAGCCTTCGACCTCGTGGCGCAGCTCGGCGGCGGCGGCTTCCACCGCCTGCGAAGCGCTGAGCACGCTTTCGGCCGACTGGCGGGTCTCGCTGGCGGCGCCGGTGACATTGCCGAGCACGGACACCACCAGCTTGGCGCCGTCGGCGGCGCTGGCGACGTTCTGCGAAATCTCGGCCGTCGCCGCGCTCTGTTCGTGCACGGCGGCCGAGACGGCGCTGGTGCAACTGTCGATTTCCTGCATGCGGCTCGAGATGCGGCCGATCGCATCGACGGCGCTGCCGGTCGACGTCTGCACCGCGCCGATCAGCTTGGAAATATCCTCGGTCGCCTTGGCGGTCTGCACCGCCAGCGATTTGACTTCCGAGGCGACCACGGCGAAGCCCTTGCCGGCCTCGCCGGCGCGCGCGGCCTCGATCGTGGCATTGAGCGCGAGCAGGTTGGTCTGGCCGGCAATGGTGCGGATCAGCTTGAC
>Ga0208715_1000574_pt1 | contig 12293 bp, 12 predicted proteins | sample NGESurshal092012_3_FD_184473 | JGI IMG/M metagenome (GOLD analysis project Ga0208715, IMG submission 184473) | Arctic peat soil microbial communities from Barrow, Alaska - NGEE Surface sample 210 shallow-092012 (SPAdes) | ecosystem: Environmental > Terrestrial > Soil > Wetlands > Peat ... | reverse complement strand
AGCATGACCTACGGCTCCCATCCGAGCGCGAATTGGTGGGAGGAGAGTAAGGAGCGCGCGCAAGCCATGCGGGCGGATCATGAGCGGGTAATAGCGTATTACGATGCAATGGCGCAGCAGCGTGAGAAGAGCGAGGCCGACGAGGCTCAGAAGCGTGGCAAAGGGGCTGCTGCGTGAGGGCAAAGGCAATCCGTTGTCGCTGCGCGGTCCAGGTCAATGCTCCTGCCCTATGTGTAGCGCCGGTTGTCCGCTATTGGGGTAATAGCGGACAAAGGTGGATTTTGACGCGAGATGGTTTGTCCGCTTTTGACCCTAAACGGACATTCGTACGTTCGGGCTCCCAGAGGTACTGGTAGCCGTCCGAACCTCGCTTCTGTCTTGCAGGAAGGCCCGAAAAACGCGAATTATTCACGCCAGCTCGGGAGTCATCTGGGGAATCCCGGATAAACCTCCATGAAAAAGTGAACAACCGTCGGAGGAGTTGCTTGTGGTGTGGCCTTTCCGCAACAGCCTGCGGCTACTGCGATTCCGGCACGGAACGTTCTCGGGAACAGCGCGTTTATTTCGCAATCGGGGGACGGCGCATTCGCGTTCGTTCCAGATGTTGGACAGTGAGGTGCGTCATGAAAAAGTTTCTGCTCGCAAGCGTTGGACTTCTGGCTCTCGGTGTTGCGTCGGCGGCGGCTGCGGACCTCCCGCGCCAACGGCCAATGCCGGAGAAGGCGTCGGTCTATGTAACGCCGCCCTATAACTGGACCGGCTTCTATGTCGGCATCAACGGCGGCTGGGGCTTCGGCCGTTCGGATATCTCCGCGCCCGTTTCGTCGGGCAGCTATGACACGTCGGGCGGCTTGGTCGGCGGCACGCTCGGCTACAATTATCAGATGGGCCAAGTCGTATTCGGCCTGGAAGGCGACATCGACTGGAGCGATCTCCACGGCAGCGCGCCCTGCGCCGGCACCACCTGCGAAACCCGCAACAACTGGCTGAGCACCGCGCGCGGACGCCTCGGTTACGCCGTCGACCGCTTCATGCCCTACGTCACCGGCGGCGCCGCCTTCGGCGATATCAAGACCTCAATCGCTGGCGTCGGCGATACGCGGACGACCAAGGCCGGCTGGACCGTCGGCGGCGGCATTGAAGCGGCGATCGCCGGGCCTTGGACCGCCAAGGTCGAATATCTCTATGTCGATCTCGGCGATACCGGAACCGCGGTACCCGGTGCGAATGCAAACTTCCGCAGCAATATCGTGCGCGCCGGTCTTAATTACCGGTTCTGATCGAAAATATCTGACGTGAAAATGCAAAGCCCCGGGGTTCGCTCCGGGGCTTTCGCTTTCGCTTTCGCTTGCGCGCAGCGCGTTAAGCCGCGACCTTGGTCGCCGCGAAGGCCGGCACCTGTGCGGTGAATTTGTCGAGCCAAGCGACCAGGCGCGGATGATCCTTGCGCCAGCTGCCGCCGAAGCGCAGGTCGCGATAGCCGAGCACGCAGGCGAGGGCGATCTGCCCGACGTCGGGAACCGGATCGAGCTTCGGCGGCGCGGCTTCCAGCGCCGCCAGCCCGCGCGCGACCTTGTCGGCCTGGCGATCGATCCAGGCCTGCACGCGCTTGTCGGCCGGCCGGAAACGGTTCTCATAAACCAGCAACAGGCTGGCATCGAGAATACCGTCGCACAGTGCCTGCAACCGCAGCGCCGCGAAGCGCGCCTTCGGCTCGCGCGGAATGATGCGGCCGCCGCCGGCGAGATGATCGAGATATTCGAGGATCACGCGCGAGTCATAATAGGCGGTGCCATCATCGAGGATCAGCACCGGGATTTTTCCGACCGGATTTTGTGCGCGTATGCTATCGGCGGGATCGTTGAGATCGGTTTCGTTCACTTCGATCTTGTCCGCGAGCCCAAGCAGGCTGGCGGCGATGCGCGCCTTGCGGCCGAACGGTGAGGCGGGTGAGGATCTGAGGATCATTTAGAAAGATATCCCGCCGCGACAGGCGCGGGGGCCCCGCAGCTGGTGAATAACAAGAGCAAGTCGGCGGGCGGCCGTTGCCGGCGCAGCCCGCTTCTCAATCAGTCGGTAACGACCAGGTTCACGGCCTTCGGGCCTTTGCCCTTTTTGTCCGGTTCGACATCGAAGCTGATCTTCTGGCCTTCGTTCAGGCTCTTGAGTCCGGCCTGCTCCACGGCGGTGATATGCACGAACACGTCGCGCCCGCCGTCATCCGGCTTCACGAAGCCGTAGCCCCGCTCGCTATTGAAGAACTTCACAACACCAGTCTGCGCCATCGGGAAAACTCCTCTCCCCGCACTGCTCCGCCGCGCGAGCCCCACGCTCGGCGGCTCGGCCGGACATTCACATGCGGGGAAAGCGTCGGCCGCGAACGGCCTCTGTCACTCCGCCGGCCCCCCAAACCGGAGGCGGAACGTACCTGCCAATGACGGAACTACACACCAACTGGGGTCCTGTGGAAAGGGGCCCTAATGTCACCGGGCGGCTTGCGGCGCCGCGCGGGTGAGCCGATCGAGCTTGAACCCGCCCTTGCCGTCGCGCCCCAGGATGCCCGCCAGCGCTGGCAGCAGGACGGAAAGCTCGCTTTCCAGGGTCCAGGGCGGGTTGACCAGGATCAGGCCGCAGCCGTTGAGGCGGGTCGGATCGCTGAGCGGCGCGACGATCAGTTCCGCGCACAACATTTTTGCGATGCCCAGCCGGCGCAGGCTCTTGGCGAGCGCGTCCGGTTCGCTGCGCCCCTTGATCGGGTACCAGAGCGCATAAATGCCGGTGGCCCATTTGCGGTGCGCGGCGGTGAGCCCGCGCGCCAGGCGGAAAAAATCGCTGTCCTGCTCGAACGGCGGATCGACCAGCACCAGGCCGCGGCGCTCCTTCGGCGGCACATAGGCGCCGAGCGCGGTCCAGCCGTCGATTTCCAGCGTCTTGATGCGGGTATCCCCGCGCAAATTTTGCCTGAGCGCGGCGGCCGCCTGCGGCTCGATTTCGCAGGCGATCAGGCGATCCTGCGGGCGCAGCCAGGCGCGCGCCAGCGCCGGCGAGCCGGGATAGGTCTTGAGCCGGCCGCGCTCGTTGAGCGCGCCGATAACCTCGAGATAGGGCGCGAGCAGCGCGGCCACCGGGGCGGCAAGCTGCGCGGCCATCAGCCGCTCGATGCCGTCGTGCCATTCGCCGCCGCGGCTCGCTTCCGGGCCGGCCAGATCGTAGAGGCCGGCGCCGGCATGGGTGTCGATCACGCGGAACGCCGCCGGCTTGGCGCGCAAATAATGCAAGATGCGGCAGAGCACCGCGTGCTTGAACACGTCGGCAAAGCCGCCGGCATGGAAAGCGTGGCGATAGTTCACGTGTTTGCTCGAAAGCTACGCGCATAGCCGGCGTTTATCGCCAGCGCTGCCGAGCTTATGCCATAGCCTTATTTTGTTTGCGCATGATCTTTTCCGAAAACCGGTGCCCACTTTTCGGGATCATGCGCGCTCATTCCGGCATGCCGCGCAGGCCGAAATGGCTGCGCGGCTTGACCGGGCGCAGCGGGTGCGCCGGCTTTCGCCGCCGCGGCCGCAGAACGGCGGCAGGCTTACGCATAGGAACCGCCAGCGCAGCGCCGGCCGCGGCGCGCCACCGGCTAACGGCGCACAACAGCAGGCGCACGGGGACGAGCATCGCCGACGCCACTCCGACCGCGTGCAGGGCCGGCGGCAGCGTCAAATGATCGGGCGAGCCGAGCAGCCACAACACGATGTAGCCGAGCCCGGAAAACCAGACCGCAAAACCGATATAGTCCCACACACGATTCATAGCCGCGCTCCCCCGCGCTGATCGCGGGCGGAGGATTGCGGATTTCCCTTACGAGAATCTTGCGCCAATTCTCGACGATCGGGGGTTATCCCCGAAACGCCTATGGCCATCGTTAGTGGCGGCTTAATGCGATCGCAGACACAGGGCCCAGATTTAGTCGACCGTATTTAGGCTCCGTTTATCCGCGCACCGCCGGCATCGCGATCGCATCGCGTTTGCAGGCGCGGTGCGCCACCTCGGCGCAGTCGCGGAAAGAAAAGTCCTTGTTCAGGCACACCCGCACTTCGCTCAGCCGCTTGCTGTCGCAAGCCACTGCAAACGCTGCGCGCGACAATCCCGGATTGGCCTTGACGAAGGCCTCGGCGACATCGTCCGGCTTCACCGTGATCGGCTTGTCCAGTTCGGTAAATTCCAGCGGAATTTTTACCACCGATCGCGCTTTGCGCACGGCCTCGAAAAAAGCGTGCTGCGAAAGCCCCGAGCAGGTTCCGTGACGATCCCATTCATGGAAGATCAGCCGCGGGCTCGGCATCAGGTCGAGCACGCTGCCGACGATATTGCGGTCGAGCCGCGGCGCCGGCACCTGGCAGAAGGACGGGAACCCCTGCTCGTATTGCGGCCAAAGCCCATGCACCACGAAGGAAAACAACCGCCCGGCGCATTGCTGGTCGGGCGCCCGCTCGGGCGCGCGCTCATGCGCGGCCTCGCAATAGGACGGCGACCAGGACAGCGCCAGCACGTAGAAATCGAATTGCCCGGGCGCGTTCTGCCGGTGGTCTTGCGCAAAGCTGCCTTGGGTTTGCCGGTCCTGCGCCAGCGCGACGATGGCGAAAATGAACAGGAAGCTCAGGGCAACGGCGGCGGCCTGCGCCGCCCGGCTAACGCGATGACGAAGCAAATCGCGAAACATTGGACGCCCCCATCACAAGGACACCGGAACAAACCGTAAATTGATTTTTCGCAACGGTTCCAGAAAACCGTAGCAGATCGGTGAGAACATTTCAAGAACAAAATGAAACAAACCAGGATTGGCCAGGATGGGTTTGACCGGCCGGCTTTAGGGCTGCGCCATCTTGCAGGCCGGGTTATAGGCCCAGTTGCGGTCGAGGCCGACTACGCACCATTCGACGCCCCAGGTCATGCCGATCATGCCGGTATCCTCGCCGATCCAGTAATTCACCCGGTGCTGGCTCCCGTCGCTGACCGAGGCCACCGCCGTGCAGAACCGGCGCGGAATGGTTCCCTCCGCCCAGGGCCGGTAGGCGGTTTCGCGCACCCGCTCGAAGTCGAGAATTTGCAGGTTGGAGTTCCAGAATTGGCTCTCCTTCTCGGCAAAACGTGCGCTGATCTTGCCGAGCGCGGCCTCGCAGGGCGGCAACACGCCGCTGTAGTTCTGCCCGCTCAGATAGGAGTTCATTTCCAGCCAGTTCGCCGCCTGGGCCGGCGCCAAGGTGCCGAGGCCGATCAAAACCGCGGCCGCAAGCAACCGACTGTAACGAAGCACCTCAGCCATGACCGAACTCCCCCTGGACTTGAATCACTATATTACACTCTAACTGCTGCGCCAATCGCCCAGAACCGCCTGCACCAGCGCGAGCGCCGCCACCGCCGCGGTATCGGCGCGCAGGATGCGCGGCCCGAGCGCGATCCGTACCACATTCGGCCGCTGGAGCAGCGAGTCCCGCTCCTCCTCGGCGAAGCCGCCCTCCGGGCCGATCAGCACGGCGAGCGGCAAGCCCGCGCGCGCGGCCGCGGTCAGCGCCGCCACCGGGTCTTTCACCTCGGCGTCCTCGTCGCAGAACACCAGCAAGCGGTCGGCATCGGCCGGTCCGATCGCCGCCTTGAACGTTACCGGTTCGGCGACCTCGGGCAACGTCAAAATGCCGCACTGCTGCGCCGCCTCGATCACATTGGCACGCATGCGGTCGAGATTGACGCGCGCCACCTGGGTGTGCCGGGTGATCACCGGCTGTAGGCGCGCGGCGCCCATTTCCACCGCCTTTTGCACCAGATAATCGAGCCGGGCATGCTTGAGCGGGGCAAACAGGAAATGCAGGTCGGACGGGCGCGGCTGCTCCCGCATGCGCTCGCCAATAACGGCCGTCAGCGCCCGCTTGCCGGTGCTGGCGAGCCGGGCCTGCCATTCGCCGTCGCGGCCATTGAACAGGAGTAGCGCGTCCCCGTGCTTGAGCCGGAGCACGTTAAGCAGGTAATTCGCCTGGGCGCGGTCGAACGAAACCGCTTGCCCTTCAGCCAGCGGGGCATCGAGATAGACGCGCGGGGTGCGGAAATCGTAGTGCGGCATGCGTTAATCACTGCGGCTGCGGCCAGGCCGAGGCCGGGGCCGGTTTACGTTAGCGCATGATCCCGAAAAGTGGGTACCGGTTTTCGGAAAAGATCATGCGCCAGTAAAATGTTAGGGAAGCACAGCGGTTCTAAGCGGATAACCCTCTATTCGGCGGGGCTTTGGCGAGGGGCGCCGATTATACCTGGATTGCCGTGTTCCCGACGCATTCGGCCGGTTGGTATATCCGGCCGGTCGCACGCCAACCTGCTATAATGCGTGCCGGATCGGGAGAGGACCAGTTCATGAACTTGCGCCGGGCAGCGCTCATCGCCGCGTGCATGTCCGCCGTTGCCGCTGCTCCCGCCGCGGCGCAGGCGCCGTGGCCGCAGCAGCAGCAGCAGCCTGCTGCGTCGCCGTGGACGCAGCAGCAGATACCGCCTTGCCTCCAAGAATTCGGCAAGCTGCGCGATGAGACGCAAAAACGAGCCGCTGCAATCCAGGCGGCGGGTAAGCGCAAGGCGCCGCCCCAGGAGGCCTGTGCATTGTTCAATGCGTTTTCCGCCGCCGAGGTCAAGTTGCTCAAATTCGCCACCACCAACATGGCGTCGTGCGGCATCCCCCCGCAAGTTCCGGAACAAATCAAAAAGGGGCACGTCAGGACCGAAGACATTCGCAGCAAGGTCTGCCAGGCCGCCGCCGCGCCGCCGCGGCCGGCGGGGCCGAGCTTGAGCGACGCGCTCAGCGCTCCCATTACCGACTCCAATAACATCAAGACCGGCGGCGGCACCTTCGACACCCTGACCGGTACCCCACTCGGCAGCAAATGAGCGAGCAGGCCGGACGCGTCGCCGATGCGACCGGAAACTGGGTCGACGGTCTCGCGCCGCCATTCGCCCGTCCCTATTTGCGGCTGGCCCGCCTCGACCGGCCGATCGGATCCTGGCTGCTCTTGATGCCGTGCTGGTGGTCGGTGGGGCTCGCCGGCATGCGCGTCGAGCAATTCCCCAGTCTCTGGCACGTCGTGCTTTTCTTCATCGGCGCCTTCGCCATGCGCGGCGCCGGCTGCACCTGGAACGATCTGGTCGATCGCAATCTCGATCGCCTGGTCGAGCGCACCCGCTCGCGCCCGATCCCCTCGGGCCAGGTGACCGTCGCCGAGGCCACCGCGTTCATGGTGGCGCAGGCGCTGATCGGTTTCCTGGTGCTGATCCAATTCAACCGCTTCACGGTGTTCACCGGCCTCGCCTCGCTGCTGGTGGTCGCGATCTATCCGTTCATGAAACGGATCACCTATTGGCCGCAGATCGTGCTTGGGCTGGCTTTCTCCTATGGCGCGCTGATGGGCTGGCCGGCCGCGTTCGGACGCCTCGATTGGCCGGCGATCGTGCTCTATGCCGGATCGATCTCCTGGGTGATCGGCTACGACACCATCTACGCGCACCAGGACCGCGAGGACGATCTCTTGATCGGCATCAAGTCGACCGCGCTGCTGTTCGGCGAGAACACGCGGCCGATGCTGGCGGGCTTCTATTCCGGCGCCGTGGTGCTGATCGGCATCGCCGGGCTCACGGCCGGCGGCCGGCTCATCTTCGTGCTCGGGCTGATCGCTTTTGCCGCCCATCTGGCCTGGCAGGTCGTGCGCCTCGACGTCAACGATTCCGCGCATTGCCTAAAGCTGTTCAAATCGAACCGCAACGCCGGGCTGATCCTGTTCGGCGCCATGTTGCTGGAAGCGGTCTTCTGAGCCCGCGCGCTAATGAACCGCGGACCTGCGTTCTTCGGCGCGAATAGCTGCATCGCCGGCCGCGGCGGCGGCTGAGTGGTCGATCGAACGAGTGACTTGTGGCGCATCGTCGAATTCGCCATCGGCGCCGGGAACGGCAGAAGTCGCTTTTTTCGGGACCGCGGCGATCGATCCGGTCACCATCGCATCGCCGTCCTCATCTGCGACATAACCGTCTTGGCCCGGCACCGCGACCGGTAGCTTGTTCGCCTGCGTCGCCAGCGAGCCGGTATAGGCCGGCGCGCCATGCTTGCTGGCATAAACCGCGCGCGCCTTGGCCGCCACCACTTCGCCCGGGATCGCGTTTGGCCGGCAGGGATGGCTTCCGCTCGATCGCCGCATCAGGTCCACATGCATGTGGTCGTAGTGATAGATGTTGTAGCCGGGCGCCAGCACCGTGGTGAAGGTCTCGCAGGCGTGAAGCTGCACGTCGTGCAGGAAGCCCTGCTCTTCCGGCGTGCCGTGCCAGCCGTCCTTGACCGTAATCTTGCGCCCATCGGCGAGCGTGAAGCCGGCGATGTCGAGCGCATCGCCGAAGGCGTGCTCGGACATGCTCGATGTTCCCGAGCCGACCATCTCGCGGCAGGAATAGGATCCGATCTGCTTGATCTCGGTGACCTGGGTGCCGAACCAGTGCAAGGCCGCCGGCTGCACGCCCTCGCTGACCCAGCGGTCGAGCGCCGAGACCAGCGGACAGGCAAGCGTCGCGGGCGGCGTCACCGCCGCCGGCATGATCGCCGCACTCGCGTTCGGGCCGCGCATTGGTCCGAGCGATGGCACGGCGCGCTGCGGCGGCGGCTGATAGACCGGCGCGTTATAGGCCGGAGCGTTGCGCGGATAAGCAGGCACGGCGCGGCCGGGCGGCAGCGCGGCATCGTCGGGGATATCGTCGGGCTGCGCCACGCCCGGCGCATAGATCGACATCGGGCGGCCGGCGGGCGCGGCAGATTCGGGCGGCTCGATCGCCGGCGCATAGCGAGCCGGCGCCGTGACCTCGGGCCGCTCGGCCGGCGGCGGTCCCGGCACCCAGCGCATCTGCTGGCCTTGCACCGGCGCCGGCGGCGCGTAACGCGGCTCGCTCGCCGGCCAGCGCGGCTGCGCCGCGGATGCGTTGGGGATTCCTGCCGGCGGGCGCAGGTCGTCGGCATAGCCCATGGCCGTACCCTCGCCCAGCAGCGCCACCTTGAGCGGGAATTCGGCGCCACACATGCCCGGGCCTGCGATCGGCTGCATCTGCACCACGCCGGCGCCGATCTTGACCGTACCTAATTTGAGGCAGGTGACCTCGGCCTCGTGCCGCCAAGCCGCGCGCTCGCCTTGCAGGAAGCTGCGCCCGCAGCCGGCGAGCGCCAGCAACACGACCGTGCCGGCGAGATAGCAACGGACCCCACTCTTCATACTCGCGAAAATGCGGGCAGTTTCTTTAACGAGGCTTCAATGCTGACGGTGTGGGAATTCGTTAAGGATAAGGAATCGTTGCCAACGCATGATCCCGAAAAGCATGTCCTCGACTTGATCGGGGATGGGAACCGGTTTCCCGCCGTCGCGAAGCCCGCTTTGGCGGGCGAAGAAAGGTCGGACAAGATCATGCGCCCAGGTAGCGCATGATTTATTGCGCCGGCTTGATCCCCAAAATCTCGCCAATCGCCGCCACGGCGGCGCGCTGATCGGCGAGCGCGGCGGCGAATTCGGCCGGCGATCCCGGATTGACGACCTGCCCGGTGGCGCTGAGCCGCGCCACAACGTCAGGTTCGGCGGCGATGGTGCGAATATCCGCCGCGATCCGATCGCGCACCGCCAACGGCATGTTGCGCGGCCCGAGCAGACCGACCAGGCCGTCGAATTCCAGCGATTTGTAGCCCGCCTCCCTGCCGGTCGGAATGTCCGGCAGCGCCGCCGCGTGCTGCAGGTTGGTCAAGGCGATCACTTTCACTTTTCCGGCCAGCACGCGCGGCCGCATGATCGCATAGGCGCCGACAAAGGCTTGGATACGCCCCTCGGAAAGATCGTTGATGGCCGTCACCGGGTCCTTGTACGGCACCTTCGCCATGTCGAGCTTTTCGGTTTTCAGAAACGCCGCCCACATCAGGTCGTTGGCGCCGGTCACCGATGCATAGTTCAGCTTGCCTGGCGCCGCTTTGATCTTTGCGGCCAATTCTTTGATGGTGCCGGCTCCCAGCGCGGTCGGCACTCCGAGCGCAATCAACGTGTTGGTCACGCGCGCGATCGGCACCAGATCCTTGATGTCGTAGGGCAGCTTCTCGTGCAGGAGCGAATGCGCGGTGAATGTCGAGGCCGGCGCGAACAGCAAGACATGGTCGTCACGGGCGCCGATGACCGCCATGATCGCGATGAAGGCATCGCCGCCCGGCCGGTTTTCGACTATCACCGGCTGACCCCACTTGGCCGACAGCTTGTCGGCGAACACGCGCGCGGTGATGTCGACGCCGGAGCCGGGGCCGAGCGGAATAACGAACTTGACCGGGTGCTGCGGCCAAGTCTGCCCACTTGCCGGCGTTTGCGCCGGCGATGGCGCGGCGGTCGATACCAGCGCGGCAAAACCGCAAAGGATCAAGGTTAGCATCGAACGCCGCGGGCTGCGCATGGATTTTCCCTGCGAAAATTTAGTTGGCGAATATGTGAACAGGTGTGGACGGCTTTTGTCCAGCAGGACCGCATGGCCGTCATGCAGTTGTACAGAGCCGTGGCACGCATGCAAATTTGCGCAGCTGGTATTTCAGTGGGCGGGAACGTGGGCAGTTTGCCTTCACTTGTCAGGGAATTTTCGCAAAATCGCAGCGGCCGGGAATTTTTGCACTGCCGCATTGCGTCGCACAACGATCTATTGTGGCGCACGATCAAGCGCTTGCTACCGCCATACCCGCCGCGCATGACTTGTCATGCAAATTTCACGTGATCGGCACGCAACCCACTTCGAGGCCAGCGCGTTTTCTGCTAGTCTTCGACCACATCAACAAGGGAGGCACTGCCGTGGACCTTACCTTGAGACTGAATGTGCTCGCCGTGTGCGCCGTGTTCGCTTTCGTCGGCGCGATCTTACTGGGGGCATTCTGAGTTCAAGAGGCCGACGACGACGCCAAACCAATAATTAAGGGCAGCAAGCCCGGGCGACAAATACGACACCGGAGAGCACCCCTCTCCGGTGTTTTGTTTTCCAATTTCTTCTGTCATGGCCGGGCTTGTCCCGGCCATCCCGATTCATAAAGCAAAGCGTTGCCTTCCTAAGCGGGATCACCGGGTCACGACGCTTCGCGCCGGCCCGGTGATGACAAGAGAAAAGTTGTGTGTCGGTAACTACGCCGCCACGATGCTGGGCGCGACGCGCCGATCGTAATTGAGGATCGGCGCCAGCCACTTCTCGGCCTCCGCCACGCTCCAGCCCTTGCGCTTGGCGTAATCCTCGACCTGGTCGTGCTCGATCTTGCCGACGCCGAAATAGTGGCTCTGCGGATGGCTGAAATAGAGCCCGCACACCGCCGCGCCCGGCCACATGGCGAAGCTCTCGGTCAGCTTGACGCCGATGCGCTCGGCCTGCAGCAGATGGAACAGCGTGCCCTTCTCGGTGTGGTCGGGTTGCGCCGGATAGCCGGGCGCCGGGCGGATGCCGCGGTATTTCTCAGCGATCAGCTCGTCGCGGCCGAGCGCCTCGTCGCTGGCGTAGCTCCAGAACTCCCGGCGCACGCGCTGGTGCAATCTTTCGGCAAGCGCCTCGGCCAGACGGTCGGCCAGCGCCTTGACCAGGATGGCGGAATAATCGTCGTTGGCGCGCTTGAAGCGCTCGGCGACGTCGTCCTCGCCGATGCCGGCGGTGACGGTGAAGGCGCCGACGTAGTCGGCCAGCCCGCTGTCGCGCGGCGCGACGAAATCGCTGAGCGCCTCGTTAAAGCGGCCCTCGCGCTTGGACAACTGTTGACGAAGTGTATGCAGCGTCGCGATCGGCGCCTCGTCGGCGAACACCAGAATGTCGTCGCCCTGCGCCTGCGCCGGCCAGAAGCCGAGCGCGGCGCTGGCCGTGAACCAGCGCTCGGCCACGATCTTGTCGAGCATGGCGCGGGCGTCCTCGTAAAGCGAGCGCGCGACCGCACCCAATTTCGCGTCGTCGAGAATGGCGGGATACTTGCCGTTGAGCTCCCAGGTCGAAAAGAACGGCGTCCAGTCGATAAAATCGACCAATTCCGCGATCGGATAATCGGTGAGCGTTTTGGTGCCGAGGAACGTCGGCTTCGGCGGCACATAGGCGCCCGACCAGTCGAGCTTGGGCGCATTGCCGCGCGCGGCAGTGAGCGGAAGACGAATTTTGTCCGCCTGCGCGCGCGCGTGCGCCGCCGCGATCTTGCTATATTCGCCGCGCAGCTCGGCGACATAACCGGGCCGCCCCTGCGCCGACATCAGCGCCTGCGC
>Ga0208715_1000573_pt1 | contig 12299 bp, 11 predicted proteins | sample NGESurshal092012_3_FD_184473 | JGI IMG/M metagenome (GOLD analysis project Ga0208715, IMG submission 184473) | Arctic peat soil microbial communities from Barrow, Alaska - NGEE Surface sample 210 shallow-092012 (SPAdes) | ecosystem: Environmental > Terrestrial > Soil > Wetlands > Peat ... | reverse complement strand
TCGTCAGCTAAACGAACGACCCCGTGAGACCTTGCAATTTGAAACCCCAGCAGAGAGATTTAACGCCTGTGTTGCGTCGACCGGTTGAGCCGGCACCCCAAGAACGGACATCGCCAGCTACGGCCACGCCGAGCAGGGGCTGCGCGCGCGCATCTCCCCGCATAACGGCTTCGCCGTTATCGCTGGAGGTGCTATCGTCGTCATGGAGCGCCGGCGACGAAGCAATCCGGTTCGCGCTGGATAGCTTCGCGGAGCCTGTCATCGGGCGCGCGTTCGCGCGACCCGTTGGCCGTCTCGTTGGCGCGCAATGACGTGAAGAACCGATCATGCAATCTGTTGTTATTACCGGTGCGTCCACCGGCATCGGCTGGGCCACGGCGAAGCGGGTTTCGCGTGTTCGGCAGCGTGCGCAAGCAGGCCGACGCCGACCGCCTGAGGGGCGCGAATCCACAGGTGCGCAACCAGATCACGCCGGATCCGATGCGGCACCTGATCACGGCTGTCCTGCCCAAGCGGATGGTCGACAAGATCATCGCCAAGCGTCTCGGGTTGATGCCACCGACATGAGTTGGAGATCCGCGCCGTGCTGACAACGTTGTTCGCGGCCCTCTCGATTTGCCTGCTGGCCTCGGCTGCCCATGCCGGCGACCAGGGCGATCCGGCCCAATCCTGCGACGGCCCCGCCGGGCTGACCGCTCGCAAGGGAGAGCTCTTTTGCTCAGGATTTGCCCGGCGTCAGGCCGGGCGTGGCAAATTCATTGCGTGTTCATGACGGTTGAACTACATTTTTACGACACGCCGCAGGCTCCGGCTGCGTCGTCCGTCTCCTGGTCATCGCCAGCCAAGGCCCAAAGGCAGTGCCGGGTATAGTTGCGTCTTAGCCTATGGCGCCCGCGCCAAATCCAGGTCCATCCGCTACTGCGGCCACCGGAGTCACCGCCTCGGTTGGCATCTGGCGGCTGCTCGCCGTCGCCGCACCGCATCTGGCGGCGCTGGCCGTCATGCTGCAGACCGAAACCGATTTCGGTTCGCGTGTCGGATTCTTGCTGTCGTGGGGGATCCTGAACTTCTTCTGGATCGCGCTGCTGCGGCGTCCCGCGCTGTCGGGCGCGCTGTCGCTCACCCTGGTCGTGGTGCTGATCCTGCTGTCGCGGCTCAAGCACGACATCGTGCAGATGACCGCAAACTTCGTCGATCTGATGGTGATCGACCGCGATACCGCGGCGTTCCTGTTTACGATCTTCCCGAATCTGCGCTGGTCCGTGATCGGCGCGGCGCTCCTCACCATCCCCCTGATGTACGCGCTGTGGTGGCTCGATCCGTTCCGCATCCGCCGCCTGCCGGCTTTGGCCTGCAAGCTGGCATGCCTTGCCGCACTGGTCGGATATTCCTTCGTCTGGCCGGATGAAGCCTGGCGCGGCTATTACGACGACGGCTATCTGTCGAAATTTTCCCGCTCCGGCGTCACCGCTGTGTCGGATTTCATCAGTTACGGCTTCATGGAATCCGACGCCGTCGCCGCCGACCGTCTCAAGGTGCCGCTGCTGGATTCCTGCCATCCGGCCGGGCGGCGGCCCAACATCATCATGATCCATGACGAGTCCAGTTTCGACATTCGTCAGGCTGCGGGCGTCAAGGTGCCGGCGGGCTATGGCAGCCATTTCAACTCGTTCGACGGCAAGGAGCGCAAATTCCTGGCCGAGAGCAATGGCGGCCCGAGCTGGTTCACCGAATACAATGTGCTCGCCGGGCTCTCGTCGCGCTCGTTCGGCCGGTTCTCCTATTTCGTGACCCGGATCGCGTCGGGCCGCGTCGAGCGCGGTCTGCCGCTGGCGCTGCGCCGCTGCGGCTACGACACGATTTCGCTCTATCCGGCCTATGGCGCGTTCATGAGCGCGCGCAGTTTCCAGACCACCACCGGTATCCAGCATTTCTACGACGCCCGCGATCTCGGCGCCAGGGACGTCGAGCCCGACAGTTTCTTTTACGATAAAGCCTTGGGACTGATGTCGCTGGAGCCGCCGGCGACGCCGCTGTTCGCGTTCGTCTATCTCGCCGCCAATCATTTTCCCTGGGAAACCCGGTTTCGCCCGGACCTGATGCCGTTCTGGCACAGGCCCGGCAACGAGCCAGTGGTCGATGAATATTTGCGCCGGCAGGCGATGAGCGCCGACGATTACACGGCGTTCATCGCGGGGCTGAAAAAGAAATTTCCGGCGCAGCCGTTTTTGATCGTGCGTTATGGCGATCATCAGCCGGAATTCTCGCCGCACGTTCTCGATCCCGATCTCGACGAGGCCGGTGTCGGCAAGAAGCTGGAGAATTACGATCCGCGCTATTACGCGACCTATTACGCGATCGACGCTGTAAACTTCGAGCCGGTCAAGAGTCCCGCCGTGATGGACACGATCGACGGGGCCTATCTGCCGCTGGTGATCCAGGAAGCCGCCGGCATCCCGCTCGATCCGTCGTTCGAGGAGCAGAAGAAAATCATGCTGCGCTGCAAGGGCCTGTTCTACGCCTGCAAGGACGGCGCGGAATCCCGCCGCTTCAACAGGCTCTTGATCGATGCCGGCCTCATCCACGGATTGTAGGGCTACCGGGCTGAACGTTCGCGGCGGAGCAGGGCGCTGCGGCCGCCTTGAGTGTGGCCGTACAAACCTGCTACTTTGTCTGAGTTAGAGGCTTTTTTCCGGATTTCATCGCCATGCTGATGCGTCTGTTCGCGCCGCAATTTCTTGTCGTCTGGGCCTTCCTCGGCTCGGCCATGGCGGTTTCCGCGGCAAGGTGCGGCTCGGGTTCTGGCGACAGTTCTCCGACCATTCCACCATCATGGCGCCCTACAATGTGCTGATGTACCTGTTCTCGGCGGTGCCGAACCGGCCCATCCTGCAACAGAGCTTGCTCCCCGAACTTGCGGTGCTTCGCGACAATTGGCAGGTGATCCGCGAAGAGGCGCTGGTGCTGTTCGCGCAGGGACAGATCAAGGCCGCGGACAAATACAACGACTGGGGATTCAACTCGTTCTTCCGGACCGGATGGAAGCGGTTCTATCTGAAATGGTACGATGCGACGCTGCCGTCGGCGCTCGCCAATTGTCCGAAGACCGTTGAACTCGTGAACTCCATCCCGACCGTCAAGGGTGCGATGTTCGCCAGCCTGCCGCCCGGCGGCCGTCTGGTCCAGCACCGCGATCCCTATGCCGGCTCGCTGCGCTATCACCTTGGCCTGTTGGTGCCGAAATCGCCGGGCGAATGCCGGATCTTCATCGACGGCCAGCCTTACTCCTGGCGCGAAGGCGAAGACCTGCTGTTCGACGAGACCTATCTGCACTATGCCGAGAACACCACCGGCGACGACCGCATCATCCTGTTCTGCGATGTCGAGCGGCCGCTGCGCGGCACCGTCATGACCGCGGTCAATCGCTGGGTCAGCAAGCACGTCATCAATGAAAGCGCGACGCAGAACGAAGAGGGCGAGCGCGTCGGCTGGCTCAACCGGATCTTCGGCTACGTCTACCATGTGCGAATGGTGGGCAAGCGGATGAAGGCCTGGAACAAGCGCGTCTATTATGCGGTGAAATATCTCATCATCGGCGGCATTCTCGCCGCGTTCCTGGCGACCGCGTTCGCCTGAGAGTCACGCTGCTGCGTCGTGCACAAATCTGCCCTCTCCCCTTGTGGGGGAGAGGTGGAGAACGGGGTATCGCGAGTCCGTGCATTGCGGTTCACCCCTCCCACAAGGGGGAAGGGAACGTCGCTACCTGTTCCCGATCTTCTCCCACAGCCAGCGCGCCACCGCATCGGGCGACGACGCGCCGTCGCCACCGGCGGCGCGCAAATTCGCCTCGCGCATCGCGTCGATATCGATTTTACCGAGCAGCGGCTGCAGCGCCTTCAGCAATGCCTGATCGGAAGCGCGTTTCGGCGCGATCAGCACAATCGCGTCGTAAGGCGGGATCGCGTGCCTGATATCGTCCAGCACCACCAGATCGTATTTCGCGATCAGCCCGTCGCTGGTATAGCCCGCGATCACATCGACCTCGCCGGATGCGACCGCGGCATACATGAAGTCCGGCTGCATCTGCCGCTGCGCGCGAAACGCCAGCCCGTAGGCCTCTCGCAGACCGGTCCATTCCGGCCGCGAAAGAAATTCGTAGTCCGCCGCCAGGGACATCGTTGGCGCGTGCAACGCGAGGTCGGCAATCGAGTGAATGCCAAGCGCATCGGCGCGTTTTCGGGGCATCACCAGCGCGTAGGCATTTTCAAATCCGAGTTCGCCCAACAATGTGATTTTCTGTTGCGCCAGCGTCGCTTTCAATTCGCCGAGCAATTGCTGGCGCGGCTTGATATCGGCGTGGTGAAACTGGTTGGCCCATAGCGTGCCGGAATAATCGACGTAGACATCGATATCGTTGGACGCGAGTGCATCGAAAATCACATTGGAGCCGAGGCCCTCGCGCGAAGCGGCCGTCAGTCCCGCCGCCTGCAGTCGCTGCGCGATCAGCGCCGACAGCACATATTGCTCGGCAAAGGTCTTGGCGCCGACAATATAGGTTGATGGCGACCGCGCCATCGAGGGAACCAGCGTGGCTGCGACCAGCGCCGCAATGCCGATGCCGCCTGATATCACGCGCACGCGGCTGCGGTTGCGAATCCCGGTTTCGATCAGCGCCAGCAATTGATCGACCGCGAGCGCCAGCACCGCCGCGGCGAGGCAGCCGAACAGCACGAACACCCAGTTCTGGGTCTGCAGCCCCGCAAAGATGTAATTGCCGAGGCTGGTCTGGCCGATCGGGGTGGACAGCGTCGCGGTGCCGATCACCCAGACCGCCGCGGTGCGGATGCCCGCCATCATCACAGGCAGCGCTAGCGGCAACTCAACCGTGAACAGCGACTGACGCGGCGTCATGCCGACGCCCTGCGCGGCCTCAAGGATCGCGGCGTCGACGCCTTGCAGGCCGGTGATGGTGTTACGCAGCACCGGCAGCATGGAATAGAGCGCCAGCGCCAGCACTGCGGGCAGGAAACCGAACGCCGAAAAGCCAACTCCGAACCATGTCAGCGATATCGCCGCGAGCGCCAGCAGCAGCGGATAGAACAGCGCCAGCAGCGCCAGGCCCGGCACCGTCTGCACGATGCTGGCAAGACCGAGCAGCGCGCCACGCAACACCGGCCGGTTGCGCGCCGCGATCGCCAGCGGCAGGCTGACCAGGAGGCCCAGCGCCAGCGCCGTGATGCTGACACGCACATGATTGCCGAGATAATCCGGCAGATGTGCCAGCGCCTCGCTCCAGCGTGGATCGGTGAAAAAACTCATGCCGCGCCATCCCGCGGCAGCAGCACTTTGAGCCGCTCGGCCTGCCGCCGCGGCGTGCGCAGCAATTCGCCGACATAAGGATCGTCGCTATCAGATAGCTCGGATGGCGTACCCTCTGCCAGCAACCGCCCGGCGCGCATGACAGCGACACGGTCGGCGAGCAGGATGGCCTCGGTCATGTCGTGGGTGATCATGACCGTGGTCAGCCCGAGCTTCCTGTGCAGCGCGCGGTAGTCGTCGCCGAGCGCATCGCGGGTGAGGGGATCGAGCGCGCCGAACGGTTCGTCCATCAGCACGATCCGCGGTTTCGCCGCCAGCGCGCGGGCGACGCCGACGCGCTGGCGCTGCCCGCCCGACAGCTCATGGGGAAAACGATCTCGATGCTGGGTGCGATCGAGCCGCACCAGATCGAGCAGCTCATCCACCCGCGCGGAAATCTCCGCTGCCGGCGTGCCAAGCAGTTTTGGTGTGATCCCGATATTGCCGGCGATGGTCATATGCGGGAACAGTCCGCCGCTCTGAAAAACATAGCCGATGCGGCGGCGCAATCGAACAGGATCGACCGCGCGCACGTCCTCGCCCTCGATCGTGATGCTGCCGCTGTCGGCGTCGATCAGCCGGTTCGCCAGTCGCAGCAGCGTGGTCTTGCCGGAGCCGGAGCCGCCGACGATGGCGAGAAACTCGCCCTCGGCGACATCGAGCGAGACGTCGTTCACGGCCAGAACAGGTTTCGCGCCGCGGCCACCGTCGAAGCTTTTGCCGACGTGCGCAAATGCGATCAGGGGCGGGGCGGCGGTCATATCGTGGGACTATCACACCGTCACCAAGCAACCAAGCCGACGCGGCGCTTGCCTATTGCCGCTATCAGTTGAATTGTCGCGGCGATAGCGGTAATCCACACGCCGCAAAGGTAACATCGGGGAAGCGCGTGCAGGCAGGTGTAGCAGCGACGGCGGTCGCGCTTGACGACGCGACGGTGGCGTTTCGTCTGGCCGATGCGCGGGTCTACACCGCGGTCGAGCAGGCCCGGCTCAGGATCGAGCATGGCGAGTTCGTCGCCATCGTCGGGCCCACCGGGTGCGGAAAATCGACGCTGCTGAATGTCGCCGCCGGCCTGCTCAGACCCGCGTCGGGAATGGTAAGAATCTTCGATTCTCCGCTTGTGGGCCTCAACCGGGAGGCCGGCTATCTGTTCCAGGCCGATGCGCTGTTTCCGTGGAAGACCGCGATCGACAATGTCGCCATCGGCCTCGAGATCAAGGGCGCGCCGCGCACGCAGGCGCTGGAACGCGCGCAGGGCTGGCTCACTGCAGTGGGTCTCGGGGCGTTCGGCAATCGCTATCCGCATATGCTGTCGGGCGGGCAACGCAAGCGCGTCGGGCTGGCGCAGGTGCTGATCCGCGATCCCAAAATCCTGCTGATGGACGAGCCGTTCGGGCCGCTCGATGCCCAAACGAGACAGATCATGGGCAATCTGCTGCTGGAGTTGTGGAATGCCGACCGCAAGGCGGTGCTGTTCGTCACCCACGATCTCGAGGAGGCGATCGCGCTGGCGGACCGCGTCGTGATCATGTCGGCAGGGCCAAGCGCGCGCATCATCGGCGACTGGCGCGTGCCGCTGGCGCGCCCGCGCGACATTTCGGAAGTCCGCATGGAAAAGGAATTTCACGCGCTGCATCGGGAAATCTGGAGCGTGCTGAAGGACGAAGTGATGAAGGGCTACGCGCAATCGTCGCAGGCTGCGGCGACAGCTGATGGGCTGCCTTGATATCGAAGTGACGAAGGTTACACTCGGGTCGACCAATAAAAATTCAAATGGGAGGGCTTTATGTTTTCATGCAGGTTCATTTTCGCCGGCATGCTGGTGCTGGCAGCCTCGTGCGGGGCTAACGACGCCCTTGCGCAAGGCGTATTCACGCTGTCTTCGCCTGACTTCAAGGACGGCGAGCGGCTGGCGCTGAAAAACGCCGGCAACAACAAGGCCAACCCGAATTGCATCGGCGAGAACATATCGCCGGCGCTCTCCTGGGCGAACCCGCCGGCCGGCACCAAGAGCTATGCGCTCCTGATGTTCGATCCGGAGGGGCGTCCGCCCGGAGGCGTCATCCACTGGGTGGCCTACGGCATTCCGGCTTCGGTGACTGGTTTTGCCGAGGGTGAGGTTTCCAAGCCGAGCGACAAATATGTCGGCGGCCATGGCACGGCGAAGCTGCCTCATTACACCGGCCCCTGCACGCCAGCGGGTCCGCCGCATCATTACATCTTCACGCTGCGCGACCGATCTTGAGCCGACGGCGCTGCAGCCCGGCTTGACGCGCGAGGAGCTGATCAAGGCGCTGGACGGCCATGCCAAGGTTGCGACCGGCCTGATCGGTATGTTCTCCAAGCCGTAACGCGGAAGTTCGCCGAGGGCGCGGTGGCGTAAGTATGGGAGAAATCTAGGCGTGTCGAAGATCGGACTGCTTTCGCTGCAATTGCTGGTCGCCGTCGTCGCCCTCGGGCTGTGGCAGTTGCTCGCCTCCGTGCCGATCTTCGGCCGCATGCTGCTGCCGCCGTTCTTCTTTTCCAACCCGGTGGACGTCGGCAGCCAGATCGTCGACTGGTTCATAAGCGGCGTGATCTGGAAGCATTTGCTGATCACGCTGTGGGAGTCGATTCTCGCTTTTGCGATCGGCTCGTTTGGCGGCGTCATGGTCGGCTTCTGGTTCGCGCGCCAGCCCCGGGTCGCAGCGGTGTTCGATCCCTATGTGAAGATGGCCAACGCGCTGCCGCGCGTCGTGCTGGCCCCGATCTTCACGCTGTGGCTCGGCCTCGGCATCTGGTCGAAGGTCGCGCTCGGCGTCACGCTGGTGTTCTTCATCGTATTCTTCAACGTCTATCAGGGCGTCAAGGAGGTCAGCCGGACCGTGCTGGACAATGGCCGCATGCTCGGCATGAGCGAACGGCAGCTGACGCGGCACGTGTACTGGCCGTCGGCGCTGTCGTGGATGTTCTCCTCGCTGCACACGTCGGTCGGCTTCGCCGTGGTCGGCGCCGTGGTCGGCGAATATCTCGGCTCCGCGGCGGGGCTCGGCTATCTGATCCAGCAGGCCGAAGGCGTGTTCGACGTCGCCGGCGTTTTCGCCGGCATGTTCGTGCTGTCAGCCTTCGTCATCCTGATCGACCTCGCGGTGACGAAGGTCGAACGCCGCCTTCTGGTCTGGCGGCCGGACGCGGTTGAAGGCCACAACTAGAGTCTGATCCAGCGGAAGTGGCTAGCCACCTTCTCAAGAGGCACGCACTGCTCTATCGTGCGCCGAACCAATAATTAGCACGGAGGATACCATGAGGACGATTTTTGGCAGACTTGCCGCGACGCTTTTGGCGTTGGTTCTGACGTCTGATCTGGCGGCAGCGCAAAGCAAGATCACGATGGCGGTCGGGGGCGGCGCCTGCCTGTGCTATCTGCCGACCGTGCTGGCAAAGCAGCTTGGCGAATTCGACAAGGCGGGCCTTGCCGTCGAACTGGTCGATCTGAAGGGCGGCTCCGACGCGCTCAAGGCCGTGCTCGGCGGCAGCGCCGACGTGGTTTCCGGCTATTTCGACCACTGCGTCAATCTCGCCGCCAAGAAGCAGGAGCTAACGGCCTTCGTTGTTTATGACCGGTATCCAGGGCTGGTTCTGGTGGTGTCGCCTGCGCGCAACGCCGAAATCAAATCGATCAAGGATCTGGCCGGCAAGAAGGTCGGCGTCAGCGCGCCGGGTTCCTCGACCGATTTCTTTCTCAAATATTTGATGAAGAAGAACGGTCTCGATCCCACCAGCGCCTCCGTCATCGGCGTCGGCCTCGGCGCGACCGCGGTGGCGGCGATGGAGCAGGGCCAGATCGACGCGGCCGTTATGCTGGATCCGTCAGTCACCGTCCTGCAAGGCAGCCATCCGGACCTGCGCATCCTCAGCGATACCCGCACCCAGAAGGATACGCTTGCCGTGTTCGGCGGCGAATATCCCGGTGGCGCGCTCTACAGCACAACGGCCTGGGTCGCCTCGCATGAGAAGGAAGTGCAGGGCCTGACCGATGCGATCGTGAACACGCTCACCTGGATTCACGCGCATTCGCCCGAGGATATCATGGCGAAAATGCCGCCGGAAATGGTCGGCAAGAACAAGGAGCTCTATCTCGCGGCGCTCAAGAACACGATCCCGATGTATTCGGAAACCGGCAAGATGGATCCCAAGGGCGCCGATGCAGTGCTCGCGGTGTTCAGCGAGAGTTCGCCTGATGTCGCCAAGGCAAATATCGACGTCAGCAAGACCTTCACCAACAAGTTTGTCGAGCAGGCCAAGAAGACGACGGGGATGAATGCGAAATAGAACCGGTTGATCGTGACGCTTCCGGTCATTCATCGCGTCACGACGCTTGATCTGAATATGCAGGGGTGGTCGTGGCCGTTCGCGGACGAGCGGCGCGCCGACATCGACGCGCATTTTGCGATCAAGCAGCGTGAGAAACCGAAGATCTGGAATGGACGCATTCTGCTGGGGCGCAACCCCGACTTCACCGAGGATCGCTTCAGCGCGGATTATTTCGAGGCCGATTTCGCAAGCTTCCTGGCGTGGCGCGACTGGGGGTTTCCGGACCGGGACGTGTTCAACGGTTTTGGCATGGGCGCGCTGCGCTGCACCGACGGCGCCTTCGTACTGGGCCAGATGGGCGATCATACAGCGAATGCCGGGCGCATCTACTTTCCGTCGGGCACGCCCGACCTCGATGATATCAGCGGCGGCGCGGTCGATATACCGGGCAGCGTCGCCCGCGAAGTCGAGGAGGAGACCGGGCTAAACGCCGCCGATTATCGGGCTGGCGCGCACTGGGATTGCGTGGTCTCCGGTGCTGTGATCGCGATGATCAGGATATTGCATGTCGATGTATCTGGGGAAGAGCTGCGCGCCAGGATCGAAGCCAATCTTGCCCGGCAACGTCAGCCCGAACTTTCCGCGATTCATCTGGTGCGCGTGATGTCCGATCTCACGGCGGCGATGCCGCGCTTCGTCACCGCGTTTATCGAGAAGCAGATGCGTACCTAGATTTAGAAGAGGAAGAAAAGGTGTCGCCTGTCATGAGCAAAAACTCTTCGCAATTTCTCGCGGCCGAGCTGAAGCCCTTTGTCGCGCCGTTCCGTTTCGACGGATCGGGCAAGTTCCATCTCAAGTCGCACAAGACCAACGAGAGGGGCGGCCTCGACAGGGACAAGGCCGAAAAGATCCTCGAAGCCAACCGGAAGCGGCTGAACGATTTTCAGGAACGGCTTTACGCCCAGGATCGCTGGTCGCTGCTCGTGATCCTTCAGGGCATGGATGCTTCGGGCAAGGACAGCGCCATCAAAAGCATATTCGAGGGGGTCAATCCGCAGGGCTGCGAGGTCTATTCGTTCAAGCAGCCGTCAACGCTCGAACTCAATCATGATTTTCTGTGGCGCAGCATGATTGCGCTGCCGGAGCGGGGCCGCATCGGCATCTTCAATCGCTCCTATTATGAAGAATGCCTGGTGACGCGGGTGCATCCGGAACTCCTCTCCAAGGAGAAGATTCCCCCCAGGCTGATGACCAAAAATATCTGGCGCGAGCGGTTCGAGGACATTTCCGCGATGGAGCGCTATCTCGCGCGCAACGGCACGGTGATCCTGAAATTCTTTCTCAACGTCTCGAAAGAGGAGCAGCGCAAGCGGTTTCTCGACCGGCTGGACCAGCCCTCGAGGAACTGGAAATTTTCGATGGGGGACATCACCGAGCGCGCGCTGTGGAGGAGATACCAGGCCGTGTATCAGGAGATCGTCAGGCACACCTCGACAGCGGTGGCGCCATGGCATGTGGTGCCGGCGGATCACAAATGGTTCGCGCGGGTGGTGATCGGCTCCGCGATCGTCAGCACGCTTGAAACGCTTAATCTGCATTTTCCGCGAGCCGACAAGGCGTCGCTGCAGGAGTTCAAGCAGGTGCGCAAGGCGCTGGAGAATGAGGGCAAAGGGTGGGCGAAGAGGAAAGTGAAGGTCGCGAAGCGGGTGGGGAAGGGTGGCTAAGTAGGCGACGCCACCGATGGTCATACCCCGAAGTTGCCGCTTCCATAATTGGCAGCCTAATGCCGCCGGTAGGCAGAACACTTCTCTCAAAAAAAGATGTTGGGTTGGATTGCGGAGGCCGGTGGCCTCCGTATTTGACCTATCGCGCTAAGCCCGCACACTGCTGCTTATTGGAAACGATCAAGGAGAAAAACATGAAAATACGCATCGCAATTCTCGCCGCATATGTTGGTGCGTTCGCTCTGGCGCAAGCTGATTTTGCGCTCGCCGCTTATACCGGCGCTGCCGCGTCCAAGATGTCGGCAACCAATGTTCTGTCCGAGCCAGTGATCGTGGTTGCTCAGTCTGCCGCCATCAACACCACCCGCTCAAACATCAAACATCCAAGCAAGAAAGTGGGCCCTGGCGCAGGGAATCCGTCCATCTCCGACCAAGCGAATGGCGGGAGTTTGAGTAAGGGGGAAATTGGAAGGAGGAAGAAGGGCGACCGGCCAGGATCAATCACGCTAGTAAGATAAAATTAGTGTCGGTCATGCCCCGCACGCGACACCACTCTTCTCGCCGCGGCCGGTACACACGGCTCCGTTGCTTTGCAAACTGATGCCGTCATGGCGGGACTCGCCCCGCACCGGATAGCGGACGACGAAATCGTTGCCGGCGCTGAAACTCGAGGTGGCGGCGAGCGCGAAATAGCCCGCTGCTTTTTTGCGTCGCAACGAAGGCCGTCAATGGCACTTTTCGGACGTAGCCGAACGCGCTGACGATGTCCGGTCATCGGGGTGAAGCGGACATGAGGGCGTTGCGCCCAAGTCAGCTTTTGACCCAGGCTGTGTGAAAACTCCCACGCAGAATTTTCTTGTAGAAATTCCATCTCGATTTCGTCGATTTGAAAACCAATAGCGCTGGCGACCACTGTCGGGA
>Ga0208715_1000565_pt1 | contig 12375 bp, 8 predicted proteins | sample NGESurshal092012_3_FD_184473 | JGI IMG/M metagenome (GOLD analysis project Ga0208715, IMG submission 184473) | Arctic peat soil microbial communities from Barrow, Alaska - NGEE Surface sample 210 shallow-092012 (SPAdes) | ecosystem: Environmental > Terrestrial > Soil > Wetlands > Peat ... | reverse complement strand
TCGGCGACAGTTATGCCGACACCGGTGCTGCGCCGGGCGGTGCGTTCCAGCTTGGACACGTGAACTGTATCTACTCCCCCAATTGCACGTTCACCGGCAGCACCACCTTCGTCCAGTCGCTGCAGTCGATCTATGGCCTGCCGGGGATGACCAATTATGCGATCGGCGGCGCGCGAACTGACAACACCAACACGCTCAACAACACGCTCCCCCCTTCCAATTCCGTGCCCGGCTTCAGCTACGAACTCGCTCAGTCGGCCGGTCTGCACTACGCCAGCAGCGACCTGATCGCGCTGTCGATCGGCGGCAACGATCTGTCGGCCGTCAACCTCGCGGGCGTGCCCGATCCGAACGCTCTGATCGTCTCGAGCGCGACCATCTCGGCGGGCAACGCGGCCGCCGGCGTGCAACAAATGGCGGCGCAGGGTGCCCGCAACATCGCCTGGCTCAGCACCGGCAGTTCGAAATGGTTTCCCGAGAAGCCCGGCGACGCCGCGCTCACCGACGCGTTGCGCGACGCCTGGGCGAACACCTATTACCAGCAGAGCCAGCAGTTGCTGGCGCCGCTGGCGCGATCCGGTGTTCGCATCTTCCTGTTCAATTTCGGCATCCTGCAGGAGCGTGTCGCCAGCAATCCGGGGATGTACGGCTTCACCAGCGCCACCAATTGCGAGGCCGGGCCGGCCTCGGGAAGCACGCCTCCCAGCGTCAATGTGAATTTCGCAGGCTGTTTCTATCAAAACTCGGTGCATCCCACCGGCACCGCCATGGCGCTGATCGCGACCTACATGGCGAACCAGATCAACGCGCCGACCACCGTGGTGCCGCAGGGCGCCATCACCACCAGCATTGCCTCCGGTTTCGCCGGCTCGGTGTTTGGCCGGCTCGACGCCTCGCGCAGCTTCCAGCCGTTCGGGATCGGCAACGCGATGGCGATGGCCTATGCCGGCCCGACCAAGGCTCCGGCTGCGGTCAGGCCGGAGGACAGATGGTCGGTTTACAGCGACTTCGGCTACGCCAGCGCCAGCCTCGATAAACAGTTCCTCAATGCCGGCTATGACTATCACGCCGCCGGCGGCACCTTCGGGATCGAGTACCGCTATGATTCGAAGTGGCGGCTCGGTTTTGCGCTGGGCTACTCCGAACCCGAGATCACGCTCGGCGTCCAGAACGCCCATGACCACGTCAAATCCTATCAGTTCGCCGGCTACGGCTCGTTCACCGATGCCAACTGGTTCGCCGACGCGCTCGTTGCCTATGGCCGCCACGATTTTTCGCTCGACCGCCAGGGCGTGATCGACGTGATCCACGGCAGCACCAGCGCCGACACCTTCACGGCGGCGGCCAGGGCCGGCTACCTGGTCCACGCGGGAGCGGTCCGCGTCGGGCCGATCGCGGGATTCAATTACACCCACGGCGTCATCGGCGCCTACACCGAGAGCGGCGACATCCTGCTGACAATGATGGTCGACAGGCAAGCGATCAACGCCTTGACCGGCAACGCCGGGCTTCAATTGCGATTGCCGTTCGTCGCGGGAACGGCGCTGTACAGCCCGTTCATCAACCTCACTGCCGAGCAGGATTTCGCAGGCTCTGGCCGCAATGTGACGACCACGCTGGTGACCGCACCGCTGCTCCCGATCCTGACGCCGGTCTCCGCGCATGACCGCACCTACGGCAAGGTCGCCGCCGGCATCGGCGCGTCGATCGCCGGAAATATCAGCGCGACCGTCAATGTCGCCACCACCTTCGCACGCGAGGGAGGCAATGACCTTGCGGTCAGCGGCGGACTCAAGGCCGCGTTCTAGATCGCGATCGCACTGCAACCGGAGACCACAGCATGGCCATTTCACGCCGCGATTTTGGGGTCAGCGTCGGCGCGCTCGTCGCCTGCGGCTTCGGCAAGGCCGATGCCTTGGGCCTGCCTGCGATCGGAACATATCCGATCGCACCGAACGTCCACACCACCGTGCAGCGGACGGTGCTGCCAAATCAAAAACCCGCCGCGGCGATCCGGGTCGATGATGTTTCCAATTATCAAAAGAGGGGCTTCGGCCCCTGGCACTACGGCCCCGCGCTGTCCTATGACAGGCGGCTCGATCTGGTCGCCCCGCCCGGAGCCGGCAAACCGGCCCGCCACGTCGCGCGGCTGCTGAATTTCTTCGCCATCACCGACATTCACATCACCGACAAGGAATCGCCTTCGTCGGCGATCTATCTCGGCCTCAAGAACGGCATCTCGTCGGGATATTCGCCGGTGATGCTGGATACAACCCATGTGCTCGACGCCGCGGTGCAGACCATCAACGCGCTGCACAGGCGCGGCCGCTTCGATTTCGGCATTTCGCTGGGGGATACCTGCAACAATATACAATACAACGAGCTGCGCTGGTACATCGACGTGCTCGACGGTAAAGCAATCACGCCGAATTCCGGCGCCAAAGCCGGCGCAGACTCAATCGATCACCAAAAGCCTTACAAGGCGGCGGGCCTCGACAAATCGATCAAGTGGTACCAGACGCTCGGCAACCACGATCATTTCTGGATGGGCACCAACCCGGTGAACAATTATCTGCGGCAGGTCTATGTCGGCGAGGACATTCTGAAGCTCGGTGACATCTTCACCGATCCCGACGGCATCAACAAGCGCGACTACTACATGGGCGCGCGCGGCGGCACCACGCCCAATGGCCACATCGTCGGCGCTGGGCCGATCGGCGACTTCGCGAGCCCGCCAAAGGTCAAGGCCGACCCGAACCGCCGCTCGCTTCGACGAAAGGAATGGTTGGGCGAGTTCTTCAAGACCTCGTCGCAGCCGGTCGGCCACGGCTTCAGTCGCGCCAATATCGACGAGGACTTTGCCTGCTACAGCTTTCGACCCAGCGCGGTATTGCCGATCAAGGTGATTGTGCTGGACAATACCCAAGTGGACGAGGATGTCAGCCCCGCCCGTTCCGCGACGAGTTCGCCGGGCTACGGCCATGGCTCGCTCGACAAAAAGCGCTATGACTGGCTGGTGAGAGAACTCGACGACGGCCAAAACAACGGCGAATTGATCATCATCGCCGCGCATGTCCCGATCGGCGTCGAGCCGGCAAGTTCCGTCATGGGCTGGAGTTCGGTGGCGCATGTCTCCGAGCCGGAGCTAATCGCCAAACTGCACCAATATCCGAACCTGATGCTATGGATAGCGGGCCACCGCCACTACAACACCATCACCATCACCGCCTTCAAATCGCCGGACCCGGCGCGCCCCGAACTCGGATTCTGGCAGGTAGAGACCGCGTCGTTGCGGGATTTTCCCCAACAATTCCGCACCTTCGAGATCATCCGCAACAACGACGACTCGATTTCGATTCTCGCCACCAATGTCGATCCGGCGGTGCGACAGGGCTCTCCGGCTGCGACATCTCGCGGTTACGCGATCGCGATCGAGCAGATTTATTCAAGCAATACGCTGACCGGGCAGCCGAAGCCGCTGCGCCCGACGGGCTCGTACAATGCCGAACTGGTCAAGCCGTTAAGCCCGCAGATGCGGGCGAAAATTCGCAAACACGGCACGCGGATTCTCCAGTAGAATGGAGGCCAAATTCGAACCCGTATTCTCCCGGCAACCACAGCAGAAGAGGCTTTCGTCGAGAGATTCATGTATGTTGGGCGGCCCTTTCCAAAGATATCTTTGATGATGCATTGACTTCCGTTGGTGTGAAGGTTTTCGGATGCCGGCGAGAAATTCGCCAGTGCTTCGTGTTGACAAACACAGAACAAATTCGACGCGGCGTGTTGCATGGAGAAAATTGCGTCCCTTGAAAAATCACTGAAATGCTTGGATTTTGCCGTAATGGACGGAATCGTTGCATCCCGGCTACATTGCCAATCAGAACAAGGCTGGATCTTGCAGAAAGCCCTGAAAAATAAGGATTTGTCGGCTAATCTAATTGGCGATCCCGGCATGACTCGAACATGCGACCTACGGTTTAGGAAACCGTCGCTCTATCCGGCTGAGCTACGGGACCGAAGAACCCGCCGTGAGACGCGGGTGCTTGAAAGCTCCATACCAGAGCGGCCGCATGATCGCCAGCCTCCGGAGCGCGGCCACTTCGCAGCCAGCCGGCGCCCGGCCCCATTTCCAAGGGCGCGGTAAACCGCCACCAAGCCTCTGCGCCATTTGATGACGCCGCTTCCCCTCGCGCCCGGGTCCCGCCCGTCACAGGCCAGAAAAGAAACTTGCAACCCGTGCGGGAAATGGGCTCGGTTACGGGGTGACAAGCCGGCCGATAATGGCGACAATGGGTGCAAATTGCGTCGCCACAATCTTGAGAATTATGTCCTGGGAAAATCGTCCGTGATCGAACCGCGCAGATCCGCACTGCTGATTGCCGCGATCGCCGGCTGCGTCGTGCTGCAGCCCTTGCGCGCGCATGCGCAGTGGTGGTCGCGCGCACCGGCCGATTTCGAGGAATGCGCCGATGCTGCGGAGAAGGCGGGGACCAAGGAAGCGCGAAGTTCGGCGCTCTCCGAATGCAACGCGAAATTCGCCGGACGGCGCAAACCCGGCGGCGGCTACACCTATTTCGATTTCATGCAGAACCGCAGCTTCGATATCGCGGGTCCGAATCCGACGCCGGAGGAACAAAAGCAAATCGACGAACAATATACCGCCTATCTCGACCGTGAACGGCGAAACAGCATCGCGGCGGCGCTCACGGGAAAGCAGCAGCTGCTGCAGCAGGCGCAGCCGGTGCAGCGGGCCTCGTTCAGGAATGAAAAGGTCCCCGTGCCCGCGGAGGCGCCTAACAAGCCACAGGCAGCAGCGAGCGATATCAGGACGCGCATGAAAGCCACGAACTGCGCGCGGCATTCATTCTCCTGCGAATGGCCGCGGCTTTCGGAAGGCATCAAGGATTTGAAGAAGCTGTTCGGCTCGTCCCAGGGCAAAGCCAAACGCAGCTGATTGTCACCGTCAATCCGTGATCACCATCGCCCAGAATTTCCGGTAAGGCGATTTCGGATTGTCCGCCGAGGCGACGCCGACGCGGCGGGCGCCCGCCATCAGGAGATTCTCGCGGTGGCCGCTAGAGTCTTCCCACTGCTTCAGCATTTCGGAAAAGCTCAGGAAACCCGCGCCGATATTTTCGGCGGCCCTGGTTTTGCGCAGGCCTGCCACGCGTGTCGCAAAGCTGCCGCCGGCGCTGTGGCTGACGGTTCCGCTCGAGGCCATCGCACGCGCCTGTGTTAGCGCGACCGCGCTGAGGCGACTATCCAGCCTGACCGCCGACAATCCATGTGCATGGCGATAGGCGCTGATCGCGCTTGCGTAGTCGCCCGCCGTGGCCGAAACCGCGAAGCTCAGGCTGAACGAGAGCGCCAGGAGAAACAGCCGCATCCGGGATCGCGTCGGCATCAACGGCGTTCAACGGGCGCCGTCATGAATCCGCTTCACGTGGCGTCGGGAAACCGGTCGATGAGTGCGCACGACCGGTTCGTACACTGTCGGCGCGGCTCGTTGCTCCTGCAATCTCGCGTCATATCCCGGCGACGGCGTGACGGTCGGCGGCGCGGCATTCGCCGGCGCCAGCGAAGCCCAGCCGCCGAGAGCCGCAACGGCAGCAATGGCAAAAGCTGCGCAAAATCGTTTCATATCCTGCCTCCCGGCGCTGACGCGGCGGATGTGCGCATCGCCGCTTGAGCCAGATTCGTTCCTGATCATCGCCTTTTCAAGGCGGAGGGCACGCGACCGACGCAAATGCGGCGTCCTCACGTGATGAGGTGCAACCCGGCGTCCATCCGCACCACTTCGCCGGTCATGTTGCTCGATTGCGGCGTGGCCAGAAAACACACCAGCGCCGCGATATCGTCCGCCGATGAGGCGACCTTGAGCGGCACTTTTGCTATCACCGTATCGCGCACCTGCCTGGCGGCCTCCTCGCCGCGGCCCTTGGTGAACCATGGCGTGTCGATATAGCCGGGACAGACGGTGTTGACGCGGATCAGCGGCGCCAGCGCGCGCGCCAGCGAATAGGTGATGGTGTTCAGCGCCCCCTTGCTCGCGGCATAGGCAATCGAGGAGCCGACGCCGCTGATGCCGGCGACCGATGACACGTTGACGACCGCGGACGCGCGGCCGGCCGCCTTCGCGCCCGCTTCCAGCAGACTTCGCGCCGCCCGCACCATCTGGAACGGACCGATGGTGTTGACGCCAAACAGCCGCTGGAAATCTTCCGCCGACAATCCATCCAGATTGCCGTGCGCCATGTGCTTGGTGGTGCCGGCATTGTTGATCAGCGCGTCGAGCCGCCCCCAAGGGGCTGCGGCCGCGACGATCTTCTTGCAATCCTCGTCGCGGGACACATCGCCCTGCACCACGACCACTTCGCCACCCGCCGCACGGCAGAGATCGGCCGTCTGTTCGGCTTCCTTCTGGCTGGAGGAATAGTTGACGACGATGCGCGCACCGCCCTTTGCCAGAATGGCTGCAGTCGCAGCCCCCAGGCCGGACGCAGAACCCGTTACAATCGCGCACAAACCATCCTTCGACATCCGCATTTCCTCTGATTGATTCTGAGCTGGCCCGCTATGACGGCGATCTACCATATCGCGCGGCGAAATGACTGCAAATCGGCAAAACTCCGTTGCGCGGAATTAATCGGCGGTTGCTTCATCTCGCTTTTGCAGGGGGACCTTGCGGTCATCGGTGCTTGTCATGGCGGTGGCTTTTCCTCATCATGCGGTGCAAGAAAAGACCGCACCCGATGCCCGGGCGAAATCGCCGAGCGAGACTGTGCGAAGTGAAAAACGGGGAACGCTGTGGCGGAGAGTGAGAACATTGTCGCCGAGACTGCGGAGCGGATATTTGCGGATCTTGCCGACGCGCAAACCATCAACCGCGACAAGAAGGGCAGCTGGAAAGCGCCGCTGTGGCAGGCGCTGACCGAGGCCGGCTTGCCGCTGTCATGGGTGCCGGAGGATTGCGACGGCTCGGGCGCAAGCCTGGCCGAGGGTTTCAGCGTGTTGAGCGCGGCCGGGCGTTTCGCGTTGGCCGTGCCGCTCGCCGAAACGATGCTGGCGGGATGGCTGCTGTCGCAGGCAAAAATTGCTTCGCCCTTGGGCATGATGACGGTGGCGCCCGCAAGCCCGAAGGACCGCATCGCGCTCAATGCCGACGGCACCCTGTCCGGCCGCGCGCGCGGCATTCCCTTCGCCAGGGACGCCAGACACTTCGCGGTGCTGGCGCAAGGCGCCGGCGGTATTTCGATCGCGCTGGTCGATGCGGCCAGTTGCCGGATCGAGCCCGGCCTCAATCTCGCCAGCGACGGCAGCGATACCGTGACGTTCAGCAACGTTGCACCCACAGCGATCAAGCCGGCGCCGAAAGGTTTCGATCAGACCTCGCTGATGCTGATGGGCGCTGTGGCGCGGAGCCTGCAGATTGCAGGCTCCCTTGAATCGATGCTCGACATCAGCGTGCGCTACTCGAACGAGCGCGTCGCATTTGAAAAGAAGATTTCAAGATTCCAGGCGGTGCAGCACAATCTCGCTCGGCTCGCCGGCGAAACCGCGGCCGCAATGACCGCGGCGAGCTCGGCGGCGGATACCATCGCCAATGCCTCGGGCTTTGACGACGCGGTTTTCCTGGAAGCCACGGCGGCGAAGATCCGCTGCGCGGAGGCCGCCGAAAAGGGCGCTGCGATCGCCCATCAGGTTCATGGCGCGATCGGCTACACGCTTGAACACATCCTGCATCGCTACACCATGCGCGCGCTGGCCTGGCGCGACGATTTCGGCCATGAAAGTTACTGGGCGGTGGAACTCGGCAAGCGGGTCGCCGCGCGCGGCGCCGACGAATTGTGGCCGCTGGTGGCGTCGCGCTAGGGTACGGCTTATGAATTTGGAATCGGAGCGCGCGGCTTTTTCCACCTCTCCCATAGGGAGAGGTCGGATCGCATCGAAAGATGCGATCCGGGTGAGGGGTTACGGCCCATCGAGAGACCGTACCCCCTCACCCCTGCCCTCTCCCCATGGGAGAGGGAGCGTACTTCCGCTGCCGCGGGATCCAGGCTCTCATTTTACAAGCACAACCGCATCCGGGATGAGATTTACATGACCGCAGCCCTCCGTTTTGATCCCATCCGTCTGCCCGCCGAATGCGAAAAGCTGCGCAAGGAAGTCCGCGCCTTCCTCGCCGACGAAATCGCGGCGGGCACCTTCGACCCGCACAGCCCGCAAAGCGGGGACAGCGACGTCCCCGGCTTCAGCAAGCGGGTCGGCGAACGCGGCTGGATCGGCATGACCTGGCCGAAGAAATACGGCGGCCATGAGCGCAGCTTTCTCGAGCGCTATGTGGTGACCGAGGAAATGCGCGTCGCCAATGCGCCGGTGCGCCGTTTCTTCGTGGCCGACCGGCAGAGCGGCCCGGTGCTGCTGAAATATGCGCCCGAGCACATCAAGATGGACATTCTGCCGCGGATCTGCCGCGGCGAGGTGTGTTTCTCGATCGGAATGAGCGAGCCCAATTCCGGCTCGGATCTGTTCGCCGCAAAAACCAAGGCGACCAAAACCGACGGCGGCTTTTTGATCAACGGCACCAAGATATGGACCTCGGCAGCCCAGGTCGCCAATTACATGCTGGCGATCTTCCGTACCTCGCCGTCGACCAAGGAAAACCGCCGGCACGGGCTGACGCAGTTTCTCGTCGACATGAAAACGCCGGGCATCAAGGTCAACCCGATCGCGCAACTCACCGGCAAATCCGAGTTCAACGAGGTGGTGTTCCAGGACGCCTTCGTGCCTGACGATCACATGCTCGGCGAAATCGACGGCGCGTGGAAACAGGCGACCTCCGAGCTCGCCTATGAGCGCAGCGGGCCGGAGCGCTTTCTGGAGACCTATTATGTGCTGACCGAGCTGGTTCGCGCGCTCGGCGAGGAACCCGACACCCGCGGCGCCGAAGGGATCGGACGGCTGGTTGCGCAGCTGCACACCATGCGCCGGATGTCGGTGTCGGTCGCGGGCATGCTGCAGGCCGGAAAAGAGCCTGTTGTGGAGGCCTCCATCGTCAAGGACATCGGCACGATCTGGGAACAGCAATTGCCGCAGCGGGTGCGCGATCTGGCGGCCTTCGTCGAGCCGGATGCCAGCAATCACGAAATCCTCGACACCGTGTTGCCGTTCGCGATGAAGGTAGCGCCCAAGCTCACCATTCAGGGCGGCACCACGGAGGTGCTGCGCGGCATCATCGCGCGCGGGCTCGGACTGCGCTAGGCGCGCGGGCCTGGGACTGCGCTAACTCAAGATCATTTCAATCGAGGACCTCATGACCAAGTTCACAGATATCGGCGTCGAGAAGACCGGCCACGTCACCACGATCGAGATCCAGCGGCCGCCGCTGAACTTCTTCGACGTTTCGCTGATCAACCAGATCGCGGATGCGCTGACCGACATCGACAATGATCCCGAAGCGCGCGCGGTGGTGCTGGCGGCGCAAGGCAAGGCCTTCTGCGCCGGCGCCAATTTCGGCGATCCGGCGCGGCAGGAAGCCGAAGCACGCGCCAAGACCGATCCGGCGTCGAACCTTCCGATCAACCATCTCTATGTCCAGGCGGTGCGGATCTTCCGCAACAAGAAGCCGATCGTCGCCGCGGTCCACGGCGCCGCGATCGGCGGCGGGCTCGGGCTCGCGGTGTCGGCGGATTTTCGCGTCACCTGCCCCGAGGCGCGCTTCGCCGCCAATTTTACCAAACTCGGCTTTCATCCCGGCTTCGGGCTGACGACGACGCTTCCCGAACTGGTCGGAAAGAACAATGCGGAGCTGATTTTCTACACCAGCCGCCGGGTGACCGGCGAGGAGGCGTACCGGATGGGCCTTGCCAACGAGTGCGTGCCGCAGGATCAGGTGCGCGCTGCCGCCATGAAGCTTGCGCAGGAGATCGCCGAATGTTCCCCGCTCGGCCTGCTCTCGACCCGCGCCACCATGCGCGCCGGCCTCGCCGACCGCGTGCTGGCCGCCACCAACCACGAGCTGACAGAACAAAACCGGCTGCGCACGACCGAGGATTTTAGGGAAGGCATCAAGGCCACCGCGGAGCGCCGCGTCGCCAATTTCAAGGGGCGGTGACTTGCTTCACCTCTCCCATCGGGAGAGGTTGGCGCGTAGCGCCACCCCACGCAACGCCGGCGCATGAGACGACCCACAATGCCGAAGTCCGGATCATGCCGGATGGCTAGCGCGGAGCCATATCGCGCTGTGGTCCGGAATCGGATTGGAGTATCGATGAACAACAGCAATGTAGTGCGGATCGAGGCCGCGCCGACGGCGACGGAAGAGGTGCGCTGATTAGTCGGTGAGCTCGAGGCCGTTCTCTCGGCGGAGTATCCGCCAGAGCAGCGGCATGGATTAGCCCTCGACGCGATCTTTCAGCCGCACATCCGGTTCTTCCTCGCAAGACTGCGCGGTGCGGCGGTGGGCTGTGGCGGCGTAGCCCTGTTCTCCGACTTCGCCGAGGTGAAGCGCATGTACGTGCGAGATGCCGCACGGGGACAGGGAGTAGCAGACGCAATCCTGGCACGCATCGAGGAGGAGGTACGCGATGCCGCGCTCTCCTTGTTGCGTCTAGAGACCGGAGAGCGCCAGGTCGAGGCGCTGCGATTCTATGCGCGAGCCGGGTTCCGGCGTTGTCCCGCGTTCGGCGCTTACGCCCTCATGGCACCGCAATCCATCGCGACCAGTGTGTTCTTCGAGAAACAGATCGGCTTGCCTGCCGCATAACATGGTGCGGGTCGGCTACCCCTTCCTTCGCACCACCAGCGCATCGACAATGGTGACGCCCTGGCCTTCCGGATGCACCAGCACCGGATTGAGCTCGATCTCAGCGATGTCGTTGCGCAACCGCGCAGCTAGCAGCGAAACCTTCTCGATCAAATAGCACAGCAACGGAACGTCCGCCCTCGCAGCGCCACGAAACCCGCTGAGCAGCGGCGCCGCCTTGAGTTCGGCCAGCATGGACGCGGCTTCCGGCGCGCTCACCGGCGCGGGGCGATAGACGACATCCCGGAACAATTCCGTGGTGACACCGCCAAAACCGGCCATGACCATTGGGCCAAAGGTTGCGTCCTGCATGGTACCAATGATGATCTCGACGCCCGTTTTCGCCATCGGGCCGACCAGGACGCCCTGGATATCAGCCTCGGGCCGATGCCGGCGCGCGCTTTGCAGCAAAGCCCCGTAAGCCAGAAACGCCTCGCCCTTGGTCGCGATATTGACGCGGACGCCACCGACCTCGCTCTTGTGGGGAATATCCGGCGACTGGATTTTCATGACCAGCGGCAGGCCGACGCGCGCGATGGCGGCATCGAGCGCGTCACGTTCCGTCACCAGTACTTCCTCCGGCAGCCAAATGCCGGCGTCGCGCAGCAGCGACTTGCTGTCGAATTCGGACATCGTTGGCGATTTCAAATGCGCCGACAGATCACGCGATGGCAGCGCGTCGTCATTCACCGGCCGCGCCAGCTTGAATTTCGAATAGTTGACCATCCGGCGCATGGCGACGCCAACATGCGTCAACCCCGACAGCACGACGACGCCCGACTCCGCAAGTTCGTTGCGCGCGAAATCGGACGGCAGCGTGTAGGAGTAAAACACGATCGGCTTGTGCTGCGCCGATATCACCGGCTTCAGCTCCGCCTGCTTGAACGGCATCCGCGTTTCGCTCGACAGCGACAGCACGACGAGAATGGCGTCGACTTCGTCGGATACGTCGAGCAGGTCGATGCTTTTCTGCATGCCGCCGCTGTGCACGCCTTGCGCGGTGACATCGATCGGGTTGCGCGTAGCCCCGTAGGACGGCAGCAGCTTGCTGATTTCCGCCTGGATCGGGCCAGACAATTCCGGCACCTGCAGGCCCTGCATCGAGACGGTATCCGCACCCCAGATGCCGGCGCCGCCCGACACCGTAAGAACCGCAACACGGTCGCCCTTGGGCATCGGATTGGCGGTCAGGACAGCCGCGATGGTGACGGCCTCATCGAAATCGTTGGAGATGATAAAACCGTATTTGGCGAACACCGCGTCATAGGCCGCGGACCAGCCGGCCATGCTGGCGGTATGCGAGGCCGCCGCACGCTCCCCCGCGCCGGAGCGGCCGACTTTTGTCACGATGACGGGTTTTCCCATCTCGGCGGCGTGACGAGCGGCAGCGAGGAACTTGTCGACGTCGCGAATGCCCTCGATGAACAAGAGGATCACGTCGGTGGAAGAGTCTTGCACCATATATTCGAAAAATGGGGTGCGGCACGGATAATTGAGACACTCGGCTGAGGTAAATTGAACCTCAACCGGAGTGTTACACATGACGAATGATGAAGAGCTCAAGCCCGAAG
>Ga0208715_1000561_pt1 | contig 12421 bp, 7 predicted proteins | sample NGESurshal092012_3_FD_184473 | JGI IMG/M metagenome (GOLD analysis project Ga0208715, IMG submission 184473) | Arctic peat soil microbial communities from Barrow, Alaska - NGEE Surface sample 210 shallow-092012 (SPAdes) | ecosystem: Environmental > Terrestrial > Soil > Wetlands > Peat ... | reverse complement strand
CAGCAGGCCTGCCAGAACCGAGCCCGCTGCCGGTCCTCCCGGGGCCGATTCCTTAAACAGCACCCGGCGGTTCCGCTTTGCGGGGAGGGGGCGAAGGCTGCTAGAACCCCGGCCATGCCGCTGATCGTCAAAATTTGTGGGCTGAAGACCCCGGAAGCGCTTGATGTGGCGCTGGAATCCGGCGCCGATCTGGTCGGCTTCGTATTCTTTGCGCCGAGCCCACGCCATCTCGGGCTGCCGGCCGCGCGGGCGCTCGGCGAACGCGTCAATGGCCGCGCCGGCAAGGTCGCGCTCACCGTCGATGCCGACGACGAGACGCTGAGCGCCATCGTCAAAACACTGAAGCCCGACATGCTGCAATTGCACGGCAACGAGCCGCCCGAGCGGGTGGCGGCGGTGCGCGCGCGTTTCGGCCTGCCGGTGATGAAGGCGGTGCCGGTCGCCGAGCGCAAGGACCTCGTGCGCATCGATCTTTACAAAAAGGTGGCCGACCGGCTGATCTTCGACGCGGGCGCGCCGCAGAACGCCACGCGCCCGGGCGGGCTCGGCCAGCCATTCGACTGGACCTTGCTCAAGGGCGTCGATCCGGGAATTTCGTTCATGCTGTCGGGCGGGCTCGACGCCGGCAATGTGGCGGAAGCGTTGCGCGTCACGCGCGCGCCGGGCGTCGACGTGTCCTCGGGCGTCGAGCGCGTGCCCGGCGAAAAGGACCCGGACAAGATCCGCGCCTTCATCCGCGCCGCGCGCGCGGCCGAGGCCGCGCTTGCATCGAAGGTCAGCGCATGACCGCGCCGCAGCCCAATTCGTTCCGCACCGGCCCCGACGAGCGCGGGCATTTCGGCATCTATGGCGGCCGCTTTGTCGCCGAGACGCTGATGCCGCTGATCCTCGATCTGGAGAAGGCCTACACGGCGGCCAAGGCCGATCCGAAATTTCAAAGCGAAATGGATGGCCATCTGGCGAATTATGTCGGGCGGCCGTCGCCGCTCTATTTTGCGGAACGTCTCACGCAGCATTTAAGAAAGACGGCTTCCGGCCTTTCGGCGGGCGGCGCGAAAATCTATTTCAAGCGCGAGGAGCTCAACCACACCGGCGCGCACAAGGTGAACAACGTACTCGGCCAGATCATGCTGGCGCTGCGCATGGGCAAGACCCGCATCATCGCCGAGACCGGCGCCGGCATGCATGGCGTCGCCACCGCCACGCTGTGCGCCAAATTCGGATTGCCCTGCATCGTCTACATGGGCGCGGTCGACGTCGAGCGGCAGAAACCGAACGTGCTGAGGATGAAGATGCTCGGGGCCGAGGTAAGGGCCGTCGAGTCGGGTTCTAAGACGCTAAAAGACGCCATGAACGAAGCGCTGCGCGACTGGGTAACTAACGTCACCGACACGTTTTATTGCATCGGCACCGTCGCCGGCCCGCATCCCTATCCCGCCATGGTGCGCGATTTTCAGTGTATCATCGGCCGCGAAACCCGCGAGCAGATGCAAGCCGCCGAAGGCCGGCTGCCGGATTCGCTGATCGCCTGCATCGGCGGCGGCTCCAATGCCATGGGCTTGTTTCATCCGTTCCTCGACGAACGCGCCATCGAAATCTACGGCGTCGAAGCCGCCGGCCACGGACTGGACAAGAAGCATGCGGCCTCCATCGCCGGCGGGCGGCCGGGCGTGTTGCACGGCAATCGCACATACTTGCTGATGAACGACGACGGCCAGATCGAGGAGGCACATTCCATTTCCGCCGGCCTCGATTATCCCGGCATCGGGCCGGAGCATGCCTGGCTCAACGACCTGGGCCGCGTGAAATTCCTCTCGGCCACCGACGACGAAGCGGTGGCGGCGTTCCAGCTTTGCAGCAAACTCGAAGGCATCATCCCGGCGCTGGAGCCCGCGCATGCGCTCGCCCGCGTGTTCGACCTCGCGCCAACGAAACCGAAAGATCACCTGATGGTGGTCAATATGTCGGGACGTGGCGACAAGGATTTGGATTCGGTCGCGGCGTTTCTGGAAAGCAAGCGCCGATGACCACCCGCATCGACCGCCGCTTTGTCGCGCTGAAACAGGAAGGCCGCGCCGCGCTGGTGACCTTCACCATGGCTGGCGATCCCGACTACGACACCTCGCTCGCCATCGCCAAGGCACTGCCGAAAGCGGGCGCCGACGTGATTGAACTGGGCATGCCGTTCACCGATCCGATGGCCGATGGCCCGGCGATCCAGGCCGCCGGCGTGCGGGCGCTTCATGCCGGCCAGCGCATGACCAAGACCCTGGCGCTGGTGCGCGAGTTCCGCAAAACCGATGACGCAACGCCGATCGTGCTGATGGGCTACTACAATCCGATCTACATCTACGGCGTCGATCGCTTTCTCGCCGACGCCAAGGCGGCCGGCGTCGATGGCTTGATTGTGGTCGATCTGCCGCCGGAAGAAGACGAGGAGCTTTGTCTGCCGACGCTGAAAACCGGCCTCAACTTCATCCGCCTGGCGACGCCGACCACCGACGACAAGCGCCTGCCGGCTGTGCTCAACAACACCTCCGGCTTCGTCTATTACGTTTCGATCACCGGGATCACCGGCTCGGCGGCGCCCGATACCGGCAAGGTCACCGCGGCAGTTGCGCGCATCAAGCGGCACACTAAATTGCCGGTCGCGGTCGGCTTCGGCGTCAAGACCGCGGAACAGGCGCGCGCCATCGCGTCCGGGGCCGATGGCGTGGTGGTCGGCTCCGCGCTGGTGGACGCGCTGCGCTTAAGCCTCGATAAAAACGGCAAAGCCGGCCCGGGCACCGTGAAAGCGGTGACTTCGCTGGTGTCCGTGCTGGCCGACGGCGTGCGCTCCGCCCGCCGCGTAGCGGCCGAGTAAGCTTCCGCGGCGGCGGTTATAATTCTGACGAATCAAGCCTATATAGGCGAAGCATGAATTGGATCTCCAACGTCGTCCGCCCGAAGATTCGCAGCTTCCTGCGCCGCGAGACGCCGGAAAATCTCTGGATCAAATGTCCGGAGACCGGCCAGCTCGTCTTCTACAAGGACGTCGAGGCCAACCAGTTCGTCATCCCGAGTTCCAACTATCACATGCGCATCAGCGCGCCGGCGCGGCTGAAATCGATGTTCGACAACGGCGAATACGAAGACATCGCCATGCCGGAAGTGCCGCTCGATCCGCTCAAGTTCCGCGATGAGCGCCGCTACGCCGACCGCCTGAAGGATGCGCGCACCAAGACCGGACTTGTCGATGCCGTGAAGGCCGGCATCGGCCGCCTGGAAGGGCTGATGGTGACCATCGGCGTGCAGGATTTCGATTTCATGGGCGGCTCGCTCGGCATGGCGGCCGGTGAAGCGGTGATCACCGGGATGGAGACGGCGGTGCGCCGGCAGACGCCATTCATCATGTTCGCGGCCTCCGGCGGCGCGCGCATGCAGGAGGGAATTCTCTCGCTGATGCAATTGCCGCGCACCATCGCCGCCGTGCAGATGCTGCGCGAGGCGAAGAAGCCCTACATTGTCGTACTGACCAATCCCACCACCGGCGGCGTTACCGCCTCCTATGCGATGCTCGGCGACGTGCATATCGCCGAGCCGGGCGCGCTGATCGGATTTGCCGGACCGCGCGTGATCGAGCAGACCATCCGCGAGAAATTGCCGGAAGGATTCCAGCGCGCCGAATATCTCACCGCGCACGGCATGGTCGACATGGTGGTGCATCGGCACAAGTTGCGCGCGACGCTCGCCGAATTGTGCCGGCTGTTGACCAAGGCGCCGGCGCCGGGCGTGCAGCCGCAATTGCCGGTTCCGGCGCACGCGTGAGCGCGCCGTCATGACGCCGCCGATTGACGCGATCGTCGCGCGGCTGACCGCGCTGCATCCCAAACGTATCGATCTGTCGCTCGATCGCATCGAGCGTCTGCTGGCCGCGCTCGATCATCCCGAGCGCAAACTGCCGCCGGTGATCCACGTCGCCGGCACCAACGGCAAGGGCTCCACTATCGCCTTCCTGCGCGCGATCCTGGAAGCCGCGGGGAAGCGCGTGCACGTCTACATCTCGCCGCATCTGGTGCGCTTCAACGAGCGCTACCGGCTGGGTCAGTCAGGTGAGGGCGTGCTGGTAAGCGACGCGGAGCTTAGTGCAACGCTGGAGGAATGCGAGCGCGTCAATGCCGGGGCGCCGATCACGGTGTTCGAGATCACCACCGCGGTCGGTCTGTTGCTGTTCGCGCGCCATCCGGCTGACGTGCTGCTGATGGAAGTCGGCCTCGGCGGGCGGCTGGACGCGACCAATGTGGTGGAACATCCGCTTGCCACCATCATCACCCGTATCGCGATCGACCACACCGATTTTCTTGGGCCGACCCTCGACAAGATCGCCACCGAGAAGGCGGGCATTCTCAAACGCGGGACACCGGCCATTGTGGCCGCGCAAGCTCGCGACGCGCTGGCGGCGATCGAACGGCAGGCGGCAAAACTCAATGTGCCGTTGAAGATCGCCGGCGAGGACTGGACCGCGACCGAGGAACGTGGCCGGCTGGTCTATCAGGACGAGGCGGGTCTGCTCGATCTGCCGGCGCCGAAACTTTACGGCCGCCACCAGTTCGAGAACGCGGGCTTAGCCATCGCGGCGCTGCGGGCGATCAAGCCGTTCAAGATTTCGCCGGCCGCCTACGAGGCCGGCATGATCAAGGCCGACTGGCCGGCGCGGCTGCAGCGGCTGGCGCAGGGCCGCCTGGTCGACTTGGCGCCTGCCGGTAGCGAGCTATGGCTGGACGGCGGGCATAATCCAGATGGCGGCCGCGCCATCGCGGCGGCGCTCGCCGATCTCGAGGAGCGCGTCTCGCGCCCGCTGGTGCTGATCGTCGGCATGCTGGCGAGCAAGGATTGCGAAGGATTCTTAGGCAATTTCACCGGGCTCGTCCGCCGCATGATCGCGGTGCCGGTGCCGGGTGCCGAGAAAGGCATGAGCGCGGAAGCGGTGGCGGATGCGGCGCGCGCCATCGGCCTGCCCGCCACGAGCCGCGACAATCTCATTGAGGCGCTCGATGCCGCGCGCAAGCTCGATCTCGACCCGCCGCCGCGCATCCTGATCACCGGCTCGCTCTATCTCGCCGGCGAAGTCTTGCGCGAGAACGGCACGTTGCCGGCGTGAATAAGAAGACGGCCGGCGCGCGGGCCGGCCGTTCATCCTAAAAATTTTGCGGCAATCAGACCGCGCCGCTGATCCACTGATGCAGCTTCTGCTTCGGCGCCGCGCCGACCTGGCGCGAGGCGATCTCGCCGTTCTTGAACAGCATCAGCGTCGGAATCGACATGATGCCGTATTTGGCTGCGGTATTCGGGTTTTCGTCCACATTGAGCTTGACGATCTTGACCTTGTCGCCGAGTTGGCCGGCGATTTCCTCCAGCGCCGGCGCGATCATGCGGCACGGCCCGCACCATTCCGCCCAGAAATCCACCACCACCGGCTCGGCGGATTTCAGAACATCCGATTCGAAGCTTGCGTCCGATGTTTTGCCGACGGCCATGGGGATTACCTCTTGTGGATTGCGGGCGGAGAATCGCGGTTTGGGATTGTGAGGGCAGCAACCTATGAACGCGCTCCGGCAGCGTCAAGGCGCTATCGCGCGGACGTGACCCGCGCCAGCGCGGCGTCCAGCAGCTCTCCGGAAAGCTCCATGAGATCAGGCACTTCGGTGAAGATCAACGCGGCGCGCAGCGGCCGCTCCGGGTATAATTTTGCTAGCACGGCGCGGTAGAGCGCGAGCTGGCGCAGGTAAGATTGCGGCACGTCTTCGATTCGCCGCGGGGCGGGCCGGTTGGTTTTGAAATCGCCAATCAGCACAGCGGTTTGCGTCACCGCCAGGCGATCGATCTGGCCGGAGACGCGCACTTCCTGGCCGCCGAGGATAAGCCGGCCGACGATCGGCACTTCGGCCCGGCTGCCGGGGCCGTAAAGCTCGTAGAAGCGCGCATCCTCGAGCACGAGCATGACTTGCTCGGCGATTTTCGCGCGCTCCTCGGCGGCCAACTTGTCGCCTGCTCGCGCGAGATAATCTTCCGCCGCCTTGCGTCGCCGCTCAGTGGGGATGTCCGGCAGCGATTGCAGCAGCCGGTGCACCAGCGCGCCGCGCAGCAATGCCGCGCCGCGGCCGCCGGACGCGGGTGGGCGGGCGGTGTCGTCCTCGGCGATCGAGGGCGTGATGGTGGGCACGACAGAGGTCTCAGACGTAGCGTTGGCCGTCAGCCAGGCCGGCACAGAGGTTGGCTTGGTCGAGCCAGAAGTTTTTGTCTTCTGTTTTTCTTGTTCTTGCGGCGGGCCTTTGCGGTAACGCCACACCTCGCCGCTGCCGTCGTCCGCCGGCTCGGAGACGCAATCGGGTTTCAGCGCATCCTCGACCAGTTGATACCAGCAGCCGTCGGGAATTTTATTCTGGCCTTGCGTGCCGCAGATCAGCAGCCGCTCCTTGGCGCGCGTCATCGCCACGTACAGAAGCCGCCGGTATTCGTCGCGCGCCTCCTGCTGCGCCTTGCTGCGCGCATCGGCCATGGCGCCGATATCTTCACTGCGCGCAGTTGCCCAGACCAGCGCACCATTCGCTAATGCAAGCAACCGCGGATCGCGCGGCCCGCCGGGCGGCGTGGTGGTGTCGGCGAGGATCACGGTGTTGGCTTCCAGACCCTTGGCGCCGTGCACGGTCATCACGCGCACCTCGTCGCGCACCATTTCCATGTCGCGTTTCACTTCGCTCTTGGCGGCGCGCAGCCAGGCGAGAAAGCCTTGCAGCGATGGCGTCTGACGCGTCTCGTAGTCAAGCGCCAAATTGAGGAATTCGTCGAGCGCGTCGTTGGCCTCCGGCCCGAGCCGCGCGAGGAATTTCGCGCGACCGCGCAGCGGCCCCAGCACATGGGCGAAGAAGCCGAACGGCGAAAGCTTGCGCGCGGCATCGCTGAGTTCATCGAGCGTGCTTTCGGTTTCGGCGAATGCAGCATTGGTGCGCAAGCTGGCGCGCAGCGATCCCTTGCGCTCCCAGGCCAGTTCGAACAATTGCTCCTCGCTCAAGGCGAACAGCGGGCTCTTGAGCACGCTGGCCAGCGCCAGATCGTCGTCCGGCAGCAACACGCTGTCTGCCAGCGCCATCAGGTCCATCACCGCGATGTGCTCGGTGAGCACCAGCCGGTCGGCGCCGGCCACCGGAATCTCGGCATTCTTCAAGGCGCGGATGATGGCCTCGAACAGCGGCCCGCGCTGGCGCACCAGCACCAGCACGTCGCCGGCTTTTTGCCCGCGCGCCATCCACAGCTTGACCTGCGCGGCGATGCGGCGCGCCAGCACGACGCGCGGGCTTATCTCGCTTTCGGTGTCGAACGGCGCGTCCCAGCCTTCGATCTCGCGCCGCTCCGCCGGCGCGATCAGCGGCCACAGCTCGACCAGCCCGGGCGCGGCATCGGGCAGCGATATGTGCGGTGGCACGCCGGCTGCATCGGTGGTGACGCTCATAAAAATATCTTGCGCGGCGAACACCCGGTCGACGCCGCCGAGCACGGCCTCGCCGGAGCGGAACGAGTGGTGGAAGCGCAAGTAGCGCCAGCCCAACTCGGGCGTGTCGAACTGGCCGGCGAATTCGCGCCGCATTTCGTCGAAGGCGCGCGGCGCCGCGCCCTGGAACGAGAAGATCGACTGCTTCTCGTCGCCGACCGCGAACACCGTGCGCCGCGTGTTGGCGCGGGCGCCGCCGGGGGTAAATTCCGAGACGATGGTGCGCACGATGCTCCACTGCTTCGGACTGGTGTCCTGCGCCTCGTCGATCAGCACGTGGTCGATGCCGAGATCGAGCTTGTAGAGCACCCAGGCGGCGGACGAGCGCGCGAACAATTCCAGCGTCTTGTCGATCAGGTCGTCGTAATCGAGCAGCGCGCGGCGCTCTTTTTCGCGTGCGTAGCGCGCGATCACTTCGGTGGCGATGGTGACCAGCGCGCGGGTGCGTTCGCGCGCGGCCAGCGCGCGCTCGCGCGCGAGAAGTTTGCAGACACGGTCCTGCTCGGCGAGCAACCGCTCGGCCCAGTCGGGGTGGGCTTTGGCAAGCTTATCGGTGAGGATGCGGGCCCGCGGCTCGCGTTTGGCGGTACAGAATACCCTTAGATAATGCGCAATTCGATCGCGACCGGCGGCGGCCTGCGCGGCGGCGAGAGCATCGATATGGTTATTGTCGGCCTTCGAGCCGCCCGAAAGAATTTCGATCAGCGCCGGCCAATCCGCCGCCGGGATCAGCGACTGCGAAAGGAATTCCTGCTCGACCGACTCCAGCGTGTCATTGGGAGCGAGGCCGAAGGCCTTCGATAGTTCGGCCATCGCTTTATCGACGCTGCCGGCGCGCTGGGTCCAGGCATCGATGGCGTCGCGCTCTCTGATCGCGTCGCCGATCACGTCCTTAAACGTTTGATCGGCGGCAACCACGATGGCCGTGGCCAGCGCCTGGCCGAGCGCGCCGTCCGGCTTGGCGGAGGCTTCCAGCAGCACATCCAAAGTCAATTTGTCGAGCAGTTGCGTGGTCGAAGCCTCATCGAGCACGGTGAAGCGCGCGGCGACATTGGCCTCGAACGGGAACTGGTGCAGCAACCGCGTGCAGAAGGCGTGGATGGTCTGCACCTTCAAGCCGCCCGGCGTTTCCAGCGCGGAAGCAAACAGCCGGCGCGCCCGCGCGCGCTGCTCGGCGCTTGGCTTGTGGCCGGTCGAGAGCGCGATTTCCTGGTCGAGCGCGGCATCGCCGAGCGCGGTCCAGCCCGCCAGCCGCTTGAACACTTCGTTCGCCATGTTGGCGGCGGCGGTCTTGGTGAAGGTGATGCAGAGGATTTTGGCGGGATCGACGCCGCGCAGCAGCAGGTTGATCACCCTTTGGGCGAGAACATAGGTCTTGCCCGAGCCGGCATTGGCGGAGACGAAGGCGGAGACGTCGGGATCGGCGGCCTCGACCTGCACGCGGCGCACGTCGGGCGGGATAGTGCGGGGGGCGGTCATGGCATTTCTTTCTCCCCTCTCCCCTTGCGGGAGAGGGTGCCCGAGCGAAGGCGAAGCCGAGCGAGGGCGGGTGAGGGGTCAGTGCGCAAAGTAAAGTCCGGACCCCTCACCCGGCTCGTGCTCGCTATCGCTCCGCACTCGCCACCCTCTCCCGCAAGGGGAGAGGGGAAGCGCGTGCGCGGCACGACCTTCGCGCTCCAACGAATGCTGCTCACGACTCGTCCTCCCCGCCGCCGGTGGCGGACCATTCCTTGACGCGCGCGAGGTGGTCGTAGTCGCCGTAATGCGTCGTCCACATCGGATGCACCAGCGAGAGATAGGGCGTCGCGGCGTCCTCGAACTTTGCCGCCAGCTCCTTCAGCCGTGCCAGCGCGTGGTCGGCCTGGCTGTCGGGCGTGCCGTCTTTGAAGTTGATTTCGTTCGGCTTGCCGGCCGGTTCGCCGCCTTTCAGTGTGACGTAAGAGATTTCCGACACCGAGCCGGCAGAAACGTCCTCGAAACCGCCGCCGCGCAAAATGGCGGCCTCCAGCGTCAGTTGCGGGGCTAAGCCCGTGCGCACCTGCTTCTCGGTGCGCGCGGCGCCGGTTTTGTAGTCGAGGATGGCGTAGCTGCCGTCTGTGCGCCGCTCGATGCGGTCGGCGATGGCGGACAGCGTGAACTCGCGTTTTCCAATCGGGAATTTCAGTTCGCCTTTGATCTCTGCATAAAGCGCTTTCACATCGGCGCGCCGCGCGCCGTCCCATTGCGCGAACCATCGCGCGATGCGCAGATAGCGCGGCCACCAGAACGCGCGCGCTTCCGGATAGTCGGCCAGCGTGGCGAAATGTGTTTCGCCGAGCGCCAGCAATTCCTTCATGGGATCGGCTGGCGGTTTTTGCGCGAACAATTTGGTGTAATCGCCGATGGCGCCGTGGATGACGGTGCCGCGGTCGCGCGCGCCGGGCGGGGTGTCGACGGCATCAAGCGGTTGCAGGCGGAGAATAGTGCGGGCGTAAATCGTGTAGGGGTCGCGCAGCCAGTCCTCGATGGCGGTGACCGACAGGCGTGAAGGCCGCGCTTCTATTTTCGGCTTCGGCGCCGGACGCTCGGCGGATTTCACTTGCGCCGGGTGATCGAGGGCGCGGGCGAGCTCGAGATAGCGGTTGCCGCGCGCCTGCACCTCGTCCCAGCGTTTGCCGGCCAGCGCGGCAATGCGCTGCACGAAGCGCGAGGTCACGGTCGGCGCGCCGGCAATTTTGGCGGCGCGGCTGAGGATCACCTCCGGCGCGCCCATCGCCTGCGCGAAGTCGTGCGCGGAAAGGCCGATGTACCGCGCGGGCGGATCGAGGCCGAGATCGCGGCGCATCGGGCGGCTCAGCCACGGATCGTTGCGGGTCTCACCCGGCCAGGTGCCCTCGTTGAGGCCGCCGAGCACGATCCGGTCAAAGGTCAGCAAGCGTGCTTCCAACCGGCCCAGGATGCTCACGCGCACGTCCGGCGTTTCCGAACGGCGCACCACGCGGTCGGCGATGCTGGCGTGGAACAATTCGGCGTAGTCGTTTTTGGCCACGCCAAGGCCGGCCGCGGAGGGGCTCTCGGTGAGTTCCTCGAAGGCGCGGGCGAGCGAGGTGCCGTCATTGTCGGCGAAGGCCGCGACGTCGCCTTTGGCATCCCGGCCGAGCCCGGAAATAACGGCGCTATGGCACTTGGCCAATTCGGCGAGCGGATGGCTGCCGTGCTTCAGCCTTTCCAGCGGCGCCAGCGCGGCGCCGAGCCGGGCGATGAGTTCGGCGGCGACGTCGAATTCGTCGTCGGCAATCAGCCAGCGCGGGTCGCTGCGGTGAAGCTGGTCGCGATCGGCGCGAAATGTCGACAGCGCATGCGCGAGACCGTCGCTGCCGGGGCGCGGGCGCGGGCCGCGCAACAAAGCGCGTTCGAGCGTGGCGATCGCTACGGCATGCGCGCCCGCCGGCGCGCCCAGCCGCAGCAATGGATGCTTGAGCAGCGCCAGCAAGGTTACCGGTTCGAGGCCGCCGAGCGCGGTCTCCGCCGCCAGCCTTGCGAAGACGCCGGCCGGCGTGTCGGCCAATGAATCGCCGCCGGAGTCGTCCACTTTGACCTGCCAGCGTGCGAGCGCTGCGGCGACGCGGCGCGCCAGCGCGCGGTCGGGCGTCACTAATGCGGCGGTCTTGTTTTTTGTTTCGATGGCTTCGCGCAAGGCCACCGCGATGGCGAGCGCCTCTTCCTCGGCATTGGCGGCTTCAATCATGGCGAGCGATGCGAGCGCCTGGGCGGCGGCCGCGTCGAAGTCCTTGCTCTTGGCGCGCGCCTGCCAGCGCTCGGTGGTGACGGCCGGGCGCAGGGCCTCCGACACCAGCAATTCGCGGCCGTGCGGTTGCGGCGGTACAAGTTGCCGCACAGCGTCGCGCCGGATTGCGAGCGCATCGAGCAATCCATGCATGGCGAATTGGGCGTGGCCGGCGGCGGGCGCGCCGTCATGGGTTTTGTCGTTGTCGTCGCCGGCGATCAGCGCCCAGGAGGCATCATCGAGATCCATGTCGAGCCCGGGCAGCACCAGCGCGCCGTGCGGCAGCCGCGCGATGGTTTCGAGCAGCTTGGCGGTCGCCGGCATCGAGCCGGTGGAGCCGGCGGCGATCACCGGCGCGTCGCTGCCGGCAAGCCGCTTGGCTTCGGCCTCGATCAGTTTGTCGCGGCGCTCGGCCTGCTCGATGGCGTTCTGCTCGGCCAGGATCGCGCGCCAGCGCGGGTGCATGAATTTGAGGAAGTCGAGCGACTGCTTCCAATATTCGTCGAGGTCTTCCGGCACCAGTTTGTCGAGATTGTCCCACGGCACCTGGCGCGTGATCATGTCGTCCATCAGCCGCGCCAGCGTATCGGCCAGCGCCATCGCGGCCTCCGGCGTGTTGGCGATCAGCGGCGCGCCTTGCTCCGGCGCGATGGTCGCCGCCCATTTCGAGATGAGTTCCGCGAGCGTGAGCCGTCGCTCTAGCGTGCTGAAGGTCTCCGGCAGCGCCAGCGCGGCTTCGGCCAGCTCGCCGGTGGCGGCTTCGGCGAAGGCGATTTCGTCTTCGTCCAGATCGCCGAGCGCGACGATGCGCGGCAGGATGGCGGCGTCGCCTTTGAGTTGGTCGAGGAACACCTCGCGCGCCAGCCGGCAGGCGCGCCGGGTCGGCAGATAGAGCGTGGCGCGGGCGAGCTCAAGCGGATCTTGGCTGGCCGGAAATCCGGGCACCAGTTTGCCGGCGCGCAGGGCATCGATCAGCACCGGCAAAAACGGCGCCGAGGCGGGGATGTTGAAGACGTTGAGTTTGGCGACCGGCATACGTTGAATCATACACGCTTCCGCGTGTGGCCGATCAACCTGTGCTGGCGCGGATCGCCTTTTCCGCCAGGGCGATGGCGTCGGGGGTGCCG
>Ga0208715_1000556_pt1 | contig 12483 bp, 9 predicted proteins | sample NGESurshal092012_3_FD_184473 | JGI IMG/M metagenome (GOLD analysis project Ga0208715, IMG submission 184473) | Arctic peat soil microbial communities from Barrow, Alaska - NGEE Surface sample 210 shallow-092012 (SPAdes) | ecosystem: Environmental > Terrestrial > Soil > Wetlands > Peat ... | reverse complement strand
AGGTTCTTCAGGTCGCGCGGTACTTTAATCGAATCCAACATTTCGCTTCCAGTCTGCGTGATGAGTGGCGATTTAGCTCAGGAATCCTTGGAACAAGCTAGCTATATGAATAAAAGTATAAGGCAAGAATTATACCAAATCCATATTGCCATTTCCCAGTCGGTTTAGCGTAACCACCATATAAACAACCACTTTCCTTGGGCCAACCAGCAGCCATTTAATCGCATGGCGCCCTAGGTACTTAAGTATCCAGCGTCGCGAAACCAGCGTACGGCGTCGTCAATTCCTTCAGTATAACGCCTCGAGCGATAGCCGAGTTCCTGCTCGGCTTTGGTCGATGCGAAGAACATACGGTATTTCGCCATGTAAACTCCGTCCAGGGTCGCAAAAGGTTCGCGTCCCGTGACGTTGGCCACGGCTTCGGCGACAAACGCAACCGGGATGAGAGCACGCCACGGAAGCCGCACCCGTGCCGCGCGGCGGCCGACTAGGCCGGCGATATCGCGCAGCATCTGCGAGAACAAGACATCCTGCCCGCCGAGAATGTAGCGCTCGCCGATCTTCCCGTGACGCAACGCCGCGAGATGGCCGCTGGCCACGTCGTCCACATGCACGAGGTTGAGCCCGGTGTCGATGAATGCCGGAATGCGGCCCTTGGCGGCTTCGATAATGATCCTGCCCGTCGGCGTGGGCCGCACATCGCCCGGGCCAATCGGCGTCGAGGGATTAACGATGACGGCGGCGAGACCGCGTTCCGCCACCATGGCCTCGACCAATCGTTCGGCCGCGATCTTGCTGCGCTTGTAGGCGCCGATGCCCTGATCCTCGCGCAGTGGACTGGTCTCATCCGCGGCCATCCCATCGGTTCGCAAGGCGATGGTCGCCACGCTGCTGGTGTAGATGACGCGCTCGACGCCCGCACGCATCGCCTCCTCCATGAGGTTGCGGGTTCCTTCGACGTTAGAGGCAAAGATCTCGCTGGGGTCGCGCGCCCATAGGCGATAATCCGCCGCCACGTGAAAAGCGTAACGCATGCCGGCGATCGCGCGCTCGACGGATTTCCGGTCGCGTAGGTCGCCTTCGAAAAAATCCAAGCCTAACCCGGCGAGGTGTGCGCGTGGACTTGTGCCACGAACCAGCGCCCGCACCGAAAAGCCGGCCTCGACTAGTTTGCGTGCGACGGCCGAGCCGACGAATCCGCTTGCTCCGGTGACGAGAATCTTTTCCTTATTGCTCATGCGGGCTGCCGTTGCCGATCTGCTACAGTCGGTCGTCTATTCGAGTTGCGGCTAAAGGGAAAGCTCAATCCAAGCGCAGGGTAGCGATCGGTGTCCGCACCCTTTCGTGCGGCCGTCGGCGGTCGGATCGATTTGCCTCAGAGTATCGCCGCCTGGCGTAATTAAAATAAGGGCGCATCTATCGCGGCATGAAATTTGCTTTATAAAGCTGGTCTAGGAGCACCAATGGCGGGAAACAGATTGGACGATTCATGGGCCTCCCAATTGCCGGGGGGCCGAACGATTCCTTGCGCCATTCCTTCAACCAGCCGTGACATCACAGACCTTGACCAGCCGGCTTGTTTGGACGTGGCGTGCGCTCCGGCGGACCGCTTCGTCATCGCACTCGTAGGGTTAGCTTTCGAAGCCCGCATTGCGTCCGGGCCAGGCGTGGTCGTTATCTGTCGCAACACGGAAAGCGAGGTTGCCTCATCGCTCAACCACGCTGTCAAAAGAGGGTCCCGCAGCATCATCAGTTTCGGAGTGGCGGGCGGGCTCGCTCCGCATTTGCGCCCGGGCAACTGGATCGTTGCGTCATCGATCATCGACGCGCAGCAGATTCGCCCGACCCATCGTGTTTGGTCGGAAAAGATCCTGGAGATGATCCCGGGCGCGGAACACATGCCCATCGCGGGCGTCGACACTGCGGTCGCCGACCCTGAAGCCAAACGGCGAATGCACGTCGAGACCGGTGCGGCAACAGTCGACATGGAGTCGCATCTCGTCGCCCGGCACGCATCGACCCACGGGCTGAGCTTCGCAGCGGTCAGGGTGGTCATCGATCCGGCGCATCGGGCTGTGCCGGAGGCGGCGCTTGCCGGCATGCGCCCCGACGGAGGCACGAGTGTAACGGCAGTCATGCGCGAACTGATCGCTGGACCTTCCCAGTTGTCCGGCCTGCTCCGCGTCGCGTATGATGCCTATGCGGCGCGCCGCGCCCTGCTCCGCGCCCGCCGGCTGCTGGGGCCGGGTTTCGGCCTCCTCGGTCTCAACGAAGTCTGATCTGACCGGAAATAACCTCTTCCAGAGCCCATTCCGGACCTTCCCGCAGTGGCGTTGACGCCCCGGTGGACATAAGTATGGTCCGCGTGCGGACCGGAAACGGCCCTCACGCTAGGAACACCGCAAAGACCGTCATATGAGCACCGCGACACAAGAACGTCATAAATCGATTGCCGTGGACGTTGGCGGCGTCATGGTCGGCGGCGGCGCGCCCATCGTCGTGCAGTCGATGACCAATACCGACAGCGCCGACGTCGAAGGCACCGCGCGCCAGGTAGCGGCGCTTGCCCGTGCCGGCTCCGAACTCGTGCGTATCACCGTCGATCGTGACGAGGCCGCGGCCGCCGTGCCGCATATCAAGGAGCGGCTCGCCAAAATGGGCGTGTCGGTGCCAATCATCGGCGACTTCCATTACATTGGGCACCAACTGCTGGCGGATCATCCTGGCTGCGCCGAGGCGCTCGACAAATACCGCATCAACCCCGGCAATGTCGGATTTAAGAACAAGCGAGATCCGCAGTTCACGCAGATTGTCGAGATGGCGCTCAAGCACGGCAAGCCGGTGCGCATCGGCGTCAATTGGGGCTCGCTCGACCAGGAATTGCTCACCCGCCTGATGGACGAGAACTCGCAGTCGTCCTCACCGCGCGGCGCCCGCGAAGTGATGCACGAGGCCATGGTGCAGTCGGCACTGCTGTCGGCGGCGCGCGCCGAGGACATCGGCCTGCCGAAGAATCGCATGATACTGTCAGCGAAAGTGTCGGCGGTGCAGGACCTGATCGCGGTCTACACTGAACTTGCGCGCCGCTCCGACTACGCGCTGCATCTTGGGCTGACCGAAGCCGGCATGGGGTCGAAGGGCATCGTCGCTTCCAGCGCCGCCATGGGCGTGTTGCTGCAACAGGGCATCGGCGACACCATCCGCATCTCGCTCACGCCGGAGCCGAATGGCGACCGCACGCTCGAGGTGCAGGTGGCGCAGGAGCTGTTGCAGACCATGGGGCTTCGGACGTTCGTTCCGCTGGTCGCCGCCTGTCCCGGCTGCGGCCGCACGACATCCACCACGTTCCAGGAACTTGCCTCCGACATCCAGGGCTTCATCCGCAACTCGATGCCGGGATGGAAGAAGCAATATCCGGGCGTGGAGACGCTCACCGTCGCGGTGATGGGCTGCATCGTCAACGGACCGGGCGAGAGCAAACACGCCGATATCGGCATCTCGCTGCCCGGCACCGGCGAGCAGCCGACCGCGCCGGTATTCATCGACGGGAAGAAGGCAGCCACGCTGCGTGGCCCGACGCTCACGGCCGATTTCAAGCAAATGGTCACGGACTACATCGAGCGGCGGTTCGGCCACGCGGGGCGGAGCGCGGAAGGCGGCAGGGTTCTCCACCTAGATGATGTCGCACCGGTGCAGTAATCTCTCGGCCAGTGGTGTAAATAATCCTTCAGGTCACTACCGAGGGGGCTGAAAAGCCCGGAATCCATGGGTCCGCCTTCTCAAAATCCGACACTATCTTTTTCGGTCAAAAGCAAGCCTTCTCGATCCGGCGATCCCACGGACCGTTTTAAACAGTGCCTGGATCAGGTGGCAGCCGACACCGAGGGCCTGCTCGACCGGTTGCTGTCACCCAAACCGGTCTCCGGCGAGCTAGCGCGCCCCGCCCGCCTCCTGGACGCCATGCGCTATGCAAGCCTGGGAGGCGGCAAGCGGGTCCGCCCTTTTTTGGTCGTTGAAACCGCGAAACTATTCGGGGTGCCGCGACGGCAGGCCCTGATGGTTGCCGCCGCGCTCGAGTGCGTGCACTGCTATTCGCTCGTTCACGACGACCTTCCCGCGATGGATGACGACGCGTTGCGTCGGGGAAGGCCCACCGTTCATAAGGCTTTCGACGAAGCAACCGCGATCCTGGCAGGCGATGGGCTTTTGACCTTCGCCTTCGATATCCTCTCTCGCCCGCAAACACACGCAAAGCCCGACATCAGAATTGCGCTCACTTCCGCACTTGCGCGAGCCGCCGGCGTCGGCGGAATGGTTGGCGGGCAAATGCTCGATCTTGCGGCCGAAGGTCGATTTGCAAATGGCCGGGGACGCCAACTTGATTTCGGCGATGTAAAAACTTTGCAATCAATGAAAACCGGAGCGCTCCTGAAGTTTGCCTGCTCGAGTGGAGCCATGCTCGGCGAGGCACCCCGAAAGGCGCGTGCGGCGCTCGAACGTTACGGTTCGGCGGTCGGCGAAGCCTTTCAAGTCGCCGATGACTTGCTCGATATCGACGGCGATGCAGCCACTGTTGGCAAGGCGACAGGAAAAGATGCGGCCGCCCACAAGGCTACATTCCTGAGCCTACTGGGGGTCGATGGTGCGCGGAAACGGCTCAAGACACTTATTGACGAGGCTGAGACGGCGGTCGCGTCGTTTGGCAAAGACGGTGCGATTTTGAAAGCGGCAGCGCATTTCATCGCCAATCGCCGCAGTTGAAAATTGAATGCGGCGCTGCCCTTTGCCGCGCGCGTGCCTCTGCCGAAGATCATATTCGCGCGTAGCGTCGGGCTGCGCACGCCGGCGCTTGCCGTGCCTAGTGCCTATCTGGAATGGTATGAGCACTATACTTAAACTCATGCTCATGCGATTGTTACACTGTGCGCATACGCTTGGTGACCGCACATGCTTGCTCCGCGTTTCATTTCGGTACGGCCGCAACTGATATTTCTATAGAGTGCATCCGTGACAAGCCCTCCGACGCCGGAACCCGACTTGGTGAAATCGCCGCGCGCGATAGTGCCCCGAAACCTGGCGCTTGGAATCGAGCGCATTGGGTTCATCCCGCTCCCCTACCGGTTCATATCCGTCGTCGTCTTTGTCGTTCTTTGTATCGCCGCCGCAGTCGGATTTGCTCGTCTGAAAGTCGACGACTCGCTCAGTCAACTGTTCCGGTCCGATACGGCCGAATACAAAACCTACGAAGACGTCACGCGCAACTTTCCCTCCAGCGAATTCGACGTTTTGATCGTGATCGAAGGCCCCACGCTGCTCGATCGGTCCTCACTCGAAAAACTGCGCGAACTGGTGACCGACCTCCAGCTCATCGACGGCACCCGCGGCCTCATCTCGCTGTTTTCCGCGCGTGAGCCTCCGCAGGGTGGCAATATACCGGCCCCGCTCTTTCCCAATCCCTTGCCGGAAGGTGCGGAATACCAAAATCTCATTGCACGCGTGATATCGAACGAAATCATTCGCGGCAAATTGTTGTCGGACGACGGCAAGCTCGCTTTGGTCGTGCTCGCGCTCGACCCGGCTGCGGCCCGGGAAAAGCTTTCCGGCGTCATTCGCAATGTCCATCAAGCTATTGACGAAAATTTGGTGGAAACTGGGCTCAGCGTCCAGTTGTCCGGCGTCCCGGTGATGCAGTTCGAGATTCGCAATGCGATCGAGCGCGACCGGCTCGTCTATAATGCGCTTGGGTTTGCTATCGGCTGCTTGATTGCGGTCCTGTTCTTCCGCCGCGTGTCTTTCATGATCATCGCCGCCGCGCCCCCGCTTGCCGCCATTCTGCTGGCGCTCGGCACGCTCGGTTGGCTCGGTTTTAGCCTAAACATTTTTTTGAATGTGATGACGCCGCTTATCATGGTCATCAGCTTTTCCGACAGTATGCAGCTCACTTTCGCGGCGCGCGACCGGCTGATCGCCGGCGACGATAAATATACCGCCTTCCGCAATGCCCTTCTCATCGCCGGGCCGGCTTGCGTGCTCACGCATGCCACCGCCGGCGTTTCGTTCATCGCCCTGATGTTCTCGACCTCCGACCTGATCCGGACTTTCGGCGAGGCCGGACTCATCGCCACTCTCATTGCCATAGTGGCGGTGCTGACGATGGTGCCGTTGCTCGGGGTCTTGCTCATTCACAACGAAGCAGGGTTTGCGGAAAGCGTAAGGGGCATGGACAAGGCGCTCGACGTTTTGCGGCGGTTTTGCGGGTGGATCGCCCTTCGCATGGTCGCTCATCCGGGCCTCTATGCGCTGGCCGGCCTGCTCGTGGTGCTCGGTCTTTCGCTCGGCTATATCCAGCTTCAGCCGCGCTACCGGCTCGCCGATCAGGTGCCCGACCGGGAGCACGCCGTTGCGGCCAGCCAGCGGCTCGACGTTAAATTGACCGGCGCCAATCCGATTGACGTGCTGATCGAGTTTCCGCAGGGACGGACCCTCTACGCGCCCGAATCCCTTGCCGTCATCGCCGATGTGCATTCGATACTCGAGCAACAGGCGGGGGTCGGCAACGTCTGGTCGCTGGAAACGTTGCGCCGCTGGCTGGCGGATAAGATGAATAAGTCGGACGTCGCCACCCTCAAGCAATATGTCGACTTGCTTCCACCCTATCTCACGCGGCGGTTCATCTCCGCCAAGCAAGACGCCGTCATCGTCAATGGCCGTGTTCCCGACGCCGACGCCAGCAAGCTGCTGCCCATCGTCGCTACCCTCGACAAGAAACTAAACGCCCTAAGCGCGAAATATCCCGGCTATACGGTTGGGGTCACCGGCTTGTCCGTGATCGCCGCGCGCAACAGCGCGATTATGATCGACAAGTTGAGCCGCGGGCTGACGATCGAGATCGTCTTCGTCGCCGCGTTTATTGGCCTGGCATTCCGGTCTTTCATTGTCATGCTGGTCAGTATCTTGCCGGGACTTTTCCCGATCGTTTTGGCGGGCTGCTTGTTGTGGGTGACCGGCCTCGGATTGCAATTTGCGAGCGTCATCGCGCTGACGGTCTCGTTCGGCCTGGGCTTGAGCGCGACCATTCATTTCCTCAACCGATTGCAGATCGAGGACACCGAGCCGGATCCCGCGGTGGGCGTCGAGCGCGCGACCATTCTTGTCGGGCCGCCGTTGATCCTGACATCAGCCGTGTTGGCGTGCGGGCTGGCAATGACGGTCTTTTCCAGCCTCCCCTCGCTCCGCTTGTTCGGATGGCTGAGCGCGTTTGCGATGATCTCGGCGCTGATCGCCGATTTGCTCATTTTGCGGCCAACGGCCACGTTCCTCAGCAAGATCGCACGGCGTATCGCCGTGCGGCCATCGAGCCGGTCGCCGGCTGAATAGGCCTTTCGCGAGCGAGACCCCGGCGGCCTAGCCGCGCCGCAGGCTGATTGACGCGCCCTTGATGCCGGCGTTCGGGTCGGCTGTTTTGATGACAACCGATTGCCGGTTACCGTGCGTAATCAGGCTTAACGAGGCGGTGAAGCTCGGGCTCTCTGCGCGGGCATGGATATGATCACCTTCGGCCGTGCCGGAGATTGTCCCGCCTACGCCGTGCGTGGATTCGCTCCACGTCCCGCTGACGGCACGGCCGGCTAAATCGGCACTGCTAGAGAGATTGAAATTGAAACTATCGCTGGCGCAGCGAATACTGAGCTGGAGATTGTGTTGATGCGCCAGCGCATCGTATGACGCCCGGCACTTTATTCGCTCACGTGTGCCGTTTGACAGATCGATTGTGCCAGACCCGGCCCATTGGCCGGCCAATCGCTCGAAAGGTCCTACGTGCTGCGCATGACCGCTGCCGTGGCTGGAAAGCAATACCGCAAGGACGAAGATCATGCCGCGCGTCAAATTAGCCAGGTTCATGTTTGGCACCCCATCGCAGAACAGGCGATTTCCCCCGCCTTCGCTTCACTCTCGTCATTTTTGTAATTTCGAGCAAGCTGTCACGGCCAGTCAACGACCACGATCGAAATGCGACCGGTAAATCCGAGGGACACTCTAGCCTATTCCGTTGGGACTTCGTCACCATCGCGTCCGCGTTTAGGTTTTCAGCACACCCCCGATGTGGCCCCGACAACGAAGATCGTGAGGACGATTTCCACCGTTCAAAATTCTCTTTAATTATCAATGAGTTTTGGTGGGCGCACCAGGGCTTGAACCTGGGGCCCGCTGATTAAGAGTCAGCTTGCTGCGAGTACTCGCCGTGGTCCCAAGTCGATTCATGGAAAGTATCGGCGCCAATACTTCCCAACGAATTCATTGCCTTAGCATTGACTTCACGCATTTCACCCTTATGTCGCTGACGCATAGCGCTTGCCGCCGTTTTTTACGTTGCTGTGACCCCAGTGTGACCCCCGGCGATAACGTGAACAAATGTGAGCCGGAAAAACGGCCGATACCAAGATCACCGCCGAGACCGTAAAGGCAGCCGTCCGCGACGCTTCAGGAGTCCTCATGGACGACTAAGTAACGACCGGAGGCATCTGCGCGCCATTGTGCCCGCACGGCATGTTTGCCGTTTCGTCTCCGCCTGCATGGCGCGCCACACTGTCGAGGAACTCTTCCAATGCTGAAACACAGGTGCGGTCGCGATAAACTCGATGCTTGTTGGCGGAGATCTTGGCTTTGACAGCCGTTCGCCATGGCACATCCCGGGCCAAACGAACGGCGATGGAAACATAATCGTCGATCGTCTCGGCGATGGTTTCTGTGACACCCATCATTCTGAGGATCGCCATGCTGTGACGGCCTCGCATGAGAGGCCCCGTCATGGTAACGATGGGCAGATTGTGGATTAAGCTCTCCAAAGTCGAATTACAACCGGACCAATTGATACTATCGAGAAATACCTCGCACTGACCGCTCGCCGCGACGAACTTGTGCTCATCGAGGCGAGGTAGGAATAAGCAGTGGTCGTCGGCCTTCAGACCCAATGCCCCGAATGCCCGATTGAGGCGCTGGCGGAAAAGCTCGGTGATATGCGCGCCTCTTTGATATTGGATGAAGGCGAATTGGCAATCGCCTACCGCGCGCACGATTCGGGGAAATACCTCATCGAATTGGGGCAAATATTTGTAAAGCGATTGACCGCACCAATAGACCATGGCGGTTGAGCGCAATCCCAAATCCTGCCGAGCGATCGAGGCCGGCGGCGGATCGATCGGTTCACAATAGACCGACAGATTGGGCAGCCGGACCAACCGCTCGGTGTAATGGTCCTGCGCATCGGGCGGCTCCATCAGATCACTGCTGAGGTAGTAATCGAGAGTTGGAAAGCCGCTGGTATCAGGATGGCCCCACGAATTGCACTGCACCGCGGCGAAGCGCTGGGCTGCAAGTGTGGCAGCGACAGGGTCCATCCCGACTTCCGGATACATCAAAACATGCGGGGCATCGGCCAATATTTCCGCGCGCCAGCCATCGATCGGTAGCGGGCCCTGGACAAAGCGATCGCACAAGGCGGCCGCCGCCTTGGTTTCGGCGTCCTGCAGAACCCCTGTGTGATAGCCAAAGATTCGAAAACGCCGGCGATCTAATTGGCTGAGCCAACCTTTGATCGGGAGCTTCCAATTAGAATGCTGCCGAAAAAATCCGCTGACGATGCCCACGCGCACCGGCTCCCTCGCTCCTGGTGGTGGGGCCAGCGCTGCCGGCGGGTAGCACTTGGCCATGACCCGGCAGACGAAAGAGCCGTAAAGGGCCTGGAGATCACGATCGTTGTAACCCTGATAAGCGAGAAAGAACGGTTGGCTAGACCCAACTCCTTTCGCGAGATCAGCGAGATTAGTGCTGCGATCGCCCGCGTCGCATAAGACCCTGAGACGCCGTTCATAAGCCGTGCGCCGCACAATGATTTCCGGCTCGTTCTCGTACAGGATGGGCAATTCCGCCATGCACAGACCGAACTGGGCCTCCGCATAGTCTGGCTTGAGCGCGAGCGCCTTGTCGTAGCTCGCCAGCGCATCGTCGAGCCGGTTCATCTCTTTCAGCGCAACGCCGCGGTTGTTGAAGGCCTCCGCATAGTCGGGCTTGAGCGCCAGCGCCTTGTCGTAGCTCGCCAGCGCCTCCTCAAACCGCTTCAGCTCCCCCAGCGCAACGCCGCGGTTGCTATACGCGGAGGCCATCTTTGGATTTATCTTCAGAGCAACGTCGATTTGACGGACTGCCTCGGCGTGATCGCCACGCTGATGAAAAATAACACCGAGCAGATGCAAGCTGTCAAAATGATCAGGCTGTGCTTTAAGAATTATTTGATACATCTTCTCCGCATCCGCCAATCGATCAGTTTGATGAAGCGCCAGCGCCTGGCTGAATGCTAACGCTAGCTCAGGCGACCTTGTCGGCGAGACGTTGTGTAAAAGCCTTTGTTGCTGTGGCCCAAACCGCCTTGCCCCACCCCCCGAACGGAATTGCGATTTTTTCTTCATGACCGACCCAAGATAAAATTTATCCTGTGAAACTGTACAATAAGTTCACGGCCTAACCGGTGCGCCGCAAAATATGCCGCACTTGAGTGGCGGCCCATTTCCCACCGCGAGCGGTACGAACCCCGCGAGCGTTCAGTATTTCCAGATCATTCATTGTGTTCTCATAATCCCGCAACTATTCAAAACTGATTTTATAAATTCCTCCCGAACGCGATACTGCACCACTCGGGAAAAGTGTGATCAACTCGCCCTAACGGCACGGTTTCCACTGGTAATACACGCCGCGCAGCGCAATTTGCGGCTTCGACGCACTCCGAAACGGTCAGGTTCCCAAAAGCTTCCCAAAAATACGATACGCGGTCGCAGGTTCCCAGCTGGGCTTTGGATTATTGAAATTTTTCAGAATGTTAGTGGTGGGCGCACCAGGGCTCGAACCTGGGACCCGCTGATTAAGAGTCAGATCGTTTTGCTTAGATATCAATAACTTAGATTCAAACTGCAGCTATTTCACGCCATTGCGAAACAAAAGGTTACGAGCGAAATGCAAACCGCTCGATCCAGCTAAAATAGTTGGGATACTGCGATACCTGACGGGAACGTAGCGAATGGGAAATGATCGCCTCTACGCGGTGACCTCCAAGCTGGCTGACTACATCAAGAGCCCATCATTGCGGCACATCCGGGATCCACACAGCCTCCAACTGAGGCGGCCGCATTGCTCTGGCTCAGACGTGTGGAGTCTTACTTAAGCTTGGTCGAGATGCTCGTGAACGTGTTGTTGAGCTGAGTGCCCAAGCCATTGTCCCATGGCGGATCACAGCAATTCATCCTGGCAAGGACGGTATCCACCGACTGGAGAACCTTTATGTACGGATGCCAGGTACTGAGTGGCTCTTGGCAGGCAGAAAGCTTTGAGGTTGCCCATTCGCGGACGCGATCAAGATCGGCTCGGCTCATAGGTAATGATTGAACTGACAGGGTTAATAAATCCTTTCAGTCCAAAAGCGCTTCTCGGACACGATCCCCGCACAATCAAATCCAGAGATGCGGGTGTTGAACGTGGGACGAGGGCGAGCAGGATCAGCAGGGCACGCCGACGTGTTCCTGAATCAAAAAGACCGCCTCGCGGCGGTCTTTCCGAAATCCGATCAGGAATTTTCGGCCTCTGTCTGGATGCGGTCGGCCAGTGGCTCAGGTGTATTGGCAGCTTCTGCAGCCGGAGATTCAGCGCTTCGATCTTGCCAGGCGTGATGCCGTTTTTCGGTGACCTTGCCTGTACCGTTGCAATATCCGCAGTTGAACCATGCGATCTTCGTTTCAGCGCCCCGGAGTTCCCCATGGCCGCTACAAACCGGGCATCGCATCATGTTTGCGTCTTGCTCTTTCTCGGGCTCAATCATCGCTTACCCCTAAAGGCCTCATTGCCATTATGGCAAGCTGTCAAACGTAGCTTTGATGATTTTATTCATTGGGCGCACAAACTAAAACATGGTGGTCTGGTTCGAGGCTTTCTTCAGTACTCCCATTCACCAGCACGCATTGGCACAACCGCTCAGTTACCCAATGTCCGAGATAGGTCATGAACGGACACCCTGCAACGTCCTGGTGATGTCCGCTTTACCCTCCAAAAGCGGACAAACGCGGGTACGGCGGAATTGTCCGTTACGCGCCGATATTGTTGCAAAAGTCTCAAATCGCGGAGCGACAATTTTTCCGCCAGAAGACAAGATAGGCCGTGATCGCCGATTAATATGGCCTCAGGCTTATTACCGAAGTCGCCGGTGAGTTCATCGCTGTGCGATGAGGTCCCTCACATATTTATTCCTAAATCGCATCTAGAGCCCAGAGAATTTTTGATCAGCAGTGCAAAAAGACTTTTGCAACACAATCCGCCATAAGGAGACATTCACTAGCACCTTTGGAATGTCCGCAAAGTGTCGTGTCTCGGTATCTGATATCAACTACCGGGATTGCGCAGCACCACGCAGTCGCCGCCACTCATATGGATGCGTTTGCA
>Ga0208715_1000554_pt1 | contig 12521 bp, 9 predicted proteins | sample NGESurshal092012_3_FD_184473 | JGI IMG/M metagenome (GOLD analysis project Ga0208715, IMG submission 184473) | Arctic peat soil microbial communities from Barrow, Alaska - NGEE Surface sample 210 shallow-092012 (SPAdes) | ecosystem: Environmental > Terrestrial > Soil > Wetlands > Peat ... | reverse complement strand
CCCAAAATGGCCTCTGAGCAGCGGAAACGCGGCTCAGAGGCCATTTTGTATCAGCCTCTGTAGTGACCCGGTTTTGGCCGAATGGTGTACTTGCGTGCGTGACTACGGGTGACTGCTTCCGTGGCGGAAGAAGTCTTCTTGCATCCGTGGGGGGTTCGTGACTGTCCACCCACGTAGTCCGCCGGTCTGATCGAGGGTTGCTTCGGGGAGGATGTGGGGGTTGCGCCACCTGTTCGGGGGAGAGCCAGCGAACAGCGTCTCGGCAGTGCGGAACGTTCTCAATCGATGAAAATGCGCCCGTGCACGGGCGTTGGGGCCCACCGCAGCTACAACGTGACGTGTGGAGTAGACACGAGAGGCTTGCGTCTTACCCTGCCCTGGGTGTCGCCCGCGCTGCGGCTTTGGTTCTGGGCCAGAGCGAGTCCAAGAGTGTTCCGAGAACGGCTTCTTCGTGTACCGCGAGACCTCGGTGGCGCATGGCTGCACCGAGCTCGGCGTCCCAGGCCGGCAAAACCTCGGATCCAGCCAAAGGCAGGCAAGCGGGGGACTCGAGATAGTCATCGGCCGACATGCGCCAGGGCTGAACGTCAAACATGGCGACCAGCTGATTCGTCATGGCGACACCGGGCCAGTCGAAGTCGCCGTGGTAGCGAATGTGGGCACCGGACCCCGAAAGCCGACGCAGGACCTCCAGGACGACCAGCGTCGAGCGTCCACTCGTGCACACGACCGTGATGCCATCGAGTCCGCGTTCGGCAATGGCCTCGAGCACGCGAGGGTTCTCGCAGACGAATACCTCCTGACCTGGAGCCATCTGGAGCCCCCGACGAAGGTCCCACCACGTGACGTGGATCGGGTCGCCGGCGTCGGCTGCCAGCCGGTAACGCAGGGCTCCGGCCCAGCCGTCAAGCACACCAAGTCCACGTGTGAGGCAGGTGCTTGACACCGAATCCGTCATGACTCCCACGGTTTCCCAGAGGTCGCGCCGTTCTGAGGCAGACGTTGGGGCGGGGCGATCAACCCGCAGGGCAAGGGCCCGCAGGACCAGCTGACTCAGCCTGCGGTCGTCGTCGAGGGCGTGCGCGTCATGCGCAGCTGCGGCGGCCAGTTCGGTGCGAGCCAGGTTGGGACGCGAAGGGTCTTCGAGGCAGGTGGCAAGCACCGACAGCGTTCGAAGCATCAGTCCCGATGGATCAGGGTCTCGCATGAGCAAACCATCTCGGCGCAAGGTCGCCAGCCATACCTCGGTCCATCCCTGGACCTGGTCCGGGTGTTGCTCCAACCAGGAGCGAGCCGCGGAGAACGGCGCCTCACGCTGCTCTCCTCTGGCGTGGCGCTGTGCCGGTCTGTCGACAAGTGGGCGACCCAGCACGCGCTCGGCCGCCTGAGCGAGTCCCTCGTCCGACCTGGCCCGTAGTCGCTCGTCCAGCGATGACAGATCGACCCGGCAGGTGTCGGAGGCGAGAACCCGGCCGAGCATCCCGCCGAGGGCGTGGCGCTCGCTCCGGTCCAGCCGTGTGACCACGATCCTGCCCCGAGCCTGTAGTCCGTTGCGTTCCAGGCGGTCCGCCACCTGCACCCATACCCGGGACAGGACATCCGCAGACCACCAGTCCGGCGGCTCGGAATTCACCTCACGCACCCACGGCGGTGAGCCGGTGCCCGTCCCAGCGGTGTTCGTACTGGGCGATACCGCGCTCGGTCGGGCTGCGTAGCGCTTCGTAGATCGCCAGCTCGGGAACCGTCGCATGGTCGCCCCACAGACGTTCGCTGGTGATCACGAAATCGAGATCGAGATCGACGAGCAGGCCGAACAGCAGAGGATGGGTCCGTACATCAATCTTGGGGAAAGCATCATCCAGAAGCACGAACCGGGGCGCGTACGGAGCGGCCCCCGCTACGGAGGTGAAGTGGGCCGCCGCAGCGGCGAAGAGCGGCAGGTAACACAGGACCTTCTGCTCGCCCTGAGACAGAGGCGACTTGCGGTGCAGCGTGGTCCAGTCCGTGGCTTCGGGGCGGTGGTACTGGATACGGAAGGTGAACCAACGCCGATAGTCCAGTGCACGAGCCAAATGCTCGGCGTATGACTCCTCGGGTGCATCGGCCCGGGATACCTCGATGAGCTGGTGGAGAGACTCACGCAGTTCGCGTCGCTCATCCGCAAGCAGCGCTCCCAGGGGCTCGCCCAGCAGCTGAACGGCTCGTTTTGCCTCAGACGGTATGTCGTCACGCAGCTTCCAACGGAGCCTCACCCTTATGCCTTGTGAGGTGGTGACCCCGTGCAACAGCTCGTTCATGGCGGTCACGAGCTCCTCGGCTTTGAGGCGCACCCCGCGCAGAGCGTCGCCCAGGTGGCCGAGGACGTGGTCCTCGAAGAGGCGACGTTCGCGCTCGGTCAGCAGCGCGCGGTCTGCAGCCACGGACACGCGCAGCCGTTCGGCGAGTTCGACCAGCGGCAGCTCGGCGGAGTCGTCCTGGCCGACAGCCGTGAGCACGCCGTGAATCTCGGCAACACGAGGTTCGAGGGTGGCCGCTGGGCCACTTTGCAGGTCCCTTGAGGCGGCGAGCACCGCATTGGCGTCGACTTTGCGAGGTAGTGGCTCCATGCGCAGGATGGCTGCAGCGGTCCTGGTATCGGCCTGGCCGATGTCGCTGGTCTGCAGACCAGGGCGCTCAGGTCCCAACACGGAGCCAACCAGCCCAGGCACCTCCACCAAGGCTGCCAGTGCGATACGGGCCGTCTCGAACACAGGCTCGCCGGCGTGCACTGCTGCAACGTTCCCCTGGACCTGTGTGCGGGTCGTGCCGATCGACTCGTTGATAGTGTCGACGGTCGACTGCAGCTCTGTGCAGCGTGATGTGGCGGTGGCGAACACTGCCCGAAGGCCGGCCAGTCGATGCTCGAGCTCGAGGACTGAGGCGCCGACTGCGGAGCGCAGCTCGTCGTACTCGGCCGCGACCCCTGTCGCGAGGTGCTCGGCGTCGGCGGCGTCGCGGAGCCGCTGCCGGGCCTCCTCGTCGTCGCCGCGAGCCTGGTCCGCGAGCTCTGCCCATTCGGCGAGGCGGCGGGCGAGCTCGGCAAGTCGAATCTCGTGTCCGTCAAGTCGTGATGCAAGGGATGCGAGCACCTCTCGGCGAGCAGCGAGTCCGGTGACCGTGGTTGACAGCGAATGGGTTGCCGCAAGCTCCTCGAGAGCTGACTGGCGCGCCACGGCCTGCGTCCGCGCGGAGGTCCCTGCGGCACTCGCGCGCTCCAGCTCCCGCTGTACTCCCTCGGCCGTCTGCTCCGCCGCTTGCTCGTTCACCCATGCGCGGAGAACCTGTTCGTGGCGCGGTCGCGAAGCCGTCCACGCGTCGAGACCCGCCAGCTGCGCCTGCGCCCCAGCCTGTGCTTCTCGTGCCACGCCGAGCTCCGCGGCGACCGCGGCCAGCCCCTCGTCCAGACGTTCAAGCCGACGTTGTCGCTCCGCAGTTCGCGCAGTGGCGCCGATGTACTGCGCGCGTTCTTTCTCGGTGCGGCCCTCGGCTGGTCCGGAATGCCAGCGACCATCGCGGGTGACTCCGACCTCGGCTTGGTAATTGTCCAAGCCGATGCACGCGAGCAACGACTCGATGACGGCGCCGGGAACGGCACAGCCGTCTGGCAGGTCGGGGCGAAGGACCTCGGCGACGGTGGATCCTGTGGACGCCGCAGCCTCTGGCCTGGCAGTCCGGGATGAGACCTGCAACGTCACGTCCCGCCGCGCGTGGTCAATGACTCGGCCGTCGGGCTGCACCCAGGCATCGAGCAGTCCGGCACCCTCGAGCGCCGCTTCGAGCGCCGCGCGTTGTTGCTCCGAGAGGGTGTCCCGGAAGTCCACCAGACGCCATAGAGGAGCCCCCGCGAGCCCAACCCGGCTGTCGCGCAACCAGTTCGGCGAGGGCGGGCTCGGGTCAGCCTCGGCCTCCACTCCTTCACGCTGTTCGCGCAGGGCGACCCTCCGTTGCTCACCCTCCCGGATCGCAGCGGCCGCGACGCCCAGCGCCTCTTCGACGCGGGCCCGCACCGGAGCGACGGCGCTGCGCATCAGCGCCTCCAGTCCGGCAAGGTTGTTTGCCGTCAGCTCGGGGAGGATCAGATCCACGGCGTCGTCGTGATGTAGCCACGACTGAAGTCGCTCGGTGAGCTCCTGCTCATGGCGAAGGCTCGCCTCGGACGCGGCACGAACTACTCGTGCCACATCGTCAGCGCGCTCCTCCACCTCGGCAACCCGCTGCTCGGCCGTGGTCGCCTTTGACCGCGCTTCCTCGGCATCCCGCTGAGCACCCTCCACGACCACGACGGCGGCGCGAAGCTCGCCCAGCGCGGGCCTGACTTCGCGAATGCGACTGGTCATCTGCTCCGCGGCCGCAGCAACGGCGGTAGGCCCCGCCACGTCCGGGGTCACGGCAAGTCCGGACGCAATGGCGAAGGGAGCAGCGCAGCCCGCCTTGGCGAGCGACTGCGCAGTCTCGGTCAGCTCGCCGTGGAGTCGGGCGCTGTCGGCGACGACACCGTCACGAGCACGCTGCTGCCTCTTGGCGCTCGCCAGCGCGCGGGCGCTGGCCTGGTCGGCCACTTGCCGCGATCGCGTGGCTGCCGAGTCCAGGTCGGCAACCCGGCGAGACAGCTCCATCATCCGCAGCTGTGCGCGTGCCTCCGGGCCCTTCTCCAGCTCGCTGATCCGTGAGCGCGTGATCTCCTGCTCCTGGGTGACAGAGGCCAGCTCGGCCCGGGTCGAGGTAAGGCCGGATCTGACCTGCTCAAGCTGCCTCTGCGAGCTGCGCAGCGCCGAGCGCCACTGTCGCAGCTCACGATCCGCCTCGACTACTGCCTCGGCGCGGGCACGCAATACGCCCTGGGCATAACCCGTGTAGGTCCGGACGAAGTCGGCGACAGCGGTGGCCGCACGGTCACGTCGGGCGATCTGCTCGCCAAACGCCTCCAACTCGTCGAACGTGTCCCCTGCGGTGCGGACGGCCCCGTCATCCACCTGCGGCAGGGCCTGCTCGAGCTGTTTGGCCAGACGTTCGGGCTCGATGTCCTCCCCTACCTGGGGCTGACGCAGCCAGTAGAGCAGTCTCAGCAGATCGGCGTACTGGTCTGGTGGCAACCCGAACAACAGTTGGCCCACATGGTCACGGTAGCGCGGCGCCGACTCGAAGAAGTGGCCATCGGTCTCTACCTCCGCTCGACAGCGCTGCATGCTCAGGGGACCTGACTCGTCCTCGAGTTTTAGATCGTCCCCGACCCGCCGGGGGGAAGTGAAGAACCATGCCGTGGCCTGCCGCGCCGAATCCGAGGCGCGGATGCCGACCCCGCAGGTCACCGTGATCGTGTGCCCGTCTTCGTCCTGTCGGGTGAACTCGACCCAGAGGTACCCGGTACGGCTCGCTCCGGCATACCCGTCGGTCATCAGCCACAACAAACTAGTGTGATGACGCCCTGAGGCGGTCATCCGGAGCTTGTCGCCGTCAAGGACGAACGGAAGCAGCATCTCCAGAGTCTTGGACTTGCCGGCACCGTTGGCGCCACGTAGCAACAACCGTCCGCCCGCGAAGGTGAAGATCTGGTCGTCGTACTGCCACACGTTGAGGATGCCACTACGTGAAAGCCGGAAGCGGGCGGTATCGGGCGAGCTGGTCATTGGTCCTCCTCGTCGGGGCCGAACAGCGATCGCTCGCCGCTGTCGGACGCTTCGGCCAACGTTGTGCGTGTGACATATCGAGCGGCCGCCGCATGCACGGCCCACTGGCCGCCGTTATCGCCGGGGCGGACCAGGCCAAACTGGCAGAGCAGGTTGAGCGCCTCGCGGACCGCCGCTTCGGGGTCCTCTCGCTGGTCGCGCCGCAACCCCTCCCGCCACAGCTGCAGGACTCCCGAGGCTGCAGTGCGCACGGCAACGTCGGGTATGACGCGCCACACCTCACGCTCATCAGCACCCCCGGTCGGGTCGGCCGGCCCAGGCGTGTGGTGACCGTCGCGGGCGAGTCCGGCAAGCTGCTCGATCAGCAGCAAGGCAAGGTGCTTGGTCGCGCCCTTGCCGGGGAACATGATGTCAGTGAGTTCGTCCTCGGCGTCGACGGCGAGCGCGCCTTCGGCCCGCAGTTCGAGGTCGAGTCCGAAACGGTCGCGGAACCACTCTCGCTCACGGTTGCGGTTACGTCGCCACCAGTCGGCGTGGGCCTCATCGAGGTCGTCGACCGACATCAGCGGCGACTCGACAAGAGTCCTGCGGATGGCCGTGCGAGCTCCGCCAGCCGCCGAGGGCAGCACCGCGGTATCGAGAAGATGCTCGGGCGACGTGGCGGACGAGAGCGGAGCCGAGATCAGTAGCGAAAGGATCTCGCGGTGCACGTCCAGCAACGACTGGGTGCGCTGGTCGGCCCAGTGATCCAGATCGCCGTCGCGTTCACTGAGCACTCCGAGGCGTACAAGCACGGTGAGGGCCGCGTGCAGAGCCCTGCGGTCGGCGGAACTGTCGAGGTCGACAGCGATCTTGGCATCCGCCGCTGCCGACCGCACCTGGGAGACCAGCTCATCTACCAGGAACTGGGCCTTGCCTCGGGTGAGTGCCGCGATCGTAAGGCAAAGGAGGGCGTACGCCCGAGGCGCGAAGGGCGCCCCAGATCGTTTGTCCAGAGGGCGGGTGCTATCACGGCCGAGCCCAGCCTTGAACAGGCGAGCGGCGCCCGGCTCGACCACAAGCCGGTAGCCCAAGCCTTCCGCGAATAACCTGACGAGTTCGTGCTGGTGTCGACGAACCAGCCGCAGCTCTTCGGCGAACGGGCCCCCTGCCGTCATCAATGGGTGCTGCAGCAGCGCCCGAGCGGCCTGAGTGCGTTCTGCGACGGCAAGATGGTCGACCGCGGGCCCCGGACGCTCGATGCGCGTAGTGGTCACCGGCCACCTCCCGCCGCAAGACCGCTCTCCTCGACCGGCTCAATGGCTAGGGTCCGGCCGACCAGAGACATACGACCGGTCGGACTGGTGATCACGCTGTCTCGACCCGGGGTCGCCCTGACGCGGAGTAGAACCCCTGTGCCGGTCAGCTTCACCCAGCGGTCGGCGCGATCCCCGTCCACCAGACTGCGGGCATACAGGTCAAGCAGGACGTGACGCGCCTCGTCCGAGAGGCGGACGCGATCCAGGTCTCCAGAATGCTCGGCCAACTCGGCCAACGCGTCACGCCGGCGACGCTCGGCGCCCTCGCGCTCGGCGAGTCGCGCGGACTTGGTCGCAGTAAAGTCCTCCCGTCGGCCGGTGCCTCCCGCGACTTTGCGCTGACCCTGTTTACGCAACATCACCGGCACCTCGGCGGCAGGGGCCTGCCACCACGAGGTTGTTGGTGGCACGGGGCTGTCGTCGTCATCGGCCACGAATCCCAGGTGACGACAGGGGTACAGGCCGAAGGCGGACGCCCACAGAGCGTGCGCCGTGGCATCGTCTGCAGAGTCGAACCAGCGGGCGAGACGCACCAAGTCGGCATACCGGCTTTGCTCTCTCTCACTGCTGGCGGCGATCCGGCGCAGGTTGACCAGCAGTGAGCGCATCGCTTCGCCAGCCAGTCGGCGCACCCCGTCCGCGTCGCTGCCACGGCCGCTCTCGCCGTTGAACCACACGTGCAGTCCCTGCCAGTCCTGCGGCGAGAGCCCCGGTGCCCGACGGGCGGCCTGTCCGTCGATGTCCAGCAGGCGTTGACCTGCGTTGGCTCGTTCACACAGAAATGACACGCGCGGGGCAAGCCGTCCGAGGATGTCCGCTATCTGTGGCATGTACCGGGAGATCTCGTCGACGAAACGCTGCAGGTAGTCCAGCAACGCACTCTTGAAAGCCTGGAACTCTCCGCGGTCGAGGTCGAATCGGGAGAGCACCTGGGTCAGATAGGTGTAGAACTCCCGCGTGCTTTGCACCAGGCGCTCGAACTGGGCGAACAACGTGCCGATCTCACGGGCAAGGAGGTCCGGGTCGGCGGCAGCGAGGACGTCATCGTCGTAGGCGTCGAGGGCCGTTAGCCCGGCCTGGATGCCACCGAGCATCTCGCTGGAGACCTCGCGTGCGCTCTCGGAGTAGCCCAGCAGGTCCTCGATCTGACGATGCACGAGCTCGCCGCGTTGGGTCAGCTGATAGCGGGCGCGGTTCTGCAGGTAGTCACGCAGGCTCCTGGCCTCAGTCTCGCGGGGGCTCCGGGCGAGGTTCCCGTGTTCAACGAGATAGGACAGCCGGGTGTCCGTCGTCTCCGTGTCCAGAGTGATCCCCTCTTCGGCCAGTGCAGTTGTCACCTCGGCCGCGGACCGGTCGGACAGCAGGCCGGAAAGGCCACCGGTGAAAGTGCGCATGATGGCTATGTACTGCGCGGACTCCTCGTTTACCGCGTAGCGCAGGGCTTCGAGGCGGACGCGGTCGACCGGCGGCACGAGACTGCTGCGCTGCTCGGTCTGGGCATCGGTATCGGACATTGGCGTCAGCCTACGAGGCAGGACCGACAAACGGGTATGTCATCAGGCCGCGGTGCGCATGGAGGCCACCCGAGACAAGACTTAGCCGGATAACCCTCCCGCCCCGGAAATCTTGAACGTCTCGTTCACCCCGTCGAGGTTGAGAACTCCGCATCCCGCTGCCGCCGATCCGGCTCGCTCTGGTCGTAATGACTGGGACGCTGGGATCGGTTGTCTGCAGAGACGGTGAACATGACTGGAGCGATCATATCAATAGTGATACGTTTGATCCATGTCGAGAGGTTTGGCGATGGCCAGTCTCAGCCCTGTGGCCAGGGACCAGTGGGGGATGGTGACTGCTGCTCATGCCCGGCGTCTGGGGGTGTCTCGGGTCGATCTGAATCGCCTCGTCAAAGATGGCACGTTCGAGCCCGTACCTGGAGCGGCGCGGGTGTATCGGCTGACTGGCGTGCCGGAGGATCCGGACCAGGACCCGGTGCGCGCGGCCTGGCTGCAGCTCGGAAAGGGGCGGCTGTGGGAAGAACGAGTCCGCGACGTGGACGCCGTCGTCAGCCATCGCAGCGCCGCACACGTTCGCAGTTTGGGCGACCTGATCCCGCGGGTCCACGAGTTCTACGTTCCGACCCGGGTGCGGCTGCGACGGACCGACCTGAGGCTGCGGGTGCGGCCCAGGATTGAGCGCAGTGACTGGAGCCTGTCGGGCGGGCTGCCGGTCTGCACGATCGAGAAGATCGTGGCTGACCTTCTTGCGGACCACGAGGACGAGTCTGCCGTCGCGCAGATCGTCCGTGATGGGATCCGCGATGGGCTGCTTGGTCGCGACGAGCTGGAGCGAGCGGCCGCAAGGTATGGAGTCGATCATGGATATGGGTCGGCTACCGAGTTCGCCGCGGTACTTGCAGGAAGGCAGGAGTGAGAGTGGGACCTTCCGAGGCTAACGGCCCAAGTGCCGGACCCCCTGTTTTCCCGTATGGGTCGGCCGCGGCGTTCCGCACCGCTCTGCGGGACCGGTTCGCGGTGATCGCGAAGGCCGATACCCGGGACATCCTCCTCGATGAGCTGCAACGTCAGTTCGCCTACGACCGCGCGCTGGCAAGGCTGTTCACCGCGCCCGATGGGCAACCACCGACTGGCGCGTGTCCCTCCTCGCGCGTGACCGGGACGCCACGGCGGTAGTCAGATTCGGAAGGGTATTCCTCTAGTGACTAATATAGACTCCACTAGACGCTATAGTGGAGTCTATATTCCTCACTAGAGGAGACGACATGGCTGTCACGCCGATCGCTGTTGGTCGCGGACTGCGCGAGTTAGGTCTGCATGTCTCGACTTGGCGGAAGCTGCAGAGGCTTACGACGACCCAGGTTGCCGAGCGGGCGGGTATCTCTCGGGACACCCTTCGTTCGATTGAGCACGGCACCGGGACCGCTAGCACCGAGAACCTACTTCGAGTGATGCGCGCGCTGGGTGTGCTCGACGCTTTTGTCGCATCAGTTGACCCGTACACCACCGATGTTGGCAAGTTGCGCGCGGACGAGGTGCTACCGGAAAGGGTTAGGGGTGATCGTTGATGGCGGAGCCGAACGGTTACGGTCCGGTTGAGGTCACGGTGGAGATTGACGGGCTCGAGTTGGTCGCGGGCATGCTCTGGGTTCACGAACGAGGTGAGCAAAGCGCAACCTTCAGGTACTCCAATGACTACCTTCGCAACCCGCACGCCTACGAACTGGACCCTGCGCTTGCCCTGAGGTCTGGGGTGTTCCAGACGTCGGGCGGCAAGGGCATGTTCAACGCCTTTGGCGACAGTTCACCCGATCGTTGGGGGCAGAATCTCATGCGTCGCCATGAGCGTGATCGCGCCAAGACTGCGAGCGTGACGCCGCGCACGCTGCGAGGAGCCGACTTCCTCCTGGGAGTGCGGGACGACATTCGACAGGGCGCAATCAGGTTCCGTGAGCCGGGTTCCCGCGATTACTTCTCTTCGCACGAGACCGCCGTCCCAAAGGTGATCGAGTTGTCCCGCTTGTTGCAGGCCGTTGACCGGTACGAAGCCGGCGCACCGCAGGACCATGACCTTAAAGACCTCATCGACGCCGGCGGGTCTCTCGGCGGTGCCCGCCCTAAAGCCGCCGTGATCACTCGGGCCGGCAACCTCGCTATCGCGAAATTTCCCCGGAAGGGCAGCGACGACTGGGACGTGATCGGCTGGGAGAAACTTGAGTTGAACCTGGCCGGTAAGGCTGGGCTCAATGTCGCACCGTCCGAGCTCATTCGGGTCAGCGGTCGTAACGTCCTACTGGTGGACCGATTCGAGCGGAACCAAGGACGACGGATCGGTTTCACAAGCGCGCTCACGATGCTCGAAGCATCCGACCGTGAGCAGCGCAGCTACCTTGAGATCGCTGAAGTCATTCAAACCAAATCGAACACGGTGAACTCCAACCTGGAGCAGCTCTACCGCCGAATCGTCTTCTCGATCCTGACCGGTAATACGGACGATCACCTGCGCAACCACGGGTTCGTCCGGGCAGGTCGAGCATGGGCGTTGTCACCCGCGTACGACATCAACCCGAACCCGGACTCGCCCGGTCGCCTCAGCACCACCATCGACCTGGATAGCGCTGAGGCCAGCATCGACGTTGCCCTTTCGGTCGCTCAGGATTTTCGGTTGTCCCCGTCGCAGGCCCGTTCGATTGTCCTCGAGGTCGAAGCCGCAACTCGGGGCTGGCGCCAGGAAGCCCAAGCCCTCGGTTTACCGCCCGGCGAAGTGGATCGCATGACCGTCGCATTCGAGTCCGACCAGCGACGCATCGCGCGCGCGCAGTAGCCACACACGCCGCAGTGCCGGGATCCGAGCTGCATCGACTGCGCGGTCCGCGATGCCCACGCGTCCACCAGGCGCCCGGCCTCCGTCTCCACAGTGGTCTGGAGTGTCGAGTTCGGGTTGACATCCTCCCGGCCATGAATGGCCAGGATTCCAACTGCTATGCGACCTTGGGAGGCCGTGCATGTTGAGGTTCACGCTTCACAGACCGAGCCAAAACTCTGCGGTCTCCACGTGCTGTCACGGCATGGCCTGCCGCGATGTTTCTGGCCGCGTTCACGTCGGCGTTCGCCCTGTGCCCGCAAGCCACACATACGAAGGTCGCTTGGCTCTTGCGACTCTCCGATGCGATGTGCTTGCAGGTATTACAGGTCTGCGACGTGTACGCAGCTTTCACTTTTTCGACCCGGCCGGAAGCCTTCTGCTCCAACCGGCCCGCGAGCAGACCCCACCCGGATTTGAGGATGCCCCGGTTGAGCCCGGCCTTCTGTGCGACGTTCCTGCCCGGATTCTGCACGGTTCCGGCAGCGGAGCCAGTCATGCCTTTGACGTTGAGGTTCTCGACCCGGATCACGTCGAACCTGGCAGCGAGGTCGGTGCTGGTTTTCTCAAGCCAGTCTTTGCGCCGGTCGCCATCCCTGGCTTTCAACCGGCCGATCAGGGTCCTGACTTTCCTGCGGCGGTTCGACCCGCGCCGGGCGCGGGCGAGTCTGCGCTGCAGCCGCAGGAGCCGCTCAGCTTCCTTCGCCCGCAAACCCTTAGGGCTGGTCATCTCACCAGTGGACAGTGCCACCGCGACAGTGACACCCCGGTCCACGCCGACGACGCCGCCGGTGCCTGGGGCGGGGATCGGTTCAGGGATCACAGCGAACGCGATATGCCAACGACCCGCCCGCTCGCGTGTGATGCGGTACGACTTCCAGTCCATCAGAGCGCGGCTGCGTTTGAACGAAACCCAGCCGATCTTCGCCCACCAGCACACTGCAGCGTGCCCGGTTGTCGCGGCGGACCCGCACAGCCGCAGGCCCGACGATCCGCAAACCCTCATGCTCGCCGGCTTTACGCCACGTCGGGCGCCGATGGGTTCCTGCGAAGAACGCCCGCCACCCCTGGTCAAGGTCCCGCAACGCCTGCTGCTGGACGGTCTGCGACCCGCAGGCAAGCCACGGCGCCGCCCTCCGGGCGGCAGTCAACTGTGCGGCTTGGGCGCCCAAGCCCGGCG
>Ga0208715_1000552_pt1 | contig 12523 bp, 10 predicted proteins | sample NGESurshal092012_3_FD_184473 | JGI IMG/M metagenome (GOLD analysis project Ga0208715, IMG submission 184473) | Arctic peat soil microbial communities from Barrow, Alaska - NGEE Surface sample 210 shallow-092012 (SPAdes) | ecosystem: Environmental > Terrestrial > Soil > Wetlands > Peat ... | reverse complement strand
AATGCTGGGCCAAAGTCTGGTCCTTGGCCGCGTCGAGCGCGGCTTCAGCGACGGTGACGGCGCTGCCGAGGCGCCCTACCGTAATCGGGCTCCACTGGTTTGCCGTCAATTCAGGTTTCTCGCCGGCCATCAGCGTCGTCAGCAGCCGATCGCGCAAAGCGAGATATTGCGGTTCGAAATAGGCTGTCTTGGTCGCGGCTATCGCGCTGGAAAGCGCCGGCGGCAGCTGCATTCCCGATGCCGCCATTTCCAGCTCGGAGAATGCGATTTCGGTGCCGCCCAGGAATTTCTCATATTTCATGCGGGTTTCCGGCGGCATGTGTCCGGTACCGAGCCCAACCGAAACCAGCAGCGATGCCTCGCCGCCGGTGTTGCGCAGCAGCCATGCGGTTTGTTTGATCGCCAGCAATTGGTCGATCACGGCGTCCTGATGGTTGACGGTAGCGGCGAGTGATGTGGACAGTTTGTCGAGCGTCTCCAGCAACGCCGCCGTCGTTTCCATATATTCCTTCGGCAGCGCCGGGCGACGCGAGGCCTTCGGCTTGCTGACCTCGTCCCAGAATTCCTTCTGTTGGGCCGTCAGTAGCTTGAACAGCCGATCCAGCTCAGGCACCAGCGCCTGCTGCTGCGGGAATTCGATGGACGCGAGTTGCCCGAGCGCGTTGCTCATCGCAGGCATTTCCGTGTCGCGAAGATGCCGCAGATATTTATCGATATCGTTGTCCATCAGCTGATCGGATTTCAGCCGTCCTGTCAGCCACATTTGGAATGCCGAGCCCCCGCTGCCCCAGCCGGTCGGTCGTGGATCGATCGGTGCGCAGATTATGCATGGCCTTGAACAGGTTCGCCGAGGCGTCGGCGATCACCGAGATGCGGCTCGTCACCTGCAAACGACTCCAGGAATCCCAGGCGTTTAGCGAAAACCCGATTACAATGCAGAAAGCTGTTGTCAGGATTACTGTCTGCAACAGCGCGGATACGGTCAGACGATTCAGCATAATGGCCCCCAAGGTTCAGCTATCTGGGCCAAAAATGGTAAATATTTAGACAGCGCCCCTGCCGTAACAATACGGGGGGCTTCGAGCACCGATTCGCTAAGAAATGTTGAACGCCCGCAGTCCAGTTCCTTGCCCGGAACCCGGAAGCCCATCGCGCGTTAAAATCAAATTAGGATGGCTTCTCACGCTGTTTCAGGGGGATATTTCGGATGCTGATGGGTGCGCTGGTTACATTTTTCGTCGTTATTCTAATTCTCTATCTGATCAACCTGTTGCCGCTCGATGGCCGCGCCAAGCAAATCGCGCGCATCGTCGTGATCATCCTCGGCGTGATTTCATTGCTGAAATACATCGCGGTATTCTAAGCCTGCGCGACACAAGAAAGCCCCGGCGGATGCCGGGGCTTTTGCTTGGCCAATCATGGAGACTATTTCAGCGTCCTGAACCAGTCGTCCACGTCCTTGTGAATCTGATCCTTGGCGAAGCCGTAGCGCTGCTGCAGCTTGCCTTCGAGCTGCTCACGGCGGCCTTCGATTACGTTGAGATCGTCGTCGGTGAGCTTGCCCCATTTTTCCTTGGCGGCGCCCTTGAACTGCTTCCAGTTGCCTTCGACCCGGTTCCAATCCATCGTCATCTCCTCTTGAGTTGAGATGCCTTTCAACGGACGGACAGTTCAAACGTTCCGGGAGTGCAACCAGCAAAAGTGGATTTTGCGCCCGGGTCGCGCTCCAAGCCTCAAGATCCCCGGATCAGCCGGCCGCCTTAGCTTCCCTGCGCCGGGCCGTCAGGATGAATTCGGTGTAGCCGTTCGGCTGCTCGCGTCCCTTGAAGATGAGATCGCAGGCGGCCTTGAAAGCGACGCCGTCGAAACCGGGCGCCATCGGCCGGTACAGCGGATCCCCCTTATTCTGTCCATCCACCACAACTGCCATCCGCTTGAGTGACTCCATCACCTGGTCTTTGGTGATGACGCCCTGATGCAGCCAGTTCGCCAGATGCTGGCTCGAGATACGCAGCGTGGCGCGATCTTCCATCAGGCCGACGTCGTGGATGTCAGGCACTTTGGAGCAGCCGACCCCCTGGTCGATCCAGCGCACGACATAGCCGAGGATGCCCTGGCAATTGTTGTCGATTTCCTGCTTCACATCGTCGGGCGCCCAGTTCGATTGCGACACCGGGATGGTGAGGATATCAGACAGTTTGGCGCGCGGGCCGCCCTTGGCCAGTTCCTGCTGGCGCGCCTGCACATTGACCTGGTGATAATGCAGCGCGTGCAACGTGGCGGCGGTCGGCGAAGGCACCCATGCGGTGGTGGCGCCGGCTTGCGGATGCGCGATCTTTTGCGCCAGCATGTCCGCCATCTTGTCGGGTGCGGCCCACATGCCCTTGCCGATCTGGGCATGACCGGGCAGGCCGTCGACGAGGCCGATATCGACGTTCCAGTCCTCATAGGCCTTGATCCAGGGCTGAGCCTTCATGTCGTTCTTGCGGATCATCGGGCCCGCTTCCATCGAGGTATGGATTTCGTCGCCGGTACGGTCGAGGAAGCCGGTGTTGATGAACACCACGCGCTGCAAGGCGTTCTGAATGCAGGCCTTGAGATTCACCGTGGTGCGGCGCTCCTCGTCCATGATGCCGACCTTCATGGTGTTAGCCGGCAACGACAACATCTTCTCAACCCGGCCGAACAGCTCGCAGGTCAGCGCGACCTCGTCGGGACCGTGCATCTTCGGTTTCACGATGTAAACCGAGCCGGTGCGGCTGTTGCGCGTTTTCGAGCCGCCCTTGAGATCGTGGATCGCGATCAGGCCGGCGACGGCGGCGTCGAGAATGCCTTCCGGAATTTCGCCGCCAGCGCTCTCGAGCACGGCGTCGGTGAACATGTGATGGCCGACATTGCGCATCAGCAGCAGGCTGCGGCCATGCAGCTTGAGTTCCTTGCCGTCCGGCGTCTTGTAGACGCGGTCGGGGTTGAGCGCGCGCGTGAGCGTCTTGCCGCCCTTCTCGAAGTCGGCGGACAACGTGCCGTTCATCAGACCCAGCGTATTGCGATAGATCAGCACCTTGTCTTCGGCGTCGACCGCCGCGACGCTGTCCTCCATGTCCAGAATCGTGCTGACCGCCGATTCCAGAATCATGTCGGCAACGCCGGCCGGATCGTCCTTGCCGATCATGTGGCCGCGGTCGATCTTGATCTCGATGTGCATGCAGTTGTTGACCAGCAGGATCGCCGTCGGCGCGGCCGCGTCGCCCCGGTAACCTGCGAATTGCTGGTTCGATTTCAGCGCGGTGGCGTTGCCGCTCTTCAGCTTGACGGCGAGTTGACCGGCGATAACGCTATAGGAGGTCACATCGGTGTGGCTTCCGGTCGCCAGCGGCACCGCCTGATCGAGGAAGGTCTTCGCTTTCGCGACCACCTTGGCGCCGCGGGCCTTGTTGAAGCCCTTGCCGCCTTCGCCGGCTTCGTGCGGTATCGCATCGGTGCCATAAAACGCGTCGTAGAGGCTGCCCCAGCGCGCGTTGGCGGCGTTCAGCGCGTAACGCGCATTGGTGAGGGGCACGACCAGCTGCGGTCCGCAAATTTTTCCGATTTCTTCATCGACATTTGATGTCTCGACCTTTTGCGTCGCCGGCTCCGGCAGCAGATAGCCGATCTCCTTCAAAAATGCCGTGTACGCGTTCATGTCGAACGGCTTGCCCTTGTTGGCGCGGTGCCAGCCGTCGATCTTGGCCTGCAAGGTGTCGCGTACCGCCAGCAGTTCACGATTTCTCGGAGCAAGATCGCGGATGATGGCCGAAAGCCCGGCCCAGAAGGCGTCAGGCGAAATTCCGGTTTTGGGGGTGGCTTCCTTGGCGATGAAATCGAACAAAACGGGGGCGATTTTCAATCCGTGGACATCGATACGATTCATGTTGGGATTTTTCTCACGAGAAACAGCGGCTACGCGCTGTTTTCAGGGGGATAAAACGACAAAAGAGCCCCGCAAAGGGCACTATTCAGAGCCCTTTTAGCGCTAAAGCCGGGGTTATGAGAAGGCCCTTGGCGGCGCCGGATTGCCCAATACAAGGGCGGTCGGGAACGCTCAGATATTGGCGGCGAGGTCGACCAGTTCGTCGAACAGAATGCCAGTTCCCGCCAGCATCCGCTCGATCTCGTCGGTCGCCTCAGGGACGGAACGCGTCGAGGTGTCGATCGTCAACTCGCTATGCGTGGGCGGCTGATAATCGTTGCCGATGCCGGTGAACGCATGCAGCGCCCCGACGCGCGCCTTGGCGTAATGGCCTTTGGGATCGCGGCGCTCACATATTTCGGCAGGCGTCGCGACATAGACTTCGCGGAATGCGGTGTCGGCGATCCGGCGCGCCGCGGCACGATCTTCCGTCGCGGGCGAGACCGCAGCGACGATCGCAATGTGCCCGTTGCGCGCCAGATGAACGGCGACCTCGGCCAGCCGGCGGATGTTCTCGGTGCGATCCTGCGCGGAAAAACCGAGATCGCGATTGAGGCCGGCGCGCAGCGTATCGCCGTCCAGCAGCACCGGCGAACCGCCATTGCTGAACAGCCTGCGTTCCAGCGCGCGCGCCAGCGTCGATTTTCCGGAGCCCGGCAATCCCGTCAGCCAGACCACGGCACCGCCGTGACGATAACGCGCCGAGCGCTCATCGGGGCGCAGCGCGGATTCCACCGGCACGATATCGACGGGAATGGCGCGTTGTCCGGCATCGACCGAGAGCACCAGGCCGCCGCCGGCAATGCGGCCATTGACCTCGATCACCAGGCGTCCGGTGCGGGGATTGTCGGTGTAGGGATCGGCGGCAAGCGGATCCGCCAGCGAAATGTCGATCTCGCCGACATGATTGCGCGCGATCGATTTGGTCTCCACGCTCGCAAGCTCGCCGGGATCGACGGCCTTCTCGATGGCGACAACGGTGGCGCGGGTTTCCCTTGTACCGAGCCGGACCAGCAGAGAGGCGCCCGTCGCCAGCGGTTTGTCGTGCAGCCAGAAAATGCGGGCGCGAATTCGGCGCGTATCGCGCGAGCTGGTTCCGACATGAGCGATGACGTCGCCACGTTCGATGAACAGTTCGCGGTCGAGCGTGATGCCCACCGACCGCCCCGCGGTTTGCCTCCCCTTGACGGGAGTAGCCGGCCATCCCTCGACGCTCCTGATCTTCGCGATCTTGCCCGCGGGCATGATGACGATCTCGTCTCCGGCGGCAAGGCTGCCCGACTCGATGCGCCCCGCGACGATGCGGCGGTCGTCGAATTTATAGATCGCCTGCACCGGCAGCCGCAGCGCAAGCTGTTCCAGCGGCCGACCGGGTTCGAGCGCGTCGAGCGCCTCCACCACGGTGGGGCCGCCATACCATTGTATTTTCGGCGTGCGCTCGGCAACGCCGTCGCCATCGCGCGCTGAAATCGGGATCACCGCCGATGGCGTGACGCCAAGGCCGGTCAGATGCGCGGAAATCTCGTCGCTGATCTCGGTAAATCGCGCAGCGCTGAAATCGACCCGATCCATCTTGTTGACGACAACGGCGACCTGCTTGACGCCAAGAAGATGCAGCAGATAGCCGTGGCGCCTGGTCTGGTCGCGCACGCCTTCCAGCGCGTCGATGATCAAGAGAGCGCCGTCCGCCTGCGAGGCGCCGGTGATCATGTTGCGCAGGAATTCGGCGTGGCCCGGCGCGTCGATCAGCACCACGTCGCGCGACCTGGTGCGAAAGCTGATCTGCGTGGTGTCGATGGTGATGCCCTGGTCGCGTTCGGTCTGCAGCGCATCGAGCAGGAACGACCATTCGAACGGCATGCCCCGCCGCGCGCTGACGGCCTTGAGCATTTCGAGCTTGCCTTCGGGCAGGCTGCCGGTTTCGTGCAGCAGGCGCCCGACCAAGGTGGACTTGCCGTGATCGACATGGCCGACGATGACGATGCGAACCTGCGGGCGCGTGGTGCCGTTGGGCGTCGCTGATATCGCTGTGGGGACGATCATGTTCATCTGATCACTCAACTCAATATCGGTTCAGAGATAGCCGGCGACACGCAGCCGTTCGAAGGCGTCTTCGGTTTCGTGATCCAGCGCCCGGCCCGCGCGTTCCGGCACCTTGGTGCCGTCGAGCTCGATCAGGATTTCCTCGATGTTGGATGCGGTCGAAGCCACCGGATTGGTGATGTCCTGATCGCCCAGCGAGCGATAGCGCTTGCCGTCTTTCGCCAGATACAGCGGAATGATCGGGATGTTCTCACGCTTGGTGTAGGCCCAGATATCGGCTTCGGTCCAATGCAGGATCGGATGAATGCGCAAATGCGCGCCCGGCGGCGGCGAGGCGTTGAACTGGTCCCAGAATTCCGGCGGCTGATCGCGCACGTCCCATCCGCCTTCGGTGCCGCGCGGCGAGAACACCCGTTCCTTGGCGCGGGTGGCCTCTTCGTCGCGGCGGATGCCGGCGATCAGCCCGTCGAAGCCATATTTGGCGAGCGCGAGCTTCAGTCCCTCGGTCTTGCGCGCGGCGGATCGGGCGGCCGGCGGCAAGGTCGGATCGATGGTTTCGAGCGGCGGGCAGGGCTCGATCTTGAGATCGAGTTCCCATTCCTTGCCGTAGCGATCGCGAAACGCGTACATCTCCGGAAATTTCTTGCCAGTATCGACGTGCAATGCGGGGAACGGCACGCGACCGAAGAAGGCCTTGCGCGCCAGCCAGATCATCACGTTGGAATCCTTACCCAGCGACCACAGCAGCGCCAGCTTCTTCAGCCGCGCGAATGCCTCGCGCAAAATGTAGATGCTCTGCGCCTCGAGCGCGTCGAGGTGATCCATGGTGAGGCCCAAGTCTTCAGGAAGCTGGGCTTGCCCGATGTCAGGAATTTTCCGCCCGCGCGCCGCCTGGTTGTCCGGGGTGTCGCGCAACTCCTGAATTCGGCTGGTGTTGTCGAGAAGATGCATCTCTGGCGCTTGGTGTTTGAGGACAAAAATTCTATAGTTGCAGTGCAGTAGAGAAGAAATAATTTTCTCTTTGCGAGTGTTGAATGAGACATATATAGAAAATAATTCTAGTCAACCCCGCAAGTTGGGACAGCGAGTGTCGCATGCGATTCCTGCCAGTGTTCCTCGATCTGCAAACCGGTCCAATCCTGCTTGTCGGAGCCGGCGAGTTGGCGCGAGCGAAATTGCGCCTGCTGGCGGCGGCGGGCGCGCGCATTCGCTGGTACGCAACCGATGGCAATCATGACGCGAGCGGGCTCGAGCCCGCCGATGCGGCTCGAATTGAGTTCGCCGAAGGCGATCCAATGGCTGCCGATCTCAGCGGAGTGATTGCGATCCTGTGTGCAGGCGCGGGCGACATTGGGACGGCGATGTCGGCGCGGGCAAAGGCGGTCGGCCTGCCGGTGAATGTGATGGATGACCTCTCGCATTCGACTTTCATTTTTCCCGCCATCGTCGATCGCGGTGACGTAGTCGTCGCCGTCGGCACCGGCGGCGCTTCACCGGTGGTGGCGCGCCGCATACGCGAGCAGATCGAAGCTGTTCTGCCGGCGCGGATCGGCGATCTCGCTGGCTTTATCGGCCGCTGGCGCAAGTCGATCCATCAGCGCATTGCGGAGACATCGTTGCGCCGCCGTTTCTGGGAGCGCGTGGTCGATGGCCCGATCGGTGCGCTGGTTCTGGCCGGGCGCGGCGACGAAGCTGAAGCGGCTCTGACGAATATTCCGGATCCGTCCGCTTTTGCCGGCGCGCAGGCGTCAGGCCAGGCGGAGGGCAGGGTGACGCTGGTCGGGGCTGGTCCGGGCGATCCGGATTTGCTCACCATCAAGGCGCTACGCGCCCTGCAGGATGCCGACGTTGTGTTTTACGACGAGCTGGTCTCACCCGAAATTCTCGATCGCGCGCGCCGCGATGCTTCGCGCGTGCCGGTGGGCCGCCGCGTCGGAAAGCCCGGCATCGGCCAGAACGCGATCAACAGACTGCTGATCGAGGCGGCGAAATCGGGGCAGCGCGCGGTCCGCCTCAAGGGCGGCGATCCCTTTGTGTTTGGCCGCGGCGGCGAGGAAGTCGAAGCGTTGCGGCAGGCCGGCGTTGCCTATTCGGTGGTTCCGGGAATTACCGCCGGGCTTGGGGCCGCCGCACAGTTCGAAGTGCCGCTGACCTTCCGGCACGAGGCGCTGCGCATCACGTTCCTCACCGCACACAAGGCCAAGGACGCTGAAACCGTCGACTGGTCTGTCCTGACGGACGAGAAGATGACGGTGGTTGTCTATATGGGAATGACCGCGGCGCCATCGGTGCGCGCCGGCCTGTTGGCCGCAGGACGCTCGCCGCAAACCCCGGTCGGCGTGTTCGCGCGCGCGACGCGGCCTGATGCCCAGGCGGCGGTCGGAACTTTGGATGAATTGCCGGCGCTGATCCAAGAAATCGACGGCGGCCCCGCCATTCTCGTCATCGGCGACGTGGTCGCGCACTCCGCGCCGTGGCGCAATTCGAATCTCAATCAAGTGATCTCAGAACTGCTGGAAGCTGCCGAATGACCTCTCCACTCGAACAGAAAAAGATCCGGATTGCCGGCCCGTCTGTGGTCACCGCCAATCGCACCTGGGATGGTGCCGTGATCTATCGCACGCCATCGCAAGACTGGTCGGCAGCTCTGTCGGATGCTGCGATCGTCCGCACCTCTGACGAAGCCCGCGCGCTGCTTGCCGAATCGGTGGCCGACGATATCGGCGCCGTCGGCGCCTATATCGCACCCGTCGAAATCAAGGACAGCGGCAAGATCAAGCCCGGCAACCTGCGCGAACATATCCGGTCGGAAGGCGTCACCATCGATCTGCCGGTTCCGGCATAAGGCCAGTCCATCATGTATGCATATGACGAACTCGACCGCACGCTCATCAACGAACGTGTTGCGGAATTTCGCGATCAGGTGAAGCGCCGGCTGTCCGGCGAACTCACCGAGGACGAATTCAAGATGTTGCGGCTGCAAAACGGCGTCTATCTGCAGCTGCACGCTTATATGTTTCGCGTGGCGATTCCCTACGGCACGCTGTCGTCGAAGCAATTGCGGCGACTTGCGCATGTGGCGCGGCGCTATGATCGCGGCTACGGACATTTCACCACGCGGCAAAACATCCAGTTCAACTGGATCAAGCTTGCGGAGTTGCCGGATGCGCTGGCCGATCTCGCCGAGGTCGGCATTCACGCCATGCAGACGTCAGGTAATAACACCCGCAACGTCACGTCGGATCAATGGGCCGGTGTGGCGCCGGGCGAAATCGAGGATCCCCGTATCTGGTCCGAGCTGTTGCGGCAATACACGACGCTGCATCCGGAATTCTCCTTCTTGCCGCGCAAGTTCAAATTCGCCATTACGGCGTCCGAGCACGACCGCGCGGCAATCAAGGTGCACGATATCGGTCTGCGCCTGCACAAAAACGCCGACGGCGAAACCGGCTTCGAGGTGCTGGTCGGCGGCGGGCTTGGCCGTACACCGTTCATCGGCAAGACCATCAAGCAATTCGTGCCGGGCCGCGATCTCCTGAGTTACGTCGAGGCGATCCTGCGCGTGTACAATCAGTATGGCCGCCGCGACAACATCTACAAGGCCCGCATCAAGATTCTGGTGCACGAGCTTGGCATCGAGAAATTCGCGCAGGAGGTCGAGGACGAGTGGCTGCAGATGCGCGACAGCGCGCTGACGCTGGATGACGCTGTCGTCGAGGACATCCGTTCGCGCTTCACCTATCCGGCTTACGAAAAGCTGCCGCATATGCCGGAGGAGCTGAAGAAAGCGGCGCATGACCCGCATTTCGAGGCATGGCGGAAGAATTCGGTCGCGCCCCACAAAGTGCCGGGCTATGCGATCGTGACGCTGTCGCTGAAGCCGGTGGGCGGACCGCCCGGCGACGCCACCGCCGATCAGATGGACGCGATCGCCGATCTCGCCGACAAATATTCGTTCGGCGAAATTCGCGTCGGTCACGAGCAGAACCTCGCGCTGCCCCATGTCGCGAGACGCGACCTGCCGGTGCTCTGGCGGGCGCTGGACGAGATCGGCGTCGCGACGCCGAACGTCAATCTGGTTTCCGACATCATCGCCTGCCCCGGGCTCGACTATTGTTCGCTGGCCAATGCGCGCTCGATCCCGATCGCGCAGGAACTGACCCGGCGCTTCGCCAATCACGACACCGCCAATCTGATCGGGCGCCTGCACGTCAATATTTCCGGCTGCATCAACGCCTGCGGCCATCATCACGTCGGCCATATCGGCATTCTCGGCGTCGAGAAGAACGGCGAGGAATTCTATCAGATCACGATCGGCGGTCGTGCCGACGAAAACGCCGAGGTCGGCACCTTGATTGGGCCCGCCGTGCCCTACGGCGAAGTCGCCGATGTGGTCGAGGATATTGTCGAGGCCTACCTCGCGTTGCGCGCGCGTCCTGACGAGCTATTCGTTGACGCCGTGAAGCGGCTTGGCGTCGAACCTTTCAGGGAGCGCGTCTATGCCACTCGTTAGAAGCGGAAAAATCTCCGGCGATGCGTTCGTTTACGTGGCGGACGACGCTGCAATTCCCGGCGATGGCGCCTTCCTGATTTCCGCGGCGCGATTTCTTGGGGATGCGGAGGCGCTTTCGCGCCGTGTCGGAAGAACCGGCGTGATCTGGCCGAACGATCGCGATATCGATGATCTCGTGCCCTGGCTCGACCGGCTTGCGGTGGTCGCATTGGTATTCCCGACCTTTCGCGACGGCCGGGCCTACAGCCAGGCGCGGCTGTTGCGGGAACGCCATGGTTTTCGGGGTGAGCTACGCGCCACCGGCCAGGTGCTGCGCGACCAGTTCGTATTCATGCTGCGCGCCGGATTCGACGCATTCGAAGTGAAGAAGCAAAGCGACGCGGAGGCGTTTGCCAACACCGCAAAGCGTTATTCGGTGTTCTACCAGCCGACCGGCGATGGCCGTGTCACTGCGCTGCACCGGCGGATGCAGCTGCGCCATTCGGAAAGTGCCAGCCAGTGACCGCACTTGCCCATCAGTTGTTGCCGCAGCGGACGGCACTTGAATTGCCCTCGGCCGAGGAGCTCGATCGCGCGCTTCGTAACGCGTCGCCGGCGGAGGTGATCGCAGCGGCCCTGCGGACCGTCGGCCGGGACCGTCTCGCCGTGGTCTCATCGTTCGGCACCGAATCGGCCGCGCTGCTCAAGGTGATGGCCGACGTCGATCCTGCGATTCCCGTGGTCTTTCTCGACACCGGATGGCTGTTCGAGGAGACGCTCGCCTATCGCGACACCCTGATCGCGACGCTCGGACTGCGCGATGTCCGTTCGATCAAACCGCTCGAGGAGACGCTGTCGCGCGAAGATCCGGATCGCGAATTGTGGTTCTCCGATCCCGATGCCTGCTGCCGGATCCGCAAGGTCGAGCCGCTGGCGCGGGCGTTGGCGCCGTTCAGCGCCTGGATCAACGGGCGCAAACGTTTTCAGGGCGGTTTCCGCACGGCGATACCGGTGGTCGAGGATGACGGCGTCCGGCTGAAATTCAATCCGTTCGCAAACGTCTCGCGCGAAGAAATCGAGGCGATCTACGCGCTTGCAAAACTGCCGCCGCATCCGCTCGCCGCATCAGGCTATCTGTCGGTCGGGTGCATGCCCTGCACCAGCCGGGCCTCGCCCGATGAAGATGCGCGCGCGGGCCGCTGGCGCGGCAGACCCAAAACGGAATGCGGCATCCATACGATCAAGACGTCGTAGGAAAATGACGCTGCAACGCCGCTAACAATGAAATGCGGTTTCGTTGACTTAAAGCCGTTTCATCCCGAGTTATATCCCTCGTGCTTTCGATGACAATGCTGTCGTCGGTGCGAATGGAGATTGAGATGGTCCGTCGTATTTTGCCGATCGTCGCGGGGTTGCTCTGGGTAAGTTCAGCGTTTGCAGCCGACGTGACGCTGCTCAACGTGTCGTACGATCCGACGCGCGAGCTCTATGTGGATTTCAACAGGGCGTTCGCCGCCGCCTATCAAAAGGAAACCGGCAAGAGCGTCGAGATCAAGCAGTCGCACGGCGGCTCCGGCTCGCAGGCGCGCGCCGTGATCGACGGCTTGCAGGCCGACGTGGTCACGCTCGCGCTCGCCTATGATGTCGACGCCATCGCTGCGAAGGGCTTGATTCCCGCGGACTGGCAGAAACGCCTGCCGCTGAATGCCTCGCCCTACACATCGACGATCGTGTTCCTGGTGCGCAAGGGTAATCCCAAGGGCATCAAGGACTGGGACGATCTGATCAAATCCGGCGTCAGCGTCATCACGCCGAATCCGAAAACCTCGGGCGGTGCACGCTGGAATTATCTTGCCGCATGGGGCTACGCGCTGAAAAAATTTGGCGCCGCCGACAAGGCGAAACAATTCGTCGCCGACATCTACAAGAACGTGCCGGTACTGGACACCGGTGCGCGCGGCTCGACCGTCACCTTCGTGGAGCGCGGCGTGGGCGACGTGCTGCTGGCCTGGGAGAATGAGGCATTCCTTGCGCAGCGC
>Ga0208715_1000551_pt1 | contig 12527 bp, 11 predicted proteins | sample NGESurshal092012_3_FD_184473 | JGI IMG/M metagenome (GOLD analysis project Ga0208715, IMG submission 184473) | Arctic peat soil microbial communities from Barrow, Alaska - NGEE Surface sample 210 shallow-092012 (SPAdes) | ecosystem: Environmental > Terrestrial > Soil > Wetlands > Peat ... | reverse complement strand
CGGCGCGCACGCCGTGGTGGCTCGTCCTGCTGCGGCTGACGCTTGCCGCGCTGGTCATCATCGCGGCCGCTGGTCCGTTGTGGAACCCGCCGCTCGCCACGTCGAGCAGAGGGGCACCGCTGCTGGTCATGCTCGATGACGGCTGGGGCGCGGCGGCCTCCTGGGACGCCCGCCTGCGCACCGCCGACGAGCTGATGGCGCGGGCCGAGGCCGACAACCGCGGCGTCGCCGTGCTGCCGCTGTCGGAAACCGCGCGCGATGTTTCCCTGCAGGTCGCCGGCGCCGCACGCGTGCAGATCAAACAGCTCAAGCCGAAGCCCTATACCGTCGAGCGCACCGAGGCGCTGCCCTTGATCGAGCGCTTCCTCGCAACCGCACCGGACGTCGAGATCGTCTGGCTCTCCGACGGCGTCGATCTCGGCAAGGGCGGCGAATTCATCGCGAGCTTGAGGCACATCGTCGGCGGCCATCCGCTCAGCGTGGTCGCGGGCGGTCTTCCCGTCCCGCATGCGCTCGCTGCCGCCGACAACGCGGCTGGCGCGCTGACGGTGAAAGTACTGCGCGCGCAGACCGGCAGCGCCGACACCGGCTTTGTGAATGCCATCGATCTTAAAGGTTTGCCGCTCGGCGAGGCGCCGTTCGCGTTTCGATCCGACGCGCAGGAAGCCGAGGCGGTGATCGATCTGCCGGTCGAAATCCGCAACGACGTGGCGCGGCTGGAGATCGCCGCAGAGCGCTCGGCGGGCGCCGTGCAACTGCTCGACAAGCGCTGGCGCCGGCGCACCGTCGGCGTCGTGTCCGGTTCGGCCGCCGACCGCTCGCAGCCGCTGATCGGCGCCAGCTATTACCTGGCGCGCGCGCTCAATCCGTTCGCCGATATCCGCCTCGCCGAGGGCGTGGCGCCGGCCGAAGCGGTGAAGCGCTTCCTCGATCAGCATCTGCCGATGCTGATCCTCGCCGATGTCGGCAATGTCACTGAGGCGCGCGAGCAGCTCAACAAATGGATCGACAATGGCGGCGTGCTGGTGCGCTTTGCCGGTCCGCACCTCGCCGGCGCCACCGACGACGACCTGGTGCCGGTGAAGCTGCGCCGCGGCGGCCGCGTCCTGGGCGGCAGCCTGAGCTGGGAAAAGCCGCAACAGCTCGCCGCTTTCGCGCGCGAAGGCCCGTTCGCCGGCATGCCGGTGCCGAACGATGTCACCGTCAGCCGCCAAGTTCTGGCCGAGCCCGATTCGCTGCTCACCGACCGCACCTGGGCAACGCTCGCCGACGGCACGCCGCTGGTCACCGCCCAACGTTACGGCAAGGGGCTGCTGGTGCTGTTCCACGTCACCGCCGACACCCGCTGGTCGGACCTGCCGCTATCGGGCACCTTCGTCGATATGCTCCGGCGCATCGTCGCGCTGGCGGCTTCGACCGCGACCGCCGACGCCGAAAATGCCGGCGAGGCCGGCACCGCCAGCGGCCGCGCCAACCAAGCTGTGCCGCCGACCCGCGTGCTCGACGGCTTCGGCGCCTTCTCATCGCCGCCGCCAACCGCCCGCCCGATCCCCGCCAATTTCAGCGCCCGCGCCAATGCCGATCATCCGCCCGGCTTCTACGGGCCGCCGGAAGGCCTAGTCGCGGTCAATACGCTTGCACCCAGCGATCGGCTGGCGCCACTCGATTTCTCAGGCCTCAACGCCCGCCTCGACGTCTATCGCCACGGCGAGCCGCTCGACCTGCGCGGGCCGATCTTCCTCGCCGCGCTGGTGCTGCTGATGCTCGACGCGCTGGTGGTGATTGTGCTCTCCGGCGTACTCGCAGGCATGCTGCCGCGCCACCGTGTGGCGACAACGCTGCTGGCGGCGTGCCTGCTGAGCGCGTTGACCATGCCCCATCCGGCGCAGGCGCAGTCCTCACAACAGCCACCACCGCCGTTATCCTCGCAGCAGCAAGACTTCGCCATGAAGGCGACAAGTCAAACGCATCTCGCTTACATCATCACCGGCGATGCCGACGTCGACGCAGTAAGCAAAGCAGGCCTGCAGGGCCTCACGCTATTTCTGGCGCAACGCACCGCGTTGGAGGCCGGCGAGCCGATCGGGCTCGACCCGGCGCGTGACGAGCTCGCCTTCTTCCCGCTGATCTATTGGCCGGTATCGGCGAGCGCGCCAAAGCCCTCGCAGACCGCGCTTGATCGCATCGACACCTATATGAAGCGCGGCGGCACCGTTCTGTTCGACACCCGCGACGCGGTCGACGCGCCGCCCGGCCCCGGCGGCGAGATGCAGGGGCCCGGCATGGTGACGCTGCGCTCGATCCTGTCCTCGCTCGACATCCCCGAGTTGGAGCCGGTATCGCGCGATCACGTGCTCACCAAAACCTTCTTCCTGCTGCGCGACTTCCCCGGCCGCTTCACCACCGGCCAGCTTTGGGTCGAGGCACTGCCGGCGGAAACCGAGGAAGAGACCAACCGCCCGGCGCGCGCCGGCGACGGCGTCTCCTCGATCTTGATCACCTCGAACGATCTGGCCGGCGCCTGGGCCATACGCCCGGACGGCCAGCCGGTGCTGCCGCTGGTGCCGGGCGAGCCGCGCCAGCGCGAATTCGCCTTCCGCGCCGGCGTCAACATCGTGATGTACGCGCTCACCGGCAACTACAAGGCCGATCAGGTGCATATCCCGGCGCTGCTCGAGCGGCTGGGACAGTAAAGGTGAGACGACCATGAGCAAGGACGAGCCAAAGTCGAAATCTCCTGCTGACAAGGCCCCATCGCGCGCCGCCCAAAAGTCGCCAAAGCGCGACCCTTGGGGCTGTATGGCCGGCACCGTCACGTTCATGCCGGATGCTGATCTGACCGCGCCCAGTGGCGAAATCTGGAACGCGGAAAAGGGCCGGTCGCTATGATTGAATATATCTCGGTCCATTCGCGCGCCGGACACGTTCGCACATTGGTGTGTTGACCATGAACCTCGGCGTCTCATTCGCTCCGCTGGTGCCGGCCTATGTGGTGTGGGCGGCCTTCGGCGTGGCCTTGCTGATTTCGATCGTGCTGCTGCTGGCGCGCAGCCGCGGCGCGCCGATGCGGGCGCTGGCGCTCGGACTGATGGTGCTGGCGCTCGCCAATCCATCCCTGACGAGAGAAGACCGCGATCCGATCCCCTCGGTTGCCGCCATCATCATCGACAAGAGCCCGAGCCAGAATTTCGGCGACCGCAACGCCCAGACGGAAGCCGCGCGCGCCACGCTGGTCGAGCGGCTCAAGCGCATTCCCGGCCTGGAAGTGCGCGTCACTGAGGCGGGCGCGGCGGACGGCGAGACCGACGGCACCCGGCTGTTCTCGGCCTTGTCCGCCACGCTCGCCGACGTGCCGCCCGACCGCGTCGCCGGCGCCATCCTGATCACCGATGGCCGCGTGCATGACGTGCCGGCCGACGCCGCCGCGCTCGGCTTCGCCGCGCCGCTGCATGCGCTGATTACTGGTCACCGCGACGAGATCGACCGCCGCGTCGTGCTCACACAAACGCCGCGCTTCGGCATCGTCGGGCAAGCGCAGACCATCGGCTTCCGCATCGAGGATCAAGGCGCCAAGGCAGGCAGCGCGCAAGTCACCGTGCGGCGCGACGGCGAGGTGCTGGAAAAGCGCGTCGTCGCCGTGGGCACCGACATCAAGGTCAATGTGCCGATCCCGCATGCGGGCGCCAATATCGTCGAGATCGAGGCCTCGCCGCTCGAAAACGAGCTTACGCAAGTCAACAACCGGGCGGTAATCTCGATCGACGGCGTGCGTGACAAGCTGCGCGTGCTGCTGGTGTCGGGCGAGCCGCATGCCGGCGAGCGCACCTGGCGCAATCTGCTCAAGTCCGACGCCTCGGTCGATCTGGTGCATTTCACCATTCTGCGCCCGCCCGAGAAGCAGGACGGCACGCCGATCAACGAGCTCTCGCTGATCGCGTTTCCGACCCGCGAGCTGTTCCAGCAGAAGATCTCGGAATTCCAGTTGATCATCTTCGACCGCTATGCGCGCCAGGGCGTGCTGCCGATGATCTATTTCGACAACATCGCGAAGTATGTGCGCGACGGCGGCGCCGTGCTGATCGCGGCCGGCCCCGACTACGCCAGCCCGACCAGCATCTGGCGCACGCCGCTCGACGTGATCCTGCCGGCGGAGCCGAGCGGCGAGGTCACCGAGCAGCCGTTCCGGGCTACGCTCAGCGAGGCCGGCAAGCGCCATCCGGTCACCCGCGGGCTGGAAGGGTCAGAGAGCGATCCGCCGCATTGGAGCCAGTGGTTCCGGCTGGTCGACATCAAACACACCAATGGCACCAACGTGATGCAGGGACCCGACGGCAAGCCACTGCTGGTGCTGGCGCGCGAGGGCGAGGGCCGCGTGGCGCTGCTGCTGTCCGACCACATCTGGTTGTGGGCGCGCGGCTATGAAGGCGGCGGGCCGCATCTCGATCTGCTGCGGCGGCTGTCGCATTGGCTGATGAAGCAGCCGGAACTGGAAGAGGAAGCGCTGCGCCTGATCGTCAAGGGCCACGATATCACCGTGCAGCGCCAGACCATGGCCGACAGCGTCAACGAAGTGACGCTCACCTCGCCGACCGGCGCCGCTCGCACGCTCACTTTACAGCCGGTCGAGCCGGGCGTCTGGCGCGCCGCGGTCACCGCCAACGAACTCGGGCTGTGGCGCGCGACCGACGGCAAGCTCACCGCGCTCGCCAATGTGGGGCCGGCCAATCCGCGCGAATTCGCGCAAGTGACGTCCACCACCGAGGTGCTGCGCGCGCTCACCAGCGCCACCGGCGGCGACGCGCGGCGGCTGGCGGACGGCACAACGCTCGACGTGCCGCGCGTGGTGCCGGTTCGCACCTCGACCACGTTCAAGGGCGAGGACTGGATCGGCCTGAAGATGCGCGACCTCAGCGTGGTGCGCGGCATCGGCGTGCTGCCGATCTTCGCCGGACTGATCGGGCTATTGCTGCTGGTCGGCTCTCTCGCCGCCACATGGGCTCGTGAGGGCCGTTAAACTTCTTTACTTTTGCGCATGATCTTCTCCGAAAACCGGTTCCCACTTTTCGGGATCATGCGCGTTCCCAGTCCGGCCTGACCATCCCGGAAACGCCGTCGAACGCGCCGGTTTTGAGTTCTGCCACCAGCAATCGCGCCGGATCGACCGGACCCAGCATCTTGACCTGGCCCTTCGGGATGCGCTTGAAGCCGGACTTGCCGTAAAACGGCTCGTCGCCGATCAGCACCACTAATGTGTGGCCCGCGGCCTTGGCGTGCTTGAGCGCGCGCTCGATCAGCGCGCTGCCGACGCCGTGCTCGCGAAACGGCGGTTCGACCGTGAGCGGCCCCAGCAGCAGCGCTGGCGTCTCGCCGATGCAGATCGGCGTCAGCCACACCGAGCCGACCAGCAGCGTGCCGATGCGCGCGGTGAACGACAGGTCGAGCACATGCCCGCGGCTCTCGCGAATGCGATAGGCGCTGCGCGCATAACGGCCAGGGCCGAAGGTGCGCTCATGCAACCGCTCGACCGCAAGCGCGTCGTCGGCCGTTTCCGGCAGGATTGTCAGTGCAAGTTCGCTCATCTTGTGCCGATTAGCATTTGGGTCGATTCTGGTCCATCGCCGGTGGCGTTTTGCGCCTTTATTGCCTAGATGAATAGCAACAAAGGTGGAGGTTATCGGCATGGGAATGCTGGTTGACGGCGTTTGGCAGGACGACGTTTCGCGCACCAAGGACGGCCAATTCATCCGGCCGATCCCCCGCTTCCGCAATTGGGTCACCCCCGACGGCAGCGCCGGACCGTCCGGCGAAGGCGGCTTTGAGGCCTCGGCCGGCCGCTATCACCTTTATGTTTCGCTCGCCTGCCCGTGGGCGCACCGCACCGTCATCTTCCGCAAGCTCAAGGGGCTCGAGAACGTCGTCTCGTTGTCGATCGTCTCGCCCGACATGCTCAAGGACGGCTGGACCTTCAACAGGCAAGAGGGCTCGACCGGCGACGACGTCAACGGCAAAAGTAAATTGTCGGAACTCTATGTGCTGGCCGATCCGCGCTATTCGGGCCGCGTCAGCGTGCCGGTGCTGTGGGACAAGAAGCGCAAGACGATCGTCAACAATGAGTCGCCGGATATCATCCGCATGCTCAATTCGGCGTTCAATGCGTTTACCAATATTCACACCGACTATTATCCGGAAAAATTGCGGCCCGAGATCGACCGCATCAACGATCTCGTCTATCCCAACATCAACAACGGCGTCTATCGCGCCGGTTTCGCCACCGCGCAGGCGGTCTACGAAGCGGCGTTCCGCAACGTGTTCGACACGCTCGACGAGATCGAGCAGATGCTGTCGCAGCACCGCTATCTGGTCGGCAACACCGTCACCGAGGCCGACTGGCGGCTGTTCCCGACGCTGATCCGTTTCGACGCCGTCTATTATTCGCATTTCAAATGCAACTGGCGACACATCACCGAATATCCGAACCTGTCGAATTACGTGCGCGATCTCTATCAGGCGCCGGGCGTGGCCGAGACCGTCAGCCTGGCGCAGATCAAACGGCATTATTATTTCAGCCAGCGCCAGGTGAACCCGACCGGCATCGTGCCGGTCGGTCCGCAACTCGACTTTGCCGCGCCGCACGACCGCGCAAGGTTTGGCTAGCCTCCCTTGCGCGCCCGCGCGAGCGTGATCTTTCCCTTCGTCCTTTTGATATCTCCACTGCGTTCGAGCGCGGCCAGGGTGCGGTAGAGCGCTTCGTGGGTAAGCCCGAGTTCGGCGGCAAGATCCTTGAGCGTGCCGCGCAAGGCCACCGTGCGGCCGTCGGCGTCGGCGTTGAGCTTGAGAAAATGGCGGACGCGCTCGCGCGCCGAGCGGATATTGCGCTGCTCGATGCGCGTGCGCAGGTGCATCACCTGATGCGCCAGCGTCGCGCTGAAGGCTTGCGCGGCTTTCGGGTCCTGGTCGAAGGCGGCCAGCAGCGCCGCTTTCGGATAGATGCGCACCACCACGTCGGTGCTGGCGATGGCGTCGCAGTGATAGGCCGGCGAAAACAGCGAGGCCTCGGCCAGCGTCTCGCCCGGACCCGCGACATGCAGCACGATTTCATGGCCGGAACGGTCGACGCGCGCCAGCCGCACGCGGCCGGCGAGCACTTCGCAGAGGCCGGCGGTCTTGTCACCGAGCCGGAACAGCGCCTCGCCGGTTTTCAATTTTCGGTCGATCGCCTTCGCGCGCACCGCGGCGGGGAGCCAATCCTTGCCCGGCATGGTTTGCCTCACCACAACTCGCTCACCGCCGCGCCGCCGAGCACCTCGGCGATACGGGCGCGGGTGGCGCGGCTGACGCCGTCCGGCAGCGCGTCGGGTGCAAAGAAGCCGTGTTCGATGATTTCATGATTTGGCACCGGCATGGTGTCCTGGCGGAATTCGCGCACGATGAACAGCGCCACATGGTCGCGCCGCGACGATCGCTGGTTAAAAAACACGCCGTGCAGGACCGGCGGCGCGGCCAGCAGGATATTGCCTTCCTCGGCCAGCTCGCGTGTCAGCGCCGCGAGGAACGTCTCGCCGGTCTCCACCCCGCCGCCGGGCAGGTGCCAGCCGTCCACATAAGAGTGCTTGACCAGGAAGATGCGCCCCGTTCCGTCGATCACCATGGCGCGCGCGCCCAGGGTCGCGGCGCGCGCGAAACGCCAGTAGAAATGCATCAGCCGCCGGATCAGCGGCTCAAGCGCGCGGCGCAGGCGTTGCAAAGGCATGGCTCCTCTTTCAATTGACCGTCATTCCGGGGCGCGGGCGAAGCGAGCGAACCCGGAATCCAGAAGCAGCCTCAGAGATTACATCTGGATTCCGGGTCCGGCGCTAAAGCGCCGTCCCGGAATGACGGCGAGAGGCAGCCGCACGGATATGTGTCAAACGGGACCCTTTCAAGACTAGAATGCTCTGATATATGAAATCCATCCGCCAGCCGGCGAGCAGAGGGGCCCCGTGAAAAGATTTTCCGACCTGACTGAGCAGGAAGTGCTGGCGCTGGCCATCAGCAACGAGGAGGAGGACAGCCGCATCTACCGCGGCTTCGCCGACGGCCTGCGCGAACAGGCCCCGGCCTCGGCCAAGATGTTCGAACTGATGGCGGAGGAGGAAGTGCGCCACCGCAGCCGCCTCAACGACCTCTACAAGCAGAAGTTCGGCGATTACCTGCCGCTGATCCGGCGCCAGGACGTCAAGGGCTTCCTGAGCCACAAGCCGCTCTGGCTGGTGCGTCCGCTCGGGCTCGACGAGGTGCGCAAATATGCCGCCGAGATGGAATACGAGACCGCGCGCTTCTATCGCAAGGCGGCGGAGACCAGCCGCGACGCTTCGGTGCGCCAATTGCTGATCGATCTGGCCGAGGCCGAAGACAAGCACGAGGGCATCGCCAACCGGCTCGGCGAGCGCCTGCTGACCCCCGAGACGCGCGCGAGCGAGGACGAAACCGCGCGCCGCGTGTTCGTGCTGCAATTCGTGCAGCCGGGCCTGGTCGGGCTGATGGACGGCTCGGTCTCGACGCTGGCGCCGCTGTTCGCCGCGGCCTTTGCCACCCACCACACCTGGGAGACGTTCCTGGTCGGCATGGCCGCCTCGGTCGGCGCCGGCATTTCCATGGGTTTCGCCGAGGCGCTGTCCGACGACGGTTCGCTCAGCGGCCGCGGCACGCCCTGGCTGCGCGGCGCCGTGTGCGGACTGATGACCACGATCGGCGGCCTCGGCCATACCCTGCCCTATCTGATCCCCGACTTCCTGACCGCGACGATCGTCTCGGTCATGGTGGTCGCGGTGGAACTCGCCGCCATCTCCTATATCCGTTACCGCTACATGGACACGCCGTTCCTCGCCGCCACCTTCCAGATCGTGGTCGGCGGCGTGCTGGTGTTCCTCGCCGGCATATTGATCGGGAGTTCGTAGAACGCTCGCTGCATGGCATTCCTGCTCGCCCATCTCTCCGACCCGCATCTGGCGCCGCTGCCGGCGCCGCGCTGGAGCGAACTGATCGGCAAGCGGGTGACCGGCTATATCAACTGGCAGCGCCGGCGCCGCTTCATCCATGATCCGGCCGTGCTGGCGAAGATCGTCGCCGACTTGAAAGCGCAGGTGCCCGGCACCATCGCCGTCACCGGCGATCTCAGCAATATCGCGCTGCCCGAAGAATTCGTGCGTGGCCGCGCCTGGCTGGCGAGCCTCGGCGCGCCGTCCGACGTGACGGTGATCCCCGGCAATCACGACGCCTATGTGCGCGCGGCAGCAGCAGAGCCGGAACGCTGCTGGGGCGACTTTATGCGCGGCGACGACGGCGCCAGCGGGTTTCCCTTTGTGCGCCGGCGCGGGCCGCTGGCCTTGATCGGGCTTTCGAGCGCGGTGCCGACGGCACCATTCATGGCGACCGGCCGGCTCGGCGAGGCGCAGCTGGCGCGGCTCGGCGAGACGCTGGTCGCGCTCGCGCCCGAGCAGGTTTTTCGCGTCGTGCTTATCCACCACCCGCCGGTCAGCCAGGCCAGTCGCCACAAGCGGCTGACCGACGCCGCGCAATTCCTGCGCGTCATCGGCACGCACGGCGCCGAGCTGGTGCTGCACGGCCACGATCATCTGCACATGATCAACTGGCTGGACGGTCCGAACGAGACCCGCGTGCCGGCGGTCGGCGAGCCGTCGGCCTCGGCCGCATGGGGCATGAGCAAAGACGCCGCCGCCTATAATCTCTATGCCATCGACGGCGCGCCCGGCGCCTGGAGCTGCGAAATGACCTCGCGCGGCGTCGGCGCCGCCGGCACGGTGATGCAGCAGAGGCGATTAAAACTTTTCGGCTAGGGATGCGGCATGAGCAGCGCCAGCGCGAACAGCGCAACGACGCCGAGGATCAACCCGTAGACGAAGGTACGGAGCGCGCGCAGGCGGCCGCGCCGCTGCTCGTGTTCGACCATCTTCAGCGAGGTGCCCTGGCCGAACGGAGTGTCGTCGCCGAGCGCGCGCTCGCGCTCGACCAGCCGGCGCGCCACGTAACGGGTGACCGCCTGCACCATCTCGGGCACCTCATAGGATTCCGCCAGCACCGCGCGGCCGTAGCGGGTGTCCTGCACGAAACGATACTGCCGCTTGTCGCGGCCCATCTCGACATGGGCGATGACATCGACCCAGAGCCGCGGCACGTCGCCCTTGCTCACGCCGCGGTCGAACAGTTCGACGTCCTCGGGGATATCCTTGAACGTCGGATCGAGCGCGTCGTTGAGCAGCTCGAGCCGCGCCACGTCGGCGTCGCGCAGATCGACCACCACGGCCGAGCGCTCGGCCGCCTCGATGCGCGCTTCGCGCACGGCGCTCTTGAGCACGTTCGGCGGCTCGCCCGTTGGCGTCTCGGCTTTCTTGCCACGTCCCCACATGCGCTCAATTTAGCAACGCCAGCGTCCCGCGCAAAGCGGAAAAGTGAGGGTTTTCAAGAAGTTTGCTAGTTTATCGGGGCTTAACGCGCGCCAACCAGGCCATACGGCCTGCCCCAGCTTAGGCCGTCCTCGGTGCGCCCGCGCGGCCGATATTCGGCGCCGATCCAGCCTTGATATCCGAGGCGGTCGATCGCCTCGAACAGCGCCGGATAATTGACCTCGCCCTCGTCCGGCTCATGGCGGGAGGGCACCGCGGCGCATTGCAGATGGCCGATCACCGGCAGGTATTTCTCCAGCCGATGGAGCAGATCGCCGCCCACGATCTGCACATGGTAGAAATCGAATTGGATCGCTAAGTTCGGTTTGCCGACCTTGACGATGATGTCGGCGGCGTGCTCCACGCGGTTGAGGAAATAATTTGGCCGGTCGCGCGCATTGATCGGCTCGATCAGCAGGCCGATATTCTTGACGGCGGCGAGGTTGGCGGCAACTTTAAGATTGTCGATGAACACGCGCTCGGCCGCCGGCCGCTGCTCGGGTTCGACCTTGCCGGCCAGACAATGCACCGCGCTGCCGCCGATGGCCGCGATGTAGTCGAGCGCGCGGGCGAACAATCCTTGAAAGTCTTTTTCGCGGCCGGGCACCGCCGCCAGCCCGAACTCGCCGTCACGCTCCCCGGGCGGCGTATTGATGCCCAGCACCGTGAGCTTGTTCTTGGCAATCGCCGCCTTCACCGCGGAAGCCGGCACGTCATAGGGGAATTGCAGCTCGATGGCCTTGAAGCCGCAGGCGGCGGCGGCGTCGATACGTTCGAGCAGCGGACGGTCGGTGAACAGGTAACCCAGATTGGCGGCAAAACGGGGCATATGCGAACCTTAAGCTTCATCCCTTGCGCAAGCACGCGCCGCCGTATTCATTAGCCAGCCTGCGTCCACAATGCCATCCCCGGAAACGACCCATGTCCGCCAATAGCGCCTTCCATATCGCCGTGCTGTCCGGAGACGGCATCGGGCCGGAGGTGATGGCGCCCGCACTCGACGTGCTGCGCCGGATTGAGGCGACGACGCCGAGCCTCAAGTTCCGCTTCACCGAAGGCGCCGCCGGCGCCAACCATTATCGCGAAACCGGCAAGTCGATGCCGGAGTCTACGATCAAGCTGGCCGAGGAAGCCGACGCCATCCTGCTCGGCGCCTGCGGGCTGCCGAGCGTGCGCTATCCCGACAACACCGAGATCATGCCGCAAGTCGAGCTGCGCTTCATCTTCGACCTCTATGCCGGGGTGCGGCCGGCGCGGCTTATTCCCGGCGTGCCGAGCCCGATCGTGGGCGCGGCCGAGCGCGGCATCGATTTTGTGCTGATCCGCGAGTCGACGGAAGGGCTGTTCGCCTCCATGGGCAAGGGCGTGGTCACCCATGACGAGGCGCGCGAGACGCTGGTGATCACGCGCAAGACGAGCGAGCGGCTGTTCGACTTCTCGCTGCGCCTCACCGAGCGCCGCAAGAAGCGTGGCAAGCCCGGCCTGCTCACCTGCGTGGACAAGGCCAACGCGTTCAAGGCCTACGCCTTCTTCCGCGCCATTTTCGACGAGCGCGCCAGGAATTTTCCAAACGTCAAAACCGACCACGTCTATGTCGATGCCTGCGCCGCGCTGATGGTGCGCAAGCCCTGGGATTTCGACGTCATGGTAATGGAGAACATCTTCGGCGACATCCTATCTGACTTGGCCGCCGGACTGATCGGCGGGCTCGGCATCGCGCCATCCGCCGACATCGGCGACAAACACGCGGTGTTCCAGCCCTGCCATGGCACCGCGCCCGACATCATGGGCCAGGGCAAGGCCAATCCGACCGCGATGATTCTGTCGGTCGCGATGATGCTCGACTGGCTGGCCGATAAGCACGACCATCCGCCGGCCACTGAGGCCGCGCTGCGTATCGAGCGCGCGGTCGACCAGGCCTATGCCGGCGGCATCAAGCCGATGGAATACGGCGGCAAGGACGGCACCAAGCAAATCGCCAGCGCCGTGATGAAGGCGCTGCAGTAGCGGCTTGCTTGCTTCACCTCTCCCATGGGGAGAGGTCGGATCGCGAAGCGATCCGGGTGAGGGGTTACGAGCTATCGA
>Ga0208715_1000543_pt1 | contig 12650 bp, 12 predicted proteins | sample NGESurshal092012_3_FD_184473 | JGI IMG/M metagenome (GOLD analysis project Ga0208715, IMG submission 184473) | Arctic peat soil microbial communities from Barrow, Alaska - NGEE Surface sample 210 shallow-092012 (SPAdes) | ecosystem: Environmental > Terrestrial > Soil > Wetlands > Peat ... | reverse complement strand
CGACCCCCATGCACTCGACCTTCCTGACGGTACGCCGGGGGTGTTCTACGCCGGTCAGCGGGTGGTCGCCGTGGACGGGGGAGTCCAGCGCCCAGTACTACCGGTTGGCCAACGAGCTCGTGCGTGAGCGGTTGGGTGGTTTGCACTCGGCACGATGCCTGCTGGCCTCAGTGGACTTCGCGGACATCGAGACCCTGCAGGTGGCCGGGCGATGGGAAGAAGCTGGGCAGCTGCTTGCCGAGGCAGCCAAGGGCCTCGAGGCCGGCGGGGCGGATGTGCTGCTGCTGTGCACGAACACGATGCACAAGGTCGCCGACCAGGTACAGGCCGCCGTCAACATCCCGTTGCTGCACCTGGGTGACGTCACCGCGCACGCGGTCACCAAGTCCGGGCTGAGCACCGTGGGGCTGCTCGGCATCGCGTTCACCATGGAACAGGAATTCTACCGAGACCGGCTCGCCAGCCGCGGGCTCACCGTGCTCACCCCACCCGCGGCCGACCGGGCCGAGGTGCACCGCATCATCTACGACGGGCTGTGCCTCGGAGAGGTGCGGGATGAGTCCCGGCAGATCTATCGCAACATCATCACTGGTTTGGCAGAGGCCGGCGCCGAAGGCATTGTCCTTGGATGTACCGAGATCGAGCTGTTGATCTCCGCTACGGACAGCCCCGTTCCTGTCTTCCCCACCACCCGCTTGCACGTCGAAGCGGCCGTCGATTTCTCCCTGACCACGCACCCAAGCGGCTGACCCCGCAGGGGCCGGTGCATCCCGTAGTCCGAACGACCACCCGCACGACGTCACCCCTCCGCGCCCTTGACTGTCGCCGTAAAACGATCGGCATACGACACAGCAGAAGGTGATCGGCCACGCCACCCGGACAAGTCGATTTGCGTCGTTTGTCGTTCGGTCAGCGGGACGATTCTGCCGAGCCCACTACTACCCAAACCGTTTGCCTTCGACCAAGCGGGACTCGTTGCAGACAGCCAACTGCGCGCGCTGCGCACGGCCAGAAACGTGAGCCCACTGACCGCTTCCCCGGCAATGAACGGGAAGCAGCCACCGGACGACCAGTGCTGAGCACAAGCCGGTCCCAAGTCCGCCTCCGAGGACTTCGCACTTCCTGAGTAAGGAAGCGGTCCCCGAGCCGCGTTTCCGCTGCTCAGAGCCCCTTTGCGGTGGGCGATACTGCGATCGAATTAGTGCCCTCTCGGTGGCGTCAGCGCAGTACGCCCAGCCGCAAGAGGATGTTGCCGAACCTACGACGCTCTCCGGTTGCGATGACCAAAGCCAGATTGGGTGAGCGCGCCGCCTCATAGAAGGCGAATCGGTCTAGGTGGGTGACCTTCACGTCGGGCGGCAGGAGCTGGTCGAGCTCGGACAGGATCTCTTGAGGCCCCTCGGCGGGCGGTGGCTGCATCGTTGTGGCAGCCTCCAGAGGGATCGCGTCAATCAGTACTGCCAGAACCTCAGGGACGGTTGGCCTTCCCGACTCCAGGTTGAGGAAGACTCGGGTCGCCTGATGGCCGGCGGCAGTGCTGACCGGGTAGTGACCATCCGCGATCAGCACTTGCGAGCCGTGCCCCGCCGCGGCGAGGGCGGCGAGGATCTGCGGGTGGGTCAGGCGGTAGCGCAGCATGCGGGCTCCTTGGGGATGCTGGGATGGGTGTTGCGTCCCGGCCTGTGACCAAGGATCAGCGGAAGTACTGACCACCGTTGATGTCGATGATCGATCCGGTGATGAAGGAAGCCTGGTCTGAGGCGAGCCACACGACGGATCCTGCGACGTCCGGGGGGTAGCCTGCCCGCTTCAGCGCGATCCGCTCGATGGCCTCCACCTGGGCGGCCGGCGGGGTGAACTGCTCATGGAAAGGTGTGTCGAGGATGAGACCGGGAGCTATGGCGTTGACGGTGATCCCCCGGGGAGCCAGTTCCTTGGCAAGACCGCGGGTAAGCCCGAACATACCGGCCTTGGCCGTTGCGTAGGCGGTCGCCCCGTTGGCGCCGCCGTTGTGTCCCGCAAGCGAGGCGATGTTGATAATGCGGCCCCAGTCATTACCCATAGAGTGTAGGACCGCGCGGGTGCAGAAGAATGCGCTGGTCAGATTGACGTCGAGCACCTGGTGCCAGAACGAGGCCTGCATGTCTGCGATGTCAGTGCGGGCCAGCATGCCGCCGGCGTTGTTGACCAGGATGTCTACCGATCCGAACTCTTGGGCGATCCGGCCGATCACTTGGTTAACCTGGTTCTCGTCCGTCGCGTCCATCTTCTCAGCGATCAGCGGCTTCCCAGCGGCTTCGACTTCTGCGAGCAGGTCCTTCGCCGGAGGGTGGGTGAGGTAGGTGACGGCTACCCGTGCACCTGCTTGCGCCAGTGATAGCGCGATCGCGCTTCCGATGCCCACCCCACCACCAGTAACGAGTGCGGTCTTGCCAGAAAGGTCGAGAGTCATGCCGTTTTCTCCTCAGGATAGGGCGGTGGTGAAGGCTGGGATGAACGCGACAGCTAGGAGCGTCGCGATGAGAAGAGCGATGTACTTGAGCATGGGCCGTGCCACTCGTTCCATGGGTACCTGACCCACAGCGCAGGCTGTGTAGAGTCCGACGCCGATGGGTGGGGAGAAGAGTCCGATACCCATCGCGATGATGAGGACGATGCCGAACTGGAGTTCATTGATGCCCAGGGATACCGCTACTGGGATGAGTAGCGGACCGAAGATGACCAGTGCTGGGGCTCCCTCCAGCACGGAGCCGAAGACGATGAGCATCACTATGGAGAGCAGGATGAAGGCCCAGGTCCCCGTGCCCTGCGCCAGGGCGGTCATTGCGAGCGCAAGGTTGTGGGGAACCTGCTCGATGGTCAGCACGTAACCCACAATCTGGGCTGAAGCCACGATGAAAAGCACCATCCCCGACAGGGCAGCAGAACGCACGAAGAATGAGATCACGGACTTGACAGTCATTTCACGGAAGAAGATCACGCCGATGAGCAGCGCATAGACAACGGCGAACGCTGAGACCTCGGTGGGGGTAGCGAAGCCGAGCAGGATGCCACCCAGGATCAAGGCGATCATCAGCAGAGCGGCCCCTGATCCGCCCAGCAGCCGTAGCCACTCCGGGGGAGTGTTCGGCCGGTGCATGGCGACCGCTGCCATGACGAGGCCTTCTGGATCGCTGCCCCGGGGTGTTGCAGAGGCCTGCTTCTTGCGGCCCTTCTTCGAGATTCTCGGAGCCGCGAGAACCGCCAACACTGACAGGGAGATCCCCATGAAGATGGCAGGAAGAATTCCTGCGAGGAAGAGCCCGCCGATAGATATGTTGGCGACGAAGCCAAGGATGATCATGTTGACGCAGGGCGGGATGGTCTCACCCATGACGGCGGTAGCCGCCAGCAGGGCGACCGCCTCGGCGTCGTCGTTGCCGGCTTGTCGCTGAGCTGGCACCATCACCGAGCCGACGGCGGCAACGTCGGCGGTCTTGGACCCCGACATGCCAGAGAACAGAGCCATGCCGGCGATAGTCACCAAGGGGAGCCCTCCTCGCACCCGTCCAAGGAGCGCGTCGAGCAGGGCGATGAGTCGACGGGACATCCCGTTGAGCTCCATCACGAGCCCGGCGAGGATAAAGAAGGGGATCGCCAGCAGGACGAAGTTCTCGACTCCGGACTCCATCTGTTGAGCGAGAAGGCTGAGCGGAACGGTTCCGCCGTTGCCGAAGTAGAGCAAGGCACCGGTGATCAGCGCGAACGCCACCGGCACCCCGATGACGAGGCAGACGGCGATGCCGAGAACCAGCAGCCCTACTGGGCTTGGCTGCGTCGCTGGCGCCACACGAGCCCAGGCCATCCAGACGACGACGACAGCGATCAGTGCCCCCACCGCAACCAGGACCGTCCGCAGCGGGAAGTGTGTCAGCTTGACGACCGCAAAGCAGATCATCACCGCACCACTGATGAGGAACGGCAGGTAGAAGATTCCTGCGGGCAGGTGACCACTGGGAGTCGACTGGCCGGACACACTCGTCAGAACCAGCCGAGCGGAGATGGTCATGGCCACGGCGTCCACCAACACGATGGCCGCTGATGCAGCTTCCGCGACGCGACGCCGTGCTGCTGGAAGCCGGCGCAACAGTACGGTCACGCCCATGTGCTCGTCTCGAGCCAGCGCGAGGGCACCGCCGAGGAAGGTCACTGCCACCAACCCGGAGGTGGCGGCCTCATAGGACCATTGGATGGGGCTGTGCAAGAAGTATCGGAAGATGACGGACACGAACACGACGCCGATGCCCGCCACGAGGATGAGACCGGTGGTCGCCGCTACTGCATGCTCGAGCACCTTCGCTATCCGGTCGATGACATTTAGACCCTTGGAACCTTGCCCCTGCGGGACATCGACCGGCGAGATGGTGGAAGGGAGCATGGTTGCCTACTGCGGCTTGTGGGTTGCCTGGATCGCGTCGAGTGCGGGTTTCGCCTTCGGGTACTTCGTCGAGAACTGTCCCCAAAGTGGACTCACCAGCGCGCGGAACGGCTGTCGGTCCACCTCGTGTATCGTCACGCCCTTTGATCTCAGCTCGCTGAGCGCCGCTTGTTCGGCAGCCGCTGCCTGCTGCCGCTGCGCCGTCGCAGCCTCGGTCGCTGCTGCTCTCAGCGCCTGCTGGTCAGCGGCCGACAGCTTCCTGAGCGAGGCCTGGGAGATGACGGGGTTGAGAAGGTTGAAGATATGTTTGGTCAGCGCATATTGCTTTGCCTTCTCATAGGCCTTGATCTGCAGGATCGACACCGGGTCGTGCTCCAGTCCCTCGACGACCCCTGTCTGCAGGGCCGTGTAAATCTCGCCGGAGGGCAGAGGGACGGGAGTGGCACCCATCGCCGTGAGGGTGGCAACGAAGCCCGGGGCCGGCAGCACCCGCAAGCTCACCCCATGCAGGTCGGCCGGCTTGAAGATCGGCTTAATCGTGCAAACGCTGCGGAATCCGAAGTTGTAGCCGAAGGCCAGGATCTCGGACTTGGTGCCGTCGGTGAACAGCTGGCGTATGCTCGACCCAGCTTGTCCGTCGAGTGCGGCGGCGACCTGGTCATAGTCGTCGAAAAGATAACCGAGGTCGAGCATTCCGAGCTCCGGCACCGTCGTGGAGAAGACCGACGGCGAGATGATGGCCATGTCGACAGTCCCCAGCGACATCTGCTTCGCGACCTGCGCCTCCTCGCCGAGCTGACTGTCAGGGAAGTACTGGAGCTTCACCCGCCCTTCAGTCTTGGCCTCCGTGAGCTCCTTGAGCTTGTTGAACATCGCCGTATGTGCGTTCTTCGCCGCGCCGCCAGGCTGGGAAGACGAGACGCGCAACGTCACGGTCTTGCCCCCAACGGCGGCAGTCGAACCGGTGTTTCCGCACGCGGCCAGAACCGGGGTCATCGGAGCCACCACAGCCGCGGTGGCGGCGTAGCGCAACAGCGTTCGACGGGAAACCGAGCTTTCGAGCATCCGAACTCCTCTGCTGTGTCGAACCCGCGCGAGGAGTTCCTGCGCCATCCGACCATGACATTCAACATCGCTCATGTGCAACATATGCAACGGTGTGCTCTATGTACTCGTGCCGCTATACCCACCTTCGGAGCATTCTTTGCTCACGATGTGCAATATGTGCATCATCAGATATTAGGTGTACACGCGGGGCTTGTCAAGGAGGCGCGTCAGCGACAAACATGCAGGCCAACCGGCTGAGAGCGGCGACGCTGTAAACAACATGTCCGGAGCCCTGGGCTACGGCGGCCAGACGATCTACCTCTACGACTCCTCGGTGGTGGTTAGGGTCGCATAGGCGCGAGTCGCGGCGACCACAGCAAGTCCGAAACGGGCCTGAGCCCCAATGTGCATTGGGGTCCACGGCATGCAGATCACCAGGTCTGAGCACGAAGCTTGGTGGCGCGTTTCAATGAGTTGGCCGCCCGGGAGGCGATGACAACTCTATTCTCACTGGATTTATGCTCTCCGGCGCGGCCCTCCACCCGAGCTCATTTGAAATCCCGGTAGTCGTCTTCAGGAGGTCGGGAATAAGCTGACGGAGAGCGGCGAGATCGGTCTTCTCACGAAAGGCTGTTATCGAGATCGCACCTGCGACCCGATTCGCATGGTCCCACACCGGAGCCGCAACGCAATTAGAGACGATCTCGTACTCGCCATCATCGGTTGCCCAGCCTTGCATTCTGACATCATCGAGGCGATCGAGGAATGCTTCTTTCGAAGTGATCGTCGTGGGGGTGAATCGCGCGAAGGTCGCATTTGCGATGATGGCATCGCGCTGTTTTGGGTCGAGGTTGGCAAGGATCGCTTTGCTCACGCCAGCTGTGTGAATAACGACGAATCCGCCGATAAGGGTATTGAGGCTGATGGCCTGCATTGGTTCGATCTTGTCCACATACATGATGCGGTCCACCAGCGGGACCGCAAACTGAATCGTATGGCCAAGTCGTTCGCTCAGATCCACAATGTGGGGGTGCACGACTGTGCGTAAGTCGAATTGGGACAGCGCCGATTCGGCGAGACCGGCCAGCCGGAATCCCACTCCATAACGTCCTCGCTCGTCTCGGCGGACGAATCCGCCAGCGGCGAGAGTTTTCACGAGACGGAGGGCTGTGGTGCGGTGCACGCCAAGGGACGACGCAATGTCCTTAATTTCGCGAGGCTGGATGCTGCAGAACTCAAGTATATAGATCGCTCTGCTAACCGTTTGAGTCATTGCCCGCCCTTTTCGCCACACGGCATCGATTAGCGCCTATTCACTACGTTTGCGAGATGCAAAGGCGCGGCGATTCTCTTCCAACTGGTATACGTACTAATACTAACATGGCCGCTTGCATCGCCGATCGAGCACCGGGCTCCGCTGACGGCAACCGGGCCGCAGCCGTCGCCACCCTGGTCGAGCGGCAGACCAGGTTTGTGATGTTGGTGCACGTGCCCGGTGGCCCGAATGCTCGGACGGTCCGCTACGGCCAGTAGTCCGAGTAAGGCCCACGCCGGAGTATCCCCGCCGTCCCTGCTGGTCAGGATAAGCGGAAGCAGTAGCGCGTTCCAGATCACGACAAACCAGATCTGAGCGTTGAGCGCCTCCGTCGTGTGATGACGGGTAAACCGGCCTGCACGCCCGACGGTCCCCCTCAGCACGATCGCGGGAACCAAAGGCATCACGAAGAAGGTGAGGTGACCAAGCAGGCCCAGGTCCGTTCCTGCCCAGACCCCCTGGAGGCCATGTCCCAAGCGTGCCCGTCCCACGACCGCAGCACACCGGACGAGTCCGGATACCATCCCGCGGGGGCTAGAACGCGCTCCGAGCCTCCGCCAGCATCAACGCTCGTGCGCGGCAGTCTGCCTGAAGCGCGCGGTCATGCCCTCCATGCCACTAATCCAAACGCCGATGACCCATCCCGAACCGGGACGGTGGACCCGGTCATCGAGAGCACGCCGCGACCTTCGCCTACACGCACCTGTGGTCATCGGTCGTGGTGTTCACTGTGGCGTCAATGGTGGGGCCCCGCGTCGTCGCCGTGGTGGAGTTACTACGTAGTCGGCGTGGTGGAGGCCGGCAGCGCTGCGCCCTGGCCGCCGTGCGCAGCCACGGACAGCGGCTGCCACTGGTTCCAGGTCGCGAGCCGGGACTCGTAGTCGGCGGTGGCGATGGCCAGCGGCGCCTCACCGAAGAAGACCCGCAGCGGCGGGTTGTCAGAGTCCACCAAGGTGAGCACGGCGTCCCTGGTCGCAACCGGGTCACCGGGGGTGCCGCGCCGGCTGGGCCGGTTGGCGGCCTGCTCACGGACCTCGTCGTAGGCGGGCAGCGCCGTGGCGTGCTTGGCCGAGCTGCCGCCCCAGTCGGTGGAGTAACCACCGGGCTCGATGAGGGTGACCTTGATGCCGAAGCCCGCAACCTCCTGCGCGAGCGACTGGCTCAGACCTTCCAGAGCCCACTTCGACGCGTGGTAGATGCCGACGGTGGGGAACGCGGAGACCCCGCCGATGGAGGAGACCTGCAGGAAATGACCGCTGCCCTGGGCGCGCAGGAATGGCAGCGCCGCCTGGGTGACCCACAGCGCCCCGAACAGGTTGGTCTCGATCTGCTCGCGGGACTCCGCCTCGCTGAGCTCCTCGACCATGCCGAACTGGCCGTAGCCGGCGTTGTTCACCACGACGTCGAGCCGGCCGAAGTGCTCGTGCGCCCGGGCGACGGCTGCGAAGACCGCCCCACGATCGGTGACGTCCAAGGAGATCGGCAGCACCGCGTCGCCGTGGGCAGCGACGAGGGCGTCCAGGCTCCTGGTGTCGCGGGCGGTGGCGACCACGGAGTCACCACGCTCCAGGGCGGCCAGTGCCCATTCCCGGCCAAAGCCGCGGGACGTGCCGGTGATGAACCAGATCTTCGCGCTCATGTGGTCTCTCCTGATGTGGTGGGGTTCGGGTTCAGCCAAGTGGTGGGGGTTCAGGTTCAGCGCGGGTCAGTCAGCGCTGACCTGGTGGCGGAAGCGGTCACGCTTGGTGTGCAGGTCCCACAGGTGCCCGGCCAGCACGTCGGGGTCCTTCTCGGCGTCCCCGGCGATGATCTGGCCGCCGATGATGAGCTGGGACACCTGGATGCCCTCCTCACCGAGGACCTCGTTGAGCAGGCGCGCGTAGGCAGCCTGCCCGGCGAACGCCACGGACGTGCCAGTGACGTTGCGGCCCGGCGTGACGGCCGACCCACCGTTGACGAACAAGATGGTGCCGCGGTTCTCGCCGAGGGATCGCATGCCCGGCAGCACCTGGTGCACCGCGGCAACGGGCCCGTAGATGGAGAACTCGATGGGTCCGACGAGGTCGGCGGGGGTGGTCTCCAGCACCGGCCGCATGAAGTCCTTCTGCGGCAGCGGGCTGTACTGCAGCACCTCGATCGGGCCGAGGGTCTCGCTCACCTGCTCCAGCGCCTTGGCGATGGACGACGGGTCGCGCACGTCAGCGGTGAAGCCCTTGGCCTGTATGCCGTCGTTGGCCAGTTCCCCGGCCAACGCGTCCAGGTGCCCCTGGTGGCGGGAGATGAGGCCGACGGTGAAGCCCTCCGTGCCGAAACGCCGCGCCACTGCTGCCCCGAGTCCTGCTCCTGCTCCGATGATTGCGATAGAGGTCATGCTGGGTTCAAGGCGCGACGACGCCGAAGTGTTCCACCGGCTCATCCCAGGGCTGCAACGCAGGTCGCCAGGGTGCATCGCGCCTCCTGGCAATCGTCGTAAGACGATCCGCTTGCGAAGATCCCGCCTGCGCTTCCTGGACCTGTCCGCTCTGTGCTTGCACCAAGCCGCGATCTCCGCGGCCCCACCCGGTCGCCGGCCGACCCGTGGTGGAGGCAGCGGTATACGTCCCCCGCAGGATGACTCTAAAGCGATGCTTGCAGCAGTTCGGGATTGGCGATCGTCTGCAGGAGGGTGGCCAGATGACGGATGGCCGGGCTCTGGCTCATGGTTCGGCGCCAGATCAGCTGGATGTTTCGGGTGGGAACCGGGTCGATGACGCGGACCGCCACGATCGACTCGGGAAGCAACGGCCTGCCCAGCCTGGGGAGAAGCCCTACTGCCACGCCCTGCTCCACCAAGGCGATGTGGGTTGCGAACTCGCTGTCATAGAACGGGATGTGGGGATCGGCGCCGATATCGGCAAACATACGCACCAGCCAGTCGTGGCAGATGCTTCCGGCGGTGCTGCTCACCCAACACTCGTCCACAAGGTCCCGTGGCGTGACCTCGCTCCGGCTCGCCAGCCTGTGACTGCGGTGCACCAGGACATCGGCCACATCCACACACAGGTCCAGAGTCTGGATGTGCGCAGGGATGCGCAGCGGCTGGGTGTTCCAGTTGTGGACGACGGCGAGGTCCACCTGACCGGTGGCAACGAGATCGACCGAGACCCACGGATCATTCTCGACGAACGTCACCGCCACCGCAGAATCGGCGGCCTCGAGCTCGGCAAGCATCGGGGCGAGCAGGCCGCGGCATGCAGTCGAATGCGCCGAGATCCTCACTGCCCCAGAAGGCTTTCCGCCCTCGGCCTGCACCCCGGCCTCCAGGAGCTCGACCTGGGCCAGGAGGGAGGCGCCCTGTTCGGCCAGGCGCCGGCCGTGCTCGGTGAGCATGATGCCCCGGCCGAACTTCTCCAGCGACGGAAGGCCGAAGTGCTTGTCGAGTCTCTTGATCTGCTGGGAGATCGCAGAAGGGCTGTAGCCCAGTGCCTCTGCCGCGCCCACCACGGACCCGTGGACGTCGATGGCCTTCAGTGAGCGAAGTGCGACGAGATCAATCATGAAGCGACTCTACATAGTAGAGCCATGAAACGTTCGCTGGTAGTTCCGGGTCTGGGCTGACAGTGTTGGCGACATGAAGCCCAAAGACACCGCCCTGGCCATCCTTGTGGCGATTATCTGGGGCTCTAACTTCGTGGTCATCGACGCGGGTCTGGCCGACATCCCCCCGCTGCTGTTCACCGCGATGCGGTTCGTTCTCGTTGCGCTCCCGGCCGTGTTCCTCGTCCGCCCCCCGGGAATCGGGTGGAGGAACGTGGTCCTCATCGGAGTGTTCATGTCCGTCAGCCAGTTCTCGCTCGTCTACCTCGCGCTGCACCTCGGAATGCCGCCCGGCCTGACCTCCCTGGTCCTGCAAGCCCAGGTGCTGCTCACAGTTCTGCTCTCCTCGGCCTTCCTGGGCGAGAAGCCCTCTCGCAAACAGCTTCTTGGTGTCGGGGTCGGAGTCATCGGCATGATCATCGTCGCGGTGGGGCACAGCGCCATCGCCCCGATCCTGCCCCTGATCCTGGTTCTCGGTGCAGCTCTGTCGTGGTCCATCGGCAACGTCCTGGCCCGCAAGGTCCGGGCCCGTTCAGGTCTTTCACTGGTGGTCTGGTCGGGCCTGGTCGTCCCGGTGCCGCTGCTGCTGCTCTCGCTGGTCGTTGAGGGACCCCACGCCATCGGCAGCGCCCTGGGGCACCTATCCCCGATGGCCATCGCCAGCACCATGTTCACGGCATACATCTCTTCGCTGCTGGGCTACGGGATCTGGAACACCCTGCTGGCCAGGTACCCCGTGAGCCGCGTAACGCCTTTCGCCCTGCTGGTCCCAGTCGCAGGACTCCTCGCGGCATGGATCGTCCAGGGCGAGATCCCTACCCCCGTCGAGGCCGTCGGCGGAGGACTGCTCCTGGCAGGAGTCGCGATCACCACCCTTCGCCGCAGGACACAGCCTGCATCACATGGCGCGGGAGGTGCGCACCTACACGCGCCAGAGCAACAGCAGCATGCCGGCCACAGCCAGCCCCAGCGCCAGCATCAGTGAGGCGCTGGGTCACCATGGCGCCAGCTCAACCCACGTCCTGCGAAGGGCCCACGTGACGTGCGGATGACCTGAACGCGGACGAGAAGCCGCGCGCAACAACTCCGCAAAAGCGAACGTTTAGGGAACGGCCAGCGGCACATGTGGCCGCCGCTCAACGCCAGCCCTACGTCGTCCCGTAGCCGGATCCGCTTTCGGCGAACGCATATCCGGCGGCGCTGGGGCTATCGCTGATCACCGGTGGCCGTTCCCACTTCGGGATGTGGGGACCTTCGTCCCTGGCGCTGTGTGTGAGGCTGTTTGGAATGATTAATGCAGCGCGTCCCCGTTCCCCGCTCTCCCCCGAGCAGGGTTGAGCGGGGACACGCCTCGCACAGCAGCGCCCGGCATCTCCTGTCGGGCGCTGTCGGTTACCTCTTCAAGGCTAAGTCTTCGCACGACGGAGCGTAGTCACTTTGGCGACGAGAGCGCCTCCCAGTCCTTTGTGCTGGGGGCGCTGTCGGTGAGTCGTCGGGTCAGTCCAAAGGTGGAAGCTCAACCGCCCGGCCCCATAGTTGCCATCGCCCGTCGCCGCGATGCTGCCAACCGTCCGTGACCATGGCCTGGTCGAACCCAAGGTCCTCAATCCGAGTGACGAGCTGTGCACACCAACCCAGAGCACCGAACTCGCGCCCCAGATCGATGTCGGGATTAACCGCGCACCCGTAGAATATGTCGCCATCGTCAACCCCCACGACAATGAAGGCGTCGAGGTCGGACATGTTTTCGAAGTACCCGCGGGCGTCATCCTCAAGTATCAGGTTTTCAACGTCCATGTGCCACCAGCTCGTCAGTAGCCATGGCCCAGACGGTAGTCGGACCCGAGTGTGGGCACCTGATCTGACACACCCACGCTCGACCGCTGTTTCGTGCCGGCGGTCCGCGAAGGTGGTGTCATCGGACCCCCTCTTCGCGGGTCCTAGACCGCCTTCGTTCGGTCCTCTCGTGCTCACTCAGTACGTGCCCGGTGAAGTTCACCCGAACTGCCAAGCTGTCCCCCAGGCCGCACGCTGCCACAGTCTTCGGCCGGAGAGAAGATCTGCGGCATCAGGGCAAAGACTGGCTCCGATGAGGCCGGTACCAGCGACCACGGTGACGTTTGGCCCGAACCTGGCGGTGATAGCGCTCAGCATGAGCGCAAGACGACATCCATCGCCATGGAAGTGGCCGCTGGACGATCGGCTACCGGCGCCGCTCGTCCACCAGGATGGTGGCGCCGAAGGCGTTCAGCGCGTCCTCGAAGAATGCGAAGTGGTGGGCGCACCAGAGCAGCG
>Ga0208715_1000538_pt1 | contig 12752 bp, 14 predicted proteins | sample NGESurshal092012_3_FD_184473 | JGI IMG/M metagenome (GOLD analysis project Ga0208715, IMG submission 184473) | Arctic peat soil microbial communities from Barrow, Alaska - NGEE Surface sample 210 shallow-092012 (SPAdes) | ecosystem: Environmental > Terrestrial > Soil > Wetlands > Peat ... | reverse complement strand
AGTAGCCTCGACATGGGCACCGGCTTCGACTGCTTCGATGCGCGCAGCGCCACGGCAAGCGGCGCGAACACGCCCGCGCAGAAGCGCTGGCGCGCCCTGCTGGTCGCGGCCATGCGGGCGCGCGGCTTGCACAATTATTTCCGCGAATGGTGGCACTTCAGCTTCGGCCCGCGCGGGGGGCAGGGTTATGATTTTGCGATCGAGGCGCGCCCTTCTTCTACCTCCCCCTGAAAGGGGGAGGTCGGATCGCGAAGCGATCCGGGTGGGAGTTTTCCTAGTTGATCAAGCCGCTTCCAGCCGGGCCAATTCCTCTTCGAACTGAAACCGCAATTGCGCACCCTCGTCCGCGGGAAGCCAGTTCGTCATCTGCGGAAAAATGGTGCGATAAAGCGAGACTGTCGTCGGCTACCAGGGCAGCTTTTGCGCCGCCCGCGCCTCGGCCAAAATTTTGTGCAGCCGTGATCGCACTTTTTCGGGGTCCGGCCGATAGGCCGGAACGGGTTCCGCGCCGAACAAGTCGGCCTGCGTTTTCTTAGCGAATATGTCCTGGTCGTCGGTACGAGCCATGAGTTTCACAGCGCTGTGGGTAGCAAAAGCGGCGCCCGCATTGAGGCGCGTGGGCGCGCGTTCGCTTTTTACGCAGGCTGCTTCGGCTTCCTTTTCGCCCCCTTCGGCACCTTCCCCGGCCAGCTGACGATGTACTCCTCGAGCTTGGCGTCCGGCACGTCCTTCTCGCTCGCGCTCACGCGCCCGCGCACCGAGACGCCGGCCGCGTGCACCGTTTCCGGGTCGCCGGAGACCAGCGGGTGCCACCAGTAGAGCTCGCGCCCCTCGGCCACCAGGCGATAGCCGCAGGTCGGCGGCAGCCAGCTGAGCCGGCGCACATTGCGCGGGGTGAGCCGCACGCAGTCGCGCACGCGCGCCTGGCGGTGGGCATAGTCGGTGCAGCGGCAGCTCTGCCCGTCCAGCAGCTTACAGCCCACGTCGGTGAACACGGTCTGGTTTGTGTCCTCGTCGATCAGCTTGTTCAGGCAGCAGCGGCCGCAGCCGTCGCACAGGCTCTCCCATTCCGTCTTGCTCATTTCGCCCATGCTCTTGCTGCGCCAGAACGGGGCCGGTTCGTCGGGCATTGAGTTCCCTTCGCGAGTCACTGCGGCCGTTATAGCCGTTCCTCCGTCATTCCGGGACGGCCCGTTAGGGCCGGACCCGGAATCCAGGGGCCCCACCGGGCGGCTCTGGATTCCGGGTTCGCGGCCTTTCGGCCGCGCCCCGGAATGACGAGATATGGCCGCAATTCGCGCCCATCTTGGCCCGTCTATTGACCCGACCCGCGCCCGTGGCCCTATTAGCGCCGATCGGCTAAAATCGGCCTGCGGCGGCAAGCTGGATCAAGCCTTGCCGCCCAAGCCTTCAACGAGCGAGCAGCCTTGCGCGACCTTTTCCCGGCCGACTGGAAGCCCAAATTCAAGAAGCTGCTGCTCGGCTTCGACGCCCGCGTCGATTCCAGCCTGTTCCGCAGCTTCACCGGCTTGCGCGACACCTATGAGCGCTTTTCCACCTTCATGGACCGCTTCCACGTCGCCGGCTGGCGGCGCGCGCTCAACGAGCTGGTCTCGGAAGCCGCCACCTTGGGCACCGCCGGCGCCATCCTGATGCTGGCGCTCGCCATCCCGGCGTTCCACGAGACCTCGGACGACGACTGGCTCAAGAAGTCGGAGCTGGCGGTGAGCTTCCTCGACCGCTACGGCAGCGAGGTCGGCACCCGCGGTATCCGGCACAACGATTCGGTGCCGCTCGACCAGTTTCCCGACAACCTGATCAAGGCGGTGCTCGCCACCGAGGATCGCCGCTTCTACGAGCATTTCGGCATCGATGCCGCCGGCACGATGCGCGCGCTGGTGGCCAATACCAAGGCCGGCGGCGTCGTGCAGGGCGGCTCTTCCTTGACGCAACAGCTCGCCAAAAACTTGTTTTTGAACAACGAACGCACGCTCGAGCGTAAGATCAAGGAAGCCTTCCTGGCCATGTGGCTGGAAGCGCGCCTGACCAAGAACGAGATTCTCAAGTTATACCTCGACCGCGCCTATATGGGCGGCGGCGCTTTCGGCGTCGATGCCGCGGCGCAATATTACTTCAACAAGTCGGCGCGCGACGTGAACCTCGCCGAAGCCGCCATGCTCGCCGGCCTGTTCAAGGCGCCGTCGAAATTCTCGCCCAACGTCAACCTGCCGGCCGCGCGCGCGCGCGCCAACGTGGTGCTCGACAATCTGGTCGAAGCCGGCTTCATGACCGAAGGCCAGGTGTTCGGCGCCCGCCGCAATCCGGCGACGCCGGTCGACCGCCGCGACGACCGCGCGCCCAATTATTACCTCGATTGGGCCTTCGACGAGATGAAGAAGCTGGTCGACACCTTCCCGAAGTCGATGACCGAGCGCGTGTTCGTGGTGCGCATCGCGCTCGACGTCAATCTGCAGCGGGCGGCGGAAAATGCCGTGGAGAATTCGCTGCGCCAATACGGCCAGGAATATCACGCCGGCCAGGCCGCGGCCGTGCTCATGGATGTTGACGGCTCGGTGCGCGCCATGGTGGGCGGACGCGACTACGGCGCCAGCCAGTTCAACCGCGCCACCGACGCGATGCGCCAGCCGGGCTCCTCGTTCAAGCCTTATGTCTACGCCACCGCGCTCGAACACGGATTGAAGCCAACTTCGATCGTGGTCGACGGGCCGGTCTGCATCGGCAACTGGTGCCCGCACAATTACGGCCATGGCTATGCCGGCTCGATGACGCTGATCAACGCGATCACCCATTCGATCAATACCATCGCCGTGAAGCTCTCGATCACCATCGGCAACGGCAATGCCAAGCTCGGCCGCGCGCGCATCATCAAGACCGCGCACGACATGGGCATTCGCACGCCGTTGCCGGACACGCCGTCGCTGCCGATCGGCGCCGACGCGGTGACCCTGCTTGATCACACCGGCGCCTACGCCACCTTCCCCAATCTCGGCATGAAGATGACCCCGCACGCCGTCCTCGAGGTGCGCACCGGCGACGGCAAGCTGATCTGGCGCTTCGATCGCGACGGTCCGAAACCGAACCGGGCGCTGCCGGATCGCGTGGCCGCCGACATGATCAAGATGATGAACAGTGTGGTCGAGAACGGCACCGGCCGGCGCGCGCGCCTCGACGGCATTACCGCCGCCGGCAAGACCGGCACGACCAACGCTTATCGCGACGCCTGGTTCATGGGCTACACCGGCAATTTCGTCTGCGGCGTCTGGTTCGGCAATGACGACTACCAGTCGACCAATCGCATGACCGGCGGCGCGTTGCCGGCGATGACGTGGCACAATATCATGGACTATGCGCATCAGGGCATCGAGATCAAACAGCTCCCCGGAATTCCAGTGCCGGCGGCGCGCCAGGGACCGGCCGTTGCCGAAGTCAAATCGAAGTCCGGCGCGCCGCCGCCGCGCCCGACCGTGCTCACCAAGCGGGGAGCCGACATACTCGTGCGCGTCGAGCGGATGATGGATGACGCCAACCGCGCCATGGGGCCGCTGCGCCCAACCGTCTCCAGCAACAAGAAGAAACAGGCCGAAGCCCCGCAAAAAGGCGACGCCCTCGCCTCCACATTGGAGGGACATGCGTTCGGCAGCCGGAACTAATTAGCCGCTCACCAGCGCCCGGCGTAGTCTCCCTTTCGCGAATCAACTTACCCCTCACCGCCAGCGGATCGAAACGTGCGGCTGCTTCTCGGATCGCTGTTTGCCCTCGTTGTCGCCGCCGTCGTCGGCCTCGGCGCGACTTATCTCGCGCTCACCCGCGGCGCCGCCTTCGGCCCTTTGACGATCGGCAGTTGGACGGCCTGGCCGAAAACCGGCACCGCCGACGCCGATCCCTATGTGCGGGCGTCGATCGCGCGCATCGGCCGCTTGCCGACCGCGCTCGGCGACGGCGTCGCGTTTACCGCTTCGGCCGACGATAATGGCCGCCCGCTCGACGGGCGATGCGATGTGGTACTCGCGGGCGTCACGCCGGCGGCCCGCTTCTGGACGCTGACGCTCTATAACGCCGACGGCGAGCTGGTGGCCAATTCGATCAAACGCTCCGGATTCACCAGCCAGGAAATTGTCCGCCACGCCAACGGAAGTTTCGAGATCGTCGTAGCGCCGCGCGCAAATCCGAGCAACTGGCTGCCGACCGGTGGCGTCGAGCGTTACGTCCTTTTGCTGCGCCTCTACGACACGGCCGTCGGCGTCTCGACCAAAGCCGGCCGCGAAGTCCCGATGCCGAGCGTGAACGTCAGGAGTTGCCCATGATCCGATGGCTGCTCTTGGCTTTAGGCGGCGCCTTGCTGGGCGGAATCGTGCACTTGGCGACGATCATTATCCTGCCGCACACCGCCACGCAGGACGCCTATGCGCGGCTGGCGCGCAGCGTTCCGGTCAATACCGTGGCTCCTTTGCCGGAGCCGACCGCGGAATCCGCGACCATGCCGTTCATGGATCCGGCCTTCGCCAGCGCCGTCTGCCGCTACGATCTTTCGCAAGGGCCGCTGAAACTCAGCGTCCCGGTGAGCCTCGCCTACACTTCGGTCTCATTCTATACGCGCTACGACGTGGCCTATTACGCCATCAATGACCGCGCGGCTGGCCGGCGCGTGATCGAGCTCGACCTGATGACGGTCGAACAACACAACCAGATGCCGGAAGACGAAGAGATCACCGCCGCCGACCGGCTGATCGTGGAATCGCCGACGCTCACCGGTCTGATCGCGATCCGGGCGCTGGCGCCGGAGCCCGGATTGATGCCGATGGCGCAAAGCGCGATCGCCAACGCCAGATGCGTGCGCGCGGACGAACCGAAACCGTCGCGTTAATCAGCGAACCGTGGCCAGGTTTTGCTCGCGCATCCAGGTCGGCGCGGGGCCGCGGTAACGCGCGATCAGGGCTTGCAGGTGATTGACCGCGCGCTCGATGTCGACCGCCTGTGGCGATGGCGTCGCGATCACCAGACGCTCCAGAGCGTAGTGATAAGACGCCGCGCGCTGCGTCAGTTTTTCGCGTGTCAAAGCGGCAATGGCCGCGTTTTCGCGCATGCGTCGCTCGGCGTTTTTGCGTTCCGTCGGCGACAACGCGGACACCAAGGCCATACTTTTTTGCCGTTTCTGGTCGATATCGAGCACGCGGCCGGCCGTTTCGAAGAATTGCGGCAGCTGCGTCATGTCGTTGCGCACATCGTCCATCAGGCGCGCATAGCGCACCGACGGCGAGCGTTCGTGCGGCGACAAGAAAGTCGTAACGTCGTGGCGCACACCTTCCAACTTCGCCGAGTAACGCGCCAGTGGCGAAGGGCCGTCGCCCGAGAGTAGCCACTTCGCATAAGCAGTGCGGTCGAACGCCGGCCCGCGCGCCGGCCAGTAGAGGCCATATTCGCCCGCAACGGAATACCATTGTTGCCGATCATAGGGAGGATCGACCAGCGGGTAAGCGAGATCGCGCAGGGCGCGCTCATCGTCGGTCAGTTCGAATTTCGAGGGCACCGATCCGGTGGCATAAGGGCCGACCCAATCGTGCATGCCGTCGCTCACCAGCGTGGGACGGACTTCGCCGAAATCGCCGTTGGGGGTGCCGCATCCGGCGAGTAGCAAGAGGGCAGCAGCTACAAAAAAATGCCGGCGCCAGATAAGCGCCTGCGTGAGCGGCGGCGGCAGGTTTCGCATAGATGGCTCGCGGCCGGTTAAGTTCAGCGCGCGATGCGGCGGCGGCGGCGGCGCCCTGGTGTATTGCCGGTATCCGGTTCGAGGCCGTTGGAGCCGTCCGGGTTACGCTCGACGCGGATCACCGGAAGAATGATGACGGTCGCGGGTTCCGTATTGGCGTCGACATATTTGCCGCCGCGCGCACAGCCCGCTTCGTCGGGAAATCGGATAACTTCGCCCATTGCAACCCCCTTGCCGCCGCGGCGTAAAGCCATGTTCGGAACCGCCGGGTCGGCGCCTTTTGGCAATTAAACGGGCTGCAAGGTTAACGGTCTGCTAACGCGCCCTGACTAATGTGAGCCGTCGTAGCCCGGTAAAGCGTAAGGTCATGGCGAAGTCTTCCGCGTACCCCCCTCTCGACAGTCTGGTCGACCTGGCATGCCGGGACGGCGTCGATATCCGCCCGACGCTGCTGCGTGTCCTCACCGACCTCTACGTGCAGAAGCCGGCCCATAGCGCCGAGGAAGAAACCCAATATGTCGAACTCGCGCGCGGGCTGATCGATGCCGTCGATGCTGCGACCCTCGCCATAGTGGCAGCCCGGCTGTCGGCTTACCCGGCAGCGCCCACGGCGATCCTCGGCAGGCTTGCCAGCCCCTCCGCACGGCCGGCCGCGCCACCGCTCCCTCAGACCGAGCCCAAGCCGACCGTCCGCAACGACCTGGTGGAATTATTCTTTGCGGCCAACACCGAAGAACGCCGCCTGATTTTGACCAATCTCGACGTGGCGGCCGAGACGGCGGCGCGCCGGCCGGCGCCGGCCTCGAGCGAAGTGATCCGCCGCCTGGAAAACGCCGCCCTGCAGCGCAATCCCGGCGAATTCAGCCGGATGCTCGAACGCGCGCTCGGCATCAGCCGGAACCTGGCCGAGCGCATCGCGCGCGACGCCTCCGGCGAACCGATCGTGGTCGCCGCCCGGGCGCTCGGCATGACCGCCGCGGTGCTCCAGCGCATTCTGCTGTTCCTCAATCCGGCGATTGGCCAATCGGTCGAGCGGGTCTACGACCTCGCCCGCCTTTACGACGAACTCACGCCGGCCGCCGGCGAGCGCATGCTTACGATTTGGCGGCAAGCGGGCGGCCGGTCACGGCCACCGCATGAGCCTGTGCATTGGGACGACGAACGCCGCGACGCCCGCTCGCTGTCGACGCCGGCGCGCTATCGCTCGGATCGCCGCCGCGTCGTGCAGCCCTCGCACGTCAAGACCAGCGGGAAATAAGCGGCGTTACGCTGCAAATAGAAGCCGCTAAGCCACCACATTGCCGTCGAGGAAATTCCGCCCGGCGCGATCCTCGATCTCGACGATCCATACGTCGGGATCGAAGCGGATCTCACGCGCCAGGCGCGCTTCGATTTCGGCTTCCGGTGCCGGCTTATTGCCGCCGAGCACGGCTGTGAAATTGCGGTCGGAGGGCTGCGCCTCGTCGAAGGTGGATTGCGCCGCCGGTCCATACAAAGTGGCAGTGCCGTCGAGCCGGCTGATCTTGATGAAAACCGCGCCGGCCTCTTCGGCGCCGCGCCGGCGCACCGCCGCGAAGGCGCCTTCGATGTTGCAGCGGCGCAGATAGGCCGCCACCCAGATGCCGGATTTCAACCGCATCGCCTTCAGTAGCACGCGGCCGAAGCAAGCGCACGGTCCCGAAAAAACGCTATTTATTCCAGCGGACGCCCAGTCATGGCGGCCAGTTCGCGCACGAGCGGATCGGAGATCTGGCCGGTCACCGGCAGGCGGCGATCGCGCTCGAATTTCTCGATCGCTTCCTTCGTCTCCGGATCGTAGACGCCGGTCGGATTGATCTGCCCGTAACCGAAATCGGAAAGCGCGCGCTGGATTGCGAGCACCTGCTTGGTCGGCGCGATCAGTTCGGCGATCGGATCGTTACGCACCGGCGCCGGCGCAGCGGCGCGGTCCCTCTGCGCCTTGGCATTGGACGTGACGATCGCGCGCAACAAGCCTTCGCTCGCATCCGTGTTGATCTTCAGCCCGGCGGCCTGCACGAAGTCGCGCGCCGCTGCGTCGGTCTTGCCGCCCCAGATGCCGTCGACCGCGCCGTCGTAGAAGCCCTTGCGGGCGAGCTCGCGCTGGATATCGCCGATGATTTGCGCCTGGCTGCGCGCGACCGTGGCCGGCGCGACAACCGGCGCCACCGCACGCGGGCGTGGCAATGCGACCGGCGTTTGCTGCGTCATCGGCGGCCGTGTCGCGAAGATCGGCGCTGGATGGGGGCCACGCTGTAGGAACAGCGCGTTGATGAAAATCGCAAAGAACGCCACGCTCGCCATCAGAACGCCGACGAATTCGCGCGGATGACGGCTGATCGCGGCGCCAAGTCTGCCGGCGTCGCCATCGATATCAGTCATCTGCCCGCGCCGGCTGCGGCTACGCACTTTTTTTCGCCTGCATGTTGGCGGCCGCGCTGAATTCGCGGGCTCGCTCGGTGACCAATTTGATCGGCTCAACGGCGGGGCGAACACCTTCGCAATCGATCGGCAAGCGCACCGTTACCCGCGTCCCATCGCCCAGCCGGCTGCTTATATCCATGTCGCCGTTGTGCAGCCGCACCAGGCCTTTCACGATCGATAGACCGAGGCCGGCGCCATCGTGCCGCCGATCGTAGGACGCGCGCGCCTGGAAGAACGCCTCGCCCAGCCGCGGCAGATCGGCCTCTCCGATGCCGACGCCGTTGTCCTCGACCGCGACCACGAGCTTGGGACCGTCGCATATCGCGCTCACGCTGACGCGGCCGCCGCGCTGCGTGAACTTGATGGCATTGGAAATGAGATTGATCATGATCTGATTGAGCGCCCGCCGGTCGGCCACGATTTCGGGCAGATCGGCCGCGATGCGGACTTTAAGCTCGACGCCCGCCTCTTGCGCCTTGAGCACCAGGATATCGCAGCAGCTTCTGATTGCCTGCGCCGGCGCGAACGGCTCCAGCGTGATCTCGTAATTGCCGCTCTCCATCTTCGACATGTCGAGAATGCCGTTGACCACCGATAGCAAGTGACGGCCGGAATCGTTGATCAGCTTGGCGTATTCGCGCTCGCGCGCCGGATCGAGCTCGATCTGGTCGTTGCTCAGCATGTCGGAGAAGCCGATGATGGCGTTGAGCGGCGTGCGCAGCTCGTGGCTCATGGTGGCGAGGAAGCGGCTTTTGGCGTTGTTGATGCGCTCCGACTCTTTGCGGGCGATCTCGAGCGCGCGCTCCTGCACCTTGCGCTCGGTGACATCGCGCAGCACCGCGACCACTTCGCGCTCGCCGCACTTCGCGGCATCGGTGGCGGGATCGAGCGGACGGCAGCGCATTTCGATCCACGCGAAATGGCCGCCGTGGGGCTCCGCGTCGGAATTGCGGCGGATGCGAAATTCGACCGAGCGGTCCTCGCCGAGCGCGGCCGCATCGGCCAGCGCGGTGAGATAGGCCGGCCGGTCGGCCACATGCACGCGGTCGAACAGTCCGTGACCGGCAAGCTCGCTGGCGCGCACGCCGAACAGCGGTTCGGCCGCCGGTGAGGCGAACAGCACGGCGCCGTTGCGTCCGTGCCGGGTGATGACGTCGGTCATGTTGCGCGCGAGCAGACGATAGCGTTCCTCCTCGGCATTGAGCAGCCCGGCGCTGGTGCGCGTGAGCTGCTCGGCGCCAAGCGCGAGACCGGTGGCGTAGAGGGCGGCGGAGATGATCGCGAGCGCGGCCAGCGCGCCATGCTCGTTCGCCAACGCGGTGGCCGGCGGCTGCAGGTCGAACGCGCTTAAGCTCAGCAATAATCCAGCGGCTGCGAGCGCGAAGGTCGCGGCCAGCGCCACCACGCGTCGCGAGGCGGACAGCGCGGCTTCCAGCGGCACGACCACCAGCCAGATCGCGGCGAATGAGCCGATGCCGCCGGTGCACCAGGCCACCACCGCCACCAGGCCGGTGAGCGAGAGCGAAGACATCACGTGCGCGCTTTCGTAACGGCCGGTGCGCGAGAGGAAATAGGCGATCATGATCGGCGCCACCAGCCAGCCGAAGACGCCGAGTTCGAGCGCGCTCGGCACGCCGCGCAAGGCGATATAGACCGGGAAGCCGGCCAGCGCGGCAAAGCTGCCGAGCAGGCGCGGCGCGATGAAGGCGCGGTGGCGCGCCGCCATCAGCGCATCCTGCTGCGCCGACGGGTGCACCAACGCGTCAACATAGTTCCACACTGGCGTGAGGAGTCTCACGGTTCCTGTCTCACGTCTTGTACGAACAGACGCGCCCCTTTTTCGTAACGGAAATCGTAGCCAGCGCCGCTTAAGCGAACACTAAAGCAGGGCCGCTGCGGGGTCCGTTACCGGCCCTTTGGCCGATTCCGGGCCAACGTCGGGTTCCATTCGCCGGGCATGGTGAAATTTCTGTTGCCGCGCCGCGCCAGCACCCGCACCCGAACCAAAGGTTACCGTTGCGGTAACCATGCGCGATTGATCGAAGGCACTTACTGGCCACGCCCGGCGCGCCGGCGTTTAAAATTTTAATCGAATCCGACTCTGTCAAATTTGGCGAAAACTCGCGTCGTATTCGCATCTAGTTTGCCCAAAACCCTCGCTGCAATGCCAACAACAGCTTCAAGCCTGTCTGCTACGGTTTAGTTCAAAGGCGGCGGAACAGCCGTCGGGGATAACAGGTAAAGTCATGTTCTTTTTGCTGCGAATGGCTTTCTGGCTGAGCGTCGTTTGCGTGCTGCTGCCGAGCGGCACCAAATCGACGTCGCCGGAAGCCCATATCGACGCCACGCAAGCGGTGACGCTGGCAAGCGCCGCGGTGTCCGATGCGCGCGGCTTCTGCGACCGGCAGCCCGACGCCTGCGTGGCCGGCGGCAAGGTCGCCGTCGCGCTCGGCCACAAGGCCGAAGCCGGCGCGCGCACGATCTACGAATTTATCACCACCAAGCTGAGTAAAAACTCGGCGCCGGGGGATCAGACGGCGGCCAAAATCGTCTCCGTTACCGCGCCCGGCCAAGGGACGCTGAGCGCCTCCGACGTCCAGCCGGCCTGGCATGCGCCGGTTCCGCTGCCGCCGCGCCGTGAGGCACGTACCGGCCGCCCGGCCGTTTAAGCTACCCGCATTTATCGGCGTTTTGTCGCGAGTCGCAGGCTCCCGCCACGATCTTTTTTGGCCATCGGCGTGCCGCGGCCTATATATTGGCGGCATGACGACTATCGACGAGATTGTTGAGAATTTCACGCTGCTCGATCAGTGGGACGACCGCTATCGCTATGTCATCGAGCTCGGCCGCACACTGGCGCCACTGCCGGAAAGCGCCCATAGCGAGGCCAACAAGGTGCGCGGTTGCGCCAGCCAGGTCTGGCTGCTCAGCCATGTGAAGCCGGACGGCGCCGCCGGCCCGACGCTGACCTTCGATGGCGACAGCGACGCCCATATCGTGCGCGGCCTGATCGCCATTCTGTTGGCGCTCTATTCCGGCAAGAAAGCGCGTGAGATCCTGGAAATCGACGCGCTCAAGCTGTTCGACCGCATCGGCCTGCGCGAGAATCTCACGCCGCAACGCTCGAACGGCCTGCGCTCGATGGTCGAGCGCATCCGCGCCGAAGCCAAGGCGGCGCTGGCGCCGGCTGCCTGAGCAATTCTGTCATTCCGGGACGCGAGTGAAGCGAGCGGACCCGGAATCCATACTCCGCAGGACTGGGGTTATGGATTCCGGTCTCGCGGCCCTCGGCCGCGCCCCGGAATGACAGCGGATCATTCGACACTAAACGCCGCCCCATCAGCCAGCCACGTGCGGATAGGCACATGGGCCGGTCCCCTCACCTGCGCCGCGTAACCGTAATGGCGCGCCAGCCGATCGAGCGCGAGCTGCAGCACGATTTTGGCCGAGCGTGACGGCCAGGCGCGTTCACGTTCGATATCCTCGAGGCCTTTGAGGAAACAGCAGACATCGAGCAGCAGCCCGCCGAATTCCGGCCCGGCCGCGTCGAGCGCCTGATGCAAGCGCTGGCGCGCGGCGATCATCGTCTCGGTGAAGGCCGCGGCGCGCTCGCCGCCGGCGCCGCGGCGGCCGGACGATATCGGGCTCGACCAGTTCGACGTCGTGCGCGGCATCATATGGGCGCAAGTGAAATCGGCGCGCAGCCGCTCGCCGGCCTGAAACTGATGCGGCTCGATCAAGGCGCGGCCATTGCGTCCGCGCCGGCGCGCCAGCCAGGCGAGCGGGCTTTCGGATTCGTCGACGGTGACGTTGGCGCGGCCGAGTTCGGTTGCGATCTGCCGTTCCGCCAAGTCGAGATGCTGGCCGCGATAGCAATCGATTGCCGGGGCCGGAGGTTCGCCCGCACGACTCGCAGATTTTCCCGTGGTGCCGCTCATGGCCGCACCTGCGGGCGCGAGCGAATGCCGCGCGCAAGATCGCCGCACAGGCCCTCGAGCGTGACCAGCACACGGTCGATCGTCGGATCGTCGCGCCGTTCTTCGACCAACGCGCAGGCATAGGCAGCGGTGGTGCGGTCGCAGCGGAACAGCCGGCCGATCTCGCTGTAGCGCAGACTGAGCACCACATGGGCGAGATACATGGCGCATTGCCGCGCGAAGGCGACGGCCGGCGCGCGCCGCGACGGCGCCCGCAACTCGTCGACCGGCACGGCAAAAGCGGCCGCCGTGGCCGCTTCCATCAGCCAGCAGATGCGGGCGGTGTCGTCGTGCAGCGGCGGCCGGCGCCGCGCCCGGCGCGGTTTATTCAGGGCTTCGACCAGCGTCATCCATCGCCTCCTCAATTAGGATTTTTTCCCTACATCATCGCCGAAATTACGACGGCGGGGATAAGTTTGAGGAGAAGGAGTTATCTGTCTGATATAATTTATGTATTTGCGTTTTTACGGAAAATACTCAGGAAACTATCCACATAAATAGGATTATTATCCGCAACTATCGTGAGGCTAATGGTGCAAAACAAAACCGCCGCGGCGGCAAACCTGCGCGAATGCGGTACCGGTTACTTGATGTCTTTATTTGGC
>Ga0208715_1000536_pt1 | contig 12783 bp, 17 predicted proteins | sample NGESurshal092012_3_FD_184473 | JGI IMG/M metagenome (GOLD analysis project Ga0208715, IMG submission 184473) | Arctic peat soil microbial communities from Barrow, Alaska - NGEE Surface sample 210 shallow-092012 (SPAdes) | ecosystem: Environmental > Terrestrial > Soil > Wetlands > Peat ... | reverse complement strand
TCAGCTCCCATTCATCTCCAGTTTCACTGTGGCGCAGAATATAGACGTCGCCGTCGCAGCTCCTGACTTTCACGTAGCGATAGTCAGCGCCGTGCCACTGGTCGATGTTATCCGCCACTTCGATCACCCGGCTGTCGAGACAAAATCGCCGGAGCCGCTCGGCGCCGCCTTCGTCCATATAGGTTTCGACCTGGACCTGCATGGCGCGCTCGCAATCGCGACGATGTCGAGCTTAGCTCACCGGGGAGCGTGGCCCGAAAGCGCAGGACCCGCGCCAACTGCCCGTCGAACCGGAGTCTCCCCCGGGGTGCTCGGACAGAATGGCTACGGGTCCTTCCGCCATGCTTCATCGGTAGATTGGTTTATCGCGTAGGCAGATCTACGCCCGTAGACGCTTCACTGCTGTGCTTCGCCAATCTTACCTCCGCACGACAGTGGCATGAGATGACCGCACGGACTGAGCGGCCGCCTTGATCTTAATCAAATCCATTCGTGAATCTTTTTGGCCGGCGACGGCGAAACCACAGAAGGACACGGTCGGATTGACCTGTCTCAACAAGACGCCGGCCAAATCCGCGCTTAATTTCGGCGTTCTGTCGCAGAGAGGAATGATCCCTCAAGTTATGGAGACTGCACATGCAGGCAAAATCGGTACAGACCGGAAGTCCAGCGGATGACGACGCGCAAGTGCTGACGATCTCTCCAGAAAAGGTCTGCTTCGTCATCATCAAGGCCAGGGAATATGACGCCAAGGACGAAGTGACGGAGGTTGATCCTGGATCAAATCCTTCCGACGACAAGGACGTCTCAGTGCTCGAGGACCACGAAGATGATCCCGTCGTGGAGGAGCTTACGTCGCTCATCAATTCGCTGTCCGAAGACGAGCAGATCGATCTTGTGGCATTGGCGTGGCTGGGGCGGGATGAATTTTCCGCCAGCGACTGGCCGGCGGTGCGCGAGGAGGCGGCGCGCGCGCGTAATCAACGGACGGCCGAATACCTTCTCGGCATGCCCCTTGTCGGCGACTACCTGGAAGAAGGTCTTTCGATGCTTGGTTATTCCTGCGAGGAGTTCGAAATCGAACGTCTTTAATCGGGCCGACAGGGGACGTTTTGTGGTTGACGTCGAGTGCTCGGTCCGAATCCTCCGTGAGTGCGACGCGAGGGTTCGGACCCATATGTAATAATGGAGACAATCATGACGCGGAGCAGCAGTAAGCAGCCAAAGCCCGACATCGAAAACAAGAGGCAGAATGAGCGGCAGCGCCTGGAGAAAGCACTTGAGGAGGGGCTGGAAGAGACCTTCCCGGCTTCCGATGCAGTGGCGGTGACGGAGCCGGCGCGCACGAAGTCCGACGACAACAATAAATAAGATTGGGCCGGGAACATCGTGAAAGACGGGGATTGCACAGCGTTCCTTCAGTGGGCGTTGCCGCAACTTGAGCTGCGCTGGCCCGGTTTCCGAAAGGTCCGGCGCCAGGTGTGCAAACGCCTACGGCAGCGGATGCGCGATCTCGGCTTGGACAACTATTCAGCTTATCGCGCGCGCCTCGAAGGCGATCCATCGGAATGGCGCGTTTTTGATGAGTGCTGCCACATCACTATTTCACGTTTCTTTCGTGATAGGGGCATCTTCGAAGTCGTGCGCAGGCGTTTGCTGCCCGATATCGCTGCGCGAGCCAAGCGCGAAGGGCGCGACGCGCAAGTCTGGTCGGCCGGATGTGCCTCGGGCGAAGAACCTTACACCTTAAAAATACTATGGGATATCGAGGTTGCAACCGGATATCCAAGCGTCGCGCTCTTGATCGTCGCCTCGGATGTCGACCAAGCAATGCTTGCGCGCGCCCGTGAAGGCTGTTTTGAGCCGACAAGCCTGCACGAACTGCCGCCGACGCTGATCGAACAGGGCTTTGACCGGCTGGACTCCCGCTACTGCGTCAAGCCGGAGCATCGCGAGGGGATCGAGTTTCTTGAGCAGGATCTCCGGACGGAGACGCCGGCGCGCCTCTTCGACCTGATCCTCTGCCGATATGTCCTTTACCTATTTCGCCGTGCCACTCCAGCGTAAGGTCCTGACGAGCATGCTGAAACGGCTCAGACCTCAGGGCTATTTGGTGATCGGAACCCACGAGCAATTGCCGAGCGATGTCTCCGAGCTGGCTGCGCTCGATAACGCTCCGCAAATCTTCCAGAAAAGAGCAGTATCCGCTTAGCCTCAAGGCTGCTTGCCTTGCTGGGCGGACGATGACATCCTGGCGGTTGCCGCACATTACCCGTCAATTGATTGAAATCAAATCCCGCTATTCGCGTATCGGTATTCTGTCTGCCCAATATGGGAGGCAATGCCATGCCCACCTTCATCATGTTGACGCGACTGAATCCCGATGCGGTGCGCTCGCCGAGAGGGCTTGAACAACTCGAGCGCGAGGCCATGAAGCGCGTTCGGGAGGAATGCCCTGACGTCGAGTGGCTGAACAGCTATGCGGTGCTGGGGCCGTGCGATTATCTCGATGTCTTCATGGCCAACGACATCGAGAGCGCGGCCCGTGTTTCCACTCTGATTCGGACATTCGGCCATGCCCAGACCGAAATCTGGACGGCGACGGAATGGGACCGGTTCAAAGAAATCGTCCGCACGTTGCCCGGACCAGGCTGATCGCCTCAGGGGTTTGGTTGCGGCCGTCTTACGATTCGGTCGCGGACGTCGGAATTCAAGGATGGCCGTTCGGGCCGAATTCGAAAAGGTGGTGCGAAGGTGCTCGACAGGACGACAAGCTTCAGATTCAAGGAACCGCGCCAGCAAGGCGGCGTGTCGGTGGAGCATTGCATTCGTCAGCGCCGATCAGTGCGCGGGTTCCGCGATCGAGCGCTGACCGAGGGTGAACTCGGCCAACTGCTGTGGGCGGCCCAAGGCATCACAGCAGCCGATGGTAAGCGCGCGGTATCATCCGCAGGCGCGCTCTATCCGCTGGAGCTCTATGCCGTTTGCGGCAATGTCGGCACGCTGGCCAGCGGTGTGTATCGCTATCATCCCGCGCACCACGAACTGCTGCTCATAGCCGCCGGTCATCAGCGCGAAAAGCTGGTCGATGCCGCGCGCGGTCAAGAATGGATCGTCACCGCACCGGCAGTGATCTGCATCGCCGCGGTTTTCGAGCGAACGACGGCCAAGTACGGCAATCGCGGACGCGGCTACGTCTACATGGAGGCGGGGCACGCGGCCGAAAGCCTGATGCTGCAGGCCGTCGCCCTCGGTCTCGCGACCACGATGGTCGGGGCATTCGGCGACGACGAGGTGAAGCATCTCCTGCATCTCGCTCAGGACGAAGGCCCGTTGTGCTTGCTCCCCGTCGGGGTTCCTTAAATTCGCTTTATGGATGAAGGTGAATCAGACGCCGGGACACTCGAGTTGACATTCCTCGGCACGCGCGGCGAGATCGAGGCCCGCTCTCGTCGGCACCGACGCCATAGCTCGCTGCTTGTTCAGCGCGACGAGGTACGCATCATGATTGATTGTGGGACGGACTGGCTGGGCCGGCTCCACGGGGTTGCGCCGACGGCTATTGTGCTGACGCACGCTCATCCGGATCATGCTGCTGGCCTTGCCGAGGGCGCTCCTTGTCCGGTCTACGCGACTAAGGTCACATGGGATTTGATCCGTCGCTTCCCCATTGATGATCGGCGCAGGCTGCCACTGCGAAAGTCCATAATGATCGACGGAGTGCGGTTCAAGGCGTTTCCGGTCGAGCATTCAGTCCGAGCTCCGGCGGTTGGATTTCGCGTATCAGCACACGGCGGGTGCTTCTTCTATGTGCCCGATGTCGCCGGGATTCCCGATGCGGCGCACGCACTTCGCGGCATCAACGTCTACATCGGCGATGGTGCGACGATGAAACGATCGATGGTGCGCCGTAAGAGACGAACCGTAATCGGCCATGCGCCAATCTCCAGTCAACTCGATTGGTGTGAAAAGGTTGATGTTCGGCGAGCCATCTTCACCCATTGCGGATCGGCGATCGTGCGTGGCGACGCGCGTAAGCTAAACGCAGCGCTCCGGCGGATTGGTCGCCAACATGGCGTCGAGGCTCGCTTTGCCTGCGACGGCGACAGGCTGTCTTTTCCCGACAGTGGATATCGCCGCTGGTAACGAGGGATTCGAAAAGGTGTCTGAGCCAGCCAAAGCCACGAGATCGCCTGCATTCAATCAACTTGCCGCCGAGCGGCTGCGGGAAGCGGCGACATTGCTGGAACATCAGGACGATAGCCCCTTTCGGGTCGCCGCCTATCGCCGGGCGTCAGATGCGGTTGCGGCGCTTGCGACCGACCTGCGCGACCTGCTTGAAGCGGGTGGCATCAAGTCATTGCAAGCGATCCCTGGGGTCGGCCCCAGAATTGCCGGGGGTCTTGCGGAGCTCGTGCGGACTGGGCGTTGGACATATCTGGAGCGGCTGCGCGGTTCGGGCGAACCGCCCGACATCTTCTTTGCCATCCCGGGAGTGGGTCCGACGCTGGCCAAGCGCCTGCACGAGACGCTCCATGTGGAAACGCTGGAGCAGCTCGAGGCTGCATTGCACGAAAAAGACCGCAAGTCGGTTGCCGGAATCGGCCCGCGGCGGCTCGCAATCTTGCGTGCCGCGCTCAGCCAAATGTTAACCCGCATCCGCCCGATACGTCTGGGCCCTGCGGATGAGCCGCCGGTCGATGTCTTGCTTGATGTCGATCGCGAATACCGAGCAAAAGTGAAGGCGAACGAACTCAGGACAATCGCTCCCAAGCGCTTCAATCCGAAAGGCGAGGCTTGGCTTCCAATTCTGCATACCGACCGCGGCAAATGGCACTTCACCGCGTTGTTCTCGAACACCGCTCGCGCGCATGAACTCGACAAGGTGCGGGACTGGGTCGTTGTCTATTTTCATTCCGACAGCGGCGGCGAGGCACAACGCACGATCGTAACCGAAACGCGCGGAGTTCTCGCCGGACAGCGCGTGGTGCGCGATCGGGAGCGCGAATGCCTCTCAGTCTACGAACGCGCTGCGTCTTAATGTGAGAACCCTTGATGCCATCGCTCGTAAATCCTTGAGCGATCCTACATTCGTCGCTGCTCCTTGGTGAGCAGTGTTTCAATGTCATCCTTGAGTAAGAGACGCCGCTTCTTCAGCTCTTCAATCACCTCGTCGGCGGTCGGCGCGTCTTCGGATTCGATGCGCCAGATTTGACGGTTGACCTCGTCGTAAGCGGCTGCGAGCCGTCCGAACTCGTAATTGGTTTTGGTCAGTCGCCCGATCAGCGACGCTTGATCGGGGAACTCGTCTCCGAGCTCGTGGGGAATGCGCATGGAGCACCTCGTCCTTTGGCGCAATTGATCATGCGTGACCGCGGGTCTGCCCTGCGCTGGATCAAACGTCACGCTGACGCTGCAGACGGCCGACCAATAACACGGGCAATTTTTTGCTTGCCCCAAGTCGTTAGGCTGCAAGCGTAATTGTCACACCACGGCCAATTGCCAGCTTGATTCAGATCAACCGGGACAGCCGCAATCTGCGCCAACGGCTGATCGACAACCGGCGCCTTCGAGAAGGCGCTGGTTATCTTGGTGGAAAGTCAAATTCGAGAGACTTGGCATCGTCGTCATGGACTGATCCGAGGCGGCTGATCGGTCACGCTGCATCGAAGATGGCTGCTGGCGCGTCGGCAGCGGAAGCAGGCGAGGCGCTGATTGTTGCTTCTCTTCAGCGGTGCGAAGCGATCCAGGAGGTAATGTCCGGCCACACTTGGGCGTGCGCCTCACGTCCGATCAGGATTCCGAGGTGCTGCAAGCAGACGCCGATCTCGCCCGGATATTCGATGATGCGGGCGTCGCTTGTGGGCATTGCGTCTATAAATGGCTTGACCGCATCGAGAAGAGCGACATCGTCCGCCGTATTGATAACTGCAAGCGTGGGCACCGACACGCTTTGTGGACCGACCAAGGTGCCTCCAATCTTCAGAGCGCCTTGGCAAAAAAGATTCTCGCGATAGAGCCACTCGATGAGCTGATGGACCAATTTGCCCGGAAGGGGAACCTCGTCGAGAGCCCAGCGCTCGACCCGTGCATGAATTTCCATTGCGTGACTGTCGGTGACGCTGAATGCTGCGTCCGTTAGCCTTGACCATATGAACGTGTCGGGAGATGCGAGGGCGCTGAAATGAGACAGAAGCGAGCCCGGACACGGCTCAGCGTCGCCCAGACCCGACGGCACCAGGGAGATCAGCGCATCCCGGAAACGGCTCGTTGTCGGCCGGAAGCATAGCGGTGCACCAAGCAGCACAAGACCGCGGATGGAGTCAGGCGCCAAGGCGCCGAATATGGCCGCCAAGGTGCCACCAAGGGAATGGCCGATCAGAAAAGGCTTTACGCCCGCACTCTCGCCTGAGATTTTCGCGACGCACTCGGCGATGGCCTCTGTATATTCCGTGAGGCCATTGTTGCCGGTCGTTCGAGAAGCCGGCAGCCATTCCAGGAGACGCACATGCAAATCCTGTCCCAGACAGTAGCGGATCGCGCTCGCTGTGGGAGCAAGGTCCCAGATGTACGGGCGCTTGATCGGAGCCGCGACAATGAGCAGGGATTGCGCTGTATCGTGTTTGGTGTAGTCGCGAAGGCGCCAAAATGGACCCGAGGCAACGACCTGATAGGGACATTCGTTCGGGTCCAGCCCAAACGCTCCGAATGCATGCCCCTGTGCGCGCCGCAGGATGTCCGCGATACTGAACTGAGTCCGGCCGTAGGCGTCCAGTGCCGCATCGATCGGAACGCTCTGGGCTGCCATAGATGTGCTCTCTTTCGTCGATCAGGACTATCCGTCAGCATCTGGCACGCAAGTCCGACCGGGTGATGGCAGGCGGTCAACATTCCTAACGCGCCCGTTGTCAAGCCTCCTTCAATTTGCAGGTCGACGGCCGTGGAATCATGGCGCCATCACGCGGCGAGCTTGGCCTCGTAAAGCCCCTTCATAACATGATCGTGCAGATCGGGATCGTCGATGATCGCAGCGGTGATCGCGTTGTCGCCGAGCATCTCGGCTTCAGACAGGCCGCGATCCCACTTCTTGGCCGCGAGGTGACCCTGACCGATCCGCATCAGCGCATAAAGCTCACGACGCGCCGGTTCGGACAGCGAGCTGATGGCTTCGCGCAAAGCCGCTGCCGGCTGGGAAACATCAGCCGGAAGCGGTTCTACCCCAAGTTCAGCGGTGGGGTTGTGTTCACCTCGCCCGGGCGTCGGCCCGTCAAGATCATCTTCCGCTACATTGCCGAGCAACGCGTCGCGCTGCATTCTCGCGGTATTCGCAAGAAGCGCAATGAAACGGGCCTGGTCCACGTGCAAGTCTTTGAGCATGTTTCGGTCCTATTCTCGCCTTATGGCCGATAGCCAAGCCCGGACGATCGAGCAAATGCGCGCGACGCGGTCTGCCGACTAGACATGATGCCCTGAGACCGCCTGCAACATTTCACCCGAAAGCTCTTTGCTGACCTTGTGCGAAATGTCGCCGAGGCTCAGCATGCCGATCATGGTCTTGTGGCTATCGGTTACGGGCAGACGGCGGATTTGTTTCGCTTCCATGGTCTCGATTGCAACCTGGATGTCGTCATCCGGTGAACAGCATACGACATCCTTCGTCATGACGTCCTTGGCGGTCATTTTAGCCAGGTTGCCGCTGTCTGCGAGCGCGCGGCAGGTAATGTCACGATCGGTGACTATTCCCACCAACTGACTGTCTGCCTTGACGGGGATCGCGCCGACATCGCTTTCACGCATGCGCTTCGCGATTTCCCTCACTGGCGTGCTGGGCTCGACGCAGGTTGTACCTTTGTGCATGATGTCCTTGACTTTCATTTCGTCCTCCTCAAGTCCAATTCAAGGTGGTACTCCGCTGCACGCATATATCATCGCGCGCGCAGCCCGACACTCATTGATCTGTGTCAAGAACGAAGCACCTCGACGGGCACAATATTTCAGGCCGGCAGCGGAGCCGGCTTGCTTCTGAGCGCTTCCGTCGCAGACCCCTTCGCATCGATGGCACAGGCAAAACACGAAACCCGCGATATCCGTATTCCGCCGATCGGGCTTGCGGGAACGTTACATGTCCCGCGAGATGCCTATGCACTTGTCGTTTTCGTCCATGGAAGCGGCTCAAGTCGGCTAAGTCCGCGGAACAGGGCGGTCGCCGGCGCGTTGAACGGCCGGGGCATCGCGACGCTGTTATTTGATCTTCTCACCCCGGACGAAGAGGCTGATCGGGCCAACGTCTTCGACATTCCACTGCTGGCGGCCCGGCTCGTAGACGCTGTCAACTGGCTGGACGGGCAACCATCCCTCGCAAAACTTCCACTTGGATTGTTCGGCGCCAGCACCGGGGCTGCGGCTGCACTCGTCGCCGCGACGAAACTCCCTCGTCGCGTGGGCGCTGTGGTATCGCGCGGCGGCCGCCCGGATCTTGCCGGTGATGCCCTCGACAGAGTTCGGGCGCCGACCCTCCTTATTGTCGGAGGCGCCGACTTCGGCGTCATCGAACTCAACGAGCAGGCACTGGCGCGGCTGCGAGGGTCGAAGGCTCTGGAGATCATTCCGGGTGCGAGCCATCTCTTCCCCGAATCGGGAGCGCTGGAGGTCGTCATCGACCATGCCGCTCGGTGGTTCGAGCGGCACCTCGCGCCCGATTCCGCAAAATCGACACCTGCTGCCGGGACCGAAAACAAGCGGAGGGGATCGTAATGCCGTTCAAGAACCGATCGGAGGCCGGGCAGAAATTGGCGCGGGCGCTTTCCAACTACAAAGATCAGCATCCGGTGATCCTTGCCTTGCCCCGCGGCGGCGTGCCCGTGGCGGCCAAGGTCGCCGCCGCGCTCAACGCGCCACTCGACCTGATCCTCGTGCGCAAGATCGGCGTGCCCTTCCAACCCGAATTGGCGATGGGCGCGGTGGTAGACGGCGGCGCTCCGATCATTGTGCGAAACGAGGACGTTATCCAAAGTGCGGGCATTGACGAGACGCAATTCAAGGCCGTTTGCGATGGCGAACTCGCAGAAATCGAGCGGCGGCGACAGCGATATTTAGGTGGCCGCGAACGCGTGAACGTCACTGGCCGTACGGCCATTGTGATCGATGACGGCATTGCCACGGGGGCGACCATGCGGGCGGCGTTGCGTGCCACTCGCATGCGAAACCCGAAGAAGCTCGTTCTTGCTGTGCCGGTGGCACCGTCGGAAAGCAGTGTCGCCATGGGTGAGGAGGCCGATGAGGTTATATGCCTTGAGGATCACGAGTTCTTTGGAGCTATTGGCTTTTATTATCGAGACTTTCGACAGATTTCAGATGAGGAAGTGATCGAGACGCTCAAGCGGTTTCTGCCGAAGCCGAAGGAAAGGGAAGCGCAGCCACCGGCGGCCTAGACGGCGTTCACCACGCCATCCTGTTCCCGTCTGCGAACATGCGCTTTTCCGCGAACTGGCGTCCGCGGCGATTTTCTTACCGCGCTCGGTTTGGTCAGGAAGCTGCCGACCTAAAGAGATCCGCGAGCGGACGCGAAAGGCCAACAGCAGGGCGGCCTGCGCACCGGCAGGGCGATCAGCAGCCCTCATCGTGTCCCGTGAGCGACGTCTAAGGAGATCCAGTGAACCGCGCATGCCGGGCATCAGCCAGAAGCTCCTGAAATATTCTCCCGCTGATGTGGACCAGGCTGGCGTGATCGCCGCCCTCAAGGTAAATCTCCGGCTCGTTCGCCAAGCTGTCGTCGAAGCCTATCGATGGAACCTTGTTGATCGTTTCACGTCAGACCTCGTCTTCGTCGTGACCGAGATCCGACATCGGACTTGCGACCCGCACCACGCGGTTCCGTCTGAAGATAGGGTTTGCCGCCGAGGCCGTCGGCGGTGACGGATCGTCGAGGGCACGCTCTACAGCGAGCCGAGCTTTCGGGTCTCGACGGCCAAGAGCATAGCGCCCCCTGTCTCGGGTTCGCCATCGAGGAAATTGCGCATGTCAACATCTGGAAGAATCGCTTGGCGGAATTGGGTTTGCCCGTCGGATCATGGCTGCGTTCGCGGAAGCGGATGTGGCGTTGGCGGCCGAGCGAGCGCATTTGACGACCGCAGCCTCCGGATCGATCGTACGCGAAGCTGCCGTGCGCCGGATCGAGCCGTTTCACTTTTCTCCACGGTATAGCGGCGAGGAGGCCTGCCTGCTGAACGAGGTCATGATCGTCTTTGCCGGCCAGCGATCTCAGGGAGACGGCGCGTGAAAGACTGGAACATTATTGTCACGATCTACCAGGAGGGGTTCAGGCGGGCGCTCCGCGCCCTGCAGGACATTGGGCGGGCTGAGCGCGGTCCGTACCACAACGTGCTGGTGATGAAAGTTGACGATCCGATAGCGGTTCTCGAAGCCCTCGAGCATCTGACCGAGGAACGCCCGGCGCTCTATGATGCGATCGCGCGGGTGGCGCCGGCGATGCGGACGTTCGATTTCTCATCTGCGGAGAGCTTCAAGGACAATGCTAAATCCATCGTGCTCGAATGGCTGCCGAGCCTCGCGGGAAAGTCGTTTCACGCGCGCCTGCATCGGCGCGGGCCCAAACTTGAACTGCACACGCCGGATGTCGAACGGTTCTTGAACGATGTCATCATCGAGGCGACGGCCAAGGCCGGGCTGCCGGGCCGGATATCGTTCACGGACCCGGATGCGGTGATGGTGATCGACACCGTCGATGATCGGGCCGGGCTCGCCATGTGGACTCGCGAGGATATCGCTCGCCATCGCCTGTTGCGGCCCGACTAGTGCCGGTCTCCACAACGGCTTCAACGCCAACTGCGTGGCTCGATGCGCATGCGGCACGGCGGTCCGTCGGCGATCGAAATCGTGGCAATGCCGAATTGGCCGATGGTCCAGGCATTGGTTATCAGGTGGCCACTCGGCCGCAACGTCGTGAAAGCCGAAGCGCCAGTGGCGATCGCGCGCGCGGCAGAAGCAACTGATCGGCAAGATGAAGCTCGACCGCGTAAGCCGGCGCACAATAGCGGCGCGAGCAAGTTACTCTTCCAGCCTCCGCTTTCACCGAGGGTTCGGCTGTCATGGGACATCAGTGTCGGCACGGTCATGGATTGAAGCATGCCCCGCGTGACACCACCCAGAATGCGCTCTTGCAGGCGCAAATGACCGTAGCCGCCCATCACGATCAGATCGAGACCATTGTCGGCCGCGATCGATAAAATGGCCGGCTGGATATCGGCGCGGTTGGCACTCATGCGCTCAATTCGCGCGGTAAGGCCATGCCGCGCCAGATGGGCCGATACGGCCGTCGCGGACGCTTCAGGCGGCACCTCCGCTTCATTGATGCTGATGATGGTGATGGCCTGCGCGCGCGTTAGGAACGGCGCGGCGTCACGAAGGGCGCGCGCCGCCAAGCGGTTTCCGTCCCACGCGATCCCAATGCACTTTGACACAAAAGGACCTTTATGGGTATAAGGGATAAAGAGCACCGGGCCACCAGACTGAAAAAGAATTTCCTGCGGTATGGTGTTGTCGAATGTATCGCGTTCGGGCTCGGGCTGCAGCACGACCGTCAAATCATGGAGGCGTGCCGAAGCGCTCACCGATGCTGCGGCTTCGACCGGCGCGCTTGTGAGCGCCTGCAGCTTATAGGTGATACCTGCGTTGCGCGCTTCGGTTTCAAATACTGCTAGTGCGGCATTGGCTCGCGCTAACGCGCGTTCTTGTTCGATCTCAAAGACCGCGGCCACCGCCGCGCCACCCTCGACGGCGAGACCTATATTTGTGGTTTCGTATCCGATCGAAACCGCATCGAGATGCGCGGCGCACGACACTGCCAGCGAGGTTGCGGCGTCGACCACAGGGCGTATCAGCCGTTCCGATGGAACGTGAACGAGAAGATTTTTCAGCATGAGCGCTCTCCGCCCTTCAGAAAAAGGCGGCCGCCGTTGCGACCGCGCCACCACTAAGAAGCAAAAATGCATGCGTGATTTGATCCACCTCAACCTGTTGCGGTCTTCCTCCACCAATTATCCAACATTTTCTGTGTGCGCGGGCAACACTGGAGGCAGAGATCTGGGTGCTAAGGATGCGCCAGTCACACGCGCTGTCGCCAAAGCTGGACGCATCATTGCCCGCCCAATTCTTGGAGGTTTGCAGGGATCCATCGCAGCTATCCCATCCGCATGATTGCGAAGGAACGTCATGATCTTGCAGTTTGCCCGCAATTCGCGGATGGCGGTCGCAGGGATAAGGCCCTTGAGTTCGGGCAATCGGGTGAGGGGGCGGACCTCCTCGACATCAACTAGAACCAGCTACGAGTTCAGTCGGCTCGCGACCCAGTATGATGAGGTCAGTCGCCATATTCATCGCATCGAGCTGATGAAGAACCGACCCGCGACGAATTTGCTCGAGAACCTCAGTGCGACTGAAGCTCAAGGACGATATCGCCGCAATGCTCACGAAGCCGGAGCGTCGAATGTAGCCGTCCCCCCGGCGAGCCTTTTTCACAAGGGACCGACAATTGCATTCGATGCATCAGCTTTGGAATTCCGCGTTAGACAAGCCGGACTTGACCCAGATCAATGGAAACGCTCGTAGAATTTAGCAACATTCAAAAAACTGTAGGTGGTCGCCCCCATGGGCGAGCCCGGTGCGATAGGGGCCCCGGCGGACTGCCTCGTGTCCTCAACAGGAGCGCGCGATGGAAAGCGCAACATTCCGGAAATGGCTGACCGAGCAAGGGTGTCGGTTCGA
>Ga0208715_1000531_pt1 | contig 12872 bp, 10 predicted proteins | sample NGESurshal092012_3_FD_184473 | JGI IMG/M metagenome (GOLD analysis project Ga0208715, IMG submission 184473) | Arctic peat soil microbial communities from Barrow, Alaska - NGEE Surface sample 210 shallow-092012 (SPAdes) | ecosystem: Environmental > Terrestrial > Soil > Wetlands > Peat ... | reverse complement strand
CAGCAGGCTAGGTTTGCCAACCATGACCCGAGCCATCGCCAGCATCTGCTGTTCACCGCCGGACAGAGTCGTGCCATTTTGGTTGCGACGTTCCAACAGCCGGGGAAAACGCTTGTAGGTCCTTTGCAATGCCGCGCGATTATCCGCAGCGGAGCGTCCAGGCACTTGCAGAAACCCGAGCGTCAGATTCTCCTCGACCGTTAGCCCTGGGAAAATGCGCCGGTCCTCGGGCACAAAGCCAACCCCGCGGCGGGCGATGCGATCCGAATGCAGACCTTGAATCGGTTCTCCGTTGAAATCGATCTCGCCGGCGGTCGGTTTGATCCAGCCGGCGATCGCCTTGAGCAGCGTCGTCTTGCCGACGCCGTTGCGCCCGAAGATTCCGAACGCCTCGCCGTCTGGCACGGTCAGGTCGATGCCCTGAATGATGTGGCTCAGGCCGTAATGGGTCTGAAGGTTGCGGATTTCGAGCATGGTCAGGCGTGCCCGAAATAGGCGGTCTGCACCGCCGGGTTGCTGCGCACGTCCGCCGGCGAGCCCTCGGCCAGTTTGCGGCCCTGATGCATGACGATGACATGATCGGAGAGGCTCATCACAAGCTCGAGGTCATGTTCGATCAGGAGAACGGTCACGTCGACCGCGAGCGACTTGATCAGCGCGGCGGTCTCCTGGGTATCGCCATGGCTCATCCCTTGCGTTGGCTCGTCGAGCAACAGAATTTTCGGCTTGCACGCAAGTGCGACAGCGATTTCGAGGCGGCGCTGCTCACCATGCGACAGCTTGCCGACCGAATACTGTGCCTTGGTGGCAAGCTCGAAGCGATGCAGCAACTCGTCGACACGCGCCTGTGCAACGCGGCTGGAGCCGACCGGCCGCCATGCCATCGACAGCGGTTCGAGAACCTGGGCGGCAAGCCTAAGATTTTCGGCTACCGACAATTCGAAGAACAGATTCGTGATCTGGAATGAGCGCGCGAGCCCGGCCGCCTGCAAGCGGTAAGGAGGCTGCGCCGTGTATTCGACGCCCTCGATCAGAACTTGGCCGTTGCGCGGCCGTAGCGCCCCGGAGATCAGGTTGAACAAGGTCGATTTTCCGGCACCGTTCGGCCCGATCACGGTTGTGATGTGATTCCGCGCTATACTGAAACTGACGTTGTCGACAGCGCGCAGGCCGCCGAAACTCACCGACAGATCGCGGATCTCCAGAATGGGCGCGGTCATGGCTTCGTCTCCCGCGCCAGCATCCGCTCGATCGCCGGCCGCACAACCCCCATCAATCCTTTGGGCAGGAAGACGACCGCGCCCATGAAAAGAAGGCCAATTACGATCAAATGGTGCTCGGTATAGCTGCCGACCACGGACTTCAACAGTGTGAGCAGCAAGCTGCCATAGAGCGCTCCGACCAGCGTTCCGGCGCCGCCGGTAACGACGGTGATGACGGCATTGCCTGAAGTCGCAAAAAACAGGAGCTCGGGCGAGACAAATCCTCGCAGCATCGGATAGAGCGCGCCCGACAGGGCCGCGATCATGGCGGCGATAACGTAGGCCGCGAGCCTTGCAGTCATCGTGCGATAGCCGAGAAACTGAACGCGGTTTTCGTTGGCCCGCAGCGCGATCAGCAGGCGGCCGAACGGAGTGTCGAGCAGATACGCGGACAGCACATAAAAAATGACAATAAGTGAGAGCACGAAGATGAAAAAGGCGGCCGGCGAGGCGCTCGAAATCGATGCGATGCCAAGATTGATGTTGATGACAGGGACGCCGATCAGCCCGTCGGACGCGCCGAGCGCGCGTGTATTGTAGACTACCTTGGCGGCGATCTGAGCCATGCCAAAGGTGATGAGCGCGAAATAAGCACCACGCACGCGGTTGACGATAAAACCGCCGACCAGGCCGGCAATGGCGGAGACGATTGCGGTCGCTGCAAAGGCCGCCCAAAACGAGGGGACGATCATCAGCACGAGCGCGGACAGATACGCACCCATGCCGAAAAATAGCGCCTGGCCGAGCGACAACAGGCCGGTGTAGCCGAGCAGGATATCGACCGAGAGGGCGAGCCCCGCGTAAATCAGCGCTTCGGTCGCAAGGCGCAAATAGAACGTGTCGTTCATCGCCGCGCCCACGGCGGCGAATATGAGCGACGCGGTCACCAGTATTCCAACGAGCACATGGCTCGCCCGCATCGATCTGGTGAGACCGTCAACCATGACCCAGCCGACCGAACAGGCCCTGCGGCCTGACCATCAGCATGGCCACCATGATTCCGAATACGATCGGATCGGACCAGACCGGCGAAATATAGAGTGAGACGATCGCCTGCACTTGCGTCAACAAAAGCCCCGCGACAACGACGCCCGCGATGCTGCCCATGCCGCCGACGATGACGACCGTGAACGCAATCAGGATGAAATCTCGGCCCATGGTAGGAAACACGGAATAAATCGGAGCCAGGAGGACCCCTGCCAGTCCCGCGAGCGCCACGCCAAAGGCAAAGGCGCCCGCATAGACGTGCTGAACGGGCACGCCAAGCGAGGCCGCCATGTGCCGGTCGTACGCCGCGGCGCGCACCATGGCGCCCAGCCGCGTCCGATAGACCATGAATGCAACCGCGGCGATGATGGCCCCGCCGATGACGATAAGAAAGAGACGGTAAGACGGGAGGAAAATGCCGAAAGCTTCGACGCCGCCCGCGATCGGGATGTCGGGTTTGTACGGATTCGGCCCGAACACCAACCCGAACGTATCTTCCAGCACCAAGCCGAGGCCAAAAGTGAGCAGCAACGTCGTGACGTGTCGCTCGCCGGTATGGAAAACTCGCTGGATCAATCCGCGCTCGACGATGTAGCCGACCGGCAGCATGACGAGTGGGACGAGAATCAACAGCAGCCAGAACGGAAGTCCGATCGTGCCGAGCGCCACAGCAATGAACGCGCCGAGGGCATAGAATTCACCATGCGACATGTTGATGACGTCGAGCAGGCCGAAAATGATCGTGAGACCGAGCGCGACGAGGATGACCGCAACACCGAGCACGAGGCCGATGAGCATCTGGGGTGCCAGAACGTACTGAAAATATTCGACGGCCCCAGACATCATCGTGCCTCGTGAACCCGACTGCCCGATCGATCAGTGCCGCTTGCAGGTGTCGGGACCGATTGCGTCCTCGCCTTTCACCTGACTGACGATCTTGAACTTGCCGCCGGTGACGCGGACAACGTACATCGTCTGCACCGCCTGATGATCGCCGGCGCGGAGGGTCTTTTCACCCTGCGGTGTCGACCACTTCAGGTCTGCGAACGCGGCGCGGACCTTGTCGGTATCGGTGCTCTTGGCCTTCTCGACTGCGGCCTTGTAGGCGTAAATCATTCCATAGGAATCGGCGCCGTAAAGATCCGGGTCGGCTTTGTTCGCTGCCCTGAAGGCTGCGACAAATTTCTTGTTTTCCGGTGTATCTATTTCCGCCGAATAGCCGACGCCGGTTACGAAGCCTTCAGCCGCCTTGCCGATGGCACCGATGTTCTGCGCGGTAACGGTACCTGACGCGCCCACCACGGTCAGGTTGTTGAGCAGACCGAATTCCTGCAGCTGCGTAAACAGACGCACGGTGTCGTTGCCGGCGACCGAAGTGTAGAGCACTTGCGGCTTTGCCGCGCGCAGCTGGCCGAAATATTGCGTGTAGTCCTTGCTGTCGAGCGGTGCGAAGATTTCCCCCGTGCTGCTGGCGCCGACTTTTTCCGCGCTCGATTTGAAGGCTGCGACGGTGGAGCGGCCCATTTCGTAATCGGGTCCGAGGTAAAACACTTGCGCTTTCGGCCTCTCCTTCGACAGCCACACCGCGAGCGCGGCCGACTGCTGGCCCGCCCGCGCGTTCACGCGGTACACATTCGGCGAGCATTTGTCGCCGGTGATGGAATCGGCGAACGAGACCGTCGTCGCGATTAGCTTGCCGGCGCGTTCGGCCACCTGGCCGACGGCCAATGTCGAGCCGGAATTCACCGTGCCGGTAAGGAAGTCGACCTTGCCCACCTGGAAGAGCTTGTCGGCCTTCTGCACCGCCACGGATGGATTGGCTTCTTCGTCTTCGAAGGTCAATTCGACCTGGCGGCCCATGATGCCGCCAGCGGCGTTGACTTCCTTGGTCGCCAGTTCAAGTCCCCATTTCACCTGCTGACCGATGCCGGCATAGGTACCGCTCAGCGGCGTTACCACGCCGATCTTGATCGGATCGGCGGCATAGGCACCGCTAATTGCGGTCGCCGACAGCAGCGCCGCTATCATCGTCGTCCGATAGTATGTCATGTCATCCTCCCTTTTGGATTGGTTAGCGCCGGCCGAAGGGCCGCCTTCGTTTCACTTTCAGGTTCCTCTGAACTTCGCCGGCCGCTTGCCGTGGAATGCCTCCACGCCTTCGCGGAAATCGTCGGATTGCCGCAGCCGGCTGTAGCAATGCCCCTCCAGCTCAATCGCGATCGACAGCGTCGAGTCCTCCGTGTCGTTGAGGAGCTTTTTGGCCGTGCGTTGCGCGATCGGCGAGAACGTCAGCAGTTCGTCGACTAGAGCGTCAGTCGCCGCTTCAAGATTTGCATCCGGCACGCATTCGGTTGCGATGCCCCAATCGAGCGCCTGCTTGCCGGGAATGCGCTTCGAACGCATAACGATATCCTTGGTGCGCGCGATGCCGACGATTTTCTGCAGACGTGCCGAGCCGCCGGAGCCTGGAATCTGGCCGAGTTTTTGTTCCGGTAATGCGTAGAAGCAGGTTTCCGAAACGACGCGGAAATCACAGGCCAGCGAAATCTCGAAACCGACTCCGAAGCAGTAACCGCGATTGGCGGCGATCACCGGTTTCGAGCAGCGCGCCGGCGCCGCAATGTTCCAGGCGAGCTTGGAAACATGCTCGGGCGAGGCTTCCATGAAGCCTTTGATGTTGCCACCGCTGGAAAAATGCTCGCCAACAGCGCGAAGCACGATCACGCGGACGTGTTCGTCCTCGTCGAGCGCTTCGAACACGAGCCGCAGCTGATCGCGTTGGGCCATTTCGATCACGTTGAGCGGCGGGCGATGAAGGATGATATCCGCGCGCTGCTTCCTGGCGTTCAATTCAACCGTGAAGCCGTTGAGTGTCGCGAGGCGCGGATCGTTGAAAGTCAGCGGAGTCATGCGGCTGTTCCTTGTGAGCGGGCCTTGTCCTCGGCCTCGAATTCACCCGCGACCAGCTTGCGGCGCAGGAGTTTTCCAACCGGCGATTTCGGAATTTCAGTGACGAATACGTAGCGACGCGGGCGCTTGAAATTGGCCAGCCCCGACGTGCGGCAAAATTGGTCGAGATCCTCGTCCTTCACCGGACTGCGCCGCTTGATGAAGGCGGCTACGATTTTGCCCCAGCGCTGGTCCGGCAGGCCAACCACGGCGACTTCCGACACAGCCGGATGCAGCGACAGGCAGCTTTCGATCTCGACCGGGGAGACGTTTTCCCCGCCGGTGATGATCATATCGTCGACGCGGCCCGTTACGAACAGGTCGCGGTCCGCGTCGTGGTATCCGGTATCGCCGGTGAAATACCAACCCTGGCGCAGCGCCTTGGCGTTGGCCTCCGGCCGCCGCCAGTAGCCTTCGAAGGATTCGTCGCCTGCGAGCAGCGCGATGATCTCGCCTTCCTCGCCGATGGCCGCGACCTCTTCGTGTGAATTAGCGCCGAGCTTGACGACGCGGATGCGTTGATTAATGCCAGCCCGGCCCGCCGAGCCGGGTTTCGCCGGCGCATTTTGGTCGATGGTGAAGGTGTAGATCTCCGACGAGCCGTAGTGATTCACGAACAAGTCGGGCTTGAACGCGGCGTTGAGCTCCTTGAGAAGTCCGTCGGTCATTGACGCACCGGCAAAACCGAGCTTGCGTACCGAACTGACATCGGTCTTGGCAAAGCGGTCGTTGTGAACGAGATCGTGATAGAGCGTCGGCACCAGATAAAGGTTGGTAATTTTCTCGGATGTGATCAGTTCCAGCGCTTTCGTGGTTTCGAAACGCGGCAGACAGACAAAGACGCCGCCGATCAGCGACATCGCGAGCAGCGAGCGCACACCCATCGTGTGGTAGAGCGGCATCACTCCGAGCGTGCGTTCGCCATGCCCGTAAAGGTTCTGCGCGACATGGGCGACGGCGGCCGCGCGCTCGGCACGCTGCCGGCGCGGTACGCCTTTTGGCTTTGCCGTGGTGCCGGAGGTATAGAGCATCACTGACCAAGCGTCGGGGCCGACGCGGGCCTCGGCATCGCGGGCATCGTGTTTGAGCAGCGCGTCGAACCCGATTTCGTCGTCTTGCGTCATGCCAAGCGAGATGCGTTTGCGCGCCTTCGCTTCGCGCGACTCGCGCAAAGCGTCCGCCGACACTTCTTCGAAGACCACGAACTTCGCTTCGGAATTCTCGACGCAGAAGTCGATCTCGTCGGCCTTCGCGCGCCAATTGACGGGGGTGATGACAATGCCGGCGAATTGGCAAGCCCAGTGGATGGTCGCAGCTTCCCAACGGTTCTGCAGCAGGGTCACCAGATGATCGCCGGGCATCAGGCCGAGTTCGTCGAAGCCCGCTACCACCGCCGAGATGCGGCGATACCATTGCGCGTAGGTCAGCCGCACGGAACCGTCGACTATGGCCAGCGCGGCGGGGTCACGTTCCACGCTGGCGTGAAAACTGTTGCCGAGATCAAGCATGGGCAGGGGCCTCCCGAAGTCTCTTGGCGGCGTCAAGCGCTGCGGCCAGGATCGGTACGTAGCCGGTACAGCGGCAAAGATGACCGCCAAGAAATTTGCGCAACTCCGTCTCCGTGGGCTCCGAATGTGTGCGCAGATAGGAATCGAGCGACATCAGGATGCCGGGGGTGCAGAAGCCGCATTGCAGCGCGTGATGTCGGCGGAATGCCTCCTGCAGCACGGAGAGACGGCCCGGTTCGGGCGCGAGCGCCTCGACCGTGCGGATGGTCGCGCCATCGGCCTGTACGGCGAGCGTAAGGCAGGCGCGTGCCGACACACCGTCAATTTCGATAGTGCAGGCCCCGCAGACGCCATGCTCGCAGCCGACATGCGTGCCGGTCATGCCCAGATCTTGGCGTAGGAAATCGGTCAACAACATGCGCGGCTCGGCCTCGGCTTCGACCGGGCGGCCGTTGAGCGTGAAGCGCACGCGATGACGCTGGTCTGCGCTCAGGCGCGGCATTGGCGGGCCTCCTCGATCGTGGCGCGGCCCATGCGGCGAACGAGTTCACGGCGATAACGCGCGGTGGCGTGCAGATCGTCACGCGCATCGAGCTCCCAGGCAAAAGCGTCGAGCGCATCGTCAAGCGCGCTGCCGTCGAGCGCGGGAAAGTCTCGACGCGTGGGCCGGTCGGCGACGCCCCCGACTGCAATACGAATGCCGTCCTGCGCGGCGACCGCGGCACAGGCAACAATGGCGAAATCGCCGTGACGGCGGCCGAATTCCTGAAAGGCGTAGCCAAGTCCCCGGCGCCCGGCGGGCACAGTAACCGCTTCGATCAGTTCAGTGCCGTCGCGCGCCGTCGACATCATGCCGGTAAAGAAATCGGCCGCGGACACGGTGCGCCGCCTGCGCCGCGAGGACAGCTCAATCGTGCCGTCGAGCGCAATAAGCGCTAGTGGGATCTCCGCACTCGGATCGGCGTGCGCGACCGAGCCGCACACCGTGCCGCGATTGCGAGTCTGCGCATAGCCAACCCACGGCAACGCCGCTGCGAGCAAGGGCTGGCTCTTGGCTAGCTCCGGCCAGGCCAGCAATTCGGCTTGCCGCACTGCCGCACCAATGCGGATAACGCTTCCGTCGGCCTTGATCTTCTGAAGCTCCGGTAGATGCATGATGTCGATGAGCACTTTCGGGCGCGCAAGCCGCATCGACAACATCGGCAACAGCGTCTGACCACCCGCGATCACGCGCGCATCATTGCCGTCTTCGGCGAGTGCTGTATGGGCTTCGGAGAGCGTCTCCGCGCGGATGTAGTCGAAGCGGGCGGGCTTCATGCGCGCCTCCCGAACAGGCGGGCGAAAAGGCCTAGCTTCGGCGGACCGCCGATGTGGCGAGCGAGCGCCTCGAAGAACTGTCGAATCACGATCTTTGCCGCGCCGTCGAGCAGGCGGCCGCCGATCGCGGCGACCTTGCCGCCAATCTCGGCGTCATATTCGTAAGTGAGAATAGTGCCGCCATCGTCCGTTGCCGCGAGAGTGACGCGGCCAGAGCCGCGCCCATCTCCAAGCGCGCCAGCGACAACGCCGGTGAGGGTCACGGCCTTTGGTGGCGTGAGGTCGGACAGCGTAATGTCGGCCTTGTAGCGGCCGGTGACGGGGCCGACGCCGAGCGTGACCTCGGCGCGGAAATGCGTGTCGGAAATCTTCTCGACGCCGTGACATCCGGGAATAATCGCTTCCAGCGTTTTCGGATCGAGCAGCATCGCCCATGCTGCGTCGGGCGAGGCCGATGCGTGCGCTTGCCCGCTGCCGTGCAGCGCGCTCCCTTTTCGTGGCGCGGACGATGGAGCCGGCGGCCGTCGCAATTCGTTCTCGGGGCCGTGCAGATGCGCCGCGACCTTCGCCGGCGTTAGCGGCAGGTCGATCGATGCGACACCGAGCGCATCCGCGACCGCATTGGCAATGCAGACCGGTGTGCTCATGCAGTTGCCTTCGCCGACACCCTTGGTGCCGAGCGGCGTGAACGGGGAGGGCGTTTCGATATGCAGGATCAGCGGTGTCGCCACTTCCATCGTGGTCGGCACCAGATAGTCCGCGAAAGTACCAGTGAGAAAACTGCCATCCGGCCCGTAGGCGTATTCCTCGTACAGCGCCGCACCGACCGCATGCGCGAAGCCACCGGTGATCTGCCCCGCCACCATGCCGGGATGCAGGATACGGCCGCAGTCGTGCATGGTGACGTATTTGTCGATGCGTACCGCGCCGGTGACGCGGTCAATCTCGACGCCGCAGAAATCGAAGATAAAGCCATGACAGAGCGAGGAATTGATCTCGTCGGTTTCGGTCGGCGGAGTTAGTTCGGGCGGAGTCCAGAACGCGGTCTCGCGCAACGCTTGGTTCTCTTCGGGCACGAGGCCTGGCGACCAGTGACTGGTCGCAGCTAGGCGCGAGAATGAGACAGAGTTGTCGGGATTGCCGCGCGCTCGCGCACGGCCGCCGGCGAACTCGATTTCGTCGGCGCCGACATTGAGTTGCGAGGCCGCCAATTTTCCGAGCTTCGCCTTGATCTTCATCGCAGCGAGATGTGCTGCACCGCCGACTGCGGCCGCAAAGCGGCTGGAATAATTGCCGGAGGCAATCGACCAGGCATCGCGGACGGTGTCGAGCTCCGCGACGACGCGAATGTCTGATGGCTTCAGGCCGAGTGCGTCGGCGACAATCTGTGATAGCACCGTGCGGTGGCCCTGACCCTGCGGCACGGACGCGACATGGACCGATACGGAACCGAGCGGATCGAGCGCTACGGTTGCGGTCGCTTGCGCGCCGTTCTTCGGGCCGGCCTTGCGGCGCTCTTCCGGCGTTAGCACCGTGGTGATGTAGCCCATGTTCGACACGCTCGGCTCGACCACGGCGGTGCAACCGATGCCGTAGATGCGACCTTGCGCGCGCGCCTGCTCCTGCCGTTGACGCAGATCGGCGAAGCCGCCATCAGACAACGCGGTCTCGAAGGCTTGCACGTAATCACCAGAATCGAGCGTGGCGCCGGTCACCGTGCGGTAGGGGAATGCACCGGACGGCACGAGGTTTTTCCGGATCACCTCGATCGGATCGAGATTGAGCTCGATCGCAACGCGTTGCATCAGGCGCTCAAGCGGGTAATAGACCTGCGGTCCGCCGAAGCCGCGGTTGAGGCCGGTCGGCGTCTTGTTGGTGAGGACGATGCGATTGCGCACCGAAACATGCCGGATATCGTAGGCGCCGGTCAGGTTGCCATGCATACGGTAGAGCGTTGCAGGCTCCGGCGCGCGGATATGCGCGCCCACATCCTCGAGCTGATCCCATGAAAGCGCGCGCACGCGTCCGTCGGCATCGACCGCGGCCTCGAGCGTCGTGATGCGATTAGCCGCCGACAAGGACGCGGAGAGATGCTCGAGGCGATCCTCGATCCATTTTACCGGCCGGCCGGTGGAACGCGCCGCGACACCCATCAGCACGATGTAGGGAAACACGCCCTGCTTGATGCCGAAACTGCCGCCGGAATCGGGCGGTGTGCGCAGCCGGAACCGGTTGCCCGGCACCTTCAGCGCGCGCGCCATGACGGCGTGCAGGCTGAACGGCCCCATGAAATTAGCGAGGACATCGTAGGCGTCCTCACCGGGATCGTACTCGGCAACCAGACCGTAGGTCTCGATCGGCGTGCAGGAGTTGCGCGGATAGCGGATCGTCACCGACACGCGCCGCGCGGCGTCCGCGAAAGCGCGCTCGGGATCACCGTAACGAAACGAGCGCTCGCTCGCGACATTGGAACGAAGGCCGTCATGCAGGATCGGCTGTGCCGGATCGAGCGCCGCTAGGGGATCGACAATGGCCGGCAGCGGATCGTAGTCGACCTCGATCAGGTCGAGCGCGTCTTCGGCGAGATAGCGGCTGGCGGCGATGACAACGGCAATCGGCTCGCCGACATAACGCGCGCGCTCGACGGCGATTGGCCAGCATTCGATCGGGGCCTTGACCCCAACGACGAGGCTGGCGGAAAGCGCGGTGATGTCCTTGGCCGTCAGGACCGCGGCTACGCCCGGCGCATCGCGTGCCGCTTCGGTGCGAATTCCCACGATCCGGGCATGGGCGTGGGGCGAGCGTAGAATCGCAGCATGCAGTGTGCCGGGTTTAACGCCAAGGTCGTCGATGAATCGGCCTCGTCCGGTCAGAAGCGCCGCGTCTTCCACGCGCTCGACCGACTGGCCGCACCAGCTCGTTGTCACTGCTGACATAACCCGGACGTCCCTCAATGTGCTCTTTTCGGCACATTCGCGGGAAACGTTGTCACGAAAGGCAGGGAGGGGCTATACCGACCCGTCTCATCCTTTACCGAAAAGTCTCATTTCAGGCGCTAACCGGCGAGCCCAGGCGCGCGACACGGCGGAATTCGCTAGGATTGACGCCAGCATGATCGCGGAAAAATCGGGTGAAATGTCCCTGGGCGCTGAAGCCGAGGGTGTCACTGACAGCTGACAGGCTGTCGTCGCTGTGGACCACCGATTTCACCGCCAGCTCCATCCGCAGTAGGTTGAGATAGACATGCGGCGTCATACAGGTCGAGTGCTCAAACAAACGATAGAAATGGGCGCGCGAGAGGCCTGATTCCTTGGCCAGTGAATCCACGTCGCGCGCCATCTGCGGCTCGAGCCGGATCAGGTTGACGGCGCGCCTGATGCGCCAGTCGAAGCGGCTACGATTGCTATCGATGTGCTGCAGGCGGCGCGACAGCGTCCGCCACGGCGTGAACCGTTCGATCACCGAAATCATCAAATCCGATAGCAACTGCTCCTGCGCCGAATTGGCGCCCGGATCCGCAAGCATGACGGCGGCAAGATCCATCGCCAGATGGCGTATGCGCGGCGACAACTCGCCCGCCGGCTGCTCAAAGAAGCCAGGCTGACCGCTAGCCGCCCAGTTTGGCCGGAAGTTCTTCAGCCAGGCCGGCTCGATGTAGAGCGCGAGAATGATCGTGCGTGGGCGGCTCTGGTCATGCACATAAGCATGCGGCTCCCAGGTATTGATTAAAACGGCTTGCGTGTCGGTCAACGGCACTAGGTTATCGCCTACGGAGAATTGCGTGTCTGCTCCGTCCGCCTTGATCAGCACATGACAATGCGGATGCGCGTGACGCACGAGCGAGCGGTCCATGTCGAGCAAGGCGACACGGCCAAACGCGCCATGAGCGATGCGCAGCGCTGCCGACATTGCGATCCCTTGCTCTCCTAAAGGCGGGAGGCGTTTGTTACATTGAATTAGAATGCCGCTATTCTTGCCCAATTAGCGCCGGGTGCAAGGGGCGAATTGACACCGATTCTTGCTGTTTTTAGGCTCGGCTTTATTGATCGGAATGACGTTTTCGCTGCTTTGCTGCAGCATAAAGCGCTAGAGAAAATTTCCAAAAGGGGCTATCGGATTCCAGAGGTGCGGCGCTTTTTTGCCGCGATGGGATCATTCCATGGCCGTCACCGACATGCGTGAGAAAGGGGGCGTTGCCGCTTCGCTGCCGATCGCTGGCGGCAACAAGCCGAAGCCAATTACGACACTGCGCGACTGGCTCGATCATCTGGCGGCGCACGATCGACTTGCCGTGATCCGGCCGGAGACCTCATTGCAGTTTGAGCTTGCGGCCATTGCCAAGCGGTTTGACGGCCACAAGGCGACGCTTTTTCCACGCCCGGGCGGGTATGCGATGCCAGTGATCTCCGGACTTGTGTCTGACAGGCAGTGGATCGCCGACGCGATGGGTGTAGATTCGAGCGAAGTGCTGTCACGTTTCCAAGACGCGATGCTCAATCCGCTGCCTTGGAAAGAGGTCAAGTCCGCGCCGGTGCAGCAGATCGTGCATCACAAGGTCGACCTCGGCAAGCAGTTGCCGTTGCCGACACATAATGAGTATGACAACGGCGCCTATATCACCGCGGGTTTGTGTATCGCGCGTAATCCGGTGACTGGCGTACAAAACGTGTCGCTCCATCGCCTGCAGCTTAGCGGCCCCAACCGACTGGGCGTCCTGCTGCTGCCACGCCACACCCACATGTTCTATGAAATGGCAGAGCGCAACGGACAGCCTCTCGACGTGGCCATCGTCATCGGCGTTGATCCACTCACGCTTCTCTCGTCGCAGGCAATTGCGCCGATTGACTTT
>Ga0208715_1000492_pt1 | contig 13451 bp, 23 predicted proteins | sample NGESurshal092012_3_FD_184473 | JGI IMG/M metagenome (GOLD analysis project Ga0208715, IMG submission 184473) | Arctic peat soil microbial communities from Barrow, Alaska - NGEE Surface sample 210 shallow-092012 (SPAdes) | ecosystem: Environmental > Terrestrial > Soil > Wetlands > Peat ... | reverse complement strand
GTCCCCCGGCTTCAGGGTAGCGGACGGCGCGATCGGAAAGCGGCTGTCGTAGATGTGCATGTGGCAGTCGCAGGCATCGGCTGGCAACTTCAACTTAGGCAGCTCGGTTCCGGCAGACCACGGCACCTGCTGCTGGGCGTGGGCTTGCGGTACGCGCAGCCCCGCGGCTGCCATGGCAGCTAAACCCATGCCTTGCACGAACGTACGTCGTTTGAGTAGAGTTTCGCTCATGATGTCCTCCCTTGGTGTCGTTTCGCGATCAGGCTGAATTGTCGAGTCTTGCCGACCCGATCAGCACTTGTCTTGGGTCCGCAGCTTAGCCGTTTTGCCGGGCAAGCGCATGCGTCGTTTGGGCACTGTCACAGTAACACGCGCTGGCTTGGTACGGACGGGCCGTATAGCGTTCGCTTGACGATCTTGAGGACGCCGCCAAGGCCCAATTCAAGGCAGCGTGGGAGACGTTCCGGGCATCGATCTGCGAGGGACTATGCAGACGCGATGAAATGCATGCACGAGGCTCAGGCACGGCAGGAGGCTTGGTCCCGGAAACATGGCCCCAACAGGAACGATTCTCGTGAGACCAACCAACGGTACAGCCATCCATAGAGCCGGCGGAATCACAAGATACGGTTTTTGCATCGAGGTCGACGGGCCGTCGCATTTGTATCCTACCCCCATACTAAGAGCATCGTGCGACCAAGGCGATCGGTGCGCGGGAAGCTCTTGATGCATAAAAAAACAGTGACCCCATCTGGGGGATGCGGTCACGTTCTGGGCGCCTATCTAATAATGCACTCTTGATTTGCAGTTTCGATCCAAGACTGCGGCGGCGGCTCTGGGCACAACATTCCACCCCATGGACGCGGGTTTGGCGGTTTTGGCTTTTATGGGCCATACGCCTACGGCGGTTATCCTTACGCTTATGGCGGTTACTACGATGATGACGGCGGCTGCTATCTGATCCGTCGGCGCGTAATGACACGATACCCGCTTCAAGCAGGCGCCCTACGCGGCGTTCCAGGACACTCCCGTCGACAACCTGCCGCCCAACTGGCTAGTTCTGCGCATTGCACCGGACGAGGGGATCTCGCTGCAGTTCGAGGTCAAGCGCCCTGGGCCGGTGGTGGACCTTGCCGCCGTGAAGATGGACTTCCACTATGATGACTGGTTCCCGAAGGAGCCGAATGTCGGATACGAGACGCTGATCTATGACGTCATGATCGGCGACCCGACGCTATTCATGCGTGCCGACATGGTGGAGCAGGCTTGGCGCATCGTACAGCCCGTGCTCGATGCCTGGGCGGCGGAAGGCTGACTTTCCTGGTTACGTCTCCGGCAGCGACGGCCCGAACGCGGCCGACGAACTGCTGGCGCGCGACGGCGAACGGACTTGGCGGCCGGTGGCTCAACTATCGGAGCAGAAGACGTGATTGGACATCCGGACATTCGCCTTCTGCTGGCCGACGTAGACGGCACGCTGGTCACCCAGGACAAGGTGCTGACCGAGGCGGCAAAGGCAGCGGCCCGGGAGCTGCACGAAAGAGTATCTTTTGGCTTCAAAGGCGAGCGTCGGTTTGCCGTCAATCTCGATCGTAAATATCGAGAGCGAAAGCCGGTCGCTCATTTCCCCTTCGCCTTCCGCTTCTGCGCCACGGACAGATCGAGCACGTGGGCCCGATAGAGGATGCCGTGCCTCGTCCTTTTTAGTTTGAGCGCGATCCGGGCAACACTGACATCATCCGCTAACAAAGCCCGCAGAATGTCATCGTCCTCGTTGGTCCACGTCCGACGATGATTGCGAAGCCGTAATTTCACTTCGTCTTCGCCCTCCGAGCGGCCAGAGCTTGAGCCAGCTTATTCTCGAAATCGACACGCCTCTCGTCTAGCGGGCGATCGAAGAAGTTATCCCGCACATACAACCCGCGCTCTTCATTCTGCTCCAGCTTATCGATGTTGCAGTCTTTGAACACGCACTCGGTAAAGGTTAGTTGCTCTGTGTCCTGGTCGACGAGCAGTGTGCACTTCACGAACGTGCAACCATCGAAGCGGGTGAAAATACTTTTGCCTCGAAAATCAAAATACTTGGCTTGAAAGCGCTCGCGCCAAATGACTCGCTCTTCTGTTGGCTCGTTGGAGCTCACTTCCCCTTCGCCTTGAGTCCGAGGTCGACCAGGCGGCGGACGGCTTGTGCGAATGTCATCTCGTGATCCTCGGCCCATTCTTCGATGGTTGGTCGCTCGCTTTTATTCCAGCGCGGGACGTCGGCGCTGCGCTGTAGGCGGTCAGCCATCTCGTTAGCGATCTTAGCGTGGCGCTGACTATCCGGCATGTGACGACTCCATTAGAACGGGTTTAAGCGCAAGATCAGCTATCCGAAGTCGGGGGCCGCTTGGCTCGTGCGTTTATTTCGAGCTCACGCGACTCGGCGATCTCGTACAAGAAGCGCACGTAGCCAACGACTCCACCATACGATTGCGCAGCGTTATGCAAGGCACTGGAAAGGGCAGCCTCTCTAGCAAGGGTTGTTAGTTCGGCGGCCCTCTGCTTGATCATATACTCGCGGTCACTTGGATCGGTCCGGTCGCCGAGCGGTCCAATTCTACCGGCCGTCCACTTACGGAGGAACGCATCGAAGTCTGGTGCAATCTCCGTCATTTCCCCTTCATCCTCAGCCCCATCTCGGCAAGCCGGCGGAGGAGCCCAGATTTCTTTCGTAATGGGGCCAACGCAATCCTGAGTTTTCGAGCCCGGTTATCGATCGCCGATACGCTACGGCTGAGCCGCTGTGCAATCGCTGCCGGGCTCTCTCCCGATGCCGCTAACGCCCGAAGCTGCGCGTCTTGCTCAGGCGTCCAGGGCGGGCTTGTGAGCGGGCGCTTGGTGGTCATTTCTTCGCCTTGAGCCCGAGCTCGACCAGGCGGCGGATGGCCTCGGGGCGGGACGGTTCGGGCTTCTGTTCGGCACTCCAGGCGTCCAGCGCTTCAAACTGAGCCGGCTCTAGGCGGACCATCACGCCTTCACGACGCCCCCAGTCTGCGGCCGTCCACGCCTCTTTTTTGGGATATCCCCAATTGACTTTGCCATAAATACAGGGGATCCCAAAAGCAAGCCGAGGGGAAGCGTCTAACTTCCACCCCGGCTCTAACCCAAGCCAAAAGGTACCACCGTAGAAACCCAACCACCGGCATCGTTGCCGGTTGGGCCCGGGTTGCGAGTGGCAGACTCGCCGCCGCGCCGCCCAGAAGGCCAATAAATTCACGCCGCTTCATGCCGCGCTCCCAGGGTAAGGAGCTTTTATCACCGAGAACCGACCCTCTTGAAAGCGGTCTATTGGTGACACCGGGAACAGCGCATCATGGCGCAAAGCGGACCTTCAACAAGATGCGTACGGTCGACGGGATCAGCGGAAGGTGTCTGCTCATAGATTGGAGAGTTCGTCACCTGACAGCCGACAAGATTACCGAGGGATAGACGCGCCCTGTTCGAATAGCTTGTCGCGGTTACCTAAAATCCCATGAAGGATAGGCAGTCGGCTGAACGCCGGCGAATTGAAGCCGCCAAAATAGGTCGAAACGTTTCTGGTTCGGTCGCTCGGCGGCGAACTGGCGATGCTGATGAAGTCAGCTCTATGTCAGGGGTGTTCGCTCCACCACTCCGGCCATTTGACCTTGTGGGGGGTACGCGTGGCCTTCACGATGGTCCGCTGATCCGCGGGACTGAGTCTCCGATCGAGGCGGGCCAACGCGGCCTCGATAAGCCACGGTTCGAGGGCCATCCGTGCGGTCTCGCGGTAGGGATCGAGTTTCTTGGCCATTCGCAGCGGCTCCAGTGCAGATGTGACGCTCCCGGGTACCACAATTGTGCGTACGATGACGCTGGGAAGGCCCTGGTGTGTGCTGGGTCGTTCCGTGACCTCCTCGATCACGGCCAAAGTTGCGCGGGCTGCGGCGCCATCACCTTCAAGTCCGCGTTTGGTGAGTTGCAGCAGGAACGCCTCGGCGGCCGTGACACGGCGCTCGACTCCGCCTTCGCGGATGGTCACCATCTGCCCGAGCACGGCCTCATAGGGTGCTTCGCGCCGTCGCCCGCGGCGGCGACCGGCTGGATTGCCGCTCTGACCCTTCGTAAAGCGCGTCGCCCTTGGCGGCCGGCGATATCCGCCGCCATTGTCCTCGGAATCGTCGGGCGGACTGCCTCGCGACATCATTCGTCGGTCCCCCTTGGCCAGCGCAGACAGTCCGGATCGCGCGTGCAGCGCCGGATCTCATCACGCTCAGCCCCTCGCTTCAATGATGAAGCGCAGCGGTTCTTGAAATGGAGAAAGCGACGGAGAAACCCCGGTGAACGCGCATGTTGACGTATATGTCTGTGAACCTGAAGTAGGCATTGACCAGCAACTGGAGACTGTTTTTATTGAGTTCGAGGTGATGGACCGCGAAACGCAGGAGTGCACCGGAACATCGCACACGGTCCTGATGCCTATGCCGGATGCAATGCAGATTTTGCGGACGTTGCAGCACATTCAGAAGAGGTTTTCCCTTCCTGATGGGACGGTCGATCCGGTGATGGTCGAGATTCATCTGAAAAAGAATTGATAGTTGGGGTTCAGGTCCTGAAGCGAAGCCTCCGCGCGATCATGGAGATCGGTTCGACGATCGGCCTGCGAAAGACTCAGAGCAACCAGAGTGCCCCGACGCCGCGCCGCGCCTATGCTGTCTTATTGACAGAAGCGGTGGGGGTGCGCGGCCGTTCCTGACCTCCATTGCTAGTAGTATTGCGCGGCCCGGCAAACACCGCTGAAATGGCCCGATGGGAGGCCGCAGCCGACAGCGAATTTTTGGCGATCGCGTCAGGGGCGCGAGGATCGGCGCGCAGCATGCGCGCGAAGCGGCCAGCAAAGCGATCCGCGGGGCGAACGCTGCCGAATGCTTGCTGTGGTCGAAACAAATGGAAGGCTTTGGCGGACCCGCGCAGCCGTCGCCCACCATCGCGCAATGCCTCAATGGCGGATATGGCTGGCTGGAGGTGATGTGCCATCGCTGCGGAACGCGCGCCAGCCTGCCGCTCGACGCGATCCGCCGGCCGCGCGATACGCCGATCTGGAAGCTGGAAGCGGCGCTCAAATGCCGCTCGTGCAAGACGCCCCGATGCGCGCCCCGGGTGCACATGATCAGGCTTACGAAGGAGCGGAAGATCGCCCCTTACGCCTGGGTTCATCCGGACGATGATCGATGAAACCGCTCAAAGAGGTCGATAGATATTGAAGTCGGTCGAGGCAAACGCTGCAAAGACGTCGTTGCGGAAGTGTGGTACCTCTCAACCTAAATCGGAGGATGGTGACCATGATTGAACCGAAACTGGAAGTCCCGGCCGAATTGCGCGATTTGGCCGAAAAAACCATCGATCAGGCGGAAAAAGCGTTCGGGATGTTTTTTGATGCTGCAAACAAGTCGATGGCGTCGGTTCCGAATCCGGGAACGGAGATTTCCAAGCAGGCCTTATCTCTCACCGAACAGAATATGAAGGCTGCGTTCGATCATGCGCAAAACTGGTTCACGCCACCGATCTTCAGGAAGCAATGCGAATTCAATCGGAATTCTTGAAGAGTCAGTTCACCAATGCCGGAGAGCATATGAGACAGATCACCGGCGGGGTCATGGCTGCCGCGAAGGATGGGTCGCAAGGCAAGTTTTAATCCGTTGCCCACAAAACAGTCTTGCATAGATTTGTTTCGTGGATTTCAATCATGGAGCAGGTCCTTGACGGGCCACCGGGTAATACCACTCGCCGTCCGTCATCTTTTCTGCTGATCCCTGTCGGCTATAACCGGCAGGGATTTGCATATCGGCCGCGAACTTTCAGATAAAGCGAAGCCGGATTGCGTCAAGCGCGATTCCCGCTGGCGCGGCGGTCCAGGTCTCGCCAGGGACGATCGCCATGGCCTTCGTCAATGTGCCGGTGCTGACGATCTCGCCAGCTGCCAGCGGCAGATTGACCGGATCGGACGCCAGCAATCCAACGAGATGATGCAGCGCCGAGAGCGGGCCGCCCAGCACATTTTCGGCTTGTCCCCGGTCAATGCGTCGGCCATCGCAATTCAGATCAATCTCGAACGCAGATAGGGTCCGCTGCCATTCCGCCGCGCGGCGCGGATAAGGTTGCCGCGGCCCGATCAAGAGTGCCCCGTGCACGCCGTTGGCCGCGACTGTATCGGCCGCGGAAAATTTCCACCCCGGAAAGATCGACTGTACGATCTCGAAGCCGAGAGCGACCCATGCAATGCAGGACGACAAGGCCGTCTCGTCCATGTTTGCGGAGGGCGCAGCGGAAAGGCCAAACACGATTTCGGGCTCGATGCGCGGCTCGGAAAATGGCGCCAGCGGCAACGTTTCGACGGTCGCCAGATCGTGCACGCTGCGGTCGAAAACATAGCCCCAGATCGGCGCGTAGACGCCGTACTGCGCCCAGATCGTGCGATTGGTGAAACCGATTTTGCGCCCGAGCGCTTTGGCGCCGCCTGCCTCGTACATTTGCCGCACCAGCGGCGTCACGCGGTAGGCGTCATCGAGGCTCAGGCCCCCCGGTCGCGAGGAGAAGGGCGGTATTTGCCGGGCGCCCGCAAGCGCAGCGAACGCTTCGGCCGCGATGGCTTTGAGGGTTCGGGCGTTTTCGGCTTGATCCATGGGAGGAACTCACTGCGCGCCCTGCGTCGCGCGCCTGCTCCGGCTTGTTCTGCCGTCGCACGGCTTTTGCCGCGCGTTCTACTTGCGCAGCGAAGCGATATAGGCGGCGAGATCGGCCGCTTCGTACCGGTTCAATGGAAAATTCGGCATCTTCGGATGCGGGTCGAGCAAAAAGAAGGCCAGCTTTTCGGGGGTGAAATCTGACTTGCGCGCGATGGTAGCAAACGGGGGAGCGTCCGTAGTGGCCAGCTTCTGCTCAGTGTCAACCACGTGACAGGTGGCGCACCAGCGCTTGGCGAGCTCGGCGCCATGATCCGCGTCGGCCGCCATCGCCAGCGATCCGCTCAGCCCGGCGGTAACAACGACCAAAACCTGAATGTGTCCAAAAAACGCTCGCATCCGATGCTCTCCTTCGACGTCCAATGACCTACGCTATTCACTGGCACCAATGCAATGGGCGCGGCGATCGGCTACGGCAAATTGATAGAAGGTTGCAGGAAGTGGTCTTCCGGTATCGGGACGCGACCGAGGCCAGGAATGTGTTGGTTTTCGCAGACAGCTCGGTTCCGATGGCAAGCCGAGATGAGGGTAAGCCAAAATGAGGCATTGCACCAAATAGCTCCGCCGGCAGAACAAGCAATACCGATCGACGATATGATCATCCGCAGCATGACCCCGGGAAATGCGAAAGGTCTATGCGTGCGGCGAGAGACTTCAGAAGCCTCAGAGTATCGCCGGAAATGTAGCGAACGAAATAAAGGGCCTGAGGTCGCCGCTTTGCTGCTCGCAATGGCGATATGCAAGGCCCAATTCTATTGGCTGCATTTTCGGCCAGGCTCTCAGGATTGCGCGACACTTTGCTTCTCCTTGTCGCTTAACATCCTGCCGGTGGTTTTGTTGACCAGGTGCAGCCGGGTGCACGCCGGGCAGGTCACGGCCTCAAAGCTGTCCGTTCGGTCAGTTGGCGCCGTTTCGGGCAGCCAAACCTGAACGTTTAAACCGGTCCGCGCACACCGAAAGAGGAAGTTTCCCATTGTTTCATATTGAAGCGGCCGTCGCCGGGGCGCTTTGGCCTGTCTCAAGGTTGCGCCAATCCGCCGCAAGATCACTATCGATCACGACTGACCTTCGCGAATGACAACTGGCCTGAGACGACAGGGCCGCCTTCGGGCGGCTTTTTTTCCACATCGGGAAGGCGGCCACAGCAATTGAACCTGCTTCAATTTTTGCGCGAGCAGCATCGCCCTTGCCGCCAACTGAGGCCGCTTCACAAGGGAGCCCCGAACTGGAGAGTCCGGGGCTCAATGTCAACGTCGTAGCTTCCCGGCTCGGGCAGTTCGGAAATGACAAGGTTATTTAGAGCTGACGGCAGACGACCACATTGAGTGAGATCAAAAGGCGCGGGTTTAGTCCTGCTTTTCTTCGGGCGGTTGCTCGTCCTTTGCCTCTTCGTCCGCCAGCAGCTTCAAGAGCATCTGGCGCTTCTCCGGGTCGGTCGTTTCGGCAAGCAGCTTCCGATAGAGCCTGATATTCTCTCTGTGGATGAATTTTTCCATTTCCGCCTCTCCGTTAAGGCAGCCACGTCAGGCAGTCTGAGCCCCAGAAGAGCCGATGCCCAGTCAAGGAAATATGACAAATCAGGGCAAATCAGGGCACTGGCCGATTTCAATCAGAACGCGCGGGGCCTGGTCGTCCGTGTTATTTGTCTCCTACACGGCAATCATGAAGCCAGGACATTTTTTGATGCCGAGACCGCCGGCAGACACGAAACTGCTCGTTGCCGCCTCCGTCGTGCTGCAGCGATTGCACGATGAGGTGCCGGCTGATCATTTCACCCTGGGCTGGCTCATGCATAGCCTGCACAAGCGCTCCTTCGGAATCATCATGCTCCTGCTCGGTCTGGTCGCAATCGCAACGGGGCTCTCGATCGTAGCTGGCCTGCTGCTCATGATTCCCGCGTTCCAGATGGTGGCGGGCAAGCCTGCCCCGGTCTTCCCACGCCGCATCGCCACGCGTTCCTTGCCGACGAAGCACCTCGCGGCCGTAGTGCAGCGATCCATACCGGTGCTCAGATATCTTGAGAAGGTGGTTCATCCGCGCTGGCACACCCCACCCGAGGCAACCAAGCGCCTGGTAGGCGCCGTCGTTGTGATGCTGAGCACCACTCTGGTGTTGATTCCGATACCCCTGAGCAACGTCGTCCCCGCTTTGGTGATTGCCTTGATCTCGCTTGCCTATCTCGAGGAGGATGGGATCCTGCTCTCGGTCGCCCTGCTGGCCGCCGCGATCGTGCTGACGGTTGCAGCGGGAGCGGTATGGGAGATCGTCGTTGGCGCAAAATGGATCATTGATCTCCGGTAATTATTCCGGTCGCGGCCGGGTTTGGTTCCATCGCGATGCGCTCAATCAAGTTCAGGCCGCGTCACGCGAAAAGGTTCTTGCTCTCAGCCAGCGGCCAGACCGTAGAACGCGCCAGCCCACGCGGCAAATGCGACCATGATCAATCCCGGGATCACGCGAAGAGCAAACGAACGCCCGCCGTTCGCGGCGGCAAGCAGGATTTTGCTGATTGTGTTGGTCGAAAGCCCGGCCAGAATGGGCAAGATAGCGTCAGGCGCAGTGACCTTTCCGGATGCAACAAGCGAAGCAACGGAGATCGCGGCTGAATGAGTATCGGCGAAACCGGCGATGGCCGCGGCGAGAATGGCGCCTTTTTCACCGAACTGGTCCTGCAGTGCGGCGCAGGCGACGAGAATAATGGAAAGAGTCAACGCAAACAAGAATGCCGTCGAGAGGTTGAACGCGCGGCCACTTTGTACTCCGGCTTCCGTCCTTTGCCGCAGAGCCAGAACGGTAAATGCAGTCCCGTAGACGGCGGCGGCCAACCCAGCACATATTAGCGGAACAGCTAGGGATAAGAGGGTCGCCATGCTTGTGGTGGCTAGAACGAGCGCCATCTGGACAATCGTTGCTATCGTTGACAACACGGCGCCCGCAACCGCGGCGCCGGTCGCTTCCTTTGTCTTGGCAGCACGTGCGCCCATTGCGGCGATGGTTGCGGTGCTTGAAATGAAGCCTGAAGCGAGGCCGGCGATCGGAAGCCCAAATCTGGCGCCCAGTAGGCGTACTGCGACATAACCTGCCGCGCTGATGGCCATGATGAGTACGACGATAACCCAAATCGAGTGCGGATTTAATGCACCGTAGGGTCCCATAGGACGATCGGGTACGAGCGGCAGAACGACGAGCGTTGCTGCCGCGAAGATCAGGGCGTCTTGGAGTTCATCTTCTGTGAGAATGTCCCCGACGAACTGATGAAGCCGAGATTTGGCGGCGAGGAGGACCGCCACGACAACCCCGAGGCCTCCTGCCAGCGCGGGGCGTTGCATCGAAAGCCCACCGAGCAAGACGGTTGCCGTCAGTGCGATTTCGGTCGTAAGCCCAGGATCATCTTCATGCCCGCGCCAATAAGCAACTGCGACCAGAACGATGACGCCTGCGGTCGCAACTGCAACCAGCATCTGGCCGCCGACAAGGAAGCTGATAGCGCCAGCAAGCGACGTCACGGCGAACGTTCGTATTCCGGCAGGCGAACGTGATGGACCAGAACCTTTACGGCGTTCCCGCTCGGCGCCGATCAACAGGCCGATCCCAAGTGCGACTGCCAGGTTCAGGATCACGGGATCGATGATGATCATTGCTCCGTTCTCTGATGTATTTGCAGAGGTGCCAAGAAGTGGGAAGGTGAGGTGCATCTACCAAGAATGTAATTTGATAAAGGTCCATTCGCCGGAAAATAAACGCTGAATGCCAATCCATCTATTGGCGCCACAAGATCCGCTTGATCCACATCAATGATCCCCAATTATCCGTGACGCATATCTTCATAAGAGGTTTCCAGCATGAAGCTCCGCAATTCAGCAAAGGACTACGGCGCGATTCCGCAGCTGCTGCATTGGCTGACTGTTATCCTCGTTGTTCTTGCCTGGGCTCTCGGAACTTTCGACGATGCGCTGCCCAAAGGCGGACCGCGTGCTGCCGGCTTATTCGTTCACATCACCGCGGGAATAGCGATCCTCGCACTTTTGGTGACGCGTGTAACGTGGCGGATGGTGGATCCGTCTCCGCCGCCGGAGGTTACGGAATTTAGCAAATGGATGGGAGTATGGATGGATCCGGCCGCCCGGATCGCGCATTACACGCTTTATGCGCTGCTCGTGGCAGCCCCCGTCGCCGGCATCGTGCCTCAGTTCGCGCGTGGTGATGCCTTGCCCTTATTCGGCCTGGCCGAAATTGCCTCACCATGGCTCAAGGATCGTGCATTCGCCCGCAGCGTCAAGGAAGTGCATGAGATCCTCTCCCATGCGCTTGTGATCTTCGCCGCCTTTCATGCTGCTGCTGCGCTGATCCATCACTGGATATTTCGTGACCGCACGCTGGTTCGTATGCGCCCTCGTTCCGGCAGATGATAAGCGACTGCATCGCGATTTCTTCGTCGTCCGGAGGGCGCCAGGAGCTCGCCATTCTGTGCTTCGGCAAGCCATTTTGCGGGTGAAGGGGGCATCACAGGCACAACCATTTGACTTAGGTCAAATAGTCTAGCGCCGGATTGCGTAAGTGCATTAAGGTATGTCCCAGAGCGCCAGATGCAGCGCAAGATGGTTCGCGCCATCCAATAGCTCAGGAGGCTGCGCCGCTATTCAAGGCGAACCAGGATGCTAAACCGGACCTACATTGGTCCAGACGAAAAGCGGCTGCTGTCTCGCTTCTGGCAGAGCGCTTCCGGATTCTGGCGCGGGCGGTCGGCGTCGCGCGCATGGCTTCTGGTTACCGTCCTGATCGCTACCGTGCTGCTGCAACTATTGACGCAGTACGGGCTGAATTTCTGGAATCGCGATTTCTTCAATGCGATCGGCCGCAAGGATGCAGCGGACCTCTGGATCCAGGCGCTGCGGTTCGTGCCGCTGGCGGCTGCCAGTCTTTTCCTCAACATCCTGTCGGTCTGGAGCCGCATGACCATGCAACGCACATGGCGCGAATGGCTGAGCAACCATCTCTACGACTATTGGCTGGAAAAGGATCGCTATATCCGGCTCAGATTCATGGCCGGGGACTATCAAGCTCCGGAGTTCCGGATCGCCGAGGACGCCAGGGTTGCGACAGACCTGCCGATTGACCTCGTACTCGGACTGTTCTCGTCGCTCCTCACCGCGATCACGTTTATTGGCGTCCTCTGGTCCGTTGGAGACGGCCTGGACATCAACCTCGGCGGTTTCACTGTCGCTGTTCCCGGTTACCTTGTCATCGCGATTATTGTCTATTCCATCCTGCTTTCTACAGCGACGTTGCTCCTCGCCCGCCACCTGACACGCGTGCTGGAAGAAAACAAACGAGTCGAAGCCGAATTGAGATCGATCGGGACCCACCTGCGCGAAAGCGGCGAAGGCAAAGCCCTGCCGGACGGCAAGAAGGACGGACGCCATGCCATTGGCGCGGCATTGAAGGCGGTGATCGCCATCTGGCGGATCTATTGCTGGCAGCTGATGCGGCTGACACTGATCACGTATACGAGCCTCTTGGTTACGCCTGTCATCGGCCTGCTGCTATGTACCCCGAAATATCTCGCGGGAACGATGAGCCTCGGCGAGGTGGTTCAGGGAGCCGCGGCGTTCGTCGTTGTGCAGGGCGCGTTCAGTTGGTTCACGGACAATTACGCGCGCCTTGCGGAGTGGGCTGCTTCAGCGAACCGCGTAGCATCCCTGCTCCTTGCGCTGGATCAGATCGATGGTGAAGGCGAAAACGCGGCCTGCCGCGGTTCGAACGATGTCCGTCATCCAACACAGGTTTGATTTGGATCAATGTCATCGGTTATCTCGGGCGCATCCTAACTTTAGGGGTAGCGCCACATCCGTGGGCGCTTGGCAAGGCCGACGACCAGGGGGCGGGCATATGGCGTGCACTCTAACTGTCATTTCCGAGAGCCCGGTGCGCCGCACCATCGCGAGCTGCGAGCGCGAGCTGATCCAGTACAGATCCATGGAAATAGGCCTGCGCGATGCGCTGGCGGAAAGCGAGGCGCTGCTTCGCCAAAAAGACGAGTTGATCCAGAGACAAGAACTAGCGAAAAAGGAGTCCGATCACCGGCTGTTGAACGACCTGCAGATGACCATCAGCCTGCTTTCGTTGCAGAGCCGGGGTTCGACGAATGCTGAAGCGGCCGCGCAACTGGCCGTGGCGGCCAACCGCGTTTCCATGATTGCGCGAATCCACCATCGTCTCAATTCCTACGAGGGTGTGCAAACCATTGAATTTAAGAAATTCCTTCAGGATTTTGGTCGCGATTTTGCTGCGATGGTATCCTCGGAAGAATCCCCGGAGCAGGTGGTCGTCGAGGGTATTGAAATCAATCTGCCGGCCGTCACCGCGATTCCGCTCGGCTTCATCGCCAGCGAGCTGATCACGAATGCGGCGAAGTACGGCAAGAGCCGCATCACCATCAGGCTGCAGCCAGATCCGGAATATCGCTACGCGCTTTCGGTTTCCAATGATGGCCCGGCTTTGCCGGAAGGGTTCGACCCCGGCGCCAGCAAAGGGCTAGGGATGAGGATTATTCAATCTTTCGCAAGGCAGATTGGCGGTGAATTGCGGGTCGGTCGAGACGACGACGGCCAGGGCGCGCGATTTACCGTGCTGTTTCCCTGAATGCCAGCGGATCGGGCAGCGATCCGTCGTGCAGATCAACTTGGGAGTCGTGAGATGTCCAAACAC
>Ga0208715_1000484_pt1 | contig 13520 bp, 14 predicted proteins | sample NGESurshal092012_3_FD_184473 | JGI IMG/M metagenome (GOLD analysis project Ga0208715, IMG submission 184473) | Arctic peat soil microbial communities from Barrow, Alaska - NGEE Surface sample 210 shallow-092012 (SPAdes) | ecosystem: Environmental > Terrestrial > Soil > Wetlands > Peat ... | reverse complement strand
GGGCTCGGTGACACCACGGCCACGGGCGGGTGGGCCGGGCGTCGGGGCGGTCGAGCCCGACTCACGTTCTCGTTTGCGCGCCGCCTTGGCATCGGCCTTGGCCTCGGCGCGGTAGAACGCTTCGCGCGCTTCGTGCACGCGGCGCGCTTCGTCTTCGATCTCTTGCGCGACGTCGAACACGTGCTGCACGTCCTTCGGTCGGAACGCTTGCTCGATGCCACGCAACGGGGACGCCTCCCACGCGAGCGCACCCGCGCGCAGACACGCGATCACGTCGCCCACTTCGTGACGGCGGTCGAGCGCCAATTCGATGATGACGATGCCGTCCTTCGGCCCGCTCGTTGCGCGCGTCGGCAGCGGCAGTTGCTCGTCGCTCATCGTTCGACCCACCCGGTCGATGAGCACGCCGGGCACTGATCGACGTCCGTGAACCCAGGGTGACCCGTGCCGGTCACGATCTCGCCGGTCCCGTTGCACGTCGTACACGGCACGACGGCCTGGCGCACCATGAACTCGTCATTCGCCGTCGAGGTCTCGACGTTGCGATACGTCCACCCGCAGGCGTCACAGCGCCACACCTTCGCCTCGTCGGCGAGGTCGGTCCGGTCGACGCCACTCGCGCTCTCGTGCGTGCAGTCGAGCATCATCCACTCCCAAGGTTCGGTGGCGACACGTAGCCGGGTGCGGCGAACGGTCGTTCCAGCCACGGCCACAACAACGTCTCGATCGGGTGCAGCCGGTGTGGCGACACGGCGCGCACGGTGTTGTAGCCGTAGCTCTTGGCCTCGGCCCATTCTTCGTACTCGCCGCGCGTCAACACGCCACGCAGTCGCACCGAGCCCGGCGTCGCGGGCACCACGAGCACGCCATAGTCGGCGCGCATCGGCAGATCAGGACGCCCGTAGAAGTCGCCGGTCACGTAGTTGTTCCACTTCACCTGGACGCTGCGACCGTTGAGCCACAGATCGAACCCGCCGTCCGGGCCGACCGTGTCGGGCAACTCGACGTGGAACGCGCGTGCGACGGCCAACTCGGCGACGAGGCCGAGCACCGCCTGTTCGCGCACGTCGGCACCGGAGTACGCGACGAACCCGGTGACGAGCTCGCCGGGCCCGCTGTTGCCTCGTGCGAGCGCCGCGACGATGCGCGCCTCTGCCGTCTCGAGCATGGCGTCGGTCACGGGCACGAGCATCAGTCGACACCCGCGCCGAGCTGATCCGCGAGAACGCCGGCGAGCAGTTCCAGCGTCTCGTGACTCTCCGAGCGCAACACGCCGACGCCGCCCATCGCTCGACTGAGCCGTTCCCACCACTCGTTCGTCGCGTCGAGGCGACCGCGTTGGTAACACTCGCACTGCGCATCGTGACCGCCCATCAGAACGGTTCCTCGCTGAACGCCTGCGCGAGCACCGCGGCGAGGTCGACGTCGGGCCCGCCCTCGTAGTCGATCGCCTCGGGTCGACTGCTGCCGGCGATCATCTCGCCGAAGCGTGTCTCTCGACCCATGCGTGCGATGTGACGCGACCAGGCGTGCGCCTCGCGATCGTTCACCGGTTCCTCGCGTCGACCCATCTCGCCGGGCTTGCACCCGTTCGGGCACGAGCGCGGCAGCTTCACGAGTTGGCCCGACCCCGGCTTGTCGGGGTCTTCGCGCATCGTCGCGATCACCGACCCGTCTTCGGCGAACAGGTAGCCATCGGTGCAGAGCGAGCACTCACCAGGCGGCAGGGCGCGCGCGTCGCCTGCACCACCGAACCGTCGACACGTCTCCTGCCACTGCGCAACGGACGGGAACCGCTCGGCCGATTCGATCAGCGACTCGACGCAACGCTCGCCCACGGCGAACGGCACTCGACCCACGTACATCAGCCACAGCGCCGAGCCCTGTTCGTCGAGATCACCGCCTCGACCCTTGAACGCCGACGTGAGCAGTTTGAGCAAACCCGTTGCCTCTCGCTGCGCCATTCGATCTCGCTTCGCCATCGTTGCCTCCTGGGTGTTGGTTCATGCGGGCTGCCGCGGCGTCGATCGCATCGTGAGTGCGTGATCGGCGAACGGGTGGAATGACCGGACCTCGGCGTTCGAGATCGCGGAATCGTTCAATGTGTTCGGCATCGCGCAGCAACAATTCGATCGAGTTGTAGACCGTGCCGCTGTCGTTCTCGCCTCGATGATGCGCAGAGTGTCGCCACCCACGGACGGCGTCGAGCACGTCGTCGATCGGGTAATCCTGCAACGCCGTGGCGATCATTCGACGTCGCTTCGCACCGAGCTTGCCGGTCAGTCGAGCGGCGCGATGGTCGGTCGCATCACACCACGCATCGAAGACCGTCGTCACGAGATCGCGGTCGTTGAGCGGTAGCGAAACGACATGGGGTTGTTGTTCTGTAGTGGTAGTTATCTCTTCTAGTTCAAGAGCACTGATCGCGCTCGCGAGACGCGCGCCAGACGCGCGACGTGTGGCGCGCGTCTGACGCCCGACGCGCGCCATCTGCACATCACTCGTCGCGCGTATGACGCGCAACGCAGGGAGTCGAACTCGGCGCGTCGTCTCGACGAGCCCGCGCGCTTCGAGCTTCGGCAGTAATCGTCGAGCGCGCTCGTGCGACATTCGCGCCGTCGCGCCAATGATGTGCGCGCCTTGCACGACCACACCGGCTTCATCGGCCAGGTATGCGAGCGCGACGTGCAGTGCCCATTCGGCTGGATCATCGAGCGGTGATTCGTCGATCACTGCTTGAACCAATAGAGCACTCACTGTCGCACCCATTGGGTAATGTGCAACACGTCCTCCTGCTGCGAAGGTGGATGGGAATGCTGCGATCGGGCCGCCCTCACACGGCGGCCCGATTCGCGTTCTGATCTCCACGAAACTACAACGCGCTGATTCGTGGCAACAGGGGAAGTTGCTCACAGAAGCGCACCCTCGGTGCACAGCGTCATACACAGGACCCTGTGCGTTACGCGACGGGCGAGGCGCACAGATGATCGACGAGACGAGCCCGCAACGTCTTCGCCGGGCCGGCCACGCTCAGCCCGGTCTTCTCGAGAGCGGCGATCACCTTCACGCTCGACATCTTGGCGACGCGCGCCTCGATCGCCTTGCGTTCGTCGACCGAGGTCTCGGCGGGGTGACCCTTCACGTGCTCGGCGACCTCAGCCACCGGCACGTACACCTCGCACCGAGCGCACCACGTCGAGGGCCCCACGCCCGTCGCGTCGTACACCGGCAGATGCGTCACGTCATCGTCGACGTGGTGCCAGCCGTCTTCGTCACGCCAGAGCGGCACGTCGCACCCGTCGACCGCGCACGTCCCCGTTTCCGGAAGCGCCTCGGGCTCGGCGATGTCGGGCGTGTCCGTTTCCGGAAGCGGCTCGATGTCGGGTGTCGACTCGGGCTCGGGCGGTTGCGCGGTATCGGTTGCGACCGATTCGGCCCCATTGGTTCCACGTGGAACCTCGGCGGGATCGGGGTCGGTGTTCCCGTCGCCGCCCATCTCGCCGACGACGACACCATCCCCGCCCTCGTGAGCGTCGGGCGAGTCGCCACCTGAGGCGTCACCAGTCTGCACGGATTCGTCGCTCTGCGTCGTGGCGGGTGCAGGGTGGGCACTCTCCCCACTCGACGTGCCCGACGCAGCAGGCGAGCCCTCAGGCGGTGAGTCTTCGGGTGGCACGTCGTCCTCAGCGCGCTCGATCGGGAGCGCGCCCGTTGCGACGGCGACGACCCACTGCTTCGCCTCTTCGAGCCGACTCACGAGCAGGAACTCCGGTCGACCGAACGTGTTGAGGAACTGCGCCTTCGCCTTGCGTCGCTCGCCCTCGTCCTCGATCTGGTTCAGGCCCTCGGCGAGCGCGTCGGTCGCCTGCTTCGCCGCCACCGGCTCACCCGACTTCAACCAGTCGCGGTACTCCTGAGCGAAGTCGCCGGCGAGCCCGGCGAGGTACTGCGACCCGACCGGCACGGCGTTCGTGCGGGACTTCACGACGTGCAGCACGTGCGGCATATCCAACTCGACCGCCACGTTGACCTCGTATTCGAGATCGTCGTCCTGCTGCGCCTTGATCCCAGCCTTCGTCACGACGGTCTTGCCGTCCTTCTGCTCGATCAGGTGATCCATCTTCGAGCGGCAGCACACGATGACGTGCGCGTCGATGTCGAGCAGCGTCTCGATCAGGTTCTCTTGGATCGGCCGAGCCGACTTCCATCCGCGCACGTTGTCGCCCGCGATGTCGAGCACGCCGCCCTGCTTGCGCCAGAAGTGCGAGAACGAATCGACGATGATGCAGTCGTAGGTCTCGGCCGCCTCCTTGAGCGTGAGTGACAACGCGGTCGGATCGAACGGCGGATTCCACGGCAGTTGGTCGAAGTCGAACACGTCGGCGTAGGTGAGCGACGATTCCTTCTCGGAGTCGATCACGAGAATGCGGCCGTGAGGGCCAACAAGCGTCGTCGCGATCACCAGGCCGGTGTAGGTCTTCCCAGCACCAGGCGGGCCCGACATCATCACGCGGCCCTTCATCTCCGGACGGATGCCCGCACGAGCGAGCGTCAACCTCGACTGATTCGGCATCGCGGGTGTGCCGCGCGCCGGTGTCGACTCTCCGTTCGGCGCTCGGTTCATCCCGCCGCCGGTCTTGCCCGCGGCGATCGCCGCCGCGCGCCTCTGCTCGATTTCTTCCCTCGTCAACGCTGCCATGGTCATCTCTCCTTGGTTGGGTTGTTGCAACACTCGACGTGCACGCGCGCGCCCGCGTTCGCGGGCCTCGGCTTCGGTCATCGCGCCACCGTTACCGACGCCGTGCTCCCCTTCAAGAACGCGACGAGGCCCGGCACGACCTCGCCCGTCTCGTCGTACACGACCACGTAGCCCGGCGTCGGTTCGGCCGCGTGATCGTCCTCGACCGACGCTTCGTCGAGGTGTTCCCAGTTGCCCTCGACGACCGCCTCGACGATGTCGCGGCCGCACTCGTGACAGACCGGTCGCATCGTCGGGCGCGCGCTCACGAGTTTGCGCAACGCCGAGATCAGCACCGAGAGTTTCGTCTTCACGACCTCGTCGTACGGTTCCGCTTCGAGCGTGTCGGCCGCCCACACGAGCACGGCGTCCTCGTCGTCGACCTCGATCGTCGGCGTCTTCGCCACCGTCGTCGACACGTACCCGGACGGCAACGTCGCCGTCGCCTGCTTGGTGAGCGTGCGCTGCGCCAAGCCGTAGAGCTTCAACCGTCCCTCGAAGAACGCGATGCCTGGCGCAACGCGCGCCAGCTCGGCACGTTCCCACTCGTCGATGCGACCACGCCAGTCGCGCGCAGCGATCGCCGCCTCTGCGGCACGACCCTTCAACGCGGCGAGTTTGCGCATCGCCCATTCGGCTTCGCCCAACGTGGTCGGCTGCCACGCCTGCGCGGGCTCGACCTCGGCGAGCGTGCCCGCCAGAATCGCCTCGTCCAACTCGTTCGCGAACTCCGGCTCGTCCGTGAGGCGCGCAGGGATCGCGGGTGCGTCCATCGTCATCGTCACTCTCCTTGGGCTGGGTGTGCGAGGGCCGATTGCCCTGTAACGCACGCTATCGAACGGGTGCGACAGGTGCAGGGACGCGCAGACGCGAAGAGACGCCGAGCCTTGGGACTCGGCGCCTCTTCATCCAACAACCCAAGGCCACGCGGTGATGAATCGCGTGACGAGACGACGTTACACGCGCTGCTCGTCAGGCGTGAGCAGGGTCCGCAGGGGCCCCGAGGTACGGGGCGTTCCCGAAGGTGAAGAAGTGCCCACTCGCGTCGAGTATCCAGTACCCGCCGTCGTCGGGCGTCGGCGCGAGCCCCGCGACGGGCGTGGCCATGCGCGCGCCCGGGTGATCGTGTTCGAGCGTGGCCTCGCCGCCGTGATACTTCGCCGCGCCGTAGGCGTACACCGCGCCCTTGTCGTTGATCGCGTACACGCCGACGCCGTCAGCAGCGGGAACAGGTGGGAGCCACATCTTGCCTCCAGGGGCAGGGCCAGGTCCGACCGGCGCGTGCACCGGCCAGAGTGAGAGCGAGTCGTCGTACACCGTCGAGAGGTCGTAGCCGTCCGGCGCACCCCAACCAGGCGACGCGGCCCACTGCGTGATCGCCGAGCTCCCGAACCGATGCTCGTGACGCGTCCAGTCGCCGATGAACTGCCGACCGGGGAACAGCCCGGCGTCGGTGCCCGAGCAGTAGACGACCGGGATGAACCCGACTTCGGGGAGCCGAATCTGCAACGACGGCCACACGCCGCTGGTGTGAGCCGATTGCGCGTCGTAATGCTCGATGTCGATGCCGACCGCGACGCCGGTCGGCGCGCCGAGGCTCATCATCTGCACGTGGATCGAGGCGACGATCGCGTCCGCGTTGTACGGCGGGCCGACGACGAAGATCGGGAACAGCTCGTGAGCGTGCGCCTTCGCGCGCGGCCAGTACGACAACGGCCACCCGCCACCGCTCGCGTGCGGCGATCGGAGATAGCCAGCCCACACGTCGGCGTTGAGAATCGGATCGTGCAGACCCGCGGCGTCGAGCATCGAGCGCGTCATTCGTCGAACCCTCCGCTCGCGGCCAACTCGAGCGCGGCGGCGATCACGTCGCCGAGGTAGACGATTGCGTCCGCGACGGTGACCGGGCCGACCGCGACGGCACTCACGCCTTCCCGACCTGCGGTCGAGCCGATCCGAGGCGACTCCGGTCGGCGGGTCTTCATCGCGTCGATGATCGCCTGACTCTCGGCGTCCATCAGCGCAGCACCTTCGACGCCGCGGTGAAGTGCGCCACGATCGGCTTCGCAGCGCCGTGAATGTCGAACAGGCCGCACGTTCCCGGCCAGCCCGACGAGCCGTCGTCGCGCAGCGTGTACCAGACCAGCTCGTGCATGTTGACGTGAGCGAACGCCGGGCTCGAGAGCAACGCCAGGTAGTTGTCGAATTGCTGCGCCTGGAACGCCGCGTCCTTCCCGCCGTTGCCGACCGGCTCACCGTGCTCGGACCACGTGATCTTCATGTTGGCGTGGCCCATCTTCGCCAGATCGTCGTCGAGAGCGAGCGTGCGGTACGCGGTGTTCCACGTGAACGGTTCGGTGTTGACCGGCAGACCGAACGGGCCGTATCCGTGCCAGTCGATCTCGAGATTCGGGATCGCCAGGATGCTCGGCTCGGCGGCGATCATCGCGTCGAAGAACAGAAGCGGCTCGACGTAGGACGAACCGAGCTTGCCGCTCGCCGGGCACAGCGACGGCGTCGCGATGCGCGCGCCCGGGTTCGCCTTCGCGATCGCCTCGGCGGCTGCGAGCAGCATCGTCGCCTGCCCGTGCGGGTCGGGCGTCTGGTTGCTGCCGAAACCGTTGACCTCGTTGCCGCTCGACGTGCGACCCTTCGGGCCCGCCGCGATCGAGGACTCGGCGCAGTACGAGCCGAACGCGTCCATGCCCGCCTGATCCTTCGGCACGACGTGACCGATCGCCTGGCAACACTGGAACAGCACGACGTTGTGCGCCGCGCACGCACGCTGATACGGGCCGATCAGCGTCGAGGGTGATCCCCACCCCTGTTCCTGACTGATCCGCGCGACGCGCCCGCCGATCGAGGCGAGCAACGCGACGTCGGCCTCGGCCTTGCTCGGCGTGTTCGAGATGTTCGACCCGAGGTCCCACCGGAGGCGCACACCGGCTTGCGCGGTTGCGGTCACGGTGCGGGCACCAACACGGCGAGGTCGACACCGAGCGCGTCGGCGGCGTCAGGGTCGAATGAGCGCCAGGTCTTGAGCACGCCGAGGACGGTGTGTTGCAACGACACCATCCAGCCGGCGCCCTTCGCGCGCACCTCGGCCGCGACGATCGGGAAGTCGTGCGCGAGTCCGATCACGGCGTCGGGGTAGAGCTGCATCCCGAGCGCCTTGCCCGTCGTCGGGTGAATGAGCGCACCCCACGTCGGCGGCGTCGGCCCCTCCTGCGGGTTGCGACACGAGAGCACCGCGATGTACCGGACGACGGTGTCGCTCGTGACGTGGCCGGTGCCCTTCTCAGCGAGCACGTTCAGGTGGGCGTACGGCTTGCACTTCTGCAACGCGGCGATCGCCGGGTCGGGATGCTCGACGAGCACTTCGGCTTCCCGTGCGGCGAGCACCTGCGCCGGGGTGAGCGGTGCGGCAACATCGGTCATGCGGCGCACGGTAGCGCGCGCAGCCGGTCTCGTCAGTCGATGCTGGTGTACGTGCTCATATCGAGAGCGTCGGGGTCGATCGGGAACAGAATCGCGTGAGTGCGAATGCCGTTGAGGTTCACGTAGCCGGTCGAGTCGACCGCGGTCTCGACTTCGGCGTGCAGCGTGATCGCGTGCGGCCCGCCCGCCGCCACCGCGAGCGAGCACTGAATCGCCATCGGCACTTCCTCACCGCCGGTCGCGTGATACTCGTTGTGGTCGGTGAACGGGATGCCGCCGTCGCAGTCGTCGTTGATCTTGAGTTCGAGGCCGATCCCGAATTGCCCGGCGCCGCCCGGCATCGACAGGTTGTTGACCGCGTAGAGCGTGCAACTCACGAGCACGTAGGCGGGTGTCGGCGTGTGAAACTCCCAACGCGCGATCTCGCCGAAGAACGGCGAACCCGAACCCATCGGTGGACCGATCGCCGTCGACGCGGTGCCCCACCGATACGTTGCGCCGACCCCGCCGCCGCGCACGATCGGTGGACGCTTGCGTTCCAACTCGAACACGCGGCGACGCAGGTCGCGCAGCATCGCGCCGATGTCGGGAGGCAGGCTGTCGACGCTCACTTCGCGATCCCAACCGTCAACGTCTCGTCCTTCGCCATCACGACCGACGACACCCGCCACAGACCGTCGAGCACCACGTCGCCGTCGATCACGTCGACCGGGATGATGTCGCCGGGCTTCAACACGCCGATCAGCGTGAGCAGAATCTCGCCGGTCTTCGGGTCACGCGGCTCGCGCATGGTGAGCGTGGGAGTCTTGATCGGCTGGCTCACCTGAGCACCGCGACTGCGGGCGAGCGAATCGAGCAGGTCGATCGGCGCGTCGGACGGCGCAGCCTCGACGAGCTCGCGAGTGAGTCCGCCGAGCGCGTCCGGTGCGTGGAACCCGCCTTCCTCTCGGCCCGAGTCGGCGTTGCTGTTGCCCATCTCGCACACGTCGGTCGCCGAGCCTTCGAGCGTCTCGCCGTTATCCCACCCGACCACGCACCACGTCTCGCCGGTGACGGCGTTGGCCTCGTCGGGGTAGTGATACACGAACGGCCGCGGCCACGTCTTGCCGATGCTCGGGTAGTGCGTGCGGAAGATGCGCGCGTTCTTGCGCACCTCGATCTCGAAGTCGAACCCGTCGCTGGATTTCGGCCACTCGTCGAGCGCACCGGATCCGTTGCCGCCGCCGTAGCCCTGTTGGTGATCGAAGAACTGATACGTGCGTTCCTTCACGATGCCGCTCGGCGCGCCCGCGTCGGCGATGTTGAGGTTGCTCTTGGAGTACCCCGACCCGATCGGCATTCGGCCGCTGAGGTAACGCACCGTCTCGCGCGCGATGAGCGTCTGGTCCCACCCTGCGCCGAGGTGACTGTTGCCGGTCACGAACGACAACGACTCCATCACCGTCACCGACGCCGCGTCCCAGTAGAGCGTGCCGTCGATCCCGTACAGGCGGCACTCGATCCCCTCGGTGACGTTGGGCGGCATCTCGATCGCGACCTGAACGCGCGACCACTTCCCGACCGGCGCAGTCGAGTTGTCGAGCGCCGCCCACTTGTACGGCAACGCGCTCCCCGGGCCGGCGCCGACCGCGCCGATCCACAGGCCGCGTTGCACGTTCGACGCGGGCAACGCGATCAGGTCTTCGACGAACACCCACGCGGTGAGGAACAACGCCAGCCCGATCGAGGTCGCGTGCATCGGGAACCGGGTGCGGAGGTAGTGCTCTGCCGTATCGGTGCACACCAGCTTGGCCGAGGTGGCACCGAGGTTGTGACGCGTCGCGTCGATCGACGCGGTGAACCCGCCGTCGCTCGTCGCCCACGAGTCGAACGTGGCGAAGTCGCCATTGGGCAGGAAGTTGTGCCGCTTCGCCTCGCCCATGAACCGGCTCATCAGGTGATAGAGCGGGTCTTGGCAGTTGTACGTGTAGAGCCGTGCGACCGAGTTGGCGCGGCGCGTGACGTGCGGACCGCCGAAGATCAGAGCGCCGTTGCGCCACACCTGAACCTCGCGTGGCGGCGTCGTGTCCGGGTTCGGCATCGGGAGCTCGGCGAGGCCGGGCGCGTCGATCGGGATGGCCACGTCCGCGGTCATCGGCGCGTTCACCGCAGGCCAGGCGAGCCCTTCGACCGACGCGGACGGGAACGTGGCGTACACGTTGCCTTCGGTGTCGACCGCGTGCACCATCCAGCCGGTCTCCTCACCCGCCGGGGTCGGCACCATCACCGACTCGGGAGCGAGCACCGCGGCGAAGCCGCGCACGTCGATCGACACGAGCGGCAACACGTGCGCGGTGGTGCCCGCGCCCACCGCCAGCCCGCGCACCTCGACGGTGCTGAGCGGGAGATCGAGCACGGTCGGGGTGAGTCGGAACGGCGACAGGTCGATCGTGGTGAGCGGCAGATCGAGGATCGTCGGCGGGACGCTCAACTGCGCCTCGTAGTAGTTGTCGATCGTCGAGTGCTGCCCGCTCGCCGCGAACCCGAACGCGAGACCGTCCATGCCGGGCCCGGCGATCGCCGAGTCGGTCGCGAACGGCGCACCGGACCAGTCGGGCTCGGCGTCACCGACCGCCGTCGATGCGACCCACAGACCGTCGCCCATGATGTGGAACCACAGTCGAGCGTGCGCCGAATTGAGCGGGTCGATGCCGCTGTCGCCGAGCGATGTCCACACCCCGGCGACGACCTTGTAGAGCCAGAAGCGGTTGTGGTAGTTGCTCAACTCGAGCGCGTAGCACGTCGGCGTGTCGACGTCGCCGTTCCACCGAGCGAACAGCATCACCGTGTCGGCGGCGATCGTCGCCTCGATGAAGTCGAACGCCTGCGTGGCGTCCACGCACGCGAAGTCGGTGCTCGACCACGCGCCGACCTTCACGCCGTCGCCGTCGCTCGGGCTCGTCGGACCGCTCGACGGTGCGCCGGTCGCGGTCACGATGCCGTGACCGGAACCGATCGTCTCGGCGCACCAACCCTTCACGAAGTTCGCGAAGTTGGCGGCCCAGTCGTTGTCGATGTCGTCGAAGGTCGCGATGAGGGCCATGCGCGCGCTACGGCTGGATCAGCTCGAACACACCGGCCGCGTTCGGCACCACCTGGACATCGGAGCCGTCCGTCGCTTGCGCGCCGAGATCGACCGCGAGCATGAGCCACGAGTCGGCGTCGGTCGTCACTTCGCAGAACAGGACGAACGTGTCGTACGCGACCGACGCTTCGAGATTGCCGAAGTCGAAGATCGCCGAGTCGAGCAGTTCCCGGTGGCCGGTGCCGTCCGTCGTCGCGGTCGGGGTCGCGATGGCCTCACGCACGTAGCTCGCCGAGGTGACCTCGACCGCGCCCGCCGCGAGAATCGACGCCACGAACGGATCGCCCTTGGCCGGCGCCCACGCGTTCTTGTTGACGAGCATTCCCTTCACGGTCGCGCTCGTCCAGTCGAACCCGGTGGCGAGGTGATGGAGGTAGGTGTCGAACACGGTCGTCATCAGGCGGCTCCCTCAGTCGTAGGCGTCGGATCGGTCAATGGTGGCCAACGCCGTTCCACTGCCGCCGTCTCGGGCGTAGGTGAACAGATTGTCACCCGCGATCGCATCGAACATCTGCGACCCGGGCGCGAGCACCGCGAGCGAACCGTCCTTGGTCACCAGACCGGAGCCGGTGTCGACGACGAGATGATGCGTCGAGTCGGCGAGCGTACCGATCCACTGGAACCACGGCCGCGTGGTCGACGTGCCGAGCGAGTGCGAGATCAGCCGCGGGTTCACCGCGGGCCCGCGCAACGTCGCGACGAACGGCGTGCCCACCGTCCCGGCCGTCACGACGTGACCGTCTTGGCTGGTGTCGGTCGTCAGGAGCGAGATGTCGTCGGTGTCGACGTCGGGCGAGTAGCGCCGCGGGTCGGGCGCGGTGAGCGGAATCTGCGCCTGCACCACCACGAGGCGACCGAGGAACGCCGTGTGCACCGGGCCCGTTCGCAACACTCGCGCCTGCGTCGTGCGCAACGGATCGGTCACGACCAGCAGACTCGGAATCTGCACGCACCGCGCCGCCCGCTTCACCGTCTCGATCGCGTTGAACGAGAACTCCTGCAACCGGCGCGACGGGGCCGGGAGAGTGCAGTCGAGCGCGAGCACGATCGCTCGTTCCTTCAACTGCCGCACCGTGGGCACCGCGCCGATCGGAGCCTGCTGCATCGCGCTCGTCACGCCGGTCGTGTCGTACCAGCCGTCGAGACGCGTCACCGACCAGCGCAGGCCGTTGTCGTCCTCGGTCATGCCGTCGCACACGAGATCGCCGAGCGTGGCCGCGATCTGATCGGTCACCGGAACCTCCACGCGAGCTCGGCCGCCACATGCACCGGGTCGATCTTCTCGTTCTGCACCCACTGGCCGATGAGCGGCGCCTGGCGTTGAGCGTCCGCACGATCGAACCCGGATTGCCCGGCGATCGCCAAGCCGGACTTCTCGAGAGGCGAGGACCGCAATCGGCTCAACCCGGACAAGGCCGATGTGCTCAGCTTCCCGCCCGCGACCGCGACCGCACCCGTCATCGACTCGATGCCCGCCGCGAGCCCGGCACCGAAGTCGACGCCGATCGAATGCGCGACGCTCGACGGACTGTGAATGCCAAGCCGGCGGCGTGCCTCGGCGGCGACCTCGTCGGCGCTCTTGCCGACCACGAACGTCACCTTCTTCGAGCCCGCGGTGATCCCGCCGGTGAACCCATCGGTCCACTGCGCCGCGGCGAGCGCGCCGTGCGTCGTCCAGATCGACGCCGCCCCCGGCTTCGAGGTCGTGCTGCTCGCGGCGGCTCCGGTCGCCGCGATGTCGAACGCCTGCTTGATCGCCGCGGCGAGTTTCGGGAACTCGGCCTCGATCGCGACGAGCGCCGCGCTCATCAGCTTCTTGCCCATCGCCGTGCCGTCGTTGCTCACGGTGTTGAAGCCGTGCGTCCGCAGGAACGTGTCGAAGGTCGCGGTGATCGCCTGCGCCAACTCGATCGCGCGCTCGGCAGCCTTGGCCTTCACCGGGTCGGCAGCGAACCCCTTGGCGAGCGCCTCACCGGCCGCGCCGCCCTTCTGCACGAGCGACGCGGCGAGCGGACCGAGATGTTCGTTCACGAGCGTTTGAAGGTTGCCCATGAAGGTCACGGTCGACGTGTTGCTCTTGGTCAACGAGTCGGTGAACCGTTGCGGGTCGGCATCGAACGCCGCCTTGCGTCGCGCCTCGGCGACCTTCGCGGCCGCGTCGGCGACGGTCTTCGCGCTGTCGACCTGCGCCTTGGCGATCGCCGCCTGGCTGGTCTGCAT
>Ga0208715_1000478_pt1 | contig 13615 bp, 10 predicted proteins | sample NGESurshal092012_3_FD_184473 | JGI IMG/M metagenome (GOLD analysis project Ga0208715, IMG submission 184473) | Arctic peat soil microbial communities from Barrow, Alaska - NGEE Surface sample 210 shallow-092012 (SPAdes) | ecosystem: Environmental > Terrestrial > Soil > Wetlands > Peat ... | reverse complement strand
TCTTCGCGACCGCGACGGTATCGTCCAACTGGTGCTGAATCCCAAGCACGACGGCGCCGCCCACGCGGCCGCCGGCGAGACGCGCTCCGAGTTTTACGTTGCGGTCAAGGGCAAGGTCGTGCGCCGCGCCGAGGGGACAGCCAACGCGGAGCTTCCGACCGGCGAAATCGAAGTACTGGTCAGCGTATTCGAGACTCTGAGCGCGTCGGCGCCGCTGCCGTTTCAGATTGCCGAGGCCGACGCGACCGCCGAGGAAATCCGCCTCAAGCACCGCTATCTCGATCTGCGCCGCCCCGAGATGCAGCGCAACCTGCGCTGGCGCCATCAGGCGTTGCAGGCGGTTCGCAGCCATCTCGATCAAAACGGGTTCATCGACGTGGAGACGCCGATACTTTTCAAATCGACGCCCGAGGGCGCGCGCGATTACCTGGTGCCGAGCCGGGTGAACCCCGGGAAATTCTACGCGCTGCCGCAATCGCCGCAGTTGTTGAAGCAGATTCTGATGATCGGCGGACTGGATCGCTATTATCAGATAGCCCGGTGTTTCCGCGACGAGGATTTGCGCGCGAATCGGCAGCCCGAATTCAGCCAGATCGATATCGAGATGACGTGTCCGCGACCCGAGGACATCCAATCGATCGCGGAGGGAATGATCGCGTCGATTTACCGCAACGTGCTCGACGTTGACGTGAAGCCGCCTTTTGCGCGGATTCCGTATGCCGAGGCGATGGAACGTTTCGGTATCGACAAGCCCGACACGCGCTTCGGGCTCGAGCTGAAAAATCTCACGGCGGCATTCGCAGGGACCTCGTTCAAGGTGTTCGCGGAAATTCTCGCACGCGCCGAATCCGTATATGGAATAAGCGTCCCGGGCGATCATGCGCTGAGCCGCCGCGAACTCGACGAGCTTACCGAGTCGGTGAAATCGCGTCATGCGATGGGATTGGCGTGGATAAAGGCGGGCGAGGGCGGATGGCAGGGACCGATCGCAAAACATTTGAGCGACGGCGAGAGAGCCGCGGCGACTGCGGCCTCCGGATTGAAGGCCGGCGGTACGTTGTTGATGGTCGCGGGACCGCCGGACAAAGTGCGGCCGGTTCTGGGTGACATCCGTTTGCAGCTCGCCGCGAAATTCGGTCTGGACAAATCCGACGCGCTCAAATTTTTGTGGGTGGTCGATTTCCCGCTCTTCGATTACAGCGCCGACGACAAGCGCATGGTTTCCGTGAACCATCCTTTCACGGCGCCGAATCCCGACGATCTTGCGATGCTCGATTCCGCACCGCTCGAAGCTCGCGCCCTGGCGTATGACATGGTGCTCAACGGCCAGGAACTCGGCGGCGGCTCGATTCGTATCCATAGCCGCGAGCTTCAATTGAAGGTATTTGAATTGTTGGGGCTGACGCGCGAGGAGGCGATGGATCGCTTCGGCTTTCTGCTGGACGCACTGAAATATGGAGCGCCGCCCCATGGCGGAATCGCATTCGGAGTCGATCGGATTTGCATGATGCTGTGCGGCGCAGAGTCGCTGCGCGACGTGATTGCGTTTCCCAAGACGCAAAAGGCGGTTGACCCAATGAGCGGAGCGCCGTCGGAAGTCGATCCGCGCCAGCTCAAGGAGTTGTCGATCAAGGTGACGTCATGAAAGCCAGTTGGACGGCGGGAGCGGCGCGGTTGGCGCTTGTGGCAGCAGCGTTGTGGATGGCGGCAGGATGCACCACGATCGCGGCGGACGCGGTTAGCTCCACGACCGGGGCGGTCAGCGACGCGATCAACCGCCGCGACGTGAAGTCGCACGCAGTGAGCTCGATCAAAACGCTCACTATCAATCGTGTCGCGGTGATGCCGCTGATAGAAGCCGCCCCAGGCGGTGGCGAGCCGCTGGCTCCAGGAGCCACAGAGGCGGTTAGCGCCGAGCTCTACAGCCAGGTCGCGGTGGCGGGTGGATGGGACCCGGTCGCGGAGCAGGATGTCGCGGCGGCGATGCAGAAGATGCCGCCGACCACAATCGCGAACGTCGACGAGAATGCGCTCAAGCTGGGCCATGACGTGTCGGCCGACGGCGTGATCTACGGCACCGTCGAACGCTACCAGGAACGGGTCGGGATGGATTACTCGGCGGCAAGCCCGGCGGCGGTGTCGTTCTCGCTCAAGTTCGTCGATTTCAAGAGCAAGCAAGTCGTCTGGACGGCGAAGTTTGCCAAGTCGCAGGCGGCTTTGAGCCAAAATCTGTTTGACCTCGCCAATTTCGTGCAGCGTTCCGCGCGTTGGGTGCGCGCCCATGAGATCGCGCTCGAGGGCGTGAAGGAAGCGGTCGCCGATCTGCACGGCGATCTCAACCTGAATCAAAACGTCAAGCGTTTCGAAACCGGCACCTACGGCGAGATGAAGTCCGGACAGCAGCGCTACAGCACCGGCCCGCAGGGAATCTACTAACAAAGGAAGAATCACCTGCGCGGTGCGCGGCAGGGGCTGCGGCCCCTGCACCCGCAGTGAGAAGACGCGAAAATCTGCGCAGCGCATCTTTTCGCGACTACGCGATGCCAGCAGGGGTGACCGCAGGGGTGACCCCTGCACCCAGTGTTAAGGCCGCCCGCCGTTGGCGGGCCGCATGAAGGAAGAATCACCTGCGGCCGTTGGCACGGCTGGCCAGTATTAAGAGGCCGCGCTCCGATGTCACGCGCGGGCAGGGGTGACGGCTTAATAATGAGCTGCCGTCGCCACGGCCTGCGGCCCCCTACACCCGCAGTGAGAAGACGCGAAAATCTGCGCAGCGCATCTTTTCGCGACTACGCGATGCCAGGGGGACCTCCTTCGGCTTCGCTCAGGACAGGCTCTGCACCCGATGCGCTAAGAGAATCGGCACCGCCACGGGATGGGGGCGGAGTTTATTCTGAGTACTCGAAGGACCCTGTTAGAACTTGGTAAGGGGGAAGTCGAGTGTACAAGCGCGGTCTCCACGAGGAATTTGGCCGGCTTTGGTCGGAACGTGATTCCCGGCTGCACGGCTTTCTGCAGCGATTATTCACCCCGATCCAGTAGAAAGCTTGAGCGCTGCAAGGCGCCTCAAGATCGGTCCATGAAGGCGCTTATATTCGCGCTAAGAGTGGATATTTGGCAGGGTAAAATGGAAATTCCGGTCAAGAGGAGTCGGAGCGATGGCAACTAAAGTGCAGGTGATCTTCTACTCGATGTATGGGCACATCTACAAAATGGCCGAAGCGGTCGCCGCCGGCGTTCGTGAAGTGCCCGGCGTCGAGGTCAGCCTCTACCAGGTACCGGAACTGGTGGCGGACGCGATACTCGAAAGGAGCGGCGCCAAGAAAGCCCGCGACGCGTTCGCGCATATTCCGATCGCGACGGTCAATCAGCTTCCAGATGCTGACGCGATCATCTTTGGCACGCCGACGCGATTTGGAAACATGGCGGCGCAGATGCGCAACTTTCTCGATCAATGCGGCGGGCTATGGGTACGCAACGCGCTGGTGGGCAAAGTCGGCAGCGTTTTCGCCAGCACTGGAACCCAACACGGCGGCCAGGAAACCACCATCACCAGTTTTCATACCACGCTGCTGCATCTCGGCATGATCATCGTCGGCGTGCCCTATTCCGCGAAGGGACTGTCGAACATGGACGAGATTTCCGGCGGGACTCCTTATGGAGCGACCACGCTGGCGAACTCCGACGGGAGCCGTCAGCCGTCGAAGAACGAACTCGAGATCGCGCAGTTCCAGGGACGCCACGTCGCCGACATCGCGCGACGGCTGGTTCAGGCTCGATAGCGGCAGATTTGGAGAACGAGATGATTACCTTGCGCAAAGCTTCAGAGCGAGGGCTGACCAAACTCGACTGGCTCAATAGCCGCCACACGTTTTCGTTCGGCGAATATTTCGATCCGAAGGAGAATGGGTTTTCGGTGTTGCGCGTCATTAACGATGACTGGATCGCAGCGGCGAAGGGCTTCGGCACCCATTCCCATCGCGACATGGAGATCATCACCTATGTGCTGGAAGGTGCGGTCGAGCATCGCGACAGCCTCGGCACGCGGAGCGTGATTCCGGCCGGCGATGTGCAACGAATGACGGCTGGAACCGGCATCCAGCACAGCGAGTTCAATCCGTCGCCGACGCAGTCGCTACATCTTCTTCAGATTTGGATTCTTCCCGAGGCGGCCGGAATCAAGCCCGGGTATGAGCAGAAGACTTTGGGCGATCGCACGAAGGGACGATTGAGCCTCGTCGCATCGCACGCGGGTGGCGATGGCGCTCTCAGGATTCATCAGGACGCCGACTTGTATATCGGCGCACTCGATGGTGGCCGGTCGCTGGACAAAGAGCTCGCCGCCGGCCGCAAGGCCTACGTCCACGTCTCGCGCGGCAAGGTCAACCTCAACGGCGTCGCGCTCGCAGAAGGCGACGGTGCGAAGATCGCAGATGAGTCGCGCTTGAAATTCGCCGCGCCCGAAGATGCGGAAGTGCTCCTGTTCGATCTTGCCTAGAATGCGCGCGCGGCTAAGAGGCGCTATTCCCACGGCGAGTGCGGCTTCATCTTGAGCGCCTGAGCGACCGCGGGATGCGCGACATGGCCGTCGAAGGTGTTGAGTCCGTGGCGAATGGCGGGGTTGTGCAGTCCGGCCCCGAGAATCCCGTGATCGGCGATCTCCAGCGCATAGGTCAGCGTCGCATTGGTGAGCGCGTAGGTTGACGTGTGCGGCACCATCGCGGGCATGTTCGTCACGCAGTAGTGCACGACGCCGCCACGAATGAACGTCGGCCGCGCGTGCGTCGTCGGCGCGGAGGTCTCCGCGATTCCGCCTTGATCGATCGATAAATCCACGATCGCCGCACCGCGACGCATCCGCGCAACCATCTTTGCGCTTATAAGCCGCGGCGCGCGCGCGCCCGGAACCAGCACCGCGCCAATCACGAGGTCGCTGTTGGTAACTTCCTCGTCGATCGTCGCGCGATTCGACATCACGGTGGTCACGCGCCCGCCAAGCAGGTCGCTCAGATAGCGCAGCCTGGTTGGATTGATATCCATGATCGTCACTTCAGCGCCGACGCCGGCGGCAACCCGGCATGCGTTCAGGCCGGCGATTCCCCCGCCGACAACGACCACCTTGCCGGGGCGGACGCCTGACGCTCCGCTGAGCAGCACGCCGCGGCCGCCGCTGCGCGCCTGCAGGCACCAGGAGCCGGCCTGAATCGCGAGCCGGCCCGCGATTTCGCTCATCGGCGCGAGCAGCGGCAAGCTTAAGTCTTCGAGCTGGATCGTTTCGTAGCCGACTGCCGTTACGCGGCGGCGAATCAACTCGCGCGAAAGACGCCGGTCCGCGGCGAGATGAAGATAGGTAAAAAGAATCAACCCCGGGCGCATCAGCGGATATTCCGGCGGCTGCGGCTCCTTGACCTTCAGGATCAGGTCGGCGCGGCGCCATACGCTGGGCGCGCCGGTTACGATCAATGCGCCCGCTTTGCGATAGTCGCCGTCGGTAAATCCGCTGCCGATGCCGGCCCCGGCCTGGACCGTCACGCGATGACCGTGCGCGCGCAGCGCGGCCACGCCCGCCGGAGTCAGCGACACGCGCTGCTCGTCGGATTTGATTTCGGTGGGAATTCCAACATTCATGCAGACAGGTCCTCCGTATCCGCGCGATCGGCCGATCTCATCCGCCTGGCATCGACGATACGGCGCATGACGAGCGGCTGGCAATCGCGGCGGGCGCGACCGCTAATGCGATCGGCGCGCAACAGTCAAGAGTCGCGCGCATGATCGATGCCCGGGAGGGTGCGAAGCGGAACTTGACAAGACTGACTCCACTGCCTTTCATGAGCATTGATGTGATCGCGATCGGCTTGGCGCGAAGCGGCCGCAAAACGCGCACCGCTCACGATTTTGGGAGGAGTCATGGAGATCCCGCAGGGGCTCAAATATTCGAAAGAGCATGAATGGGTCGCAACCGAAGATGTCGTCGCGACCGTTGGAATCACCGATCACGCGCAAGACCAGTTGGGCGAGATCGTGTATATCGAGTTGCCCGCGGTCGGCGACAAGGTCAGCAAGGACGATCCGTTCGGCGTCGTCGAGTCGGTCAAGGCGGTCTCGGATATTTACGCGCCCGTCACCGGAACCGTCATCGAGATCAACGAAGACCTGCCTGAGAGCCCTGAAACCGTCAACGAAGACCCGTACGGCGACGGATGGCTGATCAAGGTGAAGATCACGGACATGAGCGATCTCGAAGACCTGATGGACGCCGACGAATACGCGGAGCTGCTCGCGCGCGAGAAGGAATAATCGCGGCGACTGAGATTCAGGCCGGCGGCCGGGCGCTCGCGCTGGAATCGGGAGCGGTCGCCGCCGCAACAGCCTTTGACACCGAGATTCTAATCTTGCCGGCGCCGGCGGGAGGATTTATGAACACCATCAGGAAAGGAGCCGACGCCGATGGCTCCATCGCGAACGCCTTCTGCGGACTCAAGCCCTGAGAGAATTCGATTTCGCGCGGCGTCATCTCGCCAAGCATCTTGGCCGAGAGCTCGTTGCCGCAATAGACGCTCTGGCCGGCGATCGGATGCGCGCCGGCGCCAATCAGATCGGCGTCGATCTCGACCAGATGCAACGGACGCGTTCCGACGTTCTGCGCGTCGCCGCTTATCACCAACGCGACATGGCCGCCCTTGAGCGTGTAATACTTCGAACGGACGTCATGCAGCGCCACCAGCATCGCGGGTACGATTGGGCGCGCGAAGTAACCGCCGATTCGCGGAGCCTCGCTGAGAATGCGCGCGCTGGCGCCGGGCTCGTCGCAGATGAGCGCGCTCGCACCGAAGAAAACGATCGCTACGAAGAAAAACATCGCGAGAAAAAATCCCGAGGCATGAGTTGCGCCAGCCGCCGCCGATTCAGCGCTCTCATCGCCGACCGGACCCAGCTGGAACCCTGCGGGTTTCGCCGGCGCCGGCGGCGGTGCGAATCGAGGCGCCGCGGCACGCAGAGGCGCAGCCGCGCGACGCACCGGATTGGGCGCCGGGCGCGGAGCCGGTTCGGGCTCGGCCATCATGGTCGGGGCCTGGCGAATCGGCGCGGATTCGAACTCGGACGGCGCATCGCCCACCTGCCATCCGCCGTCGTCGGGCTCGGGGCGCTCGAGCTCGTGCTCCGGCGGCGCGTCGCCGATTTCATTGCGCTCGTCGCTGAAATCGAATTTCAGATTTTCGCCGGTGTCGGCTTTCTGCTCACGGTCGCCGAAGGAGCGATTGAGCGGATCGTCGGCTTCCGGTTCGTTCCGTACTTTTTCGGATCGATCCTGGGGCGCTTCGGGCATGCTGTGCTCGAAAGGCTCGCGCTGGTCCGGCTCCGATTCCTGGACGCGCACTTCCGGCTGGGGCGGATTGGTTGGCCGCGGCTGCGCGCCAGGCTCGCGTTTGACTACGTCGCTTTCGACCGGAGACTTGAGCGCGCCTGCGCGCGGCCGCGCGGGGCGAATGGTGCGCGCCGGCTGAGATTCACTCTCGGCCGCTTGTGGAGCCGGTTTGCGCACTCTTGCAGGCACCGCGTCCGCGTTGAACACGTGGCCGCATCGCGAGCACTTGAAGGTCGGTGTATCGTCGGGCAGGACCCGCTCATCAATCCGATACCGGGTGTGGCAACTGGTGCATTGAATTTCGATCATTCCACCACCTCACATCCTGTGGATGAAATTATCACACGGCAGGGGGCGGCGCATCTTTTGTGCGCACTGCGCAAAACCCATTCGGCGGCAATGCCGCGGAGCGTCGTTCGATGCGGATAGCGATACTGACGCGCCGTTTCGATAGCGCGGGCGGCGGCACCGAGCGTGATTTGATCGTTACGGCGCAAGGCCTGCGCGCGGCGGGCCATCAAATTACGATTTTCGCAGACGAGATCCGCGCCGCGACCGGCGACTGGGACGTTCATCGCGTCGGCGCCGGCCCAAGGCTCGGACGCGCCCTGTCCCTGCTGCGATTCGCATGGACTGCTGCGCCTGCGGCGCGCCGCGCGGGGGCCGAGCTGGTGCTGAGCTTCGCGCGATGCGTCGGCGCAGACGTGATGCGCTCCGGCGGCGGCGCGCATGCCAGTTACATCCGCGCGGCGCGAAAATGGCGCGGCGCGCCAGGCGCGTTCGCGATGCATATCAGCCCGTATCATCAGGTGCAGATGCTCGTCGAGCGCCAGGCCTTCCGAAGTCCCGGCCTGAAGCGCGTGATCGCGGTGTCGAATTTCGTTCGTGACGATCTGATTCGGGAATTCGGCCTCGCGCCTGAAAAAGCGGTTACGATCTACAACGGCGTCGATCTCGATCGCTTCCGGCCCGCCGCCGATCCGTCCGAGCGCGCGGCTATTCGCCAGAAGTTTGCAGTTCCGGCCAGTGCCCGGGTGATCGTCTTTGTTGGCAATGGCTTCGCGCGCAAGGGATTGGGATTCCTCATCGAAGCATGGCCGCTGCTGGCGGGGGGAGCGTTTTTGCTGGTGGTCGGCGCCGATCGAGCCGCCGGCAAATTCGCGCGCCGCGCTCGCGCCCTCAACGTCGGCGCTCGAGTAGTCTTCGCGGGTCCACAACCCAACGTCGAGGCTATCTTTCACGCGGCGGACGCGTTTGCGATGCCGTCGCTGTTCGAACCATTCGGCAACGTCGTAATGGAAGCGATGGCCAGTGGATTGCCGGTGATGACCAGCGCGTCCTCGGGCGTTGCGGAGTTGGTTCCGCCCTCGATGCGCGGGTTTCGAGTCGAGAACCCCGACGACGTGGGCGAGGTTGCGCTTCGTCTCGGCGCCTTGTTTGACGCGCCCGCAAGTGTTGGCGCTGAGGCCCGGGAGACGGCCGCGAAATTCACCTGGACGCGGTACGCAAACGAATTGAACGCGCTGATTGAATCGACAGGGTAGGGCGCGCGGCGCGTTTCTAGCCGGCCAGACCGTCGAACATTCCGCGTGCGATTGCGAGCCTGCGTTCCTCGCGCGCGATTCGCGGGATGCCGGCGCCCGTCAACTGCGCAATCCGCAGCCGCGTCATCGCGATCGCGTTCTTCAGGATCACGTCCAGGCTGGAATGCTTCTCATGCAGCATCCGGCACCGGCCGCGCTCGCGCGCAATTCTGATGAATCGTTCGCGATTGGCGCGTGCGGCGTCGACTTCGTGATAGACGAGCGCCTCCGGCGCGTATCCGATTCGAAAGCCCGCGCGCCGAATTCGATCCGACATCTCGGTTTCCTCCTCGTGCCCGCCCGCGCCCGGACCGAGGCGCTCGTCGAACGGTCCCACTTGCTTAAGCACGCCGGTACGAAAAGCCATATTCGCGCCGAGCACTCCGCGCACCTCGATTACTTTTTCGCCATGGTCGGCGATCGGCAGGTCGAGGTATACAGCCATCGGCCCGACCTTTTTTTCGGGGTCTTCGGCCGGGAGGATCCGCCCCTTCATCGCGGCGAACTCGCGATGGGTGTCAAAGAACCGCTCGACCGCCTCGAGATAGCCCGGCGCGACGATCAGATCGTCGTCGAGGAAGACAAGGATTTCGCTTTCGCCGGCCGCATCCGCGATTGCGCGATTCTGAATGCGGCATTTTCCGGCGCGAGGTTCGTGCAGATGCTTGAGCGTCGCGCCTTCGAGCGACAGCTCCATCGGCGCCGGGGTGCCGTTTTCGGCGACGATTATCTCACGCGAACCAGTCGCGAGTTCGGGCGCAAGGCTTGCCACCAGCCGCCGAACCGAGTCGGGCCTGCCGTGAGTCGCGACGATGACGGAGGTCTTCAATGCCCTTCAATCTTGACGCGAATCGGAGCTATCCACCTTGCGAAATCGCATGATGATATTTTCGTCCATCAGCAGGCTCGCGCTCGTCATGAACCCCAGCAGCTCGCGATTGATTTTGCGCTGTGCCGGTTCTTTTGTGCGCCCGTAGAGCATCCACGAGAACCCCGCGATCAACGGCCACAGAATCGGCGCAAAGATTCGCGATCGCAACTTGCGCCGGTTGCGCCCGAGCGCCTCCATCCGAAGTCCCGCCCCCCATGCGATCCAATGCAGGTCGTTGAGGCCCATCACGTGCCAGTTGCGGCCGTCCGCGACGCGATAGCGGTACGCCAGCGGCGCACGCCGTCCCTTGTAGTAGCCGCTCAGCAAGTAATGTATTCGCGAGCTGACGTTCAGGCGATTGGGCGTGGTGACGATCGCGACCCCGCCGGGCCGCATCACGCGCGCTATTTCACCGAGCGCGTGCGGGATGTCGGCGAGATGCTCGATCACTTCGAGCATCATCACCAGGTCGAAGCGCGCCGGGCGAAACGGGAGATCGTGATCGAGGTTGACCGCCACCCAGCCGGGTTTGCGGGTTCGATACTCGGTCGATACTACCCGCCATCCACGCTCCATAAGGAGACGGCTCGACAGGCCGTCGCCCGCACTCAAGTCCAGCGCGAGCGTTGACGGCCCCGGCGCCGGCACAAGCGCGATCGCGCCGCGAACCCGACCACTCATCGTAACTGCAGATTGTCTTTCACTTTTTCACTTTTTCACTGGCGCCGCGTGCTCAAGCCGGCCGCGCGAATTTTGGAATCCCGTCTTGAATTGGAATCATCAGGCGGTTAACCCTATACTCTTGCCCTCGCACGCGAGAGTGGCGGAATGGCAGACGCGCAAGGCTCAGGACCTTGTGAGCGCAAGCTCGTAGGGGTTCAAGTCCCCTCTCTCGCACCAATCCCCTTTTTTCTGGCGCCGCGAGGCCGCGTTTTTAACCGGCGCCGCGAGGCCGCGGCGTGCTCAATAGTCCGACGGGATCGCGGCATCCGAGGTCTTGTTGCCCGACTTTTCAGTTCCGTGGCATTTTGCGACATCCTTGACGCTGGCGCCGATGGCCGACGCGATCTCAGCATCCGAGCGACCCGATTCCGTCTGCAACTTCACGACGTTGCAATCGACGTGGTCGGTGGAAAGCGAGCTGCAACCCGACATTCCGCCGGCAATAAGCAACGTTCCAAGCGCGGCTGCCATACCCAGTTTGCTAAACGCGTGAGTCATAGAAATTTCCCCTCCGGAGTCGAATTCAGCCCATCCCCATGGGCATGCGCACGATATTATTAACCGGCGCGCTTTTACAAGCCATTTGATCGCCGGGGCGGCTTGCCGTCAAGGGATCGCGCTTGAGAGGTGACCGGCGGGACAATATGATTTGAGACGAAGGGCGCGCCGCGCCCTTTTTTCGACGGAGCGATTGCGGTGGATTTGCCCAAGACATTCGATTCGAAGTCCGCTGAAGAAAGATGGTTTCAGAAGTGGATCGATCTCGGCTACTTCAAGGCCGATCCCGCGCGCGAGGGCAAAGCCTTCTCGGTCGTGATTCCGCCGCCGAACATCACAGGTCAGCTCCATCTCGGCCACGCGCTCAACGTCTCGCTCCAGGACATCATCGTGCGCACGCGCCGGATGCAGGGTTTCAACACGCTGTGGCTGCCCGGCACCGATCACGCCGGAATCGCGACGCAAAACGCGGTCGAGAAGGCTCTCGCCAAGGATGGCAAGGACCGTCATATCCTCGGCCGCGATGCATTCGTCGATCGCGTCTGGCAATGGCGCGCGACTTACGGCGATAGAATCCTGAACCAATTGCGCAGGCTGGGCGCGTCATGCGACTGGAGCCGCGAGCGCTTCACGCTGGACCCGGGTCTTTCGCGCGCCGTGACGAAAGTCTTCGTCGATCTTTATAACAAGGGTCTCATCTACCGCGCCAAACGGCTCATCAACTGGTGCCCGCGATGCGAAACGGCGCTGTCCGATCTCGAAGTCGATCACAAGGACGTTCAGGGCAGCCTTTGGTACATCCGCTACCCGTTTGCTGACGGCAGCGGTTCGATCACGATCGCAACTACGCGGCCCGAGACGATGCTCGGCGACACCGCGGTCGCCGTGAATCCCGGCGACGAGCGCTACAGGTCGTACGTCGGCAAGACGATTCGCCTGCCGCTGGTGGGGCGCGAGATAAAGATCATTGCCGACGCCGCGATCGATCGCGAATTCGGCACCGGCGCCTTGAAAGTTACTCCCGCCCACGACCCGGTGGACTTCGAACTGGGCAAACGTCACGGCCTCGAGCAGATCCCGGTGCTCAACGGCAGGGGGCGGATGAATGAAAACGCGGGCGCATATCGCGGGCTTTCGCGCGAGGATGCGCGCAAGCAAATCGTCAAGGACCTCGAGCAGGCCGGACTGCTCGAAAAGATCGAGCCGCATTCCCACGCGCTCGGCGTGTGTTCGCGATGCGACACGGTCGTCGAGCCGATGCTCTCCGAGCAATGGTTCATGCGGACGCGGGAGATGGCCGATCGCGCGATCGAAGCGGTGCGCAAGGGCGACACGACCTTTCATCCGAAGTTCTGGGAAAACACGTTTTTCAACTGGCTCGAGAACATCCACGACTGGTGTATCTCGCGCCAGCTATGGTGGGGCCATCGGATTCCCGCCTACCGATGCGCGCGATGCGACCATCTGATTGTCGCGGCCGAGCGGCCGGCGCGATGCCCCGAGTGCGACGGTTCCGACATCATCCAGGACGACGACGTGCTCGACACCTGGTTCAGCTCGGGCCTGTGGCCGATGTCCACGCTCGGATGGCCGGACGATACGCCCGAGTTTCATCGCTACTATCCGACCAGCCTGCTGCTGACGGGATTCGACATCATCTTTTTCTGGGTCGCGCGCATGATGATGTTCGGGTTGGAGCTAACGGACAAGGTGCCGTTCAAGGACGTGTACATCACGCCGCTGGTGCGCGACGAGCTTGGCAAGAAGATGACCAAGTCGAAGGGCAACGTCGTTGACCCGCTCGATTTGATGGAACAGTACGGGGCGGACGCGGTCCGCTTCACGCTGGCGCAGTTGGCCGCGCAGGGTCGCGACGTGATCCTGTCGCACGACAGATTCGCGGCGTCGCGCGCATTCGCGAACAAAATCTGGAACGCGGCGCGATTCGTGATGATGAATCTCGACGGTGCGCCGCAGCCACTGCCGAAAGTCGAAACCGCAAAGCTGGGATTGGCCGAGCGATGGATTCTGTCGCGGCTCGACGACACGACTGGCGAAGTCACCCGCTCGATCGACGCTTACGAATTCAACGTCGCGGCGATGAAGCTGTACCAGTTCATCTGGCACGAGTTCTGCGATTGGTACATCGAGCTGTCCAAGGAGCCGCTCAAGGCCGGCGGCGAGCGCCAAGCAGCCGCGCGATGGGTGCTGGTGAACGTTTTCGACAAGATGCTGCGCTTGCTGCATCCGTTCATGCCGTTCGTGTCGGAAGAAATCTGGCAGGTGATTCGGCTTTACCTCGGCGAGCCGAATCTCGCGGCGCATCTGCCGATCGCGAAGTATCCCGAAGCGTCGGCAACGAATCCGCTTTCTGCGGAAGAAGAAACCGCGATGAGTCACTGCATCGAGGCGACCGAGGCGATCAATTCGCTGCGCTCGCTGCTCGGATGGCACCCAGGGCAACGCGTCCGAGCGTCGATCAAGCGGGCTCGAATTGAGGGACGAGAAGAACTCGAGTTGTGGCGCGTTTATGCCATTACTCTCGCGAAATTGGATAGTCTCGATTACGAACCC
>Ga0208715_1000462_pt1 | contig 13863 bp, 14 predicted proteins | sample NGESurshal092012_3_FD_184473 | JGI IMG/M metagenome (GOLD analysis project Ga0208715, IMG submission 184473) | Arctic peat soil microbial communities from Barrow, Alaska - NGEE Surface sample 210 shallow-092012 (SPAdes) | ecosystem: Environmental > Terrestrial > Soil > Wetlands > Peat ... | reverse complement strand
GTGCTCAAGCCGCTCTACGGCGCCTATGACGCGCTCAAGCGCGCACGCGCCGAGCGCGGGCCTCTGGATTTGGATTTGCCGGAGCGCAAAATTCTGCTCAAGGCCGACGGCACCGTCGATCGCGTAGTCACGCCGGAACGGCTGGAGGCGAACCGGTTGATCGAGGAATTCATGATCCTCGCCAATGTCGCCGCCGCCGAGACGCTCGAAAAAGCGCGGATACCGCTGATCTATCGCGTACACGACGAGCCGGGAATCGAGAAGGTCAACGCGCTGCGCGAGTTCCTCGCCACGCTCGAGATCCCGTTCGCCAAAGGCGGCGCGATGCGGGCCGAAGCGTTCAATAAAATCCTGGCGCGGGTGAAGGGCCACGATGCCGAGCAGCTCATCAACGACGTCGTCCTGCGCACGCAAGCGCAGGCCGAATACGCGGCGGAAAATTACGGCCATTTCGGCTTGAACCTGCGCCGCTACGCGCATTTCACCTCGCCGATCCGCCGCTATGCCGACCTGATCGTGCATCGCGGGCTGATCCGTGCGCTCAAGCTGGGCGAAGGCGGCCTGCCCGAAGCCTCCGATGTGAAAGTATTGGCCGAGATTTCAGCGCAGATTTCCGCAACCGAGCGCCGCGCCATGCTGGCCGAACGCGAAACCAACGACCGGCTGATCGCGCATTTTCTTTCCGACCGCGTCGGCGCCACCTTCGACGGCCGCGTCTCCGGCGTGCACCGCGCCGGCCTGTTCGTGAAACTGCACGAGACCGGCGCCGACGGCTTCGTGCCGGCGCGCACCATCGGCGACGAATATTTCCGCCATGACGAGGCCGGCCACGCCATGGTCGGCAACCGCTCCGGCACGACCTACCGGCTCGGCGACCGCGTCACCGTCAAGCTGGTGGAGGCGGCCCCGGTTGCCGGCGCCTTGCGCTTCGAGCTTTTGTCCGAGGGCCGCCCTGGAAAACCGAGCCGCCACCCGCGGCACGAACAGCGCCAGTACCGGCCGCGCGGCAAGCAACGGAAAGCCCGATGACGCGAGACACGATGACGAAAGATTTGGGAAAAGTCTGGGCCGAGCGCATGACCAAGCAGGAACGCGACCAGTCGTTCCCCGACAGCGAACCGCGCGACGCCGCGACGCTGATGCTGATCGACCGCTCCGGGGCGAGGCCGAAGGTGCTGCTCGGGCGCCGCCACCTCAACCACAAATTCATGCCGGGCAAGTTCGTGTTCCCGGGCGGGCGCATCGAGCCGCTCGACCGCGTCATGCCGGCGGCGAGCGAATTGCATTCCGACACCCAGAAAAAGCTGCTGGAGCGCGTGCAAAACCCCGGCGATGCGTTCGCGCGCGGCATCGCGCTGGCGGCGGTGCGCGAGATGGCCGAGGAAACCGGCCTGCTGCTTGGCACCCAGCGCGACCAGCCGCCTTCGGTGCCGGGCGAGATCTGGGCCGACTTCGCCAAGGCGCGCGTGCACCCCGACCTCGCGCAGATCCATTTAATCGCCCGCGCCATCACGCCGCCGCGGCGGCCAAAGCGCTTCGACACCCGTTTCTTCACCACCGACGTCTCCTCGATCGCCGGCAAAATCGAAGGCGTGGTGGGACCGGACTCCGAACTGGTCGAACTCACCTGGGTGCCGATCGAGGAAGCCACCCACCTCGACATTTCGACTATCACCGGAGTGGTGCTGGAAGAACTCGCCGCCCGGGTCGCGGCCGGCATGGGCCACGACCTGCCGGTGCCGTTCTACTTCATGATCGAGCGGCAGTTCTTCCGGGAACTGCTATAAAGGCCTCAAAATTGGGGCTTTCTTGACATTTGCCGGCCCGGCGCTAGGTTCCGCGCCAATCGCCGTCTCCACAGGTCCGTTGCAAGGGAAAATCCATGGCCAAAGCCATCAGTCTGAAGATCAAGCTCGTCTCCAGCGCCGGGACCGGCCACTACTACGTGACCCGCAAGAACTCGCGCACCCAGACCGACAAGCTGGCGAAGAAGAAATACGATCCGATCGCCAAGAAGCACGTCGAGTATAAGGAATCCAAGATCAAGTGAGCGCCATGCTGCGCCCGCTGTTCGCCGCACTCCTTTTCGTTCCGCTCGCCTTCGCCTCGGCGAGCGCGATGGAGAAGCATCGGCTCGCTTTGCAGATCAGCGACAACGACCCGGTGAAGATGAACGCCGTGCTCAACGTCGCCGCCAATGTGTCGAAATATTATGCCGACAAGGGCGACGAGGTCGAAATCCAGATCGTGGCGTTCAATGCCGGCCTCAACATGCTGCGCCAGGACAAGTCGCCGGTGCTCGATCGGCTCAAATCCTTCAAGCAGGGCATGCCCAATGTCGCCTTCATGGCCTGCGAGAACACGCTCGACGCCATGACCCGCACCGAAGGCAAAGAGCCGCCGCTGGTCGAGAACTCCACGCGCGTGCCCGCCGGCGTGGTCACGCTGATCGAGCTGGGCGAAAAGGGCTGGACCATCGTTCGGCCGTGAACGGCTCCGACGCTAATAGGCGCCGCGCACGACCCTGAACCGCGCATATCAATTAAGAGCTCACGCCGCGTCCGGCACAACCCGGTTGCGGCCGTCGCGCTTGGCGCGATAAAGCGCCGTGTCGGCGCGCTTGAGGATCGCCGCGGCGTTGTCGCTGGCGCCGCCGAGCGCGGCGATGCCAATCGAAATTGTCACCTCGAGATTGCTCGCGCCCTGCTGGATCGTGAACGGCTCCGAGGCGATGCGCCGGCGCAACCGCTCGGCCACCATGGTCGCCACCGCCATGTCGGTTTCCGGCATGACGATGACGAATTCCTCGCCGCCATAGCGGCAGGCGAGATCGATGTTGCGGATCGATTTGCGAATGCGCAGCGCGAACTCTCGTAACACGTCGTCGCCGGCATCGTGGCCGTGACTATCATTGACCGACTTGAAATAGTCGATGTCGACCAGCAGCACCGCGATCGGCTTGCCGCGCGAGGCGGCCTGCTCGACCAGCGTCGCCAGGTGCGATTCCATGTAGCGGCGATTGAACAGGCCGGTGAGCGCGTCGGTGATCGCCATTTCGATCGACATCTGCACGTTGTCGCGCAGCCGTTCGGTGTAGCGCTTCTTCTTGATCTGCGTGCGCACGCGCGCCAGCATCTCGTTCTTGTCGATCGGGCGGAGCAGATAGTCGTTGACGCCGATCTCCAACCCGCGCACCAGGCGCGTATTGTTGTCGGCTTCGGCCACTGCCAGGATCGGCACGTTGCGGGTGCGATCGAGCGAGCGCACCTGGCTGCACAGCCGCAAGCCGTCGAAATCCTTCAGGCCGAGCGACACGATCAGCAACTCGTAATTGCCCTCGGCGGCATGAAACAGCGCCTCGCTCGGATTGCTCTCCACGTCCACCGTGTGTTCGGCCGACAGCGTCGCGACCATGCGCTCATAGGAGCTTTGCCGGTCATCGACGATCAGGATGCGGCCATGGCGGCCGGTTTCCGCCACCGCTTCCCGCTCCGGGCTTTCGATGCCGATTTCCTTGGAGGTGAGCGCGCGCAGGCGCAGTTCGTCGGTCACCATCTTCAGCCGCGCCAGCGAGCGCACGCGCGAGATCAGCGCCACGTCGCTGACCGGCTTGGTGAGGAAATCGTCGGCGCCGGCTTCCAAGCCGCGCACGCGGTCGGACGGCTGGTCGAGCGCGGTCACCATCACCACCGGAATATGATGGGTCAGCGGATTGGACTTGAGCTTGCGGCAGACCTCGAAGCCGTCCATGTCCGGCATCATGACGTCGAGCAGCACGATGTCGCATTCGGCGCGCTCGCACAGCGCCAGCGCCTCCGGCCCGCTTTGCGCGGTGGTGACGTCGAAATATTCGGCCGACAGCCGCGCTTCCAGCAGCTTCACATTGGCCGGCACATCGTCGACGACGAGAACGCGGGCGGTCATTCTTGAACCTTTGGCTGCACCATCAGGCCGGCCCCAGGAAATGACGGATGGTCTCGATGAACTTGCCGACCGAGATCGGTTTCGACAGATAGGCCTCGCAGCCACCCTCGCGGATGCGCTCCTCGTCGCCCTTCATGGCGAAGGCGGTGACCGCCACGACCGGGATCGCCTTGAGGTCGGGATCGTCCTTGAGCCATTTGGTCACTTCGAGTCCGGATACTTCCGGCAACTGGATATCCATCAGAATCAGATCGGGCCGGTATTTGCGCGCCAGATCGAGCGCCTCGATGCCGTTGCGGGTGCCGATGGTCTGGTAGCCATGCGCTTCCAACAGGTCGTGGAAGAGCTTCATATTCAGCTCGTTGTCCTCCACGATCAGGACGGTCTTCGGCATTTCCCCCGCCCCATTTGTCCCCAGTGCGTCCCAAGGCGCGCGCTTGGCGTCGCCAGGCCCCGCGCGCTCGGGCATGATCAGCCACGGTACTGCCGATATGTTACGGAAAGGCAAATTTGATCGATGAAACTTGTGCCTTCGTTAACCCAAGAAGCGGCGGAAGCGCTGGCAATTCAGGCGCTTACCTTCATTGCCGGGGACGGCGAGCGGCTTGGGCGCTTCCTTGCCATCACCGGCATCGGCCCTGCCCAGATTCGCGCCGCTGCCCAAGAGCCGGGCTTCCTGATCGGCGTTTTGGACTATTTGGCCGGCGATGAGCGCCTACTGTCGACGTTTGCCGCCGAGACCGGCCTCGATCCGGCCCACGTCGGCAAGGCGCTGGCGGCGCTGGGCGGACACTGGGAGCGCGAGATACCGTGAGCTTCTGCCGCGACTGTCTGGCGGATGCGCCCGAGAAGGCCGCGCGCTGTCCGGCCTGCGGCTCGCCGCGGCTTGCGCGCCACCGCGAGCTCGACCAGCTCACCATCGCGCATGTCGATTGCGACGCCTTCTACGCCACAATCGAAAAGCGCGACGATCCGTCGCTGGTCGACAAACCGGTGATCGTCGGCGGCGGCAAGCGCGGTGTGGTCGCGGCCGCCTGTTATGTCGCGCGCACCTACGGCATCCACTCGGCGATGCCGATGTTCGAGGCGCTGCGCCGCTGCCCGCACGCCGTGGTGGTCAAGCCGGACATAGCGAAATACAGCAAAGTCGGCCGCGACGTGCGCCGCGCCATGCTGGCGCTCACGCCGCTGGTCGAGCCGCTGTCCATCGACGAGGCCTTTCTCGATCTCACCGGTACCGAACGGCTGCATGGCATGTGTGCCGCCAAGGTGCTGGCGCGCTTTGCCGGCGAGGTCGAACGAGATCTCGGCATTACGGTCTCCATTGGCCTGTCCGCCAACAAATTCCTCGCCAAGATAGCCTCCGACATGGATAAGCCGCGCGGCTTCGCGGTGCTAGGCCTAGCCGAGGCCGCGTCGTTTCTGGCGCCCAAGCCGGTCGGCTTCATCTACGGCGTCGGCGTGGTGAGCGCGGCCAAGCTGGCCGCCGACGGCTATCGGCTGATCGCCGACCTACAGCACGCCGAGGAGAACGACCTCATCCGCCGCTATGGCGAGGAAGGCGCGCGGCTCTGGCACTTGGCGCGCGGGATCGACGCGCGCGCCGTCGATCCGGAACGCGACACCAAAAGCATCTCGGCGGAAACCACCTTCGAGCGCGACATCGGCGAATTCCGCCCGCTCGAGCATCATTTGTGGGAGCTCACGGAACGGGTTTCGGCGCGCCTCAAGGCCAACGCGCTGGCCGGTTCGACGGTGACGTTAAAGCTCAAGAGCGCCGATTTCAAAATCCGCACCCGGGCGCGCGCGCTGGGGCACCCGACCCAGCTCGCCGCGCGTATTTTCGCCGCCGGCCGCGATCTGCTTAGCCTTGAGGTGGGCACGACCCGCTTCCGCTTGATCGGCATCGGCGTCAGTCATCTGGAGGAGGCCGCAGGCGACGATCTCGCCGATCTGATCGACCGCCGCGCGGCCGAGGCCGAGCATGCGGTGGATCGCCTGCGCGCAAAATTCGGCCGCGACGCGGTGGTGAAGGGCCTGGCGCTCGACGACGACTAGAGCATGATCCCGAAAAGTGGGAACCGGTTTTCGGATAAGATCATGCTCAAATAAGAACGCCTATGGGCACGGCTTGGGCTTCTTCAGCTCGAGCGACGTCATTTCGCCCTTGATGGTGAAATCGGTGTAGTCGAGCACCAGCGCGCGCGAGATGCCGTTCTCGTAAAGTTCGAAGCCGAGGGAATAGACCGGCGTCTGCTCGCCGCTGCGCTGGGCCGCTTCGTCCTGCTGTTCGAAATAGCTGATGGTCACCGGCCAGCGCGTGAGCTTGGCCAGTTCGGGGATTTTCGCCGCCGCGTCATCCGGCGGCTTGCTCCCCGGCGCGATCGCCCGGCCGATCACGGTGAGCGTGCTGTAGAGTTTCTCGCCGGTTTCCGACCCGTCATAGACCGGAAATTCCAGGATCGACTTGCCTTCGCGCGCGGCGACGATGATGCGCCGCATGTGCTCGGTCGGAAACACCGCGCTCACCGGAACGGTGAAAGTCGTTTCCTTCGGCTTGCTCAAACTGACTGCGACCGTTTTGCCATTGCGGTCGGCATGGCCGTCGACCGCGTCGGTTTGCTTGTCGTCGCGCAGATTTTTCGAGTTGAAGCGGAACGCCTTGGCGTTGCCGTCTTCCCAGGTGGTGGAGCGCATATCGCTGAGCGCGGTCTTGCCCTCGCCCGAATCGAGCTCAGACACTTGGCGGAATTGCAACTCGTAGCCGTCGCAGGCGTTGCCGGAAAAGTCGTACAGGATGCGCCCGCGCACCGCCTCGATGCCGCGGCTGCCGCGCGATTTGGTCAGCTTGAGGTCGTAGACCGCCCGATGCGGCGCCAGAAACACCGTGTCGGCGGCCGGCGCGGCCGCGGCCGGCTGGTAAACCGCCGTGGCGGCAAGGCCGAAGGCCAGGACCGGCAAAATCAGACGTTTGGCGACCTTAAACGTTTTCATCGATGCGAGCCTTCAGGCGGCAGCGTTGCAGCGGCGTTCGGGAGATGAATCACGTAGGATAAGGGCAAGATAGAGGCCACGGCCGCGCTCGGCAACCGCCACCGCCGACGCTTGCGCCTGTTCGCCCGATCGGCCAAGACAGGGCAACCCGCGCATGATCCCGAAAAGTGGGCACCGGTTTTCGGAAAAGATCATGCGCCACTAAGAAATGCTGGAGGATTTCATGGTCGGAATGATTGAAAAGAAGCTCGCAAGCCTCGGCATTAGCCTGCCGACCCCGGCCAGCCCGATCGCCAACTACGTGCCGTTCGTGCGCAGCGGCAACCTGCTCGTCGTCTCCGGCCAGCTCTGCTTTGGCGCCGAGGGCAAACTGGTCGCCAAGGGCCAGCTGGGCGGCGGCGTATCGATCGAGGACGGGCAGCAGGCAGCGCGCGCCTGCGCGGTCAATCTTCTGGCCCAGATCAAGGGCGCGCTCGGCGACCTCGACAAGGTCAGCCGCGTAATGCGGCTTGGCGGTTTCATTAATTCGGCGCCCGGCTTCGCCGACGGACCGAAAGTGATGAACGGCGCCTCCGATCTGATGGTGGAGGTGTTCGGCGACAAGGGCCGCCACGCCCGCAGCACGGTCGGCGTCGCGGCGCTCCCCGCCGATGCGGCGGTCGAAGTCGAAGGTCTGTTTGAAGTGGCTTAAACCAAGATGGCTGGCCTCGCCTGGCTCACCGCGCGACCCATCGCCCATCGCGGGCTGCATGACACGTCGGCCGGCGTGATCGAAAGCACGGCAGCCGCCTTCTCCGCCGCCATCGCCGGTGGTTACGGCATGGAGACCGATCTGCAGATCAGCGCCGATGGCGAGGCCATGGTGCATCACGACGACGCGCTTGGCCGTTTGACTGAGGGCAGTGGCCTGCTTTGCGACATGGCTGCTGCCGAAATCAAACGGGTCCGCTTCAAGACAAGCGCCGACCGCATCCTCACCCTCGGCGAATTGTGCGATCTGGTGGGCGGCCGCGCCACCCTGGTGCTGGAACTCAAAAGCCATTTCGACGGCGACCGACGGCTGGTGCAGCGCGCCGCCGACGTGCTGGCGACCTATGCCGGGCCGGTGGCGGTGATGTCGTTCGATCCCGCCATGATCGAAGTGGTGCGCTGGATCGCGCCCGATCTGATGCGCGGCATCGTCGCCGAACGCCACTACGCACATCACGAGTGGGATCGCATCCCGCGCTCGGAAAAGCGCCGCATGGCTTTTCTGCTGCACGCCAACCGCACCCGCCCGCAATTCATTTCTTATGGGGTGAAGGACCTGCCGGCGGCGGCGCCGCTGATCGCGCGCGCGGTCTTCGGTCTGCCGCTGCTGACCTGGACCGTGCGCAGCGACGACGACCGCCGCCGCGCGGCGCGCTGGGCCGACCAGATGATATTTGAGGGCATCCGCCCGTAATGGCCGAACGGATGATCAACTTCGAACGATTTCCGGCATAAAGTCGGGGTAACAGGCCTTACCCCCGATGACCGACATCGACCTCCGAATCCGCATCGCGCAATCGCTCGCCGAGGTTCCGGCCGCGGCCTGGGACGCCTGCGCGGGCGGCCATGACAACGCGAGCGCCAGCGAGGCGATAGCACCGGCGGTTAAACTAACACATGAAGATAGCTTATCTGCAAAGTTATTCACACGAGAACAGGTCGGTAACCCCTTCATATCTCACGATTTTCTATCATCTCTGGAGGCGTCGTTTTCGGTCGGACAGCGCACCGGCTGGCAGCCGCGCCACCTGCTGGCGGAGAGCGCCAACGGCACTTTGCTGGGCGCGGCGCCCTGCTACGTGAAAAGCCATTCGCACGGTGAATATGTCTTCGACCAGGGCTGGGCCGAGGCCTTCGAGCGCGCCGGCGGCGACTATTACCCCAAGCTGCAGGTGGCGGTGCCGTTCACGCCGGTGACCGGCCCTCGCCTGTTGGCCCGCCCCGGCCCGCTGGCGCAAGCCGTGCGCGGCGCGCTCGCCGATGCGCTGGTCGAGATCACCACCGCGAGCGAACTGTCGTCGGCCCACGTCACCTTCCTGACCGAGCCGGAATGGCGCGCGCTCGGCGAGCGCGGCTTCCTGCAACGCAACGACCAGCAATTCCATTGGGAGAATGCCGGCTACGCCAGCTTCGACGACTTCCTCGGCCACCTCGCGTCCCGCAAACGCAAGACCATCCGCCGCGAGCGCAAGCAGGCGCTGGAGCCCGGCATCGAGGTGGCCTGGCTCACCGGCTCCGAGCTGACCGAAGCGGTCTGGGACGCCTTTTTCGCCTTCTACATGGACACCGGCTCGCGCAAATGGGGCCGGCCCTACCTCACCCGCGAATTCTTCTCGATCGTGGGCGAAAAGATGCGCGACCGCATCCTGCTGGTGATGGCCAAGCGCGCCGGGCGCTGGATTGCCGGCGCCATCAATTTTCTCGGGGTCGATACGGTCTACGGGCGCAACTGGGGCGCCATCGAGCACCATCCGTTTCTGCATTTCGAGCTGTGCTACTATCAGGCCATCGAATACGCGATCACCCACAGACTGGCGCGCGTCGAGGCCGGCGCCCAGGGCGAGCACAAGTTGGCGCGCGGCTACATGCCGATGACCACCTATTCCGCGCATTTCATCGCCAATCCGGCGCTGCGGCGGGCGGTAGCTGAATATCTCGCGCGCGAGCGGGCCTATGTGCGGGCCGCCGGCGAAGAGCTTGCGGCGGCCGCGCCATTCCGCAAGGATTTGGTGGAGCAGGACTGAGTCTTGGGGAGAAACTGATGCCGAGCTACGATCCGAACAACATCTTCGCCAAGATCCTGCGCGGCGAATTACCCAGCTACAAGGTCTACGAGGACGACAAGGCGTTCGCGTTCCTCGACATCATGCCGCGTTCGCCCGGTCATACGCTGGTGCTGCCGAAGGCGCCGGCGCGCAACATCCTCGATATCAGCCCCGATGATTTTGCGCATGTGATGACGGTGGCGCAAAAGGTCGCCAAGGCCGCCATGAAGGCGTTCACGGCCGATGGCGTCACCATGCAGCAATTCAACGAGGGCGCCGGCGGACAGGTGGTGTTCCACCTGCACGTTCACATCATCCCGCGCAAGACCGGCGTTGCCATGAAGCCGCCGGCAGCCGAGAAGGAAATGCCCGACGTGCTGGCCGAGAACGCCAAGAAACTCGCAGCGGCCATCGCCGCCGGCTGACGAAGACTAGGGCGTATACTCATCAAACACGCTATGCGCTATGTCCGCTCTACCACCGATATTGTTGAAAAACTCGAAAAATGGATGCAGTCAAAATTTCGCGCGGTATGTGTAGACACTGCTAGTCGTCAATCCGACGCCTTATAAAGAGCCTGCGAAGCCTGCACATTGGAAAGCGGGTTGATGACATGGTCCCCCCGTAATTCTCGGACGGCCGCATCAGCGCGCCTGAAAAAATTAGTTCGTTTGCGAAAACGGACTTTTTCAACACTATCTGCCATCTGCAGACTCATGCACCGCAGCAAACAGCATCCTTATTCGATCACCTCATTGGTCCGAGCGAGCAGCGTGGGTGGGGCTGTGAGTTCGAGCGCCTTCGCGCTCTTGAGATTGAATATCAGTTCTAATTTAATATTTTGAATTATAGGCAGGTTTTCGATCGCCGGGATTGATCCATCTCAATCAGCCCATCGCTGATGCAGACTATTTTTATTTAAGTTGAAATTGATACTGCCAACTCAGAGGGGGGCAAGATGAGACGCAGTTTGATTGCCGCCTGCATTTTAGCAGCGACTTGCCGAGTCGCATTTGCCGATGTGATCGCTGAGTGCAACCAGGTCCTTCCGTCTGAGGTTCGGGTTCTTGCCTGTACTAAGATTATCGAAGGTCCAAGCTTCGGGCCAAATGAGAAAGCGATTGCCTATGAATCTCGAGGCAAAGCCCACATTGATGCGGGAGCCCTTCGATCAGCGCTGGCCGATTTTAACGAAGCAGTCCGTCTCAGGCCGGACAGTGGCTCCGCTTTTGCAGGCCGAGGTCAGGCGAAATTTCTTGCGGGAAACTTGATCGACGCGATTGCCGACTATGGCGAAGCCATTCGGCATTCGCCAGGCTCAGCGGATTTTTATGTCGAACGGGGCCACGTTTATATCGTCGCCAAGAAAGTTGATGCAGCCATCGCTGATCTGACAGAGGCGATTCGATTAAATCCTCAGAACTATCATGCGTTCGACGAACGTGGCCTGGCCCATTTTAGGAAGGGTGACTTGGTCCGAGCGCAGGAAGACTTCACCGCCGCGATTGCGATGTATCCAGCGCCGCAATTTTACGCCAACCGTGGCCACATTTACGAGGCCCAGGGCCGAACACAGGATGCCATCAGCGACTTCAGACTTGCGTTGCTGGTCGATCCATCTCTGGTTCACGTCCTGAATGCGTTAAAGCGGCTTGGCGCTGAGACGGCGATCGGGATTGAAACGGAAAAGCGCATTCGCGAGGGTGAGGCCTTGGCGGGGAAAAGCTGCGGCGGCTGCCATGGTGTGGCAGCCAAGGGATTTAGCCCGAACAAGGACGCCCTAGAATTCCGTAACATTTATCAACGACATGCTTTGTTCCAACTGCGGCAACCGATTACACGAGGGGTTATAGCAACGCACGGTCAAATGCCGCAGTTTCAATTGTCCGATGAAGAGATGGCCGCGATCGTTGCCTATATCAACAGCTTCCCTCGACCGCGAGATAGATAATTCCATTTGCTCCGAGCTTAATCAGCCGAGCGTGAGTCCGCTTCGGGTCATGTGTGGACGGCGCCCACGGGTCAAGGGATTTTTGGTTGTCAGCTTGCGGTCGGGTGCAAGTCATGTGTCCGGCCTGTTGGTGCGGCGTTGATAGCCGCTGGCCATGATGTGATCCGCAGATCGAGTCCCTATCATTAGCTCGCACTCAAGAGTGCTTGACCCAATAGCGGGTTCTCCCCATCCCCGGTCCAACCGGTTCGCATCAAACCATCATCACCCTCGACGTTCCTGTACGCCCTCGACGTAACTTCACATTCCGTTTCAACGCAACCACCCTATGGCACTTCGATGCCGCAGAGTGGGCGCCGTCCACCGCATCATAAGCAGACATTCCGCGATGTCCGCGTTGCGGCCGCTTACCCCCAACGACGGACATCAGGCGGCGCATCCACGTAGGCATTTGGCTGCCCGTTTACGAGTCCACGCCCTACTGCGCGAATAAAAACCCGCCTAAAAGCAGCACCGCCTCGCCGACCAGCACCCCGGCGAACACCGAACGCTTCACCGCCAGAAAAGCCAAAAACCCGCAAACGGCTGCGCCGATGCGCACGCTGAGCGGAATGCCGGCGAGCGCGCCGGCGGAAAACAGGATCAGCTTGGCGATGACGCCGGCGAGGATCGCGGTGGCCACCGCGCGCGACCACACCACAATCTCGGAATCCTCGTTGAGCCCGCGCACCAGCACCAGCCCGAGCACGCGCCACATCTCGTTCGGCAGATAGCCGACCAAGATCAGCAGCAGATAAGGCCACAGTTCGGCCAAGGCTGCGTTCATGCCGGCGTTCATGCGGCGGCCTGGCGCAGGCGGTGGACGCCGTAAGCAAGCGAGCCGCCGACGATCCCGGTCCACATCAGGTCGAGGCCGACGTGCCAGTAGGTCAGCAACGGGCCGAGGGTGAGCCCGAGCACCAGCGCCAGCCGGTCCACCATTTGCCGACAATTGTTCGCGGTCGAGATCAGGAACGACATCGGCGTCAGGAACAGCAGCGTGCCCGCGAACAGCGGAGGCAAACCGGCCGCGAGGTAATAGCCGACGAAGCCGAACGTCGCCGCCGTGCCCATGTAGCCGACCGACAACCCATTGCAGAACGCGACGCGCCGCACGCGCGGCATTCCCGGCAACAGGCGCAGCGATTCCACCCACATGCTCACCGACGTGAAGTGGGTCGGCAGCAGAAGTTCGCGCAGCCGCGTGCCTGGCCCGCGCAGCAGCGGCAGCAGCGCCACCACCATGGGAAACAGCCGGATCGCGCTGAGGCCCACCGCGATCGCCACCTCGACCGGCGCGGCGCCGGTGCCGAGCGCGGATACCAGGATCACCTGCGCCGGCGCCGCCCACACCAGCAGGGTCGACAGCGCCAACCACCACGAGCTCAAGCCGAAATCATGAGCCAGCGCGCCGATGCCGATATAGGTGCCCATCAGCACCAGGAAGAACACCGAGGTCCACGCCGATTTCACGCCGCCGAAGAAGGCGGCCGCATTGGAATTGAAGGGGCCGGGCACGGACATGACGGCGGCTTTTCTGTCCCATAGGCACGCCGCGCGCGCAACCGCCGGCGCCCGCGGCCAATGCATGCGGCACCCGCAAAATGCGAGGGCCGGGCGCATTGGCCCGGCCTTCGGCGTTGTCGCTTCAGATGGCCGTCTAGACCTTGGCCAGCGGCACCTTCGGCACCGAGCCGCGCTTCGCCCGCGGACGCGGCGACGAGCGGCGCTTGGCCTTGGGCCGCACCGCCGGCAGCTTCTCCGGCTTCGGCGTGATCGGCCCGTCGAGATACTCGAAGCCCAGCTTGTCGCGGCCCTGCTCGTCCTTGGTCACGACGACACGCACGTGGCCGCCGGACTTCAGGTGCCCGAACAGCACCTCGTCGGCCAGCGGCTTCTTGATGTGCTCCTGGATCACGCGCGCCATCGGGCGGGCGCCCATCAATTCGTCGTAGCCGCTGGCGATCAGCCAGCGGCTGGCCTCTTCCGACAGCTCGATGGTGACGTTGCGGTCGCCGAGCTGCGCTTCGAGCTGGAGCACGAACTTTTCGACCACCTTGGCGATCACATCCTGCGACAGATGCGCGAAGGTAATGGTGGCATCGAGCCGGTTGCGGAACTCGGGCGCGAACATGCGGGTGATCGCCTCGTGGTCGTCGC
>Ga0208715_1000460_pt1 | contig 13890 bp, 12 predicted proteins | sample NGESurshal092012_3_FD_184473 | JGI IMG/M metagenome (GOLD analysis project Ga0208715, IMG submission 184473) | Arctic peat soil microbial communities from Barrow, Alaska - NGEE Surface sample 210 shallow-092012 (SPAdes) | ecosystem: Environmental > Terrestrial > Soil > Wetlands > Peat ... | reverse complement strand
TTGCAGAAGCGCGGGCAGAGATCACACTGGATGCGGCCATCCTCAAGCTTGTGCCAGTATCGAGCCGGGTGAGAATCGAATGAATTCACCACAGTGTTTTCGCGAGGTCGCGACATGTGCTCAGCCGCCCTTTTTCTCGCTGCAGCCATCCGGCGCATAGGCTCGCGTGAATTTCTCCAGCAAGTCCTTCACTTCCGTCTCGCGGTCGTCTCGGTCGTAGTTGACGTGCAGGTGTACATGAGTGACACCTTTCGCATCGATGCATTCGACGCAACGGGGGGCCGTCGCTGCTCGCTGCGTCAAATTTCCTTCACCGATATAGATCGGCACCCATCTCCTATGCTCATCCATCTTCGCGTAGATGTAATTGCCGGGCTCATTGGGCGAAAGCTTTGGGTGCCGCGCGTTGATCTCGCAGACGTACTTCCTGCTAGATACACCAGTCCAAGTGCAGGTTAAGTGATTGGTCATATTCCTCTCCCCAACATGGAGGCTCAATTCAATGGGTTGTTTTCACCCGACAAAAATCTAAAAAACACTAGCAGCTTGTGATCCGGAGGCGTTTGACCGACATCAAAGCGCGATACCGATATTCCGGTAAAAAGATCACTCTTACGGGCATTTTATAGGCTAGCTTACGTGATCGCGGCAAAACTTGATCGCCCTGTCGGGATCTGCCCCCGCTGCCATGCCGTCGTCAGATCATTTGACGAGATCGGCAAGAAGTGCGCACGGCCACTTCCATACGCGACCAAATGCCCTGGCGTGATTCGTAGCGCGCTGGGTAAGGATGAATGGTCAGAATGCCCATCGTGTCTTGCGACCGGCCACACTGACGATAGCATGTGCATGCAATGCAACGGCGCCGGGTGGATCTACGTGAGACGTTAATCCCCACAGGCGACAGATTGTTGAGTTAGCGTGCTCGCGCACTGCCCTGTCGCAGCGGGCCGCGACCCGAAAATGCCGGCGGTTGATTCAAAAGCGGTAGTTGCCGCTTCCTTGCAAAGCGCTACACTTCGGGAAAATAATTAGCTCTGACAATAAGTAATCCCGGGATCAAATTCGGGACGATTGGTCAGCTCTCCGCGAGACTCGCGAGTTTGCGCACCAAGCCAGGGTGGCGCAGCTTTGCTAGTGCCTTCGCTTCGATCTGTCGAATGCGCTCGCGAGTCACACCAAACACCTTGCCAACTTCTTCAAGCGTATGATCGGTGGTGTCACCAATTCCGAAACGCATGCGCAGGATACGTTGCTCGCGCGGCGTCAGTTCCTCAAGCGCCTCCGCGATGGCTCTTTGCAGCGCGCTCGCTTCCGCGGCCGCATAGGGGTCGATTGCGTCGGTCGCCTCGATCAGGTCGCCCAGCGTGGCATCGCCGTCCTCACCGATCGGAACATCAAGCGATGTCGGCTCCTGCACCATCGAGAGGACCTGCTCAACGCGGTCCGCGGGAATCCCGGTCCGTGCGGCGATCTCGCCTGATCCAAGCTCTTGCCCTTCCTTCTGGTAATGCTTGTGGCGCTCTCGAAAGACCTTGGTTGCGATCTCGGTCATGTGAACCGGGATGCGGATAGTGCGTCCTTGGTCGGCGATGGCACGGGCGATCGCCTGCCGGATCCACCAAACGGCATAGGTCGAGACCTTGACGCCGCGGCGGTAGTTGAACTTTTCGACCGCGTGCATGAGGCCCATATTGCCCTCCTGGATCAAATCGAGAAGATCCAGGGAACTGTTACGGCGATACTTTTTCGCAATCGAAATCACCAGACGGAGATTGGCTCTCACCATCTGTTCGCGCGCCGCTTTGAGCTCTCGCCGGGCTTTGTCGATCTCGGCGACGGCGTTACGGAAGTCCGAAACCGGTAAACCCACGCGATGCGCACTCGCCAACGGCTCCAGCTCGGTCTGCCAAAGCATCTGCTGCTCGTGCTCCAACTCCTCAATCAGTTCGGACACGCGATTCGGATGCAGGGGGAGCGCTGCCGTCTCGTCGGCAAATCTGGACATGAGGTCCTGCAGCCGTGCACGGCTGCTCTTCGCAAGATCTCGACCGCGAGCGATGGCCACAATCCGCTTTCGGCCGAGCGAGCCGATCTCGTGAGCAAGCGCGATCATAATTTGCAGGCGTGCAGTTGTAGCGGACACCAGTCTGGCCTCTCGGTTTGCGAGAGCCTCGGAATCTCTGTCTTCAATCGCTGAACCGGACGCTTCCAACGCCCCGGGTTGGAGCTTCAAGCCACCCCTGTGGTACGCCACGTCGGGCATGGCCGGCTTATTCTCATCCTTCCGTCCAGTCACATCACCGGCCGGTTCATCATCTGCCATCGACAGATCGACGAGATCAGCCACGCGAATTCGCCCTTCGGCGAATTCATGCCCCCACCACGCGATGCGCTCGACGAGCATCGGGATGCGGCAAAGGCCCTTCAGCACCGCCCGCTGAGCCGCCTCGATGCGCTTGGCAAGTGCTACCTCCTCGTCTCGGGAGAGCAATCCGGCGTCGCCCATCTGACGGAAGTAGGTATCGACCAAGCCGCAAGAGAAAGGCGCGTCTTTCTGAGGTCTCGTGCCGCCAACGCGGGTAAGCTCGTTGCTGTCCGTGTCTTCGGAATCGCTCGCCACCGTCTCCCGCGCTGTGGTGGAGATGCTGGTTTCGTCGGGGTGCGCCGGCACGACCCCCTGGAATCGCGGCTTCGGGCCCCGATCAAGAACAGCCGTTTCGCGAGTCACGGGTTTAATCGTGCTATCGTGAAGCTCAAGGACCGAGTCCTCGCTATCGGTGTCAAACGGCTCGGTCAGCACAAACGCCATCTCTCACATTCCTCGCGACATACGCTGCATGCTCCCGCACGCCAATCCGTGGGGACAGGGCATCGACATACCCGGAGCCTTAGTCCCGGCCGTGGGATTACGCGTTGGTCAGGGCGGAATCGGCAATCTTGCGGGGGATTTAGCCGCGGCCCGTCGGCCAGCGCTTCGCGTGCGCTGCGCCACCATCCTCGTTGCGGAGATGGTATTCAGGACTATAAAATCAAGACTTTCAATGGACTACGGATCGGGGGCAGCCGGCGCCGTCAGTCGACGCCCTCACGGGCAAGGACGGCGAACGCCTCGAATAGGCCGAGCGTGACTTGCGCGAGCTCGGGAAAGGCGAGTTTGTCGGCCGTATCGGTGGGAGCGTGGTAGTGCCGGTAGCGGTAGAAAGCCGTGTCGGTGACCATCACGGCGGGATAGCCGTGGCGCCAGAACGATCGATGGTCGCTCCATGAAACTCCGGGAATGAACCGGAAAGTCGAAACGGTCTGCAGCGGAAAGTCGGACTGCGCTCGAAATGCCTCGGCAAGCCGCTGCATCGCAGGTCGCGAGCCGAAATCCGATACGATTCCAATGAAATTCCCGCGGTTGGGATAGAAGAGGCGGAATAACGGGGGGTAGCTCTGACTGCCCGGCTGGTCGCTGTAGCACCCGATGGTTTCGAGAGACGCCATCAGGCGGATGTCGTCACCCCGGCGCCGAGCTGCTTCTGCATACACCATGCTTCCCTGCTTGTGGGTCCAGAAAAATGGCGGTTCTTCGTTCACGAAGGCGACGAAGCGAACGGTCAGCACCGGTTCAACCGCTTGGAACATCCGGGCAATTTCCAAGAGTGCGGCAACGCCGCTGGCATTGTCATTAGCGCCCGGACTTCCGATCACCGAGTCGTAGTGCGCGCCCAGCAGCAGAATTTCACTGCTACGCGCACTTCCCTTGCGTGTGGTGACGAGGTTGGCGCAGCGAATGCCGGAAACATCATATTCCAGTCGCTCAACATCGTAGCCCATCGTCCCCCACTCGTCCTCGATATAAACGGCTGCGCGCTGGAGCGCCTCGGAAGCGAAGACATTGCGCTCCCCGATATCGCCGGCAAGCCGCTCGACATGCATTTGAAGGCGATGAGTCAAACCCTGCTTTTCGCCGTTCATTATCGATCCGCAATGTATCGCTATCGGACGTACGGCAAGCAGATCACTCGCGACTGCCCATTGCTAGGCCCGATCAGGGGCCCAATGCCGGACTATTTCAGCCACGGCCCGGCGAACGGCGCGCTTCGCATCGGCTCCTGTAACGCCTTGCGCCCAAAGCAACTGGCCGAGCTCACTGTCGGTTAGTGCTTGTGGAAGTCGATCGCGCAACAGGTTGTGGCCGCATGCACGAGATCAGCTCGGGCCGGGAAGCGTGCGGACGATTTCCTTGAACCGGTCCCATTCCGTGGCTGTCCAAATTTCGGTCGTGGCGTGGCCAAACGTGCGGATCAACATTGAGACCCTCGCTGCTGTCTCGATGTCATTCGCTATGAAGACATCAAGGTAGTCGCATGGCCCCAAGACGGCATAGCTGGTCAGCCATTTCACGTCCGGACATTCCTCCCGTACGCGTTGCATGGCATCGCGTTCAAGCTGCTCAAGTGCTCGCGGTGAGCGAACCGCGTCGGAGTTCAAGCGCGTCAACATGATAAAGGTCGGCATGACCGTATCCTCTCATAAACTTTTAAATCCATAGCAGGGTTGGGGCCGCGGCGCTTTGACCTCAATCAAAAGAGGAGAAGTGGCTAATTCACATGGGGCTTCAGGTCTGTCGCGGGCGCCATCGTGCCCGCCGGCGGACAGCGCCAATGCCACGCTTTCACAATTGTAGCGCTGCTCTTTTCTCAAAAATCTGCGGAGCGCCAGCTAACGGAAATAATGCTGTGCCCCCGTCTGGCAGTCCCTCGTGAGTCCCAATCACGAGATAGCCATTGGGTGAAAGTCGATCCACAATTCGAGCCAGGACCTGCTTCTGCAATGGCAAGGCAAAATAGGTGAACGCGACATAGCGGCATAAAATGAGATCGAAAACGGACGCGGGCGTCTTTGCCCGCAAGTCCTGATACTGGAACTCTATTGCTTCACGATGTCGCGGCTTCACACAAAAGAGAGACCCCACCTGATCGAAGGATTGCTCGATGAGGTGCGGCGGCAATTCGTGCAAGCTAGTCGCTTCGAAACATCCCTCCCGCGCACGAGTAAGCATGGTCTTGTCGGCGTCTGTGGCGATGATTGAGAGCGAGACGCCGGGACAAGAATTCGCGACCTCGAGGTCCCAGAGGATTTTCAGGGTGTAGGGCTCCTCGCCAGACGCACAACCGGCCGACCAGATGTGGGCACCTCGCCCTTCCCGTTTGGCTCGGGCAGCGATGTCGGGCAGCACTCGTCGGCGCAACACCTCGAACACACCTCTATCACGGAAGAATCGTGAAATGGTGATGTGGCAGCATTCGTCAAAGACGCGCCACTCCATCGGATCGGCTTCAAGCCGTGCTCGATAAGCGGCAAAATCATCCAGGCGAAGTTCATTCATGCGCCGCGTGAGCCGCTTGCATACTTGGCGGCGCACCTTGCGGAAACCCGGCCAGTGCAGGTCGAGTTGCGGCAGCGCCCACTGCAGAAAGGCTGTGCAATCCGTTTTGTTCACTGGGCTCCCGGCTCAAGCTCACTTGCGGTTATTGTGAATCGGCGTCCAACTTGGACCCTCTGTCATTTGCATCTCAAGCGGCCGAACGACCGCAAGAATTTCTGGTTTCTATGAAATGCCATCGGCGTCGAATCGTGACCCCGCGTGTTTCATCAAAAGCGTCGGCAAATTAGAGACTTGCGACAATCTTGATTGGGGTCATGATCGGACGCCGAGCCATGCGATCGGGACACTCATTAACACTCTGCCGGCGTCAGCGGCGTGATCTCGTCTTGGGGCGGAATCGTCGTATGTTGCTGGGCTGGAGCGACCTTGGAACGGATTGTCGGGAACTCTTCAACCGTCAAGGTTTCCCGCGTCAGAAGCAATTTGACCCCTTCGTCCAGATCAGAGTGCCGCGATTGCAGGATTTCGGTCGCGCGCTCGAAAGCACCTGCGATGATGTCGCGCACTGCTACATCGATCTCGCGCGCGGTTGTCTCGGCAGCTTCGATGCGATTGGTTGGAAGGCCGGGAAGGAACGACTGCGGCTGCCGCGCATAGGTTCGCTGGCCGATCTTGTCGTCCATTCCATGACGCGTAACCATCTCGAGGGCGATTTCCGTGGCGCGCTGGAGATCGTCGGCGGCACCTGTTGAAACATCGCCGGCGAAGATCAAGCTTTCGGCCGCGCGTCCGCCCATGAGCACGGTGATGCGGTTCTTGAGATCGCTCTCCGCCAGTAGGAACCGATCTTCCGTTGGTCGTTGCATTGTGTAGCCTAACGCACCGACGCCGCGCGGGATAATCGAGACCTTCAGGATCGGATCGACGCCGGGCAGGCTCGATGCCACGAGGGCGTGCCACATCTCGTGGTAGGCGACGCGGCGTCGCTCTTGCGGGCTAAGGACCCGGCTCTTCTTTTCCAGGCCGGCAACGATCCGTTCGATTGCTTCCGTGAAATCGTTAAAGCTCACGGCCGTACCCTTGCGACGCGTTGCAACAATCGCTGCCTCGTTCACAAGATTGGCGATATCGGCTCCGGTAAAGCCGGTGGTGAGGCCGGCAATCGCATCGAGGTCAGTATCCGGGGCAAGCTGCACCTTGGGGACATGCACCTTCAGGATTTCAAGACGGCCCTTATGATCCGGACGATCGAGCATGACTTGGCGATCGAAGCGACCGGCCCGGAGCAGGGCTGGGTCGAGGATTTCCGGCCGATTGGTTGCCGCGAGGAGAATAACGCCGACGCTGGGATCGAACCCATCAAGCTCCGAAAGAAGTTGATTGAGCGTCTGCTCCTTCTCGTCGATACCACCGAACGCTCCCGGAACACGGCTGCGGCCAAGCGCATCAAGTTCATCGATGAAGATGATGCAGGGAGCGGCTTTTCGCGCCTGTTCGAACAAATCACGCACCCGGGCGGCGCCAACGCCGACAAACATTTCGACAAACTCGGAGCCGGAGATCGAGAAGAATGGCACACCGGCCTCCCCCGCGACCGCACGCGCCAAGAGCGTCTTTCCGGTTCCGGGAGGACCTACCAGAAGAATGCCCTTCGGCACTCTTGCGCCCAGGCGGCCGTACGCTTTCGGATCACGCAGGAACGCGACGACCTCTTCGAGCTCGAACTTTGCTTCCTCTACCCCTGCCACATCCTTGAACGTGACCTTTGTATCTGTCTCCACGTAGACCTTGGCGCGGATTTTCCGACCGCCATCAGCCCGCCGATTCCCTGCTTTTCGGCAAAGCGGCGAAAGACAATCATCCAGATCACGTAGAAGATGATGGCAGGCACGACCCAGGAGAGGATGGTCTGAATAAGACCGCCCGACGGAGCGCCCTTGACCACCACCCCGTGCTTCGCAAGCTTGTCTGCAAGCTGCGGGTCGACGCGGATCGCGAAAAATTCGCTCTTGCCGCTTGGCAGTGGCGCTTTCACTGAGCCTTGTATCGTATCTGTGCCGACCGTGACGTCAGAAATTTTCCCCTGGTCGAGTAGACGCTCGAATTCGCTGTAGGCGATTGTCTCGATTTGCGAATAACTCGACCAGAATTGCTGGAACAGCAAAATACCAATGATCGCAGCCACAGTATACCAGATCATTATCTGGCGCTTACGAACATCTGGTTCCATGCTACGCGCTCTGTCGCAAAGGCAGCCCTAGAGCTCCGTAGCAAACTGCTCCAAATCACGGTCGTAGTATTGATTTGCCTCAATTATCGACATGGCAGCGAAGGTTGGCTTTTGACTGTCGTGGTCGAGCATGAAACTGGTCCGCGCAACCCGAAAAGGGGTGTGCGGGTTGACAAAGATGAACAGATCGAGCTTCACATCTTCTACTTTTACGACGAATTTATTCGGCCTGGACGGGGAATTGCGAATGTCGTCGCGGAAGTGGAGGACGACGCGGCCGAAGCGGACCTCAACAAACTGCTCAGCAGCATCGAAGGAAGTCGCCACGGCCCGGGTCGCGGCAGGTCAAGAGATTGAGGGAGCGCCCTTTCTTCCTCGCCAGCGACGGAAACCGGGCGGCCACGTACGGCGTTCGGGCTTACGCCTGAGCATTGGCCATATGACGTGCAGCTTTCTCTGAAGTCGCGCTGTTTGCATGCGTTTCGGATTCCAGCGCGGATGATACGGCCTCATCTACGCGTTCGAGCCAGACGAATTCGAGCAGCTTGCGGGCTTCTTCAGGAATGTCTTCGAAGTCCTTTCGATTCCGCGCCGGCAGCATGACACGCTTGATGCCGGCTCGGTGAGCGGCAATGACTTTCTCCTTGATCCCGCCGACGGGGAGTACGAGCCCGCGCAGGCTGATCTCGCCGGTCATAGCGGTGTCGTTGCGCACATTCCGCTCGGTCAGCAGCGAGACGAGCGCCATAAACATGGCGACGCCCGCGCTCGGTCCATCCTTCGGAGTTGCGCCTGCTGGCACATGAATGTGGATATCGGTCTTCTCAAATCGACTTGCATCGATTCCGAAGGAAGCGGCACGATTCTTGACGATGCTGAGCGCCGCCTGAGCGCTTTCCCGCATTACCTCGCCAAGTTGGCCGGTGAGGATCAGCTTCCCGTTTCCCGGAATGCGGGTCGCTTCGATGAACAGGATGTCGCCTCCGACGGGGGTCCAGGCGAGGCCGGTCGCCACGCCCGGCACGCTCGTGCGCATCGCCAGCTCGCTTTCGAACTGCGGCGGGCCAAGAATGCTAAGGAGATCGTTGCTGGCGATGCGGATGGGACCGCTCTGTCCTTCGGCAATGCGGACAGCTGCGTGGCGCAGGGATTTTCCGATCTCGCGCTCGAGGTTTCGCACGCCCGCTTCTCGGGTATAGTGTTGGATGGTTTCCCGGAGTGCGTCGTCCGCGATCTCGACTTGACCCGGCTGCAGCCCGTTTGCCTCCATCTGACGTCGCACCAGGTAGCGTTGGGCGATCTGGAATTTCTCGTCCGCGGTGTAGCCGGCAAGACTAATGATCTCCATCCGATCTCGCAGCGGCCCCGGAATAGTATCGAGCATGTTGGCCGTGGTAATGAATACCACCCGGCTCAAGTCGAAGGGCACGCCGAGATAGTTGTCACGGAACGTGTTGTTCTGCTCGGGATCGAGTACCTCAAGCAGCGCCGAGCCGGGATCACCATGGATGCCGGCGCCGAGCTTGTCGATTTCGTCCAGCATCATGACACAGTTGCGCGATCCGACTTTGCGAATGGCCTGGATGATGTTGCCCGGCAGCGCGCCGATATAGGTGCGCCGGTGGCCACGAATTTCCGCCTCGTCGTGCACGCCACCGAGGCTCACCCGCACGAACTTTCGGTTCATCGCGCGCGCGATCGACTGGCCGAGTGAGGTCTTACCGACGCCGGGAGGCCCGACGAAACACAAAATGGGCGCCTTGCCGTGCGGCGCGAGCTTGCGCACGGCGAGATATTCGACGATGCGCCGTTTGATTTTTTCGAGCCCGTAATGGTCTTCGTCCAAAATGCGTCGCGCCTCAGCGATGTCGATCGGACTCTCCTCCGGCAGGCTCCAGGGCAGCTCGATCAACCAATCCAGGTAGGTCCTCACCATGCCGTATTCGCCCGCTGCCTCCGGCATCCGTTGCAGCCGGCGCAATTCCTTGCGCGCGTGCTCGTCGACCTCCTTCGGCATTTTAGCTTTGGTGATCGCCTGATCGAGCTCGGCCATTTCGGCGGCCTTACCCTCTTCGCCCTCGCCAAGCTGGCGCTGGATCGCAGCCATTTGCTCGCGCAGCAGGACTTCGCGCTGACGTTCGCCGAGGGCGGCCTTGGTCTGCTGGCTGATCTCCTGCGACAATCGCAAGACTTCAATGCGATGGGCGAGCATGCGCGAGACTTTCTCCATCCGCGCTGTGATGTCGACGGTCTCCAGGATCTCCTGCTTCTCGTCCGACGTCACGTCCATATACATCGCCGCAAGATCGGCAAGGGCAGCTGGGGAATTGACGCCTTGGACCATTGTCAGCAATTCCGGGGGCGCCTGCGGCAACAGCTGCACGGCCTCCGTGGCTTGGCTCTTCAAATGAAGGAAGCGTGCCTCGATTTCGGCCGATCGCGTGTCCGGCTCTGGAATCCGCAAGACGTGCGCAACGAAAAACGGCCATCCGGTAAGGAATTCCGTAATTTGGAACCGCTGGTCACCCTGACAGACGAGATGGTGTGCGCCATCCGGCGCAGTGATGTAGCGCACGACATTCGCCACCGTACCCATCCGGTGCATGTCGATCGGTGTCGGATCGGTCACATCCGCGCTCCGCTGCATCAGGATGCCAACCTGCCGCTGCTCGCGCACCGCCTGCTGGGCAGCAGCGATAGACCGCTGCCGGCCGATCGTGATCGGCAGCACGTGGCCTGGAAACAGAACGGTATTGCGGACCGGAACGATAATGAGCGCGTCCGGCGGCAATGGGGGCATAGGCACTGTTCCCCTGCCCGCGCTCTCGTCCGATGCGCCCAAAAGCTGTGTCTCAGCCACGGAAAGCCTCCGATTTTTTCAAGGTGATCAGAAGGCAGCCGTCAGCTGCGGACCGGCGAACCGTGCTGTAGCGCCCAGCCGGAAGCCGTACGCGGCGTTCGAACCGGCCCTGCGGTAGTTCAAGACGATGGATAACCGCCGTCCGCAACTCATCTGGCAGCACGCGAGTTCCGGCAAACACGAGATCGTTTCCGTCGATGGCCGCTTCGACCCGGTCAGGGTGGACACCTGGCAAGGCGACGAGCACGAGGACTTCGCGTTCGGTTTCGAGGATATCGACCGGGGGTTCCCAGGTTGGTAGCCGCGCGACCAGGCCTGTGGGCCTGAAGAACTCCCGATGTAGCCGCTCCGCACGGGCTAGCATCTCGCAGGCCTCCGACCACATCCAATTGCGCGCGTCGTCACGGTCCATGACTTTCACCTGCCGATCACCTGTAGGATTTGAGGAGCTGATGAACCTAATTCAATACCTCATTGCGGATTTCTCCGCATCTGCGCGAACTCAAACCGCGAAAAAACGTATCGTGGTGGATGTCGGCGCTCACAGATGGCATCGGCAAGATCCACGGCCCGGTTTCCCTGCGGCCTGCGGCCATAAAGATAGCAAGCAATATTGATAACGATGTGCGCCGACCAACATTTGATCGTAATCAAAACGGATCACTGTATTTGGAGCGGCGATGAGGCAATTGTAGCCTTACGGAAGGCTTGATTTGGATAAGAGCTCTATCCACGGTCGAATGTCATACGCGCTTAGCGGGCTTCGTCCTCCGCCGGCAGCGTCACTGTATGCTGGCACTGCTCGCACTGATACACTGCCAATAGCGACTGAGCGTCGGATGCCGAAATTCTGCGAACAAGTTTCATCGGCCCGCCACAAAGCACGCAACGAAGCGGCTTTAAGAGAGGTTCAGCGGGCGGCGGCATGCTATCCGGTGTTCATTTTCGAGCCGGAACGGACGTGGCTGTCATATCCTTCGGACTCATTATTGCCGGCAATTCCCTGAACCTATCTTCGTTCTGCGCCCCTTGTTGCAGTTGCGCTATCTCTTCTTCAGCAAGCAGCTTCAAAATCATCTTGCGCTCAATTTCGTCCTTTGTAGTCTTCAGAAGCTGCCTGTAATGCTCGATGTTTTGGTGAGTGATAAAATTGTCCCTGCTCATGGCTTGCCCTCCTGTAGTCAGGCTAGGCTCTTTTAATTAGTTTGCGCTTCCCAGCGTGCCGAGTCGAGACGAAAGATTACCGCTCATATCTTGCGGTGATGATCCGCTGGAAAGCCGGAAGGTTTTACTCCACGAGCCGGTTCCACTGCGGCATCGACAGACGCCGATCTTTCGGACCGTACGCCGCGCAATTCGGTGCGGTATGCGTCGAGGATCGAGCCCCGCAGCCCGGTTCCCGGCGCACCAATAAAAACCCCGGCGTGAGAGGCACTCCCGCCGGGGCTTTAAGCCATCACGTTGACGCTCCCTTAACCGAGCGTTATTTTTTCGGACAGCTCGTCGCACTCCAGTTGCAGGTCGTCGAACACATCATCTCGATGCGTTTGAAAAACCATCGATACTGCCAGTAGTGGTACAGTTTGAAATCTAGATAGTTACTCAGTTTGAAATGTGAGCATCGATGAGCAGCATCGCCGCCTTAAAGGCCGCTTCTTTATCCCGTGCAGATACTGGTTTCAACATTCCGCCGCGTGTTGGATAAATATGAACTTGCCAGCCTGGTGAAGACTCCATGGCTGTAAGTTCATATCCTCGGTATATTCGTGTTTCTGTACTCATGACCCAGATTGCTCCCAGCCCTCCAGCACCTTCACTATATTAGACATTTCCCAAAGCTTGTCCGTGACACCGGACGCCGCGAGCCAAGTACCGGATGGGATTTTCGGAAGGGACAGCTATTCGCCAGCCAGCCGCAACGGCGGGCGCCGTTTGCCCTCGGCGGCTTGCAGGCGTTGCTCGTCGCGCATGATGTAGTCCCGCGTCATCGGCACCACATCTTGCCGTTTGGTGAGCTGGATTTGGAATACCATCCGGTCCTGTTCGCGGAACGACATTTCCGATGCCGCGAGATAGAACTCCCACATCCGCACGAAGCGTTGGTCGTAGATGCGCTCGACCTCCTCGCGGTGCACCAGGAAGCGCTCGCGCCAGGCCTTCAGCGTCTCGGCGTAATGTAGGCGCAGGATCTCGATATCGGTGACCAACAGACCGGATTTCTCGATTGCCACTAATACCTCCGATAGCGAAGGAATGTAGCCGCCAGGGAAGATGTATTTCGAAATCCACGCATTGGTGACACTGGGGCCTTCCGAGCGGCCGATCGAGTGCAGCAGCATAACGCCATCGTCGGCGAGCAGTTGCGCGCTCTTGCGGAAAAAGGTGTCGTAATGATTGACGCCAACATGCTCGAACATGCCGACCGAAATGATGCGGTCGAATCGCTCGGTGACGTCGCGATAATCTTGCAACTTAAAGCGGGCGCGCTCGGTGAGGCCCTTTTCCGCCGCGCGCTCATTAGCGATCGCGTGCTGCTCTTGCGAGAGCGTGACGCCGGTTGCATCGGCGCCGCAGATTTCGGCCAGGTAAAGCCCAAGCCCGCCCCAGCCGCAGCCGATGTCCAGCACGCGCTTGTTGGGCTCGAGCCGCAGCTTAGCCGCCAGATGCCGCTTTTTGGCCAGCTCGGCGTCATCGAGCGATTGTTCAGGACTTTGGAAATAGCCGCAACTGTATTGCCGGTCGGCATCGAGGAAAAGGGAATATAGACGCCCGTCGAGATCGTAATGATGCGCCACATTGCGTCGTGCGCGTGCCCGCGGATTGAACTGGTTCAAGCGTCGGTGCAGGTAGCGCAGAAATCCTTGCAGCCGCGCCCAGTGCGGAACCTCGGAGTTCTGGCCAAGGCAAACGGCGAGCACGTCGGCGATCGAGCCCTGCTCGACCACGAAAGTGCCGTTCATGTAAGATTCGCCAAACTTAAGCTCGGGATCAAGGAGAATTCCCCATTCGGCGCTGCGAGAGACAAAGCGTACCGAAACCGGCTGGCCGGTCCCATCGCCGAATGTGAAGACCGTGCCGCGCGAGGTGGTAACTCGGAATGTCCCCCGCCGGATGAAGGTCTTAAGGAGAAACTGAAGCAACCGGTCCATTGGACACGTCCGTCACTTCATAAGTTTAACGTATTTAAGCTAGGACGCCGCGGATCTAAAATCGTTGATGCATATCAATCGACTTTCCCCAGGTAACCGGTCGATGGACCGACGGGCTATCGATAGTCTAGGAGGTCGTATTGAGCACTTCCTCAGCCCTTTAAACGTGCCGAACCATCCTCAAGACGCGAATTTGAGGCTCGGCTCGGCCAACCCGGCGCAGCCCTCGCTCGTCTCACAGTTTGGACGAGCCACCTCCACACGGACAACGAAC
>Ga0208715_1000453_pt1 | contig 13972 bp, 15 predicted proteins | sample NGESurshal092012_3_FD_184473 | JGI IMG/M metagenome (GOLD analysis project Ga0208715, IMG submission 184473) | Arctic peat soil microbial communities from Barrow, Alaska - NGEE Surface sample 210 shallow-092012 (SPAdes) | ecosystem: Environmental > Terrestrial > Soil > Wetlands > Peat ... | reverse complement strand
GGGCTTGTCCCGGGATCCCGATCAGGGACGCACGGCGTTGCCATCCTAAGCGGGATGGCCGGGACAAGCCCGGCCATGACAAGATAAAACCTCTTGACTATATTCCTACAGGTCTATATTCCTATCGCCGTCCGGCTCAGTGAGGGCGTCATCTAGAGGCGTCTAAATGATGGAGCCGGATGCGGCGCCCGCGGGCGTGAGGGTACGCTCCTCGCGCCTCCGGGAGGCCCCGGGCAGCCGTCCGTCCCTACTACGAGGGACCGCCCTTCAGTGGGCTGGACGCGGCGCGGACGAAGGCGGGCGAAAGCCTGCCGGATCGGGGGCCCAGCAGGGCTCCGTCCGCGTCCGGAAGCTACGGCCCCGGGGACAGAAATCGCCGCATGGCGCGCCGAGAGGCGCCCGCGTTCTCGAGAGGGAGCGCGGCTAGACGGAAGACTGGTGCGCCGCTTGGCGCGCCATACCCTCGCTTGTTGCGGGGGACGGAAGAGGGACGACGGCGTACCCGGCGCCGCAAAGATACGGGCGCTGGCGCATGCCCGCGGCTGTTTGACAATTGCATCGCGAACCACACCAATTTCCCTGTGTGACCAACTGCCGCAACGCCGTTTGACCTGCATCAACGCATTCAATGTACGCGCGCCTAGGCACAAACTGCCGCTTAGCGTTCGAAAAGCGTGCTGTCGGCGTTGTGCGCCTGCCGTCGTCGCGGCATGTTTTGTCGCTCGCGTCAGGCGGCGACCATGGCGGCTAAACCGGTTGGGGAGAGGCCTATGTCGGGCGTCGGCGATAGCTTTACCGAACGAACCCGCACATCATGGTTCGCGCGCATTGGTAAGTCGTTTGTGGCCGTGCTGTTCGGGCTGGTTCTGCTCGCCGGCTCCAGCGTTCTGCTGTTTTGGAACGAAGGCCGGGCGGTGCAGACCGAACGGTCGCTGGCCGAGGGCAGGGGTTTGGTTGTCACCGTCGAGCCCGCGCGTGTTGACCCGGCCAACGAAGGCAAGCTCGTTCACGTCAACGGCGACGTCACAGCTGTGGCGCCGTTGCGCGATCCGGAATTCCGCGTTGCCGTAACGGGGCTGCGGCTGATCCGCACGGTGGAAATGTACCAGTGGAAGGAGGAGGAGCATACCCAGCGTCATACGACGCTCGGCGGCAGCGAGGATTCGAGCACGACCTATACCTATCACCTCGCGTGGAACGGCAGCCGCATCGATTCGAGCCACTTCCGCCGGCCGGACGGCCACGACAATCCGCAGATGCGCTACACGCGCACAACATACACGGCGCGCGACGCCACGCTCGGCGCCTTCCGGCCGAGCGAACCTGCGCTCCGGCTGCTGCCGGCCAACCAAATGGCGCGGGTCGCTCCGGCGCATGCCGAGGCGCTGCGCGCGCGGATCAGCGGGCCGCTGCAGGTGATCGACGGCAGGATCTATCTCGGCGTCGACCCCGGCCAGCCGCATATCGGCGATCATCGCATCTCCTTCAGCACCGTTCCGAACGGTCCGGCCAGCTTCATCGGGCGTCAGAGCGGCGCCGACTTCGCCGAATACCAGACCCAGAGCGGCGACAAGCTGCTGATGGCGCGCAGCGGCCTGATGTCCGCGCCGGAAATGTTCAAGGTCGCGGAGGACGAGAACCGCATGCTGACCTGGCTATTGCGGGCGGTCGGCCTGTTCGTGATGTTCATTGGCTTTGCGCTGGTCTTGTTCCCCTTGAGCGTGATCGCCGATTTTGTGCCGTTCATCGGCAGTATCGTGGGGCGGGCGCGTTATTGGTTGCACTGGTCTGCACGTTCGTGCTCGCGCCGGCGCTCATCGCGGCCGCTTGGCTGTGGTATCGGCCGCTGGTATCGGTCGCGGTCCTCGTTGTCGGTCTGGGCGTGGCCTATGGCTTCCGCACGCTGGCGGCGCGCCGAACGCCGGCCCGCGCGCAAGCGGCTTTACGGCCTGGACACCAGCAAGTGTAGGATGGGCAAAGGCGCGCAGCGCCGTGCGCATTTGTCGTCATGCCCGGCAATGACGAAGGAGAGGCGCCCTATACCGCCGGCGCTTCGATCGTCCGCCCGGCGTTATGGCCGGTGGCCGTGAGCTGATAGCGGTAGCGGTTGCGCCGGTCGATGGCGATCCAGTCGTTCGCCACCGCCTTGTTGAGTCCGCGCTGAAAATCCCCGTCGCGCACGGTGAAAAAATAATTGCGCGGCAGCATGCCGCTTACCGGGACGTGGTTGCGCATGAAAACACTGAGAATTTGGCGGCCGACGTCATCGTCGGAGGGGGAGTCGTTCATGGGCACCGGCATTCGCAAGTTGTGTTTAACTGCGTTACGCCGATGCGCGGGCGCTGTCGCGCCGTGCAACGCAATTCCAAAAGTTATACCTGCTTATTCCGTGGTCAGGTTCCCGCCACCACTTTGTTCCGCAACACTCCGATACCGCTGATCTCGATCTCCACCGTGTCGCCCGGCCATGACAAGATTGAAATCAGCGCCAGCCGCCGCCGCCGTTCACATAGACCGTGTCCGCGGTCATGAACTCGCAGGCGTCCGAGCACATGAACAGCACCAGCTCGCCGATTTCCTCCGGCTTGCCGAAGCGTTGCATCGGCACGTCGTTGAGCATTTGCTCCGCCATCTCCGGCGAGGTCGCCGCTGCGGCTTGAAACGCGGTGTCGATCGGCCCCGGCGAGATCGACAGCGCGCGGATGCCCTGGGTGGCGAATTCACGCGCCACGCCCATGGTCATGGTCACCACCGCGCCCTTGGCCGCGGCGTAGTGCACGCCAGAGCCGGGTCCGCCGCGCCTATGCGTCATGCTGCCCATATTGACGATCACGCCGAACTGGTTCTTCAGCATGTGCGGCAGCACCGCCTGCATGGCGTAGAGCGTGCCTTTCACGTTGAGGTCGAAGGTGCGGTCGAACAGATCATCGTCGATGTCGAGAAATTTTGAGCGGCGAACGGCGGCGCCGGCCGAGTTGAACAGGAACTGCACGCTGCCGAAGCCGTCGATCGCCAGCTGCACCATGTCCTCGACCGCCGCGCGCTTGGTCACGTCGATGGTGAGCGCCAGCGCCTGGCCGCTTTTGGCATTGACCTGCTCGACGGTCTGCGTGACCCCGGCCCCGTTGATGTCGGCGCACACCACGTTGGCGCCTTCGCGCGCGAAGATCAGCGCGGTGGCCCGCCCGATGCCGCTGCCGGCCCCGGTGATGACGATGGTTTTCCCTGAGAAATAGTCCGGCGTCTTCGGCATGGTGTCCTCGCGCAATGGCCGTCAGTGCGGCCGCGGGCGAAGACTAGCGCATTCTTTACCCGCCGTACGACATCCCTCCCATGCGGATCACCGCCTTGGTGGCCAGCAGGATGGCGCGCGACAGCAGCGCGATGTCGGCCGGCATGTCCTTGCGCCAGACGTCGAGCAGCAGCGCGATGCGCACCTGGTCGCTGCGGTTCCACACTTCGTGCCGATAGGTGTCGTCCCACAGCAGGCTTTCGCCGTCGCCGAGCCGGTAGGGCACGCCGTCGATGTTCATGACGCAAGCAGGAACGCCGTTGCCGTCGCGCGGCATCGACAGCATGAGATGAAAGCGTAAGATTCCGCGGAACGGGCCGCGGTGCTCGGGGACGTGCTTGCCGGGCGCCAGAAATGACAATATGGCCGACACCACCTCAGGCGCCTCGTCCAAGAGCGCGGCGACCGTCGGGCAGCGTTGCAGGTTGTTCTCCACCGTCACGCCATAGGCCTTCATGATGAACACGCGCCAGTCGCGCCCGTCATTGGCCGAAATATCCGCCTGCGCCGGCATGATGTCGTGGAAGCGCGGCACTTGGTTGAGCTGGCCTGCGACGGCCAGCGCTTCGCGGCGGATGTCGGTCCAGCGCTCGGTGAAGCGTTGGGCGTTGGGAAAATAATGCGCGGCGTCGAGCGTGGCCGGCGTCGCGATGCGGCGGTCATAAATGGCGCGCACAGCGCCGGTGGCGCGGTCGTAGAGTGGCACGGACTTCTCTCCCCGGACGGGCGCCCTTGTTGTGAATATAGTCCCGCGTGGGGTAGTCTTGCAAACGCAACGAGAAAGGCCGGGTACCCCATGACGCTGCGAAAATTAATGTTGGCGCTGTTGCTGGCACCACTGCTGAGCGCGCCAGTGCGCGCGCAAGAAGGCCTGGTCACCTTCAAATCCATGAACGTCGATCTCGCGCTGGCACTCGCCCGCGCCGCGCTCGCCGACTGCCAGAAGCAGGGTTACCAGGTGACGGTCGCGGTGGTGGACCGCTTCGGCGTCACGCAAGTTCTGCTGCGCGACCGCTTCGCCGGCGCCCACACCGTGCCGACCGCGACCGGCAAGGCCTGGACCGCGGTCAGCTTCCGCACCAATACCAGCGAACTGGTCGCCGCCAGCGGGCCGGGCTCGCCGCAGGCCGGCATCCGTTCGCTGCCGGGCGCGACCATCATCGCCGGCGGCGTCATGGTGGAGGCGGCGGGATCCCTGGTCGGCGCCGTTGGCGTCTCCGGCGCGCCGGGCGGCGACAACGACGAAGCCTGCGCCAAAGCCGGCATCGCCGCCGTGCGCGACAAACTGGATTTTTAAGAGGTCGACCATGAACCCCATCGAATACGCCGACGCCCCAGCCGCCGTGCGCGCGGTCTATGACGACATCAAGAAAACCAGAAACGTGCCGGACGTGAACAATTTCTGGAAATACCTGGCGCGCGATCCAGTGACGCTCAAGCGCACCTGGGAAAGCATCAAAGAGATCATGGCGCCGGGCGCGCTCGACCCGCTCACCAAGGAGATGATCTATCTGGCGGTCAGCGTCACCAATGGCTGCCCCTATTGCATCGCCAGCCACAGCGCGGCCGCCCGCAAGGCAGGCATGAGCGAGGCCATGTTCGGCGAGGTGATGGCGGTCACCGGCATGGCCAACGAAACCAATCGGCTGGCCAACGGCTACCGGGTTCCCATCGACCCGGCGTTCCAGACTTGACGCGATTGCCCAGACCGGGCAGGCCGTGACAAGATAAGAAAAAACGCGCGGGGGCGCGGGGGGAAAGCCATGATCGACCGGCCACTGATTATCAAACTGCTCTGCGTCGCTCTGGTCGCGGCGGTCATGCTGCCGGTCGGGCACATGATGTTTCCTTACGTCAGCCACGTCCTGAGCGGCATGCAGTTCCAGGCGATCGAGGCGCTGATCAGCGCCACGGCCGGCTTCGGCCTCTCCGCCATCGTCGGCTAGCGCCGCGCCTTGCGGCGCGACGCATTCCAGATCCAGACCGAAACGTTGAGCGCTATTGCTGCTTGCTCGGTGCCGGGCTCGCGGGCGCCGGCATCAGCGGCCGCGGCGAGGTGGCGCCCGAGCCGGTGGTGCTCGACGGGTTCATGCCGGTCGTGCTGCCGGTGGTCGCCGGCGCAGAACCGTTGCTCGCAGTGTTGCTGTTGCCGTTCAGGCCGGCGATCACCAGGAACGCGATTAACGCAACCACCGCGATGCCGGCAATCCAGCCCACGTCCCGCCAACGGGTTCGTCACGGCGCAGCACCGCGTCGCTCAAGCGCGGATCGGTATAACGCGGGTCAGTCATGGTAATCCTCCTTCGGTTCCAGAAGCGCCTGGTCGTCTCCACCTAGGCAAACCCGCTGGCCGCTCCGGCGGTTCCGACAAAAGACTGTGTGCTATGCGGATGGAACTTTCGGCCGCTACGGGGAGCCATACCGGCGCCGAAAATGCTAAGGGAGCGGTTCCCGCCCGATTCCGTTAAAGCCGAACCAGCCCGCCGATGCCGAAACCCTCATGCGCCTGACCAAACTGGCGATCGCAGCAGCGCCGATGCTGTTCGTGCTGCTGTGGAGCACCGGCTTCATCGGCGCGCGCTTCGGGCTGCCCTATATCGAGCCGATGACGTTTCTGGCGGTGCGCATGGTGTTCGTGGTGCTGATCATGGCCGCCATTGCGCTGATCGGGCGCGCGCGCTGGCTGCACGGAAGCGAGATCGGGCACAGCCTGATGGCCGGCGCCCTGGTGCACGGGCTTTATCTTGGCGGCGTGTTCATTGCCATCAGCCAGGGTGTGCCGGCCGGCATTTCGGCGCTGATCCCGGGCCTGCAGCCGATCCTCACTTCGACCATCGCCAACCGCTTCATGGGCGAGACGGTGACGCGCCTGCAATGGCTCGGCCTGCTGCTCGGCCTGATCGGGGTGGCGCTGGTGCTGCATGACCGCGCCCTCGTGGCTGCCGGTTCGGCCGTCGGCTGGATCGCCAGCTTCGGCTCGCTCTTCGGCATCACGCTTGGCACGCTCTACCAGAAGCGCTATTGCGGCCGCATCGACTGGCGCACCGGCAACACGGTGCAATATGCCGGCGCGCTGGCGCTGTTCGGCCTGGCCGCCTTCGCCTTCGAGACGGGCACGATCCACTGGAGCTTTGAGCTGGTCTTCGCCATGGCCTGGCTGGTGCTCGTGCTGTCGATCGCGGCGATTGGGCTGATGTATTGGCTGATCCGCCGTTCGGCGGCGACCGGCTTCGCCAGCCTGTTCTACCTGGTGCCGGTGGTGACCGCCTTGCTCGCCTTCGCGCTGTTCGGCGAGAAGCTGGACGCGCTCTCGGTCGCCGGCATGGTGGTGTGCGCCGCCGGCGTCGTGCTGGTCAACCGCGGCATCGGCGGCGTGCAGCCGGTGGCAGAGAGCTAGATTGCGGGTAGCTCTGCGCGCGGACGTCGCGTGAGCTTATTTTTCAAGCGCCTCGTTGAGCGCCGAAACGATCGTCCGAAATCGCTCGACCGAATAATGATGCACAACCGCGCTATTCTGCGCATTGTTGATCTCCCTATTGCATTTGCTCGCCTGTTCAAATCTAGGCACGACTGCCGCATGCCTATTGACGAGAATCAATGACAGGGCCGGCAGCCTTGCTATTCAAAACCATTGGTCCTGTTTCGCGTGGAGGATGACGATGGTCTCGCGACGGCAATTGATGGTTGTCATGGCGGCAGTAGCGGCGGCAACGTCTGTGCGTGTGCCGGCCTACGCCCAGCAGGTCGTGCATATCGCAAGAGATGCGCCCGAGAGAAAGGCCATCCTCGACGTGGCCCGCATTCCGGTCGAACGGCGGCTCGGCATCAAGGTCGCATTTGTGGTCGAGCGGATGACGGTCTTCGGCGTCTGGGCCTATGCCTCATTTCATCCGCGCGATGCTGCGGGAAATCGCATCGATTACCGGCGGACGCTTTTTGCCAAAGAATTCGATCCCGAACAGGACAGCGATTTTGTCGGCGTCCTGTTGCGGCGGAACGGCGCGGCCTGGTCGCTGGTCGAAGAAGCCTTCCTGCCGACCGACGTCTTCTGGGAGGAATGGGAGACGAAATACAAACTGCCGCGCGCGCTGTTTTTGACCGAATAGCGGGCCGAAGCGATCGCGCGCGCATCTCCCACGCGCGGCCGGCGTGGTTTTGGTCAACAGCGGTGCCGGCGGCGGTTTCTGCTAGTCACCTGTCTTGAAGTTCCGATGGAACTTTTGACGGAAAAAATTGCAGCGCCGGAGATTTTGAGCTGGCGCGAAAATCAAGAATCAGAACTAGTAGTCCTACCAAAAAATCAGCTGGCGTCCGTTAGGTCAACCACGTTTTGGAGGGCACTTATGTCCGTTGAGAAGGCGACTCTTGCGCGGCCCGCACGTGTCATCGTTGTGGGAAATGAAAAGGGCGGATCGGGCAAATCCACCGTCGCCATGCATATTGCGATGGCGCTGATTAAGTCAGGCCAAAGCGTCGCCACCCTCGATCTCGATTCCAGGCAGCGAAGCTTCACCCATTATATCGAGAACAGGCGCGCCTGGGCTCAGCACGTTGGCCGCGACCTCGAAATTCCCAACCATACCTGTTTCGATCCGCAGGTCGATTATCCGACCGAGGAGGACGAGGCCGCAGGATGCCAGGCACTCACCGATGCCGTCGATGCATTGGCGCAAAGCCACCGCTTTATTGTGATCGACACGCCCGGTCATGATAGCGATCTGATGCGGCGGGCTCATGCAATGGCCGACACCTTGATTACGCCGCTTAACGACAGCTTCGTTGACCTCGACGTGCTGGGCACCGTCGATCCCGAGACCCTCGGCGTCACCGGCACCAGCCACTACGCCCAGATGGTGGAGGACGCGCGTTCGCAGCGCCAGCTTCTCGATGGTATGACCCCGGATTGGATCGTCTTGCGCAACCGACTTTCGACGCTTGGTTCACGCAACAAGCGCCTGGTGGGCGAGGGGCTGCAGGAGCTTTCGCAGCGGCTCAATTTCCGCTGCATTGAAGGACTGGCCGAGCGCGTCATCTTCCGCGAGTTTTATCCGCGCGGATTGACCGCCGTCGATGACCTCGATGAAATCACGCTCGGTACGCGCCCAACCATGTCGCACGTCACTGCCCGGCTGGAGATAGAAAACCTGCTCAGTGCCATGGGGTTGGCCGACTCAATGGCAAGCGACGAAATGATGGGCCAGGCTCGCGACGCGGCTTGAAGCAAAACCCTACGCGCTTTGCCAATTTCGAATAATTAGTGCGCGCCCTGGCGCGCGCTTACTTCCCGCGTTCGAGCACCAGCTGCGTCTGCGTCACCAGCGCGCACAGCCGCCCGTCGCCGCGGGTGACGCGGGTCTGCCAGACCATGGTGGTGCGGCCGCGATGCAGGGCCGTGCATTCCGCATAGGCCGTGTCGCCGATCGGGATGGCGGCGAAGAAATTAGTCTTGCTCTCGATCGTGGTGGTGGACTGGCCCGCTTTCAGATTGGCGGTGGTGGCGGTGCCGCCGAGATTGTCGGCCAGCGCCATGATGGCGCCGCCATGCAGTAGGCCGAAACGGTTGTTGAGCTCCTCGCGCGCCACCAGTTCGGCGGTCACGCGCTCGGGCGAGACATGGGTGATTTTCATCCCGAGGAATTGGGCGAAGGGCGGTTGCTGATGCGCCAGCTCGTTGATGGCCCCGTCGTTCATGTTAAATGCTCCAGCCCAAATTCTTTCAGCCATTGCGCGGCAAGGTTAAGATCGTTTTGCGTGAGATTGTGTCCGGTGGGAAGGACTTTATAGACGAGATCGGCGCCGGCCGCTTGTAGGACGGCGGCGAGCCGCTCACGCCCAGCCGCCGAAATCATCGTGTCGTTGCTGCCTGAAAGCAGCAGCACCGGCTTGCCGGCAAGATCGGGCAGGGGCTCCGGCTCGAACGGCAGCATGGCGCGCAACAGCACGGCGCCGTGCAGCAACTGCGGCCGCGTCAGCAGCAGCGCGGCGGCGATATTGGCGCCGTTGGAAAAGCCGACGGCGACCGGCGCGTCGATGCCATAGGCCTTGCGCGCGGCGGCGATGAAATCCGCCAGCTCGGCGGTGCGAACTTTAAGGTCGGCCAGGTCGAACACGCCTTCCGCCAGCCGGCGGAAGAAGCGCGGCATGCCGTTCTCCGTGACCTTGCCGCGCGGCGACAGCAGCGCCGAACCGGGCGACAATTGCACCGCCAGCGGAATGAGGTCGTTCTCGTCGCCGCCGGTGCCATGCAGGAGCAGCAGCGGCGGCTTGCCGGGCTGCGTGGCTGGGATGTAACGGTGGATGAAGCCGAGATCGGTCACGGTGTTAAAATGAAAAGAGCGCGGACCTGCGCATGATCCCGAAAAGTGGAAACCGGTTTTCGGAAAAGATCATGCGCGAGCAAAACTGCCCGCGCCCTGTTTCGCACAGTATCTATTCCGCGTCACTTCGGCTGCGGCACGATGCGGATATAGGGCCGCGGTGCTTTCCAGCCCGCCGGCCAGATCTTCTTGGCTTCCTCGTCGCTGACCGAGCCGGCGATGATCACGTCCTCGCCTTGTTTCCAGTTCGCCGGCGTCGCCACGCGGTGCTTGGCGGTCATCTGCAGCGAGTCGAGCACGCGCAGCACCTCGTCGAAATTGCGGCCGGTGGTCATCGGATAGACCAGGATCAGCTTGATCTTCTTGTCCGGGCCGATGATGAAGACGTTGCGCACGGTCATATTGTCCGCCGCGGTGCGGCCTTCCGAAGAGCCGCTGGTGCTGGCGGGCAGCATGCCGTAGGCCTTGGAAATCTTGAGATCGGTGTCGCCGATCATCGGATAGTTCGGCGCGAAGCCGACCACCTCCTTGATGTCGACCGCCCACTTGGTGTGATTGGCAACCGGATCGACCGACAGCCCGATGATCTTGGTGTTGCGCTTGTCGAAATCCGGCTTCATGCGCGCCATGGTGCCGAGCTCGGTGGTGCAGATCGGGGTGAAATCCTTCGGGTGCGAGAACAGCATGCCCCAGGAATTTCCTAGCCAGTCGTGAAAACGGATTTTTCCTTCAGTGGTGTCCGCCTCGAAATCCGGGGCGGTATCGCCAATCGCCAACGCCATATCAAACCTCCAAATTCTCGCTGAACGCTCATTCGGGTGCTTAATATAGGCATCCGCGCGCAAGCGGAATAGGGCCGGGGGCAAAGAGTATCGTTGCTGCGCCGGATTGGCGCAGGACAGCATAAAGCCTTGGGGAACCGGCGCCACTAGGAAAAAATCTTCGCATTGCCGCCGGCTGGCGTCAGCGGCTTGCCGCCTTGCTTTCCTCAACAAGGCCGACGGTGCGCCCAGGAAATCCGGCGACGTCGAAGTAGCGGGTGCGGCCGACCGATTGATATTTGAGCACCGTGCGCAGCCCGTTGGCCGAGGCCTGCGAGCTTACCGTGCGGGACGCCGCGTTCGAAGGCCGTCCGCCCGGCATCGCCTCGTTGATGACGCGGCCGATCAGGCGGCCTTTGGCCTTGATGTTCAGACCCAGGATATGGGCGATGGTCTTGCCGACATCGGCGTTGCTCACCGGCGTTTCGTCGGCGAAGCCGGCCTTGAAGTCGGGCCCGACGGCGGCCATGAAATTCATGGTATCGGCGCGGCTGAAACTGCCGTGCATGCCCTGGCCCTGTTGCAATGTGGTGTCGGCCACCTCGGCCGCGCACAGCACCGGTTGCACGCAGCCGACGGCGTATGAACTGAAATTGACGGCGATGGCCGGATGCGGCGGCCGCGCCGCGCCGCTCAGGTTGATCGCCGACATCGGCAGCGTGCCCGGATAGCGGCCGAGCGATGCATCCACGAAAATGCCGCTGACGTAGTCTTGTTCGAGCAGCGCTTGCACCACGCGCGCCGCGACGGCGCGATCCTTGCCGGGCAGGTAGACGAGATCGGAGCCGCCATTGGCGGCGACCACCACGTCGGGCTTGGCCGCATCCCGGCCGATCACGCCGTTGCCTTGCTTTGGATGCGTGCCGGCCGCGACCGCAGCGTTGTTGTTGTCGGGATCGTGCAGCGGCAGCTCAAGCGCCTTGGCGATGTCGATGGCGAGGAAGCCGGACGGCAGCAGCCCTTTCTGCACGTCGGCATATTCGGCCTTGGCGGCTGGGCTGGTCTTGCTCTGCTTCGAGATGGTGGAGAAGCCGTGGTCGGCCGACACGATAATATCGGTGGTCGCCGCCAGGCCGAGCGCGTCGAGCGTCTTGCGCAGTTGCGCCAGATTGTCGTCGGCGTTCTTGATGGCGGCAAGCGACGATGCCCCGTTGATGCCGGGCGTCAGCATGTTAAGACTGTCGCCCTGATTGTGCTGCGTGCCGTCGGGATCGCGCGACCAGAACACCAGCACGAACGGCTTGTTGCGCGCCTTGAACATCGGCAGCACGATCTTGCTGGCGACGTCGGCGAAATAAGCCTGCTGCTCGACATTGGCGACCGTCGTGCCCGGCTTGTCGAAGGCACCGCCATTGCCGTTGTCGCCGCGCGTGGGGGCTTCGAGCGGAAGGCCGGCCTTGCTCAAAGCCGTCTGCATCTGCGCCGACAGCGGCGCGCCGTCGTTGCGGCCCGTGGAATCGTCGACCACGATGGTGTGCTCGCCTGCTTTGTTCGCGCGGTCGGTGTGGTCGAAGATCAAAGTCGGCCCGAGCTTGCCGATGGCGGCGGTGCTGAAGCCCTGACCGCGCGCCATCTTCAGGATCGTTTCCTCATTGAGATAGTTGCCGTCGAAGTGCTCGTCGACGTCGAACAGCACTGCGTCGTTTTCCAGGAACGGCGTCACGCTGCCGCCGGCCGGGACGACCGGATAGCCGGTGTAGATCGTGTTGCTGAAGTCACCGGTATCGCCGAGATAGTGCCCGGTCGCCATGGCGGAGGCATTGGCGGTGGTGAAAGTGGGAAACAGCGAATGCGGGTTCTTGAAATTGACGCCCTTGTCGCGGATCGCCGCCATGGTCGGCGCCGTTTCCTGCGTCACCTTGAGGGCGCGCAGACCGTCGGGCACGAACAGGATCACGTTATGCGGCGGCCCGGCGCCGGCCACGGTCAGTTGCAGGCCGAGCACCGTCAAAGCCAGGACGTGCAGCGTTTTTGACCTGAGCGACATGGCAATTCTCCCGGTTATCTTTGTTGCAATGCTGCGCTAGATACCCGCGCGCCAAGACAGTATTGTAACAATAGCTGGCTATCCGCAGCCATTTCCACCGGGAATGGCAAAGGGCGTTCCGCTTAATGTTCAAGCGCATCCTGATTGCCAATCGCGGCGAAATCGCCTGCCGGATCATCAAGACCGCCCGCCGCATGGGGATCGAGACGGTCGCGGTCTATTCGGAGGCCGACAAGGACGCCCTGCACGTGGAGATGGCCGATACCGCGGTTCTCCTCGGCCCGCCGGCGGCGGCGCAGAGCTACCTGCTGATCGACAAGATCGTGGCCGCCTGCAAGGCGTCAGGCGCGCAGGCCGTGCATCCCGGTTACGGCTTCCTGTCCGAGCGCGCGGCCTTCCCCAAGGCGCTCGAAGCCAACGGCATCGTGTTCATCGGGCCGAACCCAAAAGCCATCGCCGCCATGGGCGACAAGATCGAATCCAAGAAGGCGGCGGCGGCGGCCCACGTTTCCACCGTGCCCGGGCATCTCGGCGTGATCGACAATGACGCCGAGGCGATGGAGATCGCCGATGAGATCGGCTACCCGGTCATGATCAAGGCCAGTGCCGGCGGCGGCGGCAAGGGCATGCGCATCGCCTATTCCAAAGCCGAGGTGGCGGAAGGCTATGCGCGCGCCAAGTCGGAGGCGAAGTCCTCGTTCGGCGACGACCGCGTGTTCATCGAAAAATTCATCACCGATCCGCGCCATATCGAGATCCAGGTGCTGGGCGACAAGCATGGCCACGTCATCTATCTCGGCGAGCGTGAATGCTCGATCCAGCGCCGCAATCAGAAAGTGGTCGAGGAGGCCCCGAGCCCGCTGCTCGACGCCGCCACCCGCAAAAAGATGGGCGAGCAGGCGGTCGCGCTCGCCAAGGCGGTCGGCTACGACAGCGCCGGCACGGTGGAATTTGTTGCCGGCCAGGACAAGAGCTTCTATTTCCTCGAGATGAATACGCGATTGCAGGTCGAGCATCCGGTGACCGAGCTGGTCACCGGCATCGATCTGGTCGAGCAGATGATCCGCAGCGCGGCCGGCGAGAAACTGGCGCTCGAGCAAAGCGACGTGAAGCTCAAGGGCTGGGCGGTGGAAAGCCGCGTTTATGCCGAGGACCCGTACCGCAAATTCTTGCCCTCCACCGGGCGCCTCACGCGCTACCGCCCGCCCGAGGAGCACAGCGCGGGCGGCGTCACGCTGCGCAACGACACCGGCGTCTATGAGGGCGGCGAGATTTCGATCTACTACGATCCGATGATCGCCAAGCTGGTCACCCACGCGCCCACGCGCGAGCAAGCGATCGACGCGCAGGCCGATGCGCTTGATGCGTTTGTCATCGACGGCATCCGCCACAACATTCCGTTCCTGGCGGCGGTGATGGCGCATCCGCGCTGGCGCGCCGGCAAACTCTCCACCGGCTTCATCGCCGAGGAATTTCCCGACGGCTTCCACCCGCATGAGCCGGAGGGTGAGCGGGCCAAAGTGCTCGCCGTCGTCGCGGTCGCGATCGATCATGT
>Ga0208715_1000452_pt1 | contig 13972 bp, 19 predicted proteins | sample NGESurshal092012_3_FD_184473 | JGI IMG/M metagenome (GOLD analysis project Ga0208715, IMG submission 184473) | Arctic peat soil microbial communities from Barrow, Alaska - NGEE Surface sample 210 shallow-092012 (SPAdes) | ecosystem: Environmental > Terrestrial > Soil > Wetlands > Peat ... | reverse complement strand
AGGTGATGGGGTTTGCTTCGAAACCGAATCCTACGCCGCATCAGCGCTTTATACCACGCTCGCCAGCCTCTCAGGCGCCGTCTGGCGAATAAGATGGGTACGGCTATTATTCAAGGAATAGCTTATAGCAATGTGATCGCAGCTTTTGACGGGCGTCTTGACAAAATCGAGTACCACTTAGATGCATCGTTCGAGATGCCTGACCGGAGAGAAGTTGGGAGCGCCATAAGTTACCAACACAACAAGCTCTATATCGAGTTGTTTTTCTTGAGCCTGATCAGTCTCGCCTGTTTGTGGGCATTTTTCGTCGCAAATCAGCACTTAGCGAACGAATATACGCCCTGATTTCAGACATCAACACCGCAGTAATCACCTCATCATCATCGGGCCTAAAGCCCCGAACTTTTTGAAGTCGGCTCAGGGGAAACTTGGGGAATTGGAGAGCCGAAAGGGGACCCAATTTAGGCGCAGGCCGCCCGTGTCTGCTGGCCGACGGGCGATCCTATGCAAACCTGATCAACGCGGCTGCGATGACAAAGAACAACGTGGCCGCTCCCAAGCATTCGAGCGATAGCGCAACCAAACCAGCGCCCGATCCACAATCCAACGGTGACCATTAGCGTTCTCCTAGCTGTGACTTGCGCGCTGTCGGGCGCTCTAGAACATTCTTGACCGAAGTGGCGTGCCACCGACCACCGCGCGCCGTAGCAACGCCTCGGGCATTCAAGGCGTCGGCAATGTCTCGCAAGGTGTTTGCGCCTGCCCGCTGAGCATCCTTGATGAGTGGCAGAACGTTCGCGGCGTACCTGTCGGCGTTCGTCTTGATGACAACCTGAGCAGCCTCACGGGCCTCAGGGAGCTTAGGGCCACCAAGCACCTTGCCCTGCGCCTTCTTGACTGCCAGCGCGGCCTTGGTGCGCCCAGCGATCAGGTTGCGCTCCTTCTCACTGAGGGCCGCGTACAGATGTAAAATAAAAGGGTCAACGTCAGCGCCGAGCTCAGTCACGATGAATGGGACCTTGTGAGACATAAGGCCTGAGATGAAATGCACGTCACGGCTCAGGCGATCCAGCTTCGCGACGACTACGGACCCCTTGCTCTTGCGAGCCGCATTGAGAGCGGCAGTGAGTTGAGGGCGGCGCTCCAAGGCGTCGGCACCTTTCCCGGTTTCAATCTCAACATACTCACTGATGACCTCATAGCCCTCCGCGGCGGCAAAGCGCGAGATGTTCTCACGTTGGGCCTCAAGCCCTAAGCCGGATCGGCCCTGCCGCGAAGTGGAGACGCGAAGGTAGGCAACAACGGGCGTGGTGGGCATGAGCAAAGCTCCCTACAGATGGTCTGTATCGAGACTGTACCCACGTTCTGATTTTATACAAGCGTCGTTTGGGCATAGCAGCGAGTCATTTTTGCTGTGCCTGATTTTGGCACGCGTCGTCAGAAGGTTCAGCAGAATTTATGCGCTGAGGCGCGCCAAGGGGCGCTAACGGCGTGAGCAGCACCCACGGGCTTGATGGTGGGAGCACGCGGTGGTATCAGACATTCAGCAGCCAAGCTGATTTGTGCCCGTTTTATCTAGGTTTCTGCGAGCGCCCTTCGATTCCGCTAGGGAGCGCCAGCATTTCGTGGCCGGTTCCCGTTGGCCAAAAAGGGGTTGAAATGAGACTCTTTGCCGTACTCATCGCGATTTGCGCACTGTCCCAAACCGCTGCCGCCCAGACGCCGGAATGCAAATCGATAGCGAATGCTGGCGCCAGGCTGGCCTGCTACGACAAGGCCGCTGCACCCGCTGCGGCATCTGCAACCGCAAAGCCGGCGTTGCAAGCTGCTCCCGTTTCGAAACCCGATCGCGCGAATTACGTGGATTCGATCGGCGCGGAAGACGCGCTGATGAATGCGCGGCTGAAAAATATCTGCCGCGGCTGCTAGGCGATCGATGCCCTGCAACGCGGGTTCGGAAACGGTCGGCCGGTGCCTGCGGTCGCATTCCGGCGTGTTTGAGCGTTAGATAACACGGAAAAATGGCATATTTGCCGTCCCGATGAATCTCCTTGAATCCCTTCCGACCGTCATCGGCACCGCAGCGGTGGCACCCGCGCTGCTGGTGCTGTGGCTTGTGATCGCCGCCGACGAGCGCCCTGGCCCGCCCGCCAAGGTCTGGGCCGCGTTTCTCCTCGGCGCCGCCAGCATTTCGCTGCTGGGCGCAGCGCGCGCGCCGTTTGCGTCGATATCAGCCGTCTCCGGGAACCCCTGGGTCGCGCAGATACTGCATTCGGTCTTTGGGGTCGCGGCGCCCGAGGAGATTGTCAAGATTCTCGTCATCGTCGCAGTTACGGCACGGCGCCGGCCGTTCGCGGATCCGATGGACACCGTGGTCTATGGCGCGGCGGCGGGGCTCGGCTTTGCGGCCTACGAAAACCTTGCTTATCTCGTGCAGCATGGGGAGATGTGGCAATCGCTGGCGGCGTTGCGCAGCGTCCTGACCGTGCCGTTCCACGGCTCGCTCGGCGTCATCGCCGGCGCCTATCTTGCGATCGCGCGGTCCGGCACCGCGCTTGGCGCGCACCGGCATCACCGCGACCGGGCGCGCATCTCAAGCCGCATTCTGCTGCTGCTGGGGCCGCTGGCGCTGCACGCGGGTTTTGATCTGCCGCTGCTGACGCTGCAGCAAAACCCGGACCTCGATCCATCCACCAGACTCATGTTGGGATCGGCGAGCGTATTGATCGGGGTCAGCTCGATCGCATTTGCCGTGCGGCTGGTGCGCCGGGTCGGCCGTCATCACGCGCCCCGCACCGATATCGCCCGCGAGCGGCTGAGCCAGCTGCGGCGGATGTGGGCGTTACTGGTGGTGGGCGGCGGCGCGGGATTTGCCGGCCTCGCCTTCGTGCTGTCGTCGATCCACCACTGGCTGGTAAACCCTGATCGCAACATGGCGCTCGTTCTCGTTCCCCTCGGCCTCGTGTCCATCCTGATCGGCAGCGTCCTGCTTCTGGTCACCACGGCGATCTATGTTCTCGGTCGCAATCGGATGCGCACGACGTCACAGGGCCTTTCGTCCGCGCCCGGCCAGGGCTAGAGTCTGATTCAACTAAGTTGAATCAGACTCTAGCTGTATCTTTTTGTTTGAGCATGATCTTTTCGGAAAACCGGTTTCCACTTTTCCGGATCATGCTCTAAGCAGAACCGCATCGCCTAAACCGCATCAGCGAACAAATTTGACCCTGCGGCGTTGGCGCAAGCTATACTGGCACATCATTCTGCGTTGCCGGCATCGGGAGATTTTCAATGACCCTTCCCCAGGACATCGCCAAACTGCAATCCGAAATGAACGCCGCGGTACGCGAGCATTGGAAGGCCTTTTTGATTGAAGGCATCCTGCTCGTGATCTTGGGACTCGCGGCGATGATCGTGCCGCCGCTTGCGAGCCTTGCCGTCGCCATTTTCCTGGGCTGGATGTTTCTGATCAGCGGCGTCGCCGGCCTGGCGCTGACGTTCTGGGCCCGCCAGATGCCGGGCTTCTGGTGGTCGCTGATCTCGGCCGCACTGGCGGTCGTCGCCGGCATCGTTCTGCTGGCGAGGCCCGCGCAGGGCGTATTTACCCTCACCATCGTGGTCGGCGCCTATTTCCTGGCCGAAGGTGTCGCCTCGATCATGTATGCGCTGGAGCACCGCCGCGAATTGTCCGAGCGCTGGAGCTGGATGCTGTTCGCCGGCCTGCTGGACATCCTGATTGCCGCCATGATCATCACCGGACTTCCGGGCTCGGCGGAATGGGCAATCGGACTTCTGGTCGGCATCAATCTGCTGTTCGGCGGCGCTTCGCTGATCGGAATGGCGCTCGCCGCGCGCAAGGCCTGAACCGGACCAGTTGGCCCGATTTTGAGATGACAAGACACGACCCATGCGCTATAGAGCGACCATGATCACCATCGCCACCAGCTATTTTTGGTATTTTAGCTTCGACAGCTCGCTGGCGGTGGGAGGATCGCGCTCAATCTGAAAAATTGCAGCAAGAAGTCCGAACAGCCGCCCGACTTGGCGGCTTTTTGTTTGGCCGGCAGGTCCTCAAAACAGGAGCCATAGCCGTGTTGAGCACGACAGACGATCTTCGAATAAACGAAATAAGAGAGCTGAGTACGCCGCAAGAGGTCATGCGCGAAATACCGCGCACCTTGACCGCGACGCGAGTTGTGATGGCGGCGCGTAACGCCATCAACGCCATCCTTAACGGAACGGACGATCGCCTTCTCGTCGTCGTCGGTCCCTGTTCAGTCCACGATCCCGTCGCCGCCGTAGACTACGCCACGCGCCTCGCTGCTTTGCGCGAACGGCTTGCCGACCGGATCGAGATCGTCATGCGCGTCTATTTCGAGAAGCCGCGCACAACGGTGGGGTGGAAGGGGCTGATCAACGATCCAGACCTTGACGGCAGCTTCAACATCAACAAGGGCCTGCGTCTCGCCCGAAACGTGCTTTCCGCCGTGAACAATCTTGGTCTGCCGGCGGGGACAGAGTTCCTCGATATCACGACGCCCCAATACATAGCCGATCTGGTTGCATGGGCAGCAATCGGCGCGCGTACGACGGAGAGCCAGATTCATCGTGAGCTCGCTTCCGGACTTTCTTGCCCGGTCGGTTTCAAGAATGGCACCGACGGCAATATGCGCATCGCTGCTGACGCGGTGAAGTCGGCATCGCATCCCCACCATTTCATGGCGGTCACCAAGGGTGGCCGTTCAGCGATAGCAGCGACGACCGGCAATGCGGACTGCCACATCATTCTGCGTGGCGGCAGCAGGCCAAATTATGACTCGGCAAGCATCGCTTCCGCCTCGGCCGAACTGGCTCGTTCAGGCGTGACTCAGCAGATGATGGTCGATACCAGTCACGCCAACAGCAGCAAGAAGCCGGAGAACCAGCCGCTGGTCATTGCCGATATCGCTCGCCAGATATCTGACGGCGAGCAGCGCATCGTCGGCGCCATGATCGAGAGCAATCTGGTCGCGGGTCGCCAGGATTTGCTGCCAGGCACGACGCTGACCTATGGGCAGAGCATTACGGATGGCTGCATCGACTGGAAGACGACCGTGCCGGCACTGAACCTGCTGGCGGACGCCGTTGCGGCGAGACGGGATGTGCAGCGCCGCAAATCCCGGGAACGTTCGGCTTAGGCGGTTACGGCGATTGATCGTGAGCGGGGCGTGTCGTTTCGCGCCCTGCTGCCCGCAGTGCCGGCGCTCGCTAGCAGCCGCGGCAGATGCTCTTGATCTTGCGGTCAAGCGCAGCGTCTTCCTTATTGACGGGATCGTTCGGATTGCCAAGATTTTTCTCCGACGGCACCTGATCGGCGCGCGGCTGGCGGTGACCTACCGGAGCTTCGCGAGACGGTTGGGACTTTGCCGCACCCGGCGATCCCGCGCCGCCTCCGGTCTGCGCAATTGCCGCCGGGCTGACAATCAGGACCAGTAACGCCATTGTTGTGAACAGTTTTCGCATCTTGCTTCTCCCATTTCAGAGAAATGCATCTATCGCGCCCGATCGGGAACTTCGATCGTTGCACAATTGCGGCGTCCCTGGGCGGCGCAGTCCTGAACCTTTCGTATATCGGCCATGGTGCCGAGCAGCCAGATACCCGCCGCCACCAGCACGACAAAGAAACCGAGCATCACCGCATTCTCGACGTTGCGATTGCCTTGATCCTCCGGCGGCTCCGGCTCTGACTTTCCTCCGTCTGTCATCCGTCAATCATGGCTGCGGAGGGTAGAGATGAACGTCGCCGCAATAGTCAACGATACGATAGCGCGTTTCCGCGTTCTGTTCACGCCTTTGAGAAAAAGAATTTGCCTCCGAAAGAGAATTTGCCTGCGACAGATAGTTCGGACCGACCGGCGACTTGCCGTGGCCGCCGGGAATGTCGAGCACGTAGTCCGGCTGGCATAGCCCGGACACCCGCCCGCGCAGCGCACGCATCAATTCCTGCCCGTGCGCCAGCGTTGTGCGCAGATGCGCCGTGCCTGGCGCGAGATCGCCGTGATGCAGGTAATAGGGCTTGATCCGGCATTCGACGAAGGCGCGCATCAGCGCTTCCAGCGCCGCGACGTTGTCATTGACGCCGCGCAGCAGCACCGACTGGCTCACCAGGGGAATGCCGGCGTCGATCATATCGGCGCATGCGGCGCGGGCCTTGTCGGTCAGTTCCCTGGCATGATTGGCGTGCAGTGCAACCCAGGTCGTCGCGCCCTTGACCTTCAGCGCAGCGATCATCTCGCCGCTGACGCGCGCGGGATCGGCCACCGGCACGCGGGTATGAATCCGGATGATCCTTACGTGATCGATGGTGGCCAGATCCGCCATGATTTCGGCGATCCGCCGCGGCGATAGCATCAGGGGATCGCCGCCGGTCAGGATGACTTCCCAGATTTCCGGATGCGCGCGGATATACTCGACCGCGTCCTGGTAAGCGGCTTGCGAGAGTGCGGTCGCCTTGCCCGGCCCGACCATTTCGCGGCGAAAACAGAAGCGGCAATACACCGCGCAGACGTGAACCAGCTTGAACAGCACCCGATCGGGATAGCGATGCACGATGCCGGCGACCGGCGAATGCGCGTGATCGCCGATCGGATCGGCATTCTCGCCCGGCTGGGTTACCAATTCGTCAGCGCTCGGAATGAACTGTCGCGCGATCGGATCGTCGGGATCATCAGCGTCGATCAGCGCGGCAATGTCCGCCGTCACCGCCACCGCATAGCGCGCCGCGACCTTTTGCAGATCGGGAAGATCAGCGGCAGCCGCAAGGCCGTGCGCGACCAGCTCGGCGGGCTCACGCAAAGTCGTGGCTGACTTGAGATTGATCCGGTTCATGCGTCACCTGCCGGCGGCGTCCACACCACCTGATCGATCCTGAGCGCACCGCTGGCCAGCATCACCAGCCGGTCGAAGCCGAGCGCGACGCCGCTTGCCTGCGGCATCTGCGCCACCGCACCGAGGAAATCCTCGTCGAGCGGGTAGCGTTCGCCGTAGCGCCGCTGCTTTTCGTCCATGGCCTGGGTGAAGCGATGGCGCTGTTCCCGCGCGTCGGTCAATTCGCCAAATCCGTTCGCGAGCTCGACGCCGCAGGCATAAATCTCGAAGCGTTCGGCGACGCGCGGGTCGGACTGTTTTGCGCGCGCCAGCGCCGCCTCGGGAACCGGGTATTCAAACAGCACCGTCAAACGCCCCTGCCCCAGATTCGGCTCGACGTGCTCGACCAATATCTTGCTGAAAATATCCGACCAGGTGTCGTCATCCGTGATCCGCACCCGCGCCTTTGCCGCTGCCGCGAGGCCCGCGCGATCGCCCTTGCCGTCCGCCACTGTGGCAAGCAGATCGATGCCGGCAAAGCGCTCGAACGCCGCCGCCACGGTCAACAGCTCCGGCTCGGCAAATGGATCGGCAATCCTGCCGCGAAATGAAAATCGCCCGATGCCGGTCGCCTGCGCGGCATGGGCGATGACGACGACGCTGTCGGCCATCACAGCGTCATAGCTCGCATTGGCGCGGTACCATTCCAGCATGGTGAATTCGGGCAGATGCAGATCGCCGCGCTCGCGGTCGCGAAACACCCGCGCGAACTCGAAAATCTTCTGCTCGCCTGCGGCCAGCAATTTCTTGCAGGCGAATTCCGGCGAGGTCCGCAGATACCGTATCGCGCGCGCGCCATCGTCGCCGGCAAGTTCGGTGCGTGGCGCATGCAGGTGGACCTCATTGCCGGGTGAAACCTGCAAAATCCCGGTTTCGACCTCAACAAAATCCTGCTCGTCGAACCAGGCCCTGACAGCCCGGGTGACCGCGCTCCGCGCCGCCAGGAATGGCCTGACGTCGGCGTGCCGCGCAGGCGTCCACCACGGCGACGGTACGTCAGCAACCTCGCCAAGGGGCTTTTGCGTCATTTTGGCCATTTGTGTTGTTGCGTCATGTGCCCTGTCATTCCGAACCCAATAAAAATCATGAAAGTCTAGCGGAGGCATCTGTCTGAACCATTGGGCCATCCCGGTGACTAACCGTGAAACTGGAATCAAGCTATGTTTGACCACAGATTACGACGAACATGGATCCTGCTATTGCTTGGCATCGCCACGATAGCGCCGGCTCGTGCTGATGGCCCCCGGGCCAGCTTCAAACTGGACGCTGAATCGACCTTGATATCCCCCGACCGAACGATCCGGGTGGAGCAGTATTCCAAGGACCTGAAAGATCAGGGTCTCTTGTTCCAATTCTGGACCTTCGACAAAGACCATCGGCATCCTTTTCTTCTCAATCCCGGTGAGGGCGATGATTTGGCGGGTTATGCGGCTGGATTTCGATTTAGCCCGGACAGCCAGTGGTTGGTGCGAATGCAAAAACTGGGAGCGGGCTATCAAACGCTCTTTTTGTATCGCAGGAAGGGGTATCAATTTTCACCCGCCACGACCAAGTCCCTCGGCGATCTGGCCTGGGATTATTTCTTCAGTACGCCGGCATCAAAGGGGATGCATCGGGACCCAAAGGACCCGTATGCGCTCGATCACGCATTTGTGGGACTGGTCAAGGGGATGGACGATAATTACGCCTGGATGGGAGAGCATTGGCCCGACAGCCGCTACATTGTAATCAGCCTGTCGTTCGACACACAGGGTGAAGAAAAACCGTCCCCATGGATCGAAGGCTGGCACTGTGTCTATGATCTGAAGACGGGGGCATTTTCAGTGCCCCCCGACTTTGCCGAGAACAATGCGAAGGCTTTCAAGACCCCTCACCGGCAATCGGAATGACCGATCGATGGGGTGAAGCTGACGTTGATCGGTCAGGGCGAAAGCTGATCGTTTTTGACCATCAACGGGCCGCTGCGTGAGCCCGTAAAACGCTGGCATCGCGTGACAAAATCAGTATTTTCACACCACCCACCTAAACCATTGATTTTATTAGCGTGACATCCGCGAAAGAGGGGATTATAACCTTGACAAAGCAGTTACCATAGGTAGTATGGGGTCAAGAAAGGCTGATCCCATGAGCGCAAATCTTCAAAACCCGATCTTCACCGACGAAACCAAAGCCCGCGAATGGCTTGAAGCTCGGGTTTGGCCGAACGGCCCGGTTTGCCCGCATTGCGACAATGCCGATTTCGCCAAGCTCAGGTCTTTGCAGGGAAAGGCCCATCGTCCCGGCCTCTACCAGTGCGCCGAATGCCGCGAGCAATTCACGGTGACGGTAAAGACCGTGTTTGAGCGCTCCAAAATTCCGCTGACCAAGTGGCTTGCGGCGCTGTTCCTTTTGACGGCTTCAAAGAAGGGCGTTTCGGCCCATCAAATTCATCGCTCGCTTGACGTATCGTACAAGAGCGCATGGTTCATGATGCATAGGCTTCGTGAAGCCCTGCGCACTGGCGGCCTTGCGCCCATGGGCGGCTCTGGCAAGGTCGTGGAGTCGGACGAAACGTACATCGGTCGCTTGGAAGGCCAGCCCGCCAAGGGCGGCTCTGGCACCAAGAATATCGTTTTGACGCTGGTTGAGCGCGGCGGATCGGCTCGCAGTTTCCATATCGACAGCACGTCGATTGCCGATATCGCGCCTATCCTCAAGGCGAACATCGCCAAGGAAAGCGGCCTCATGACCGACGAAGCCCGCCACTACATGGATCCCGGCAGAGATTTCGCCAGCCATGACGCGGTGAACCACGGCGAAAAGGAATATGTCCGCTATTGGAACGAAGTTACTGACAAGATGCGCCCCGATGGCAGGCCCTATGTCGAAACGACCACCATCACTACCAACACGGTTGAAGGCTTCTATTCTATCTTCAAGCGCGGCATGAAGGGCGTCTACCAACATTGCTCCGAGAAGCATCTGCACCGTTATCTCGCGGAGTTTGATTTCCGCTACAGCAACCGCGCTGCGCTCGGCATTGACGACTATAGCCGCGCCGAAATTGCTGCAAAGGGTATTGTCGGCAAGCGCCTGACCTATCGACGGCCTAACCCAAAAGTCATTCCGTTCTAAGGCGAGTCGCTTTCTGCGCTGGCGCAAGAAACGTCGAACTAAACAACGAAAGGGAGCATCCCCATGAATGATACGACTGACACGCCGCAACCGATACAGTTAACAGAGTACGAAAGACTCTCTCTGCAATTACTACAGAGTATAGATGATCGCCTTAAGATGATGGGCGAGGCTACTGAATATTTTCATCGGCAGCATAAGGCAACGCAGGCGTCGATGAACGCCTTAAACCGCAACTTTCCCCGGTAGCCCTAGAGATATATTCGACAACGGCCGATAGATCGCCTCCGGCCGCAACGCTTGTTAGAGCGGCATGCGCTCCGAGAGCGTGCACTATGAAACGCTTGTCGTCTTCAGACAGCGGCATCTTGTTCCTCACTAAGGATGGGAAAAATGGACGAAGCTATCATTCAGGCTTACGGCCGACTAACGGCGCACGAATTCCTATTGGAAATTATGTACGCCAACTAGTTTGCACAAATGCCCGAACCGCAAGCAAGGCGGATGTCATCCGATATACGAAGCCGGATGAAACGCGCTTATTCTGCCCATGACGCAGATCAATCAAGCGCGGAAACGTCTGGCCTTCAAATAATGCAGGACGCGGACGTTTTAGCAGATCGGTTTCTGCAAAAAGTTGAGAAGCGCGAAGCCGAGATAAGGGAAGAATTATCTCGGGACCAATCTCGGAGACAATGAACCTTCCCTGTATCATCTGGAGGGTTTTTCTTTTTTTGCCTTTTGGGCTTTTTTCTTCTTCGTTACCCGATGCTGCGGCGGGCTTTTCGCAACCACGCCAGCGGCGCGCTCAAAGCGTTTCCATGCGTCGGGATGTAATTCGATTTCTTTTATCGGGGATTTTGCCATGCCGCGTCAGCCCTACCTAAGAGTCGTTCCAGAACCAAGGGGCGCAGGAATCGAAGTTTCAACGAAAGCTATCGGTGAGCGCCCCGAACTTGAGGCGCTAATCGGAAATTGCTTGATGGCGTGGCCCCACGTTGAGGCAGAAATGGCCCTCCTATTGGGGCATCTTCTCGGCACAGAGAATGCAGCAGCGATAGCGGTTTTCCAAGCCTTACGCCAATCCAGGGCGCAGCGCGACCTTATTTCAGAGGCCGCGAAAGTCACCCTTAGCGAGTCAGACCAAGAGCTTTTGTCAGCGATACTCAACCTTCACAAATCAGTTGAAATAGAACGAAACGCCCTAACTCACGGGCATTTTGGAACCTCAACCAAGATTCCGGATGGAATCATTTGGATGACTTCTGCCGATTACGTCTCAATCCGATCGACTATGGCCTCCTTCCCAACGCCAAAATGGGACGATGCGAAGCATCTAAGGCTGCTATCGGCAATTTCAGTCTATAAGGCCACTGACCTCGTATCTATCTTTGAGGATATGATCGAAGTAGCAAATAGTTGGTCCAACCTTGTGCGGTATCTTCGGTCACCTAAACACGATCGAACACGCGCTGACAAATACCGCCAACTATGTGATCGACCGCATATTTCCCGAGAGTTGGAGAAACTCCGTCGTGAAAATACTCCAAAAGCTCCAACCGAATAGCCGCAGCTAGATCATGGCATGAAAAAGTGCATATCTCGGGCGCGCCATCCCCGCAAACCTGCGAAGCGGCCGGAATGTCTAGCCCTTGGGGTTGCTTTGTCAAGGTTATAATCCCCCGCGAAAGACCGTGAACAAAGCAAGAAAACCAAGGCTTAGGCTTACCGTAGATTTACCCCAATCACGCTCAAAACTTAAAAGTCCGGCGGCCTCGCGGCCGCATCGCAATAAGATTACCAAACTACCCGCGAAGCTCAGAGAAGCGCTTCCGCCAAGGTCAAAGGCAAGCGCCAAATTACTCCTTTGCAACGTCCTTGACTTCTAAGCGATTAAAGGTGCCAAGCGGGTTTTAGGCACCGGACTTGAAATCCCCATTCCCCTGTATCGCCCGGTCCGGGTTGGTAGCGTTTTGCACGGTTCTGTTGGGTTTTTGCGGGCCCCTCCCCCTGTCTTTTCCCGGCTAGTTTGGGCCTATACTCACCCGTCCGGTGGCAATTGCGGTGGCAGCCCCGCAGACAGACGGCCAAATCTGCAACGAGGAAAGCGCACATGGCCCGCTCGAACATCTGGCACATCAAAACTCGGAAGCCCGGCGAAACGGAATTCAAATCTGTTGAGGCGCAGCACCGGTCCCGAGAACCACAGCAAGGCGAAGTGATTGAGGTGGCTGTCGGCGCAAAATTAATACGGGCCAAGATCGTTCATCTTCACAGGTCCCTATCTGGTTCGACCGGGACGTTTGAGATCGACGCCGAGCAAATCGAAGATCGCGGCAAGCGGCCCGGCCACCGCGAAGCCGACGAGGATGATTTTTAGACCCGCGCCCTCTCCTCTCAACTTCCGAGAAATGCCTGTCCGCTGGCAATTGCGGTGGCAGTTGGGACACAAACACTCGACGAGAGATGCCCCACCTAATTCTGAACCGTGGTACGGTCGGATAGGGGTTCATTTGGGCTTTGTTTCAAGGGGATGAAAATGAGAGTAGTCGCGCTGCTTATTTTGCTTTGCACGTTTTCAGAAGTTGCGAGCGCGCAAACCACCCAATGCCAGTCGATACCGAAGGCCAGTGATCGCCTCGCTTGTTATGATAGGGCTGCGCCGCCGACGGCGGCGGCCAAGCCACCCGCAATGTCAAAAACTCCGACCGGGACCGATAAGCCCGCTGCGTCCGAAACTCCGCCTGATCAGGGAAAGGTCGTCGATATGCTCGCCGTCGAAAACTCGAAATTGGACGCGAAGCTAAAAACCATTTGCCGGGGATGCTGAAAACAAGGCTGGCCTCAACTCTCATTCTGGTTGATGCAGCGCATTAGAACATTTCGCCAGCGCGTCAGTTGCCATTTGGCCCCGGCGGGAGGATGCTGGCGCTCGCGGCACCACGGAGAGCAGCATGAGCAAGGCAGGTCTCGACAATCGCCACCGCAACCACGACGGCGAAATCAGCCACAAACACGGAAACACCCTCATCGGCACGTTGCGTAAGCTTTACGGACAGAGTTTCGCTGCCGGTTATCCTGAAACCGAGAAACTGAGCGAGGTTCTCCTTCAACTAAACGAAACGTCACTGAGCCAGCTCCGCCGCGATCATGAGACTGGCCACTTGGAGCACAAGATCGCGAACGGTTCCAAGTAAGGCCGCGACCTGCATGGCAAAGACCCTACTTTCGATACAAGATTTGCAGGCACGGGCGTTGGCAGAAATCCAGAAGCAACCCGGCTGCTCAAACGTTCGCAATATCGCAATCAATCGCGTCACGGATGAGCGGGCTGAAAATAATTGGTCAATGTGTGTGTTATCCGCAGGCGCTGCCGATGCCAACACCGCGGCACGCGCTGCGTCCAATGTCCAGCTCGCCTTGCGCCACGACTACGATCTAACGACGGACTAACTGCCGGGTACGGCTGCGGCGCTGATGTGCTTTGGCTTCGCAGGCTGTGGCTTCATGGCCTGTTGGCGACGCATTTGAGACATCTCGCGATGTCCGTTCCTGGGGGAAAACCGGACATATCGCGGACAACCCATTTCGGTAGCGATTGACCCATAGCAGTCATTAAGGGGGTGCGGGGAGCCGTCAATAATGGTCATGGTTAGGATGCAAATCTGACGTAAGGTGTCCGTCGCAACCAGCGTCGAGACGGCACCATCAGAACAGATCGGGTTCAACGATGACAATGAGTGTGAAAATTTTGAAGTTGTTTGGCAGCGTAGCCTTGGTTTGCCCGGTCTTTCTCGCGAGCTTGTCCGCGCAAGAAGTGCTGATTCCTGTTCAAGCCGCCCATCATAACGAGATGATGTCGCCCGCCGTAACGAAATGATGCCGCCCACCATAACGAGATGATGCCGCCCACCGGAACGGAATAATGCCGCCCGGGGTCTGGAATGGCGATGAG